>CABFVI010000005.1_pt1 | contig 361735 bp, 294 predicted proteins | sample 7065511 | NCBI WGS metagenome assembly CABFVI01 (sample SAMEA5704812, study PRJEB33009) | decomposition metagenome | isolation source: culture collections or soil
CGATTTGATCGACAAGCGTTAATTTAAAGGCAAGGGAGTAGTCGCGCTGAGTGCGCTTAATAACGGATTTCATAACACTTTCCTCAGTAATCGATTGGAAAGTGTCAACTTTATTTAGGACGGGTCAGGTCCAAAAAATAAAGCCCGCATTAAGCGGGCTTTATTTTTTTAGATAGATTAAAAAATTAGCGGGTACCGTAAACCACCATGGTTTTGCCTTTCACCATCACCAAACCTTGCTCTTCCAAGGTCTTGAGTACACGGCCAACCATTTCGCGGGAGCAGCCTACAATGCGACCAATTTCCTGACGGGTGATCTTGATTTGCATCCCGTCCGGATGGGTCATTGCATCTGGCTCTTTGCATAACTCGAGCAGGGTGCGTGCAACGCGACCAGTTACATCAAGGAACGCCAAATCGCCCACTTTCCGGGTGGTCGCGCGCAGGCGACGCGCCATCTGACTGCCGAGCGCAAACAAAAACTCAGGGTGCGTTTCAGAAATTTCCTGAAATTTGGCGTAGCTGATCTCAGCTACTTCGCATTCTGATTTCGCGCGCACCCAAGCGCTGCGCGAATCTTTTTCGTCAAATAAACCCATTTCACCGAAGAAGTCGCCATCATTCAGGTAGGCAACAATCATTTCGTGGCCTTCATCGTCTTCGATCAATACGGTGACCGAGCCTTTAACGATGTAGTACAACGAATCACTTTTGTCGCCCGCGTAAATAATGGTGCTTTTGGCGGGATAACGGCGACGATGGCAGTGAATTAAAAACTCTTCCACATTCTTAATGTGCGGTGTAAGTGAGACAGCGACCAAGGTGTGGCTCCTGTTGATAGGTTTTTTATATTACTAATTGTGATATGAAATTTATTATGACGACATGGCCACCTCACTGCTAGAGATATGCCATGACATGCTGAAAATTTGTGATGCAGTTATAAGCCTAGATAATTTAATTGTCTATTAAAAGTCATTATTTATAGCTGTTTTGTGGAGTTTGGCGCCACTTTCGGTTTTTCTAGCTCCCTGTGTTACGCTAGCTAGCTATTTCGGGGTGCAATTTTTACGACAGGTATGATTATGCAAGCAGTAGTAAAATGGGTTGATGGTGCTCAATTTTTAGGAGAGTCAGGCAGCGGCCACGCAATATTGATGGATGGTCCTCCTGATCATGGCGGTCGTAATACCGGTGTTCGTCCAATGGAAATGTTGCTCATTGGTTTGGGTGGTTGCTCTTCATTTGATGTGATGAGTATTTTGACAAAGGCTCGCCAACAGGTGACAGATTGCCGTTGTGAGTTGGATGCGGAGCGAGCAGAAGGTGTGCCATCACCATTTACCAAAATTCACATGAAATTTTTGGTTACTGGAAAAGAATTGAAAGAAGCTCAAGTAAAGCGTGCGGTGGAATTGTCGGCGACCAAATATTGTTCTGCATCGATCATGCTGGAGGCCGGTGGAGTAGAAATTACCCACTCTTATGAGATTCACGAAGCGTAAACCGCTCTATTGGTTTGCGAAGCAAAAATGCCCGCTATCTGCGGGCATTTTTTATGCGACTAATTATTTTTTAATTTAAATGTGATAGCTGGTTTTGGTCATTACTTTGGAAACCAGTGTCATCAGTCCCTTTACGGGTGGAGGGAAGTTGTAACCGCCTGCACTCAGCGCCATATCCGCATGGCGTGCTTCGTCCTCCAGCATTTGTTCGACTACTGCACGACTGCGGGTGTCCAGTTCCGGTAACTCTTGTAAATGTTCCTGCAGGTGTTTGCAGACTTGATCTTCCGTTGCGGCAACAAACCCCAAGCTGACTTTATCACTTACCAGTCCTGCTCCAGCGCCGATGGCAAAGGAGAGTCCATACCATACGGGGTTGAGGTAGCTGGTATGGCTACCAAGGGCATCGATGCGTTCCTGGCACCACACCAGATGATCTATTTCTTCTTCAGCGGCATGTTCCATCTCTGCGCGTACATCGGGTAGCTTGGCGGTTAGGGCCTGACCCTGGTAGAGGGCTTGGGCACAGACTTCGCCGGTGTGATTAACACGCATCAAGGCGGCTGAGGTTTTGCGTTCGGCATCGCTAAGTTCGGCTTCACCTAACTGGCGAGCGGGAGATGGGCGCTCGCAGGTCATATCATTGCCTGCTGCGAGTGTACGCAGGGCTCGGTCTGCATTAATGATGACGTTGTCGATAAGACTCAGGCGTGTGTTGAACATGATGGCTCCCCTTAAAGCTATAGGCTATTTAATCAGAAAACCCCATGTAATCACCAGCTATGGAAAATTATTGCAAGCGGGTGGGGGACACTGCATGCTTGCGCTTGAATAAGACCAATCCTGCTGAAAGGAGACAGGCGTGCAAGATGTCGATGAAATAAAGCTGTTACTGGATTCCCGCATCCCGCTTTTGGTGATTGAAACTTTTGAAGAAAAAAAAGCACTGGATGTGCTGCTCAAAGTTGCCAACAAGCACGGTAAGGATTTGCATCGCTGGTCGGTGACCGATGGTCTGGCCCGGTTGAATTTTGGCCCGCAACTAGTCCCTAAAGGCAGTGAATTAAATGAGCCGGAAGAAATGTTGCGCCATATCAAGCAACAGCAGCAGCCAGCGATGTTCGCGCTCTGCGATCTTCATCCTTTTCTTACCGATCAACCACAGGTAGTGCGTTTACTAAAAGACATTGCACTGAATCATTTTGCAGTGCCGCACACACTGGTGTTGCTCAGCTATCAGTTGCGCCTGCCACCAGAATTGACGCGTTATAGTGCTTCTTATGCGCTGACGTTACCTGATGACGACAAAATCATGGAAATTATCCGTGAAGAGGCCAAGGACTGGTCTGATCGTCATGCGGGGGCCCGAGTCAAAACTGACAATATCACGCTCAAAAAAGTCGTGAATAATCTGCAGGGTATGAGCGCAAGCGATGTGCGTCGCTTGGTGCGTGCAGCTATTTGGAACGATGGTTCGCTTAACGAAGACGATTTGCCGCGCATCAATAAAGCAAAATTTGCCTTGTTAGATATGGAAGGCGTGATTAGCTTTGAGCAGCAGACAGAGGATTTTTCCAATGTCGGAGGCTTACACAATTTGAAGCGCTGGTTGTTGGCTCGACGCACTGCTTTTAATGACGACGACTCCAAACTCGATCGTCCCAAAGGCATCTTACTGTTAGGTGTTCAAGGTAGTGGTAAAAGCCTGGCAGCCAAAGCTGTTGCCGGTTTGTGGGGGTTGCCGCTAATGCGTATGGATGTAGGTGCGCTCTACAATAAATTCCATGGTGAGACCGAACGTAATTTGCGCGAGGCGTTAAAACTAGCCGATGCCATGTCGCCTTGTGTGCTTTGGCTTGATGAGATTGAAAAAGGAATGGCGCAGGACGGCAACGATAATGGAGTATCGCAACGTTTGTTGGGCACATTATTGACCTGGATGGCCGAGCGCCGCACACGTGTGTTTATTGTTGCTACTAGTAATGATATTTCGCGTTTGCCGCCGGAGTTAATCCGCAAAGGCCGTTTGGATGAAATCTTTTTTGTCGATTTGCCCGATCCAGTGGTGCGAAAAGATATTTTTACTATCCATTTGCGCAAGCGCAATTGTGCAGTCGCCAACTTTAATATCGATCAGCTGGCTGATGCGGCCCAAGGTTTTTCCGGTTCAGAGATTGAACAGGCAATTATTGCTGCCCTTTATTCCGCTAGTGCGGAAGCAAAAGCATTGACCACGGAAATTTTACTGCGTGAAATTGCAGCAACCAGTCCGCTCTCAGTGGTGATGTCGGAACAGATTGCCAGTTTGCGGTTGTGGGCAGAAGACCGGACCATTCCCGCATAACACATTGTTTGTTACGCACTCGGGCTAGACCTGGGTGCGATTCATTTCCAGTGGTAAATGCATGACAGAGTATAAATCGCCGATAGTTGATGGTTGGTTGCAATGGGCTGAACATTGTCCATCACCCAATTTCAATCAGCGTCCGGATAATAGCGACGCCAGTTTGCTGGTTATTCACAATATCAGCTTGCCGCCTGGGGATTTTGGCGGTGGTTATGTGCAGCAGTTTTTTCAAAATAAGTTGGAGGCGCAGATACATCCTTATTTTGAAACTATCGCAGAACTCAAGGTTTCTGCGCACTTATTCATCGAACGTGACGGCAAAGTTACCCAGTTTGTTCCTTTCGACGCGCGCGCATGGCATGCAGGCAGCTCCAGTTTTGCAGGAGTCAGCGACTGCAACAATTACAGCATCGGTATCGAATTGGAAGGGACCGATGAAACTCCTTACAGCGACGCCCAATACCTCGCGCTGGAGAAAGTTTCTCGCCAGTTGCTGCTGACTTATCCTAAACTAACACCTGAACGCATTACTGGTCATTCGGATATCGCGCCAGGGCGTAAAACTGACCCTGGCCCCGCGTTTGATTGGCAGCGATACCGCGCATCTCTCAGCTAATGCCATTTCTTTCTTTATCGACTGAAGAGTGATTTAAAAAATGATTTTTCTCAGTTTGGTTGCGGTACTAGCTATCGTTTATTGGCTCGGCTCAGCCAGCATTTTCCAATACGATGGCTGGTTCAAGTGGCTAATCGTTCGCCTGCAAAAAATTCCTGGCCTTTCGGCTGCACCGGCGCTGCCATTGGCTGTGGCGCTATTAATTCCATTAGCTGTACTTGTACTTGCTTTTTTAGTGGTGCATCAGTTCGCGGGCAAGCATTGGCTATTTTTCCTCTATGTCCCGGTGTTGTTATACAGCTTGGGGCGCGGAAATATTTTGACCGATGCGCAAGAATATATTGCACTTGCCACTCGGGGTGACAGTGTTGCTGCTGCGCACATGTTGAATCGTTTAGGCTCCAACGGCCCGCTCACGGAAGTTAGCGATTGGCGTGGCTTGCATACCGAAGCGTTAAAAGTATTTGCCTATCGTGGATTTGAGCGCATGTTTGCAGTGCTCTTCTGGTTTTTTATCGCAGGGCCTTTTGGCGCATTGTTGTATCGCTTGAGCGTGTTGTATCGCGACTTTTCAGAATCGGGGAGCGCCGCATCGGTCGTTGCCAATAAATGGTTGTGGTTGTTGGAATTGCCAGCCGTGCGTTTGATGGGTGTAACCTGGGCATTGGTTGGTAATTTTGAAACCTGTCCGTTGCGCAAGAACTTGTTTGATACCCACAGTTCATCCGAATATGTATTAAATGAGTGTTTGCGTGGTGCTTTGGGCGCTTCTACCGATTGCTCTTCAACCGCAATGGCCCAGATGGAGCCTGCAGCAAAAGCTGAGATGCAGGATGAGATGGAAGCAGAGACGCAGGATATTATTGAGGATCTGACCGGTGATGTGATTACCACGCATTCAGAGCCTGCATATTCATTTGCACTAGTAAAATCCAGTTTGCCGCTCTATTCGCGTTCACTGCTGTTCTGGATTTGCGCGATTGCATTTGCAACGTTGATTGTTTAATGATTGATCGCTGATTGATGATCAATAAGAAATCGATGAATTCATTTGTTTGAAAGAGGTTAGTTATGCCATCGTTTGATGTGGTTTCAGAAGTTGATAAGCACGCGTTGACCAATTCGGTAGATCAGGCGCAGCGTTTAATTACCAATCGTTTTGATTTTAAAGGTGTGAATGCAAGCTTCGAGCTTAAGGAGTACGAAATCACCCTGACGGCTGATGCTGAAATGCAACTTGATCAAATGCTGGATGTGCTCAGACCTGCTATGGCAAAAAATGGTATTGATGTGAGCTGTTTGGAAATTGGTCAAGTCAAAAGCGCAGGCAAACAAGTGAAGCGTGAGGTCAAGGTGCGCACGGGGATCGATAAAGATCTAGCCAAAAAAATTGTCGCGCTGGTGAAAGATAAAAAGCTGAAAGTGCAAGCCAGTATCCAAGGTGAGCAGGTACGTGTTACCGGTAAGAAACGCGATGACTTACAAGAGTGCATCGCTGCGTTGCGTGCTGCCGAGCTGGGAATGCCGATGCAATTTGAAAACTTCCGGGATTAGTTTTTCAAGGTTGGATCTGTAGTAATAAAAAGCCCTGTTTATCGACAGGGCTTTTTGAGTTTTAAGTTGTTGCTTTTTGTAGACGGTTCCAGAGCCATGCCAGAATCAGTAATGTAGGAATGACCGAAAGGCTACTCAAAATATAAAACCAAGAATAACTGGTTGCCTCCACAATATAGCCAGATAATCCGCCAATAAATTTACCTGGTAAGTTGGCAAGCGACGCCAGCAGGGCATACTGGGTTGCGGTGAAATTTTGATTGGTCAGGCTGGACATGAATGCGACCAGCACTACACCGGCAAAGCCTTGAGAAATATTGTCCGCGCTGATGGTTGCAAAAAATGCCCATTCTTGCCCGGGGTTATTGGCCATCAATAAATAGGCAATATTGGAAAGAGAAACGATAATTGTGGCAACAAACAACATACTACGCATGCTGAAAGCGGCGATACAAACTCCACCAATAAAAGCCCCCGCAATTCCCACCCATACACCATACAATTTGGATACTGTGGCGATATCGGCTTTGGTATAACCTGAGTCCAAATAAAACGGTCCGGCCATCACGCCAATCATTTGATCGGGCAATTTAAACAAACCCACAAATACCAGTAACCCCAGCGCCAGCAACACGCCATTGCGCGAGAAAAATTCTTGAAATGGTTTGATAAATGCATCGACGATGTGAACATTGCGTGCCTCCAGCGCGCGTTGTGCATCTGGCTCTTTACACAAGATCGCGGCAATTAAGGGAATGACCAGGCAGAGCGCCATCATTAGATAAGCGCTGGACCAACTGAATAACTCCGCGAGATAAAAAGCGACGGCGCCTGACAAAATCAGCGCGATGCGATAACCCAAAATATACGTGGAGGCTAAGGCCGCCTGAAATTCTACTGGTGCAATTTCGATACGATAAGCATCAACGACGGTGTCCAGTGTTGCGCCGGCAAACGCAGCAAGACCAACCAAAACAATGAACAGAGTCAGAGATGTTGTAGGTTCGAGCAGTGCAATTGCCGACAGTGAGGCGATGAGTGCAATAAGAGACACAACGAGCCATCCTTTGCGTCGACCCAAAAAAGGCAAGCTGTATTTATCGATCAGCGGTGCCCATAAAAATTTCAGCACATAAAAAAAACCGGCAAAGCTGATCAAGCCTATTACGCTAAGTTCAAACCCGACATCGCGCAACCAGGTTGAAAGCGTCATTCCTCCCACTAATAAAAATGGTAGACCGGAGCCAAGGCCAAAACAAAATAAGGTAAACGCGGAGGGTGTAGAAAATGCGCGTTTTATGCCGCGCCAACCTTTGTAGTGGTCTTGATCTGTGGTGTTGGATGAATTCATAAGAGGCGCGCGCGAGTCAGTGATATGGTCTAGTTAGTGTAACCGTAAATACGCAGGCTAATTTTGTTGTTATTGAATTTAATTCCTTCTGCTTCCAGTCGGCGTTTCTGCTCCTGATGACCGGGCGAATCTTCAGGTAATGAGATTTTTCCTTGCGCATTGATCACCCTGTGCCAAGGGAGTTCAGTTTTCTCGGGAAGTCCGCATAACACAGTACCCGCCAGGCGCGCAGCACCAGGTAGGCCTGCCAGAGATGCAAGTTGCCCATAGGTGATGACGTTACCCGCAGGCACAGACATCAATGCCAAATAAATCGCTTCCCGGTTGGAGTTGTTCATGGTGATCAAATCGCCTTTGTAATTTTTTTGCGCCGTATTCTGGTCTGGCCTTCTTCTAACCCTTTGCGTTTACATCGCTAAACCCAAGGTAACCTAAATTAACATTATTAACACTTTTGGCGTTGCAGCAGTGTGTGATGGGCAATTTAATGAGTTTTGTCTCCTGATCAATCGCTCCTGCGAAAAGGCCTGCTGTGAAAAAAACGCTATCACGTTGTTGTCTCCTGTTGTTATGGCTCAGTGCTACCGCCACCGCGGGCGTTGTTGAGTTATTAAATGGCGATCGGTTGGAAGGTGAGCTGGTGAGTATTGATGAAGACCATTTGTTGTGGCGCTCGACGAATTTCGGTGAGCAAAGCATCAAAAAAACCAACATCAAAAATATCCAAACCGATGTTGCCCTGAAAATTAACGGCAATAAGGTTCCCTGTCAGTTGGAGCCAATGGAGGCGGAGTACTTGCGCTATCGCTGCGATCAATCGGACCGGATCAAACGTGCCTCGTTGCTGCGTATTAAAACACTTATGCCCTATGAAGACTTTAAAAAAGGTGCGTACGAGCATCATGGGCATCTTAATTTATGGGGGGCTTACTCGCGTGGAAATGAGGTGCGCGATGAGTGGAGAGTTGATAGTGAAATTACGCTGCGTCGCAATGATTTTCGTCATGTTCTTGGCGGTGAGTTTTCGCGTGCCTCATGGAATTATTCTGCACCGCAGGAGCGTTGGAATTTGAACTACTCACTCGATTGGTTTTTGGGTGAGCACTGGTTTTGGTACAACAGTGGATTGATTGGTGCTGATCCGCAGCGGGGCATGCGAGCCTATCAACATCTGGGCTCCGGTGCGGGCTACCAGTTTTATGAAAACAAGACGTTGGCGTTATCGCTTAAATCAGGACTGGCGCTGCTTGATGAATCTTATCTGCTGCCCGCGGAATTGGTCGACGATTATCCATTGGAGGATGATTTTGTCGCGTTGGGTTTTGCTTTTGATTTTCGCTATAGCCTGCCTTGGGGAGTGAGTGTTTTTCATAACAACCAAGTGTTGCAGCCCACGAACAACGACCCGAACTTGCAGCTTAAAACCTCATCAGGTTTAAGTTCGATGATTCTCAAACGTATTTATTCGGAATTTAAAATCGATTACTGGTTAGACAAGGATCCCCAACCCATGCGGCAAAGCAAGGATACTCGTATGTCGCTGGGTGTGAGTTACAAGTGGTAGACTGTCAGTTCTCTTTTGTACGGATTGATTCGCAATGTATTTTTTGCCGGTGATATTTTTCTTCCTTGAGCTCTGGCTGATGATAATTATCGGCGACAAGGTAGGGGCTTTAGCTGTCATTCTATGGTTGATTGCCATGATTGTGATTGGCGTGAATTTGCTGCGCTATCTGGGCGCTGCCAGTATGTTGCGTGCGGCCCAAGGGATGCGCAGTGGCACTACCGCTCCCGCGCAGTCCTTGGCGGATGGATTGTTCAAGGCTATAGGGGCGGTGTTATTGATTATCCCCGGCTTTATTACTGATGCATTGGCGCTCGTGTGTTTTATCCCTTTGGTGCGCCGTGTGATTCTTGCGCGTTGGTTGGCGAAAATAGCTGCCAAGGGCCAAGCCTTTGCGGCGGGTTCTTTTGGTGCAGGTACAGGTATGGGGGGATTTACCCGCCCGACGGGTAATGTTTATGAGCACCAAGGGGCGTCCCAGTCCGAACCTGAACCGCAAGAAAAGGGGCTGCTTATTGATCAGCAACCAGAATTTCCCCCCAAACCAGAGCGTAAAAACGATTAAATCCTTATAGATGTAATAATTTTCACCTTCTTTCCGTTGAAATCCCCAAACCCAGCCCCACATAGGTGTCACCGCTTTTAGGTCACCAGTTTTCGGGTGATACCCTGTAAATCGGTGGCCCTAATGATGGCCTTGAAACTTCTCAAGCTGTCCTTATATGTCATCACGCGGAACCCAATGTTCTTGTTATCGCTTGTTTCGATAAGCCAAGCGTCCGGTTCCAAGCATGTTTAATCTGTTTTGTTAGGAGACAAAGTTCCATGAAAATTCGTCCGTTGCATGATCGCGTTGTAGTTCGTCGCAAAGAAGAAGAAACCAAAACTGCCGGTGGCATCATTCTGTCCGGTGCTGCGAAAGAAAAGCCTAACCAAGGCGAAGTACTGGCTGTTGGTAATGGCCGTGTATTGGCAAGCGGTGAATTGCGCCCGCTGGATGTGAAAGTGGGTGACATAGTGGTATTTGGCAAATACGCCGGCAGCGATACCATCAATATCGATGGCGAAGAGCTGGTAATCCTGAGCGAGTCAGATATCAAAGCAGTTTTGGTGTAAGCCAGACGCACAAGAATTGAATGTGGAGTTGCCTCTTGGCAGCTTCGCCGGATTAACAAAAGTTTTTAGGAATTGAAGATATGTCAGCTAAAGAAGTGAAATTTGGTGATAGCGCACGTCAACGTATGTTGACTGGTGTAAACGTTCTGGCCGATGCGGTTAAAGCGACCCTTGGTCCAAAAGGCCGCAACGTAGTGTTGGAAAAATCGTTCGGTGCTCCAACCATCACTAAAGACGGTGTGTCTGTAGCAAAAGAAATCAGCCTGAAAGACAAGTTCGAAAACATGGGCGCGCAAATGCTGAAAGAAGTTGCTTCTAAAGCATCTGACGACGCGGGTGACGGTACCACTACCGCTACCGTATTGGCGCAAGCAATCGTAAACGAAGGTTTGAAATCAGTTGCTGCGGGCATGAATCCAATGGATCTGAAGCGCGGCATCGACAAAGCAATTGCTGCTGCTGTTAAGCATGTTCAATCAATCGCAGTTCCTTGTGTTGATACCAAATCTATCTCTCAAGTAGGTAGCATCTCTGCCAACAGCGATACTTCTGTTGGTGAGTTGATTGCTGAAGCGATGGAAAAAGTAGGTAAAGAAGGCGTTATCACCGTTGAAGAAGGCACCAGCCTCGAAAACGAACTGGACGTAGTAGAAGGTATGCAGTTTGACCGTGGCTACCTGTCTCCTTACTTCATCAACAACCAAGACAACATGAGCGTTGAGCACGATCATCCGTTCATCCTGTTGGTTGACAAGAAAATCTCCAACATCCGCGAATTGTTGCCAGTACTGGAAGGCGTTGCCAAATCAGGTAAGCCACTGGTAATTGTTGCGGAAGACGTTGAAGGCGAAGCGCTGGCAACTCTGGTTGTGAACAACATCCGCGGTATCGTAAAAGTTGCTGCTGTTAAGGCTCCAGGTTTCGGCGATCGTCGTAAAGCTATGCTGCAAGATATTGCGGTATTGACTGGCGGTACGGTAATTTCTGAAGAAGTCGGTCTGGATCTGGAAAGCGCGACTATTGAACATTTGGGTACTGCAAAACGCGTAACTATGAACAAAGACAACACCACTATCGTTGATGGTGCTGGTAACGCAGAAGAGATTAAAACCCGCGTTCAACAAATCCGTGTTCAAATTGAAGAGACTTCATCTGACTACGACCGTGAAAAACTGCAAGAGCGCGTAGCGAAATTGGCTGGCGGTGTTGCGGTAATCAAAGTAGGCGCAGCAACTGAAGTTGAAATGAAAGAGAAAAAAGCACGCGTTGAAGACGCCCTGCACGCAACTCGCGCAGCGGTAGAAGAAGGCGTGGTTCCAGGAGGCGGTACTGCTCTGTTGCGTGCTGTTGCTGCAATCGCAGACCTGAAAGGTGACAACGAAGACCAAAACGCTGGTATCGGTATTGCACGTCGCGCAATGGAAGCACCATTGCGTCAAATCGTTGCTAACGCGGGTGACGAGCCATCGGTTGTTGCTGACCAAGTGAAGAAAGGTTCTGGTAACTTCGGTTACAACGCTGCGACTGGCGTATACGGCGACATGATCGAGATGGGTATTCTCGATCCAGCGAAAGTGACCCGTTCTGCATTGCAGGCAGCCGGTTCAATTGCTGGTTTGATGATCACTACCGAAGCAATGGTTGCTGATTTGCCGGAAGATAAGCCAGCTGCTGGTGGCCATGGCCACGATATGGGCGGTATGGGTGGCATGGGCGGTATGATGTAAGCCGACCCCACAAACGTTGCGGCCCCTAGTGGGCCGTAATTGTTTTTAGTCGTTGATAATTATTTTCAGTAATTGATGGCTGCTATTTTTAGCGATAGCGAATTTTTAATAATCGCTTTTTCATTTAGTTGCTATCATTCGCTACAGAAGTTTAAACATAGATCGAATCTAAACAACCGTGAACTAGGAGAAACATCATGGCTTTTGAATTACCTGCATTGCCTTACGCAAAAGATGCATTGGCTCCCCACATTTCTGCTGAGACCCTGGAATTCCACCATGGCAAGCATCACAAAACTTATGTAGATAAGTTGAACGGTTTGATCCCCGGTACTGAATTTGAAGGCAAAAGCCTGGAAGACATCATCAAGACTTCTTCTGGTGGCGTGTTCAACAACGCTGCGCAAATCTGGAACCACACTTTTTACTGGCACTGCCTGAGCCCTAACGGTGGCGGCGCAGCTACCGGTGCTGTAGCAGATGCGATCAATAAAGCATTCGGCTCTTTCGACAAGTTCAAAGAAGACTTCACCAATTCTGCAATCAACAACTTTGGTTCAAGCTGGACCTGGTTGGTGAAAAAAGCAGATGGTTCAGTTGCTATCGTTAACACCAGCAATGCGGCTACCCCATTGACTGATGCGTCTGTTACTCCAATCCTGACTGTGGATTTGTGGGAACACGCTTACTACATTGATTACCGCAATGCTCGCCCGACTTACATGAACGCTTTCTGGGCGTTGGTAAACTGGGAATTTGTAAACGCCAACTACGCCAAGTAACTGGTTGTTGGTGGCAAAAAAACGGGCCTTCGCGCCCGTTTTTTTATTATGCGAAATAAAATGCTTGGCCTATGTTTGTATGGGCCGCTGCTATAAAATGCATGCACATTTGTTATTCATCTCGATCACTGTCTCATCGCTAAGGTATTTGTTGTTATGGAACGCAGAGAGCCCACACTATCTACTGGCGGAACGCCGGAACCGACAGAATCTATTTCTCGTCGCCAACAGCCGCAAGCGCATGACCATGACGATGATCTTCCGCCGGCGCGTCCTACGCGAAAACCTACACCACATTCGACTCCTGCCTATGTTCCTGCGGCTGCACCTTCCAGCAGTTTGCCAGCTATTGCGTTGGTGATTGCCCTGGTTTCTGCTGGTGGAGCAGGATTTTTGGGATGGCAATTATTCCAGGCGCAAGCGATGCTGAAGCAAGCGGATACCCGTATTCAAGGGTTGGAACAGCAGCTGAGTATGACTTCTGAAGAGTCCAGCGCATCAGTAGTAACCTTGCAATCCAATTTGAAAAAAGTGGATGCAGAGGTGCGTCGTATTACCGCGTTGATTGAAACTAATCGTAAAGCCATTGCGGCGAATACCGAAAAAACCACTGCAGTTGCCCGCGATGCAGCCAATGCGCAGAAAGTGGGTGCCGATGCCAAGTCGGGTGTGAGTTCGCTGAAGCAAGAAGTGGCCGCCAACAAAACTGTTGCCGATGCAGCAGCGGCAAAAATTGATGGTATGAGCACCAGCGTAAGCCAGCAAAACCAAAGCGTGCAAAATATGAAAGAACAGTTGGATAAAATGGAATTGGAATTGACGGCATTGGACAGTTTGACTGCCCGGATCCGTACTAGTGAAGATGCTATTTCCGCGATCGATGATTTCCGTCGCAGTACCAACCGCGAAATTTTGCAAATCAAACAGCAAATGGGCACCGCGCCTAAATAATGATTGCTGATTAACGTTGCAGAAGTTCAGTAAAAAAGGGGATCGATTATCAATCGATCCCCTTTTTCTTTTTAGCTCAGTTGATGAGTTCGGAGCTGCGCAAACATTAACAGCGCAATTGCGATAAATGCTTATCTATATCCTGCGTAATGTTGTCGACATTGCCGCTTGCCGAATAGATGCTATTTGAAAGGCGTTGCAATTCTTGGGTGGCGTCACCGATTGCAGAAATATTGCGGTTAATTTCCTCTGTCACCTGATTCTGTTCCTCGGCTGCGGCAGCAACTTGATAGGAGCTATCAGTGATGGCATTAATTCCTTCCGTTGCTGTGGTCAATCGCTCATAGGCGTGTTCTGCTTCAATGAGTGTGTCGCCAACACGTTGAGTGTTTTTATTAATTTGCACAACAGATTGATCTACCTGTTGTTGCAGCGCCAAAATCAAATTTTTAATTTCTTCTGTTGATTGTTGCGTGCGCGCCGCCAGCGAGCGTACTTCATCTGCCACTACCGCAAATCCTCGCCCTTGTTCGCCTGCGCGTGCGGCTTCAATGGCAGCGTTAAGTGCAAGCAGGTTTGTCTGTGCCGCAATCCCCTGGATGACATCGGTAATACCGCTAATTTTGCTGCTGCTCTCAGCGACCAGTTGGATTTTTTTACTGGAGTCAGAAAAATCAGTTGCCACACCCTGGAACTCTTTCAGCGTGCTTTGAAATAAATCCCGCGCTTCATTAATTGATTTGACGGATATTTCTGAATCATTGGATGTATTGCTTGCCAGCTTGGCGACTTCGTTGGCCGTCGCTGACATTTCGTGAATCGCAGTCATAATATTTTGAATTTGCTCGACCTGGATTTCAGTTGCCGAGCGGGTGTTTTTTGAAGTGCCGGTGAGATTGTTGCTCTGTTGTTTCAGCTTTTCTGAATCCTGTTTGATGGCAATAATCATGTCGCGCAACTTTTCAGTGAAACTATTAAAGCCACTGGCCATATCAATTAATTCTTTGTCATTGGAAGGGATTAATTTTTGCGTAAGGTCGCCTTCGGAGCTGGCGAGTTCGCGCATCATGTCACTCATGCGCACAATGGGTTTGGTTGCCGTTTTGATCCAGAGTGAGACTGCAACAGCAAAGACCACCAACAAAATCACTGCAAGGCCAATCATATGGCTGGCGGTTTTAACACTGCTGGCCTGGAGTGATGTGGAAAGCTCGTTCACTACGCCATACGCCAGCGCGCGCGGGGTAGCGATCACCATTTTCCACTGGTTTTGCACGGCATCAATAATGATGGGTTGAACGGTAATAATCTGGTCGTTGTAAGTGAACTGGCTTTGATTGCTTTGGGTCAATGCTTGGGCCAGTGCACTATCGCCTTGTTCAAGTGGTTTGCCCAACAGATCGGGATGTTGATTGCTGGCGACGACAAGATTGTTGCTGCTTAGCAAATACAAGCTGGCATTGCCGGCGTAGAGTGCTTTTGCTTGAGCCAGCAATTGCTCTTGCAACACGGGTAAATTGATATCAATTCCACTTACACCGCGAAACTCACCATTGACCAGCACAGGGGCAACCAGCGATGTCATTAGCATCTGGTTGCCGGGGCTGATTTCGTAAAGATAGGGTTCCATTAAACAGGTTTTCAAACTGTCTTTACTGCATAGATACCATTCGGATTTGCGTTGGCCATTCGCATCGCGACTGGCGTCGGTTTGGGATGAATAGCTAACGCGGTTGAATTCTGCTGCACCATTATTGGCAACCCAGTAGAGCGCCATAGAGCCGATTTCAGAGCTGTAAAGGCGGTCATTAGCAAATTCGGTATCGCGCCCATCGTAGCCATTTGGATCAAATTGGGCGTAGATGGCGGAAGCAGAGGGCGAGGCAAGCAAGACATCTTGCGTGAGTTGTTTGACTTGGGCGCGGGAGTAATTTGGTGCGCTGCTGCCAATGGCGGTACTGCTGAGAATACTGGCCAAATGCAGTGCAATATCGGCATTGCGGTTGAGCAGGCTGCTGGTTTTTAGTGCATTGGTTTGGGCTATATCGCGCAGGCGATTATCAATTGTTTCCTGCATGGAGCTGGCACTGTGCTCGATAGATGTGGCCGCATTTTGTGACATCGAACGCCAGGCCACAAAGCTCAGGCTCCCCATACTGAATGCGAGAATAAGTGCGACGCTTAAGCTCAGTTTAAAGCGCAGTGATAGTGCATTCATAACAGTTTGATTCCTTTGAGTTGCTTCTTAGTTCAGTCTAGTAATTCATGGTGTATTTGCACGTCATTGAGCAATTACGATGCCGCATCGTTTGTGTCTGAAACTATCGGGGCTGATGGTGTAGAATTGACGCCACTTTTTTACCCGTTCCGCTTTACGACCTAACAATCGAGAAGTTCATTATGCCAACCGTGATTCGCCAACAAGACTTAATCGACAGCGTCGCCGATGCGCTGCAATTCATCTCTTATTACCATCCCGTGGATTTCATCCAAGCCATCCATAAGGCTTATGAGCGCGAGCAAAATAAGGCTGCCAAAGATGCGATGGCGCAAATCCTGATTAACTCGCGCATGTGCGCCATGGGGCATCGCCCGATTTGCCAGGACACGGGCATAGTGACGGTGTTTGTCACCGTGGGCATGGATGTGCAATGGGACGCGCAAATGAGCCTTACCGACATGGTTAATGAAGGTGTACGCCGTGCTTATATGAACCCGGACAACGTGTTGCGCGCTTCCATCCTGGCTGATCCGGATGGCGCACGTAAAAACACCGGCGACAACACCCCCGCTGTTATTCACTACAACATAGTCCCCGGTAATACCGTCGATGTACATGTAGCGGCTAAAGGCGGCGGATCTGAAGCAAAAACTAAATTTGCGATGCTCAACCCTTCCGATTCGGTGGTGGATTGGGTGTTGAAAGTGGTTCCCGAGATGGGAGCAGGCTGGTGCCCACCAGGAATGCTCGGTATCGGCATCGGCGGTACCGCCGAAAAAGCCATGTTGCTGGCTAAAGAAGCACTGCTTGATCCCGTGGATATTCAGGAGCTGCAAGCGCGCGGTGCGAACGATCGCTACGAAGAATTGCGTATCGAGCTATACGACAAAGTAAACCGCTTGGGGATTGGCGCCCAGGGTCTGGGTGGTTTGACCACTGTTGTGGATATCAAAATCAAAGACTATCCGACCCACGCGGCTAACAAAGCGATCGCCATCATTCCTAACTGCGCCGCCACCCGTCACGCCCATTTTGTACTGGATGGTTCTGGCCCTGCATTCCAAACTCCTCCGGCCTTGGAAGATTATCCAGAGATCAGTTGGGATGTGGGCGACAGCGTGCGTCGTGTGAACCTGGACACCGTTAAACCGGAAGATGTATTGGAGTGGAAAACCGGCGAGACCATTTTGCTGTCCGGCAAAATGCTGACCGGGCGCGATGCGGCGCATAAAAAAATGACGGATCTGCTCGCCAAAGGCGAATCTCTACCCGTCGATATGAAAGGTCGCTTCATTTATTACGTGGGCCCAGTTGATCCGATTCGCGACGAAGTGGTTGGCCCAGCTGGCCCGACTACCGCAACCCGCATGGATAAATTCACCCGCACTATGCTGGAGCAAACTGGTTTGCTCGGTATGATCGGTAAATCCGAACGTGGTCCAACCGCGATCGATGCTATTCGCGATAACAAATCTGTTTACTTGATGGCCGTGGGCGGCGCGGCCTATTTGGTGGCGCAAGCGATTAAATCAGCGAAGGTGCTTGGCTTCCCGGAGTTGGGAATGGAAGCGATTTACGAATTCGATGTTAAGGATATGCCTGTTACTGTGGCAGTGGATTCGCGCGGTGAATCTGTCCATACCATCGGGCCAAAAATTTGGAAGGCAAAAATTGAAGAAGGTATTGTAGAAGTGCAATAACTATTTGGCACTTAACGCTGCGCAACAAGTGTCGCATAAAAAAACCGGTAGCAAATCGCTACCGGTTTTTTTATTTACGAACTAAAAAAATTTAAATATTAAAATGAGTTATTAGTACGTTTTAGGTGAAATCTGCTGTTAAAAGCACAAGTTTTTTGAATCCAAAATAAAAAGCGCGTTAATCCATTTTCAAATAAAGCAAGCTGAAATAAACCTGCTACTTTTAAATCATCTTGGTAAAAAACCGGATCGACTTTTCTGCTGCGACCTCATTAAACCGTTGCAGACTCTCGTGGGGATCGATGGAATTGGATGCCTTTATGCAGGTGAAACAGTTGTTGCTTCTCGCTATTGCATTGATTGCAGGCTCGCTGTTGGGGATGTATCTCCATCCTTTAGCGGGCGTAGTTTTTGTATCGGCTCTGCTTGCATATGCTTTGTTTTTTCTTTCTTCCCCAGTGCGTAATTCCAACAGTGTTCAAGCGACAGAATCCAATTTGGAGTTTTCCTCTACCTCTTCCACATCTAATTCCCTAAGTGAAACCAGCGCAATAATGAATGATGTTGTGCGTGAAAGTATGGGAAATCTAGATGCCCAAATCGGCATCCAAGCCGATGCGGTGAATACCTTGGCTCAGGCATTTGAGCAAATTAAAGCCTTACTGGAGCAACAGCAACGCGGAATGCAACGGCTGCTCTATGACGCGGACGCCGATGAAAGTAACGATAGTATTTCAGAACGAATGAGTTTGTTTGCTGAAAATACTTATAAGTTGCTCAATCAATTTGTCGATACCACCGTCAATATGAGCGCATCTTCTGTGGAGCTGGCTGAAAAAGTGGGTGCTATTGCCAACCAAATGCCCGATGTACTGAAAGCATTAAAAGACATTGACCAAATTGCCGCGCAAACCAATTTGCTTGCACTGAATGCTGCGATAGAAGCGGCACGAGCCGGAGATGCGGGGCGTGGATTTGCAGTGGTGGCAGATGAAGTGCGCGCGCTATCAAATCGCTCGGCCGGTTTTAGTTTCGAAATTCAAAAGCGGCTGAACGACATAGCCGCCGCCATTAAAGATTTGACTCAAGTGGTAGGCGATGTCGCATCCCAGGATATGACCTATGTCTTGAAGGCTAAGGCAGAAATGCAGGGCGTCAGTGATAACCTCATTAAAAAAGCAGATAACGACCAGCGGATCAATCAGGACATGGAGGATCTGGTGGGGCAATTAGTCAGTGCTTTACACAATGCCACACGTGCGCTGCAATTTGAGGATATGTCCACGCAGAACATGCGTTACACCATTCAGCGTTTGGAAGAATTGGTGCCTATCGCTGCTTCATTACAAGATGCAGGGGCGGGTTTTACCAAGCTCAATGAAGAGTTGGCTAGATACCGTGAGTCATCGTTTCGGCAAAAACACAATCCTGTGTCGGCCAGTTCGGTTGTCAGCGGTTCTGTCGATTTATTTTAAAACAACAATTGGGGTGACCAATGTCCAGTCTTGCCGTGATCAAATTACCCAAACGATTCGACTATTCATCCAGTACCGAATTTAACAACGAAATAGCGGCAGCATTGGAACGCGCTGGCACGATCACCCTCGATTGTTCGGATATGGATTACATCGATAGTGCAGGTATCGGGTTATTGGTGATGTCGCAAAAAAAGGCTCAGTCGCGGCAATCAAAATTAGTGATGACCAATCTAAAAACGGCGCCAAGAGAAATTTTGCATTTGGCAAACCTACAAAAAATTATCGAAATAAAATAAATACCAATGGCTATAAATCAGCTTTCCAGTAGTTCAGAGCGCGGTATTTTGATCGTTGAAGATGATGAGCTATTGAATGAAAGCTTGTGTCAGTTTTTGCAGAAAAAGGGATTTCTAACCAAGTCTGCATACAGCTACGCACAGGCAGTCAATCTGTTGAAGTCTACCTCGACGTTTGACCTGATTATTCTGGATTATCAATTGGGTGATGGGACGGGGATGGAATTCCTGGTGGATTTGTATGGGCATCACCAAGCATTTTCGCCACCGGTGATTATGATCAGCGTAAGTCATGAGCCTGATTTTTTAGAGAGCTGTTTTGCCAGTGGCATTACCGATTTTTTGATTAAACCCATTAATTTGTCATTACTTGCATTAAAAGTTGGATCATTGATACAAACGGTGACTATGCAGCATTTAATTGAAATGCAAAACACCGAGCTGGAGCGATTTAAAACTGAAGCTGAGAATGAGCAATGGATAGCGAAATTTACCTATGAGTATTTGTTGCGGCAAAACAACCAGATAATTGATGGAGTCAGCATCTGGCTAAAATCATGGGCCGCATTTAGTGGCGATATTGCGCTGACCAAAGTATCGCCCAGCGGGGATTTTTATTTTTTGCTTGCGGACGCCACAGGGCATGGATTATCAGCGGCGATTACGTTGATGCCGATGGTATCTATCTTCAATAGCATGGTAGACAAAGAATTTAGTATTCAATCAATTGCCACTGAGATTAATAAAAAGCTAATTCACAATACTCCGGAAAATCGTTTTGTAGCAGCGGTGATGATTCATCTGCGCTGTAAGGAAGGAACGCTCGATGTATGGAATGGCGGCATGCCAATGGTGTACTGGATGCATGAAGGAAAAATAGTGCATCAATTCAGGTCGCAACATATGGCATTGGGGATTTTGGATGAAGCCCTATTTGATGATGATCTGGTCAGTTGTGCAGTACAGGGTACCGGAACCTTAATTGCCTATAGCGACGGGTTAATCGAAGAGCTGAATAACGAAGGGAGAACATTTTCCATGCAGCGTGTGGCCGACTGCATTTGTGCAAATCCGGATGCGCCATTGCAAGCATTGGTGACGGAGTTGGAACAGCACACAGGGCGTAAAGACTATGGGGATGATATTTCGATTTGCATATTGGAATTGCCGCGCATTTTAACGGCATGCGGGCAGTTATCGGTAGGGTAATCTTTTGGTAACAAGGATCAATGGCTATGAGCAAACAAGTATTGATTGTGGATGATTCGGTGTCCGTTCGACAAATGGTGGAAGCCACACTCAAGTCAGCGGGCTACATGGTGACAGCGGCAAAAGATGGGCTGGAAGCATTTAATCTATGCAAGACCAAAAGCTATGATTTTATTTTGACTGACCAAAATATGCCGAATATGGATGGGCTTACTTTTATCAAATCTACACGTGCACTTGCTTCACATGCCCGCACACCCATTGTGGTACTGACGACTGAGGCAAGTGATGCAATGAAGGCACAGGGGCGTGCAGCAGGTGCAACCGGTTGGATGGTAAAACCATTTGACCCTGCAAAATTACTTGAGATCGCAAAAAAAGTAATGGGCTAAATCTAATCTACCACGCGTAACCATTCGCAGGATGTGGATATGTCAATCGACATGCAGCAATTTCATACTGTTTTCTTTGATGAGAGCCAGGAGCATCTTGAAGAAATGGAGCAACTGCTTCTGGATTTGGATATTGAAAATCCGGATCCGGAAATGCTTAACAGTATTTTTCGCGCAGCCCATTCTATAAAAGGTGGCAGCGGAATTTTTGGTTTTGATGCGCTCGGCAGCGTTACCCATATTATGGAAAGCCTGTTGGACAAAATTCGCAAAGGCCAAATGGTCATCGTTGCAAGCATGGTTGATCTATTTTTAAATTCCGTCGATCAGTTGAAGGATATTCTGCATTGCTATAGAAGTGGGGATGAAATTGATTGGGCTGCCGTGCATCGCCTGGGCAGTGAGTTGGAATTGGTAACGGCAGGCAAAAATGTACAGCAAGAAGCACTGGCGGAACAGCAGCAAGGTTATGGTTTTTTTGCTACGCCGGAAGTGGCAACTGAGCAGGAAGCGTTTGGTTTTTTTGACGATCCCGTTATCGACGACGGCTTTGGCTTCTTTGATGATCTTCCTGTGGCCGGCGAGGTTCCACCAAACGCTGTTATTCAGGCCACGGGCAGTGATGCGGTATTTGGCTTTTTTGAAGAACTATTAATTCCTTCGAGTGCATCGGCAGCTGAAAATCAATTCGCTCCAGAAAAAATATCCGCGCCACATATAGACGCAGTAACCTCAAGTCCAACCACACAAGCTGATGCTGTAACAGATAATGAGAAAGTGGTTTCCCTATCCGACAAAGCAATCACATCCAAACCCGTACCAGCCAAACAAAAGTCAACTGAGCCAGTTGCAGTAGAAAGTTCCTCCATTCGTGTGGATGTCGCCAAGGTTGACCAACTGATTAATTTGGTCGGTGAGATTGTCATTACCCAATCGATGATGAATTTGCTGGGAAAAAGTCTTGAGGGCCCGCTGGCAGAAAAATTCCAAACTGTCGCCAATGAATTAGAGCGCAATACGCGCGAAATTCAGGAAGCGGTTATGTCTATCCGTATGCTGCCGGTTTCGTTTGTGTTTAATCGCTTTCCGCGTGTGGTACGCGACCTTTCCACGAAATTAGGAAAACAAATTGATTTGTTAATTGAAGGCGGTGAAACGGAACTGGATAAAGGCCTCACTGAAAAATTAGTCGATCCCTTAACGCATTTGGTGCGCAACAGCATTGACCACGGTATTGAGTCGGCCGAGGTTCGTCGCGAACGCGGTAAAAACCCAACCGGTACTGTGGTGCTGCGCGCGGCACAACAGGGCGGCAATATAGTGATCAGTATCAGCGACGACGGCGGTGGCTTGAATCGCGAACGCATCCTTGCCAAAGCGCGCGAAAATAATATTCCCATTAGCGAAAATCCGCGTGATGAAGAAGTCTGGCAATTGATTTTTGCTCCGGGTTTTTCAACTGCTGCAGCAGTGACCGATGTTTCCGGGCGGGGTGTAGGCATGGATGTTGTTAAGCGCAATGTGCAAAGCCTTGGTGGGCGGATTGATATTGAATCGCGTGCAGGCGAAGGCGCCACGTTCACCATTCATTTGCCGCTCACGTTGGCGATTGTTGATGGCATGTGCGTGTCTGTGGGTAGCCAAACATTTATCGTCCCGCTTGTGCATATTGTGGAATCTATGCAGCCCTCCGCTAAAGACATAAAAACCCTCGCCGCCAATGATCAGCTTTTGCATGTGCGCAATGAGTACTGGCCAATTTTACCTTTGCACCGCGTAATGCAACTGGATTCGCAATTTACTGATGCGAGTAAAGGCATAGTGGTATTGATTGAAACAACAAAATACCGCTTTGCATTATTTGTGGATGCTTTGGTTGGGCAACAGCAAGTCGTCATCAAAAGTTTGGAGAAACATTATAAACGTGTGCAGGGAATAGCGGGGGCCACCATCATGGGCGACGGCAGCGTTGCATTAATTTTGGATGTGGAATCACTCGCGTTGAGTGTGAATGACAATGTACAGATGGCAGCTGTGGGTTGAGGCAAAAAATGATGATTACAGATGCTAGTGAATAAGGCAGTTAAATGGGGGCGTTATGGAACCGGCAGCAACATCACTCAACATCGCACAGGAATATTTGACCTTTACCCTGGGCGATGAAAATTACGCAATCGATATCCTTACCGTAAAAGAAATTCGAGGTTATGAATCGGTGACTAAAATCGCCAATGCGCCGCCCTTCATTAAAGGCGTTATTAATTTACGTGGCGATATAGTTCCCATTGTGGATCTGCGCATTAAGTTTGATGTGGGCAATGTAACTTACGATGAATTTACTATTGTCATTGTTCTACATATCCACAGCCGCATTGTAGGCATAGTGGTGGATGGTGTTTCTGATGTAGTGACGCTGGAAAAAGAACAGTTGCGTCCTCCTCCTGATTTTGGAGTAGCGTTTAACAGTCGCTATCTATTGGGTCTTGCGACGGTTAATGAACAAATGATTATCTTGGTAGATATAAACGAGTTGATATCGAGCGAAGAACTCGGACTATTTGATACACCTGCCGCAACCGGCGTGAGTCTATAAGGAGCAAGGCCAATGAACATCATCAGTCTTTTTAATGCGGGTTCTGCTGCAAAACTGGTAAAAGTAGATGAGCGCGAATTGAATGATATGCGCGGACAATTAGCCGCGATTAACCGTGTGCAAGCGGTCATCGAGTTTGGTTTGGATGGCACAATCCTCAGCGCAAACCAAAACTTTCTGGATGTAATGGGCTATAACCTGGATGAAGTTAAAGGCCGGCATCACAGTATTTTTGTTGATCCCCAGTATCGCGCGAGCCAGGAGTACCGCTTATTTTGGGACAGGCTTGGGCGCGGCCAGTTTGAGGCCGGCCAATACAAGCGCATAGGTAAAGGAGGGAAAGAGGTCTGGATACAGGCTAGTTACAATCCCATATTAACGGCCGATGGTCGCCCGTTTAAAGTGGTTAAGTACGCGACCGATATTACCGAAGAAGCCATAAAAAAATTAAACGCGGAACGCGAGTTACAACAAATCGTTGGTGCGATGGACTCGACTTCGTCGAATGTCATGGTGGCAGATCCGGATCGAAACGTTATTTATATGAACCGCGCGGTTAAGAAAATGCTGCGTGCGGTGGAGCCGGAACTGCGCAAAGCACTACCGCACTTTTCAGTCGATAAAGTGATTGGTAGCAACATCGATATTTTCCATCGCAACCCATCGCACCAAATGCAATTGCTGGCCAATTTGCGCGATACCTACACTAGCGAAATTACCGTGGCTGGTATTACGTTCCGCTTGATTGTGAATCCGATTTTTTCTGAGTCCGGTGAACGCCTGGGTACTGTGGTTGAGTGGGTAGACCGCACGCAGGAAGTTGCTGCCGAACATGAAATGAGCCGCATACTGGGTGCGCTCGAAACAACCACTACGAATGTGATGATTTCTGATCCTGATCGAAAAATTATTTACATGAATAAGTCGGTGGAAACCATGTTACGCGTAGCCGAGGCGGATATTCGCTCGGTACTCCCGCACTTTTCTGTCGACAAAATTGTTGGCAGCAATATGGATATCTTCCATAAAAATCCAGCGCACCAAATGAAATTGTTGGAAAATTTAACCAGTACTTATACCTCTAATATTGTGGTGGGAAAACGCCATTTCCGCTTGGTGGCCAATCCTATTTTTAGTAAGGATGGCACTCGTTTAGGTTCGGTGGTGGAATGGCAAGATCGGACACTGGAGGTGGGCGTTGAAGTTGAAGTTAATAATCTCGTCAGTGCGGCAGCAGATGGTAATTTTAGCGAACGTATTTCCGTGGCAGGTAAGGATGGTTTCTTCCTGAAATTAGCAGAAGGCTTGAACACCCTCGTAACAACAGCAGATAGAGGGCTGAGTGATGTTGCGCGCGTATTAGGTGCGGTAGCCAAAGGTGATTTAACCGAGCGAATAGATGCAGAATATTCCGGAACTTTTGGTGACTTAAAAAATTATTGCAATGAAACCACCGGAAGTCTAACCACCATGTTGGGCGATATTCGCAGCGCGGCCGATATGATTTTTACGGCGTCAAGTGAAATTGCACAAGGCAATGCCGATCTTTCCAGCAGAACAGAACAGCAAGCCGCCAGTTTGGAAGAGACTGCTTCCTCTATGGAAGAATTAACCTCAACCGTAAAACTGAATGCAGACAATGCCAAACAAGCTAATGTACTGGCAGAGCAGGCATCGGCAGTGGCAGTTGACGGTGGAACCCTGATCCAGCAAGTAGTTACTACGATGAATGCGATTAATGAATCGGCGCGCAAAATTTCCGACATCATTGGGGTAATTGACGGCATCGCATTTCAAACCAACATCCTTGCATTAAATGCGGCAGTTGAGGCGGCGCGCGCTGGCGATCAAGGGCGTGGCTTTGCGGTAGTCGCCTCCGAGGTGCGCACACTGGCACAGCGCTCTGCGAATGCAGCAAAAGATATTAAAGCCCTCATTTCTGATTCTGTGCAAAAAATTGAAAGCGGAAATCAGTTGGTGGGTAAATCCGGCGATACCATGAAAGAAATCGTCAGCTCCATTAAGCGCGTGAATGACATAATGGCGGAAATTGCGGCGGCCTCGGTCGAACAGTCTACGGGTATCGAAGAAGTTTCAACAACCGTTTCTCAAATGGATGAAATGACACAGCAGAATGCGGCCCTGGTTGAAGAGGCAGCGGCGGCGGCAGAAAGTTTACAATCGCAAGCGGATCAGTTGAATCGCAATGTTGCGCAATTCCGTTTGGATGAAGATCAAACACCGCCTTCAGTGGCTCAACGCACCATTGCAGCAAAACCCAGAGCAAAACCTACGCTCAGTGAGCCTACAAAAGCTGCAACAAAAAAATCACCCGGCGCCGCTAAAAAATTAACGCCACCCAGTTCGTCGGCAGAAGATGAATGGGAGCAATTTTAACGCTCACCACGAGCCAGTCCTGAGTAGGAGCCAAGTGTGAGCACAGATCAGGAGCGGGAGTTTGTATACACCGGCGCGGATTTTGATCGGGTTAAAGCAATTATTTATCGGAAGGCCGGTATCCATCTTGCGGATAGCAAAAGACAACTTGTTTATAGCCGGTTAGCGCGACGGCTGCGAGTGCTTGGTATTGGAAGCTTTAATGCGTATCTCGATTATCTGGATGCAACCCCCCAAGAGTTGCAGGAATTTGTTAATGCGTTGACCACCAACCTGACGGCTTTTTTTCGTGAAGAGCACCACTTTTCCGTGCTCGCAAATTTTATTGCAGCCCATCGTCACAATAAGCCCTGCCGCATTTGGTGCACAGCATCAAGCACGGGTGAAGAACCTTATTCCATTGCAATGACCTTGGTGCAGGCTTACGGTAGCTATAATCCACCGGTAGAAATAATTGCCTCGGATATTGATAGTCAGGTTCTGCGCTCGGCGGCAGAAGGTGTTTATCCTTTGAATCGTATTCAAGCATTGAGCCAACAACAAAAAAAACAATTTTTCTTGCGTGGAAAAGGCCGGAATACGGGTAATGCCAAGGTTATTGATCCGCTGCGCCAACTAATCGATTTTCGTCAAATCAATTTGCTCGATAAAAATTGGCCAATCAACGGAAAGTTCGATGTCATCTTTTGTCGCAATGTCATGATTTATTTTGATAAACCAACGCAATTAAAGCTGTTGGAACGTATGGTGAATTTATTAAAACCAGACGGTTTATATATCGCAGGACATTCCGAAAGTTTTTCTCATGCGAGCCATTTGGTGAGTCTGGTTGGCAAAACTACATATCAACTCGCTGGAATTGCCAGAGAGGCCGTGCATGAATTTTGATAGCAATGTTCATCTCGCCCCCAATATTTATCACGACCGGCATTTTCAGCGGCAAGCCGTAAAAATCTTACCCGGAGAATATTATGTAACAACGGGAGATAAGTTGATTGTGACGGTGCTGGGTTCTTGTGTTGCTGTTTGCCTACGCGATAAATTTTCCGGCGTAGGTGGGATGAATCATTTCCTATTGCCGAGTAATGATAGCGCGCAAGAATCCGGCCTGATGACCGAGTCGGCGCGCTATGGTGTTTATGCCATGGAACTATTAATAAATCAGCTATTAAAAATGGGCGTAAACCGCAATCGGCTTGAAGCCAAAGTATTTGGTGCGGGCAATGTGTTGCGTGGAATGACCGTCAATAACGTGGGCCAACGCAACGCCGAATTCGCACTGGATTATTTACATGTGGAGCAAATCCCCGTTGTTGCCCAGGATCTATTAGGTGAATTTCCGCGCAAGGTATATTTCTTTCCTGACACGGGCCAAGTGCTGGTTAAAAAAATTAAGGTGTTGCATAACAGTACTATTTCCGATCGCGAAAATGAGTACCGCATGCGCGTAAAATTCACACCCAAAAGTGGCGATGTGGAATTGTTTGATGTGTGAATGTTTCGCGTGGGCTGGGTTGATGTAATTTTTAGTCAGGATTATGGTGTTGAAAGTATTGGTCCGTGGGGAGTATGGCTATGCCGATTAAAGTGTTGGTGATAGATGACTCAGCATTAGTGCGCAGCTTGCTTGCCGAGATTATTCGTGCAGAAACGGATTTGGTTCTGGTGGGCGCGGCTCCCGATGCTTATGTTGCCCGCGATATGGTAAATCAATTCTCGCCGGATGTGATTACTTTGGATATTGAAATGCCGCGCATGGATGGTTTGTCATTTTTGGAAAAATTAATGGCAGCGCGCCCGACACCAGTGGTGATGATTTCAACCTTGACCGAGGAGGGCGCGGACGCAACCTTGCGAGCATTGGAATTAGGAGCATTGGATTATATTCCCAAACCAAAACTGGGCGTCAGTAGCGGTATACGCGAATACGCGGAATTGATTGTAGAAAAAATTCGTGAAGCGGCAGCGGTAAAAGTCAAACCGCTTGTTAAGAGAAATCGTTCGAATATCAGCGGCGATCAAAAAATCCAAGGTGTTAACAGACTGCAAAGTACGGAAAAAATTATTGCTATTGGTGCATCAACCGGTGGTACAGAAGCTATTAAGGATTTGCTCGTCCAGTTGCCTTCCGGCGTTCCTGGTATTGTGATAACCCAACACATGCCTGCCGGTTTTACTCGTACTTATGCCGAGCGTTTGGATAAGTGCACGCGTTTACATGTGGTAGAGGCAAAGGGCGGCGAGCGCATTTTACCCGGCCATGCGTTTCTCGCGCCGGGCGGACATCACTTGGTCGTTGTTCGCTCTGGTGCTGATTACATCGTCACGTTATCTGATGCTGACCCAGTGCACCGTCATCGGCCTGCAGTGGACGTGATGATGGAATCTGTTGCGCAGGTTGGCGGTAAAAATGTGGTTGGGGTTTTATTAACCGGCATGGGGAAAGATGGGGCGCGTGGCATGCTGGATATCCGTAACCATGGCGGTTATACCTTTGCTCAGGATGAAGCCAGTTGTGTTGTATATGGTATGCCCAAAGAGGCACTTCTGTGCGGTGGAGTGGACCAAACAGTTGAGCTGGATAAAATGGGAGCTGCCATACTCGGAAAAATTAAACAGATGGGCAGCGGCAACCGGCTGTAACCTTAGAATTGTTTTGCCGCCTGCTGAAATTCGATTATAAAAAAATATTCACCGGCTTTGTTTTCAAAGTAAATCCTGCCATGCATCTTCTCAATCACTTCTTTGGCGATAGCTAAGCCCAAATCCCCCTCGGCATATTGGCCATGGTTGATTGGCATATTATGCCGGCCAAAATAGTCTGCCAAATTGTTGCGGGTTTTTTCCGTAATGTTATTTCCTGCAATACCGATAGTTATTTTGACTTTGCTGCGATCTTCGCTGATGTGTACATGCAGCTCTTGTCCAGCCCCGGATAGCTTTAATGCATATTGCAGCAATTGTACGAACGCTTGGGAAAAGCGGGCACTATCGATATGGATTGTGAGATTGCTCGCTGCCACTTTTATCGACACTTTGCATTGGTATATATCGCTATAGGCTTTGTTGCGCTGAAGAATATCCTCAATCAGCGGCAATACCATTTGGGTTTCAAATTTAAAGGGCGTGCCGCCATTGGACAGATTTTGCATCTCAATTAAATCGCCCATTAATTTTTGCAGCTTGACACTATTATAGTGGGCAATAGATACCGCATGCTGTAACGAGTCGGGTAGCGTTTCCTGCCCGGAGGTTTGCAGGTGATTAATTGCTTCTGCAATAACATTTAGTGGGCCCAGTATTTCCTTGCCGGCAGCGCTAATAAATTGGCTGCGTAAGTCATCGATACGCCGCTTCTCAGTAATGTCACGCACGATCCCAATAAATAATGGCTCACCGTTTTGGAATACCCGCGAGACCATTAAATCCATTGGGAACTCATCGCCGTTGCGGCGCAAGCCAAGCACCTCGCGCCCGATACCGAGAATATTTTTCTTGCCTGTCTTAAGGTGATTTTTCATGTATTGGTCATGTAGCGATTTATGGGAGTCAGGCATCAACTCGCTAACATTTTTGCCAATAATTTGTTTGGCACGATAACCAAAAATTGTTTCAGCTGCGTGGTTAAAGCTTTGGATATGTCCATCCTTGGAAATAGTAATAATGCCGTCGGCAATATCATTGAGAATAGTTTGGGTCTGTTGGGTACTGGCTTCGAGTGCAGCCTTGTCGTATTCATGTTGTTGTACATGGTTCATGGTTAGCACAAATTGCGCGATGCTTTTGAGGATGGGTTCAAGTTCATCGGCAGTTTGGTTGGTATAACCCTGTGCTGAATTGGCAAGCCCGAGTATAGCGATTTGTTCCTGTCCGCTAAAAATCGGGATGCCAATAAAGTTGGTGATCGGTGGGTGACCAGCAGGAAGTGGGCCGGCGCGCATATCGCGCATAAAGTTGGGGCTGATGACAGGCTTGTCCGAATGCATGATTATGCCGAATAGATTATCAATATTGCGATATTCCGCATTCTCGGGCAGGTTGGTTGCGCGGAAATTTTCCAGCAAGCGATCCTCTTTTTTTTGGCTGCCAAAAACCAGTGCGTGCATAAATGGCTTTTTTTCAGAATCTTTCTCGACCTGACCTATAAACCCCAGTTCGCTGTGATAAAGCGGCAGGGTTTCACGCAGCAGTGTGCTCAAAGCTGCTTTGATATCGCCCTCGCTAATATAAATAGACTGGGCATTATTAATAATTTTTTCCAGCTTCTGTTTATGGTTCAGCTGATCGGTGAGTTTTAATAAACGAAAGTTTTTATTTAGTTGTTCTTCCATGTTGTGCCGTGCACGAGTGCTGCTGGCAATAACGAAAAAGATAAACAGCAGCGTCATGCTGGTCATAGCAATGGCGGTAGGACCACTCTGTAAAAAAATGATAATGCTGAGCGGAGAAATGGCGAGGACAACAAAACCGAGCGATGAGTATTTATCGACACTCAGGGATGTCATTGATCCGCTGGCAACGCCGGCAAGGGAAAACGCCAAGAGTGCCTGATAAATCGTATCGTCTGGTGCAAATAATAAAACTGCGGCTGAGCCCCAGGCTGCGCCGGTTAACCAGGTGCCAAGGCGGAAGCAATTTAGCCAAAAGAATGCGGAATAGAGTTGGTGTGCGTTGTGCCAAAAAATCCACAATATAAGGCGAGCCAGCAGGCTGCTACCTACCAATAAATTCCACAGGATAATTTCCGCTTGTCCAATTACTTTCCAATGCGAAATGCTCAAGATAAGCGCAATGATCGTTGAAGAGAGTAGCGATACCGGCAAGCTATGATAGAGCGAACGCATTTGTTCATCGGCCAGTGTGAGCTGGCCAAGCGATTCATCATCTATCGGGTTTTGTTGTTGTAATTTTTCAGGCATCCAATATACCGTTTATCCGCTGGTGATATCATCAAATAGTGGGCTGACAATTGCGCCGTCTTCAAAATGTCAGCTCGATATAAAATTGTTCTGAATAAATGTTGTCTGAATAAAAGTCGCTTTCAATATAGAGTCGCTTTGAGTATAGAGCAGCTTGTTCTGCTTTCTAGTGGGCACAGGTGAATCAGCTTAGTGAAACTCTTAACTGTGGCCTATTACAAGTTATTACCTCAGTTTTATAGCCTATTGCTATTAGTTGTCGCGAATTTGATCTGATGCAATTGTGTTATCACCAATCGAATATGACCTTGCAGGAGGTATGTGATGGATAGTTTGAGTGAAAAAACCTGTAGTGCATGTCGCGCTGATTCGCCCAAGCTTAACGATGCGGATGTTCAGGCGGCCTTATTGCAACTGCCAGAATGGAGAGTGGAGGTTGTTGCTGGTGTGAATCAGTTGGTGCGTGATTATCCGTTTAAAAATTTTGTGCAAGCGATGGCGTTCAGTCAGGCAGTAGGGGAGTTGGCTGAGGAGCATGGCCACCACCCGGCGCTGTTGACCGAGTGGGGCAAGGTAAAGGTGAGTTGGTGGACACACAAAATTCATGGCCTGCATGAAAATGATGTGATTATGGCGGCTAAAACGGAGCAGTTATTCAGCTCGAGTGTCGCCACCTAGTCTGAGTGTCATCGCCTTGTTTTAGTAGAGGCGATATTGCTCGGGGATTTGTTCAATGCGATCGATCGGCGGCGTTAGCTTGTGCAGGATCCCGTCTTGAATATCGTAGATCCAGCCGTGGATAGTTAATTCCTGCCCGCGCTCCCATGCGTTTTGCACAATGTTGCTGCGAGAAATGTTATCAACCTGCTGGATAACATTCAGCTCGCACAGTCGGTTCACGCGCGTGTCCTGGTTATCCATGCGATCAAGAACATTTTTGTTAGCGTAATACACATCGCGAATATTGCGCAGCCAGTAATCAATCAGTCCGAGTTTATGATTTTCCAGTGCTGCTCTGACACCGCCGCAACCATAGTGGCCGGTGACCATCACGTGCTTCACTTTCAAAAACTCTACCGCATAATTTAATACCGTCATGCAATTCAGGTCGGTGTGGATAACAACGTTGGCGATATTACGGTGAACAAAAATTTCGCCGGGCGCCAGATTGAGGATCTGGTTGGCCGGTACGCGGCTGTCGGAGCAGCCAATCCACAAATATTCCGGAGCCTGCTGTTTGGCGAGGGTGGAAAAAAACTCGGGGTCTTCCCGCTTTATGTCTTCTGCCCATTTAATGTTGGCGGCAAACAGGCTATCTAAATCACTCATGGTTTGGCTCCCGGCTAACACCTATTAAAAATTATGCTGCGCCCTTGAGGGTACCTAAAACAGGACGCAAAAATCAGGCCGCAGTATAGGGGAAAGCGGGGGGCGGGTGTTACATTGCGTTTTTTCTTGCGCATGACCGGATAATTTGACGGGATAACAACGATGAAATCCGCTGTACAAAACACCCTCTATTGGCATGATTATGAAACTTGGGGCGAAGTCCCGGCGGTGGATAAACCCTCGCAATTTGCAGGAATCCGCACTGATGAAGATTTGAACATCCTCGGTGAGCCGTTGATGATTTATTGCAAGCCCGCTGCTGATTTATTGCCGAAACCCGAGGCCTGTCTGGTGACGGGTTTGTTGCCGCAAGAGGCGGCTGAGCGCGGTGTGCCGGAGTATCAATTCATTGCTGCAATCCATGCAGAACTGGCGCGTCCTGGTACCTGTGGTGTGGGCTATAACTCCATTCGCTTTGACGATGAGGTAACGCGCTACACGCTCTATCGTAACTTTTATGACCCATATGAACGCGAATGGCGCAATGGCAATTCGCGTTGGGACATTATCGATATGGTGCGCATGACGCGTGCGTTGCGCCCTGAGGGGATCGAGTGGCCCAATTACGAAGACGGCACGCCCTGTTTTAAATTAGAGATGCTGAGCAAGGCCAATAACCTCAAGCATGAGGCGGCGCACGATGCGCTTTCGGATGTGTACGCGACTATCGCTGTGGCGAAACTCATCAAAACCCGTCAGCCAAAATTGTACGATTATGCTTATAAATTGCGCGATAAACGCTTTGTCGCCAGCTTGATTGATATAGATAGCCATAAACCGCTTTTGCATATTTCTTCGCGCTTTCCTTCGCAAAACGGCAATGCGGCATTGGTGTTGCCACTGGCGATGCATCCCACAAATAAGAATTCAGTCATTGCGTTTAATCTTGGGACTGATCCGCACGCACTCCTGACTCTGCCGGTCGAAGAGCTAAAGCGGCGTTTGTTTACCCGTACCGAGGATTTGCCAGAAGGTGTTGAGCGTCTGGCGCTCAAGGAAATCCATCTCAACAAAACCCCCATGTTGCTGCCACCATCCATGTTGGATGATGCCGCTGCACAGCGTTTGGCCATCGATAAAGTGCGCTGCGAGCAGCACTGGCAGACGCTGCGCAGCCTCAGCTTGGCTGAGCAACAGGAGCTGCAGAAGAAGCTGTTCCAGCTCTATAGCGCGCAGGAATTTGCGGAAAAAACAGATCCCGAGCAGATGCTCTATAGCGGCTTTTTTGAAGAACACGACAAGCGATTGATGACGCAGGTGCGACAGGCATCGCATGAATCTTTGGCAAATGACATTTTTGATTTTCGCGATTCGCGTTTAAAGGAGCTGCTGTTCCGCTATCGCGCACGTAATTTTCCTGAAAGTCTCGGCACAGAAGAGCGGCAGCGATGGCGGGCGTTTTGTCGCTGGCGGTTAACTGATAAAGCGGCCCAAGCGAGTTTGACCTTGGTTGAGTTTGAACAGCGGTTGCTCAGGCTTAAAGCAGATACGAGCCTCACTGAGGAGCAACAATACTTGTTGGATGAGCTGGCAAGCTATGCCGGTAGGCTTTTGCCCGATCTTCAATAGAGGTTCTACCTACCTTTTTGAGTTGATGGTAACCATTCTCCCAGCTAACAGAAGTTGCTTGCTCAGGCTGCTTTTGTCAGCTGGAGTCAATGGTCTTCCCGACATTTGAGAGCTGTTTTCATTTAACGGGAAAAGCCGCTATTTAAGCCCGCAAGTGTGGGAATTTAATCTGCTTGCGAGTACAATCCCGCGCCCAAGTAGGTACTGGTCTGTGGCTTGTGCCCGGTGAATTGTCAACGAGTTATAGCGGGAGCTTCCCATGTCATCTATCAAGAAAGTCGTGTTGGCCTATTCCGGTGGCCTCGACACCTCAGTAATCGTTAAATGGTTACAAGAAAACTACAACTGTGAAGTGATCACCTTCACCGCCGACATTGGTCAGGGCGAAGAAGTAGAGCCAGCGCGCGCTAAAGCTGAAGCGCTCGGCGTAAAACAAATTTATATCGATGATCTGCGTGAAGAGTTTGTCCGCGATTTCGTATTCCCGATGTTCCGGGCGAACACCATTTATGAAGGCGAGTACCTGCTCGGTACTTCTATTGCTCGTCCGTTGATCGCCAAGCGTTTGATCGAAATCGCCAACGAAGTAGGTGCTGATGCAATCTCCCACGGCGCTACCGGTAAGGGTAATGACCAAGTACGTTTCGAGCTGGGTGCTTATGCGCTTAAGCCAGGCATCAAAGTAATCGCCCCATGGCGTGAGTGGGATTTGACTTCCCGCGAGACCTTGATGGCGTATTGTGAGAAGCACAATATCCCGGTTGACTACTCCAAGAAGAAGAAATCACCTTACTCAATGGATGCCAACTTGTTGCACATCTCTTACGAAGGCAAGGTTCTGGAGAATCCATGGGCCGAAGCGGAAGAAGATATGTGGCGCTGGACTGTTGCGCCTGAAGCGGCTCCAGATAAAGCGACTTACCTTGAATTGACCTACGAGAAGGGCGATATCGTTGCTATCGATGGCAAACCAATGTCGCCAGCTACCGTACTGGCTTACCTGAACAAAGTAGGTGGCGAGAACGGTGTTGGTCGTCTGGACATCGTAGAAAACCGCTACGTAGGCATGAAATCCCGTGGCTGCTACGAGACTCCTGGCGGCACTATCATGATGCGCGCACATCGCGCGATTGAATCCATCACCCTCGATCGTGAAGTTGCGCACCTGAAGGACAGCTTGATTCCGAAGTATGCGGACATGATTTATAACGGTTACTGGTGGAGCCCTGAGCGTCTGATGATGCAGGCGATGATTGACGAGTCACAAATCCATGTAAACGGCGACGTGCGCGTTAAGCTTTATAAGGGCTCGGTAAGCGTTGTGGGCCGTCGTTCACCTGACAGCCTGTTTGATGAAAAAATCGCGACTTTTGAAGATGATGCCGGTGCATACAATCAGAAGGATGCGGAAGGGTTCATCAAGCTGAATGCTTTGCGTATGCGCATTGCTGCGAACAAAGGCCGCACTCTCAAGTAAAACATTGTGACGCTCGCATCCACTTAAGGATGCGGGCTGTCAATTAATGACCTATTGTTTGTCTATTGACCAAAAGCGCTTTGTTTATGGTTAAAAGTGCATAAATAATTTGATAAATATCAATCCTATACCGACAAGGGTGAGACAAATTGCCGCTCATAAGGCAAAATGCCGCACCTAAAGTAGGGTTATAGGCTTGTTATAAATTTACGCGTTTAAATTTGTGGGTTTTGAATTTAAAAGTGCCGTGTAGCTCGAGCGATAAATAGCGCTGACAGAGACAAAAGTTTTCATTTTCTTTTAAGTAATAGGAAAGTCCTATGGGTAGTCATGCGACAGTAGCTGGGGATCCTCCAGCATACGACTTCGATATAGTGCGCAAATTCTCCATTATGACCATTGTTTGGGGCATATTTGGTATGGGAGTTGGCGTTCTTATCGCTTCTCAATTGGTTTGGCCTGGTCTGAATGAGATCTTCCAGCCTTATACGAGCTTTGGCCGTTTACGCCCACTGCACACTAACGCCGTTATTTTTGCTTTCGGTGGCTGTGCGTTGTTTGCTACTTCTTATTATGTTGTTCAGCGCACATGTCAGGCACCATTGTTTGGTGGATGGTTAGTTCCTTTCACCTTCTGGGGCTGGCAAGCGGTTATTGTTCTCGCTGCTATTACCCTGCCATTGGGTATGACTTCTGCAAAAGAGTACGCAGAACTCGAATGGCCGATCGATATTCTTCTGGCGCTCGTCTGGATTTCCTACGCAATCGTTTTCTTCGGTACGATCGTCAAGCGCCGCACGTCGCACATCTACGTTGCTAACTGGTTCTATGGCGGTTTTATCGTTACCGTTGCGGTATTGCACATTGTTAATAGCGCCTTTATCCCGGTTACCCTGACTAAATCTTACTCTGCTTATGCTGGTGCTGCCGATGCAATGGTGCAGTGGTGGTATGGCCACAACGCAGTAGGCTTCTTCCTGACTGCGGGCTTCCTCGGCATGATGTACTACTTTGTACCCAAGCAAGCTGGTCGCCCTGTTTACTCTTACCAATTGTCTATCGTGCATTTCTGGGCATTGATCTCCCTGTACATCTGGGCTGGTTCACACCACTTGCATTACTCCGCATTGCCGGATTGGACTCAGTCTCTGGGTATGATTATGTCGCTGATCCTGCTCGCACCAAGCTGGGGCGGTATGATCAACGGTATTATGACGCTGTCAGGTGCCTGGCATAAATTGCGTACCGACCCTACTTTACGCTTCCTCGTAGTGGCTCTCTCTTTCTACGGTATGTCGACGTTTGAAGGCCCGATGATGGCAATCAAAAACGTAAACGCACTGTCACACAACACCGACTGGACCGTAGGTCACGTTCACTCAGGTGCTCTGGGTTGGGTAGCGATGATCTCTATTGGCGCGCTCTACCATATGCTGCCAAAGCTGTTTAACCGTGAAGAAATGTACAGCGTAAAACTGATCAATACGCATTTCTGGTTGGCCACTGTAGGTACTGTCCTTTATGTAGTTGCGATGTGGATTAACGGTATTGGCCAAGGTCTGATGTGGCGTGCATTTAACCCGGACGGCTCATTGACTTATAGCTTTATTGAAACTGTTGTGTTCAGCAAAGGCGGATACATCATGCGCGCAACTGGCGGTGCATTCTTCCTGACAGGCATGCTGATCATGGCATACAACACATATCGCACAGTAAAAGCGGCTGGTCCGGCCGTAAATACTGCTAATCAGCCTGCTCAGGCACCAGCTGTTTAAGGGGAATGCCGTGAAAGGTCATGAAATAGTAGAAAAGAACATCGGTCTGATGACCGTATTTATGGTTGTTGCAATCAGCTTTGGTGGTTTGGTGGAAATCGTTCCGCAATTCTTCTTGAAGCAGACCACCACCCCAATTGAAGGCTTGAAACCACTGAACGCTGTGCAGTTGGAAGGCCGCGATATTTATATCCGTGAAGGTTGCCACGTGTGTCACACCCAAATGGTGCGTCCATTGCGTGCTGAGGTCGAGCGTTATGGTCATTACTCAGTAGCGGGTGAATCTGTTTATGAGCACCCGTTCTTGTGGGGCTCCAAGCGTACAGGTCCTGACTTGGCACGTGTAGGTGGACGTTATTCAGATGACTGGCACAAAGTGCATTTGTTCAATCCGCGTATTGTTGTTCCTGAATCGATCATGCCTGCCTATCCACACTTGTATGATCACAAGCTTGACGGTAAGCACACTGAAGGCAAGATGCGTGCTCTGTCTAAGGTCGGTGTTCCCTACACCGAAGAGGACTTTGCCGGTGCCAAACAAGCCGTGCAGGGCGTAACTGAAATGGATGCATTAGTCGCTTACTTGCAGAACCTGGGCTTATTGCTCAAAGAGAAGCGCTAATGGATGCAGGTACAGTTGGTGCCATTTCTACCGTGTTGGTAACGATTGCATTCTTCGGTGTTTGTTTTTGGGCGTTTTCCCCCAAACTCAAAAAACGCTTTGAAGATGATGCCAAGTTGCCATTTGCCGATGAACCTCAAGACAAGCACACAGATGATCACAAGTAATCATCGATTAGGGCGGATTTTATTATGAGTACTTTTTGGAGTCTTTGGATCATTATCCTGACAACCACTAACTTGGTGTTGTTGTTATGGATTCTCTTGGCCAACCGCAAGAAAGCGGTAGCGGGCGAGGAGAGTAAGGAAGCGCAAACTACCGGTCATGAATACGATGGTATCGAGGAATACGATAATCCTCTGCCGCGCTGGTGGTTCTACATGTTTTTGTTGACCTTTATTTTTGCTATTGGTTACCTGATTATTTATCCGGGTTATGGCTCTTATGAAGGGATTAAGGGTGAAGATGGTAAAGCCTGGACCTCGGTTAATGAGTTGCGCGGCCATCAAGCAGAAGCTGAAAAAGTGTACGCTGAAACCTATGGTGCCTACTCCAAGATGCCAATCGAAGAAGTTGCCAAAAACCCGGATGCTCTCAAAATGGGTTTCCGTTTGTTCTTAAACAACTGCGCTGTATGCCATGGCGCGGATGGTGGTGGTAATCCGGGTTTTCCAAACCTGACCGACAAAGATTGGTTGTACGGTGGCACCACGGAAAAAATTCATGAAACCATCGTAAATGGCCGTAAAGCGGCGATGCCTGCATGGGTTTCAATTATCGGCGAAGAAGGCGTGGCTGATGTAGCAGAGTATGTGTTGCAGCTGTCAGGTGGTGAGCATGATGCTGCCAAAGCTGAAGTTGGAGCAAAACTGTTTACGGCTAACTGCGTTGTTTGCCATGGTGTTGATGGTAAGGGGAGCCAACTTGTTGGAGCACCTAACCTGACTGACAAAATTTGGCTTTACGGTGGTGAACCCGCGACTATCCGTCAAACCATCCGTGATGGCCGCAATGGTGTGATGCCTGCCCAGCAGGAACTCTTGAAAGAGGATCGCATACATTTATTGGCGGCTTATGTTTATAGCCTGTCACTGGAAGGGAATTAATTTTATAAAAAGTTAATTCTTTCTCCAAGGAAGGCAGGCTCAGGCCTGCCTTTTTTTTCGCACTCAATCAGCGCTGCGTGTGGTTTCACTACCGTAGCGCGAGTAAAGAGGTAATTCCTTTGAGTGAAAAACCGTCGTCAAAACAGTCGCCGCCAGCCAGTGACACCGGGATTCGTTACGTCAACCTCTATGAGGCGGATGACAAAATCTATACCCGCCGCATTACCGGTTTTTATCAGCGTCTGCGTCGCTATACCGGCCTGCCTTTAATGCTCGGTTTTTTGCTCATGCCTTGGTTGGTGATTGATGGCCGCCCTGCGATCCTGTTTGATCTTCCTGAGCGTAAGTTCCATATCCTCTGGCTCACTTTCTGGCCTCAGGATGCAATGTATCTGGCTTGGCTATTAGTAATTGCTGCTTTTTTATTATTTACCGTGACGGTCCTGGTGGGCCGTGTTTGGTGTGGGTTTACCTGCCCGCAAACGGTTTGGACGCAGATGTTTATCTGGGCCGAACATCTGTGTGAGGGTGATCGCAACAAGCGTATAAAGTTGGATGCGCAACCATGGGGTTTTGAAAAACTGTGGCGCAAAAGTGCGAAACAAGCAATTTGGATTGCCATTTCTCTGGTTACATCGCTCACCTTTGTGGGTTATTTCACGCCTATCCGCGAGCTAGTCGTCGGCTTTTTCACGGCGCATCTGGATCTGATCACTGCATTTTGGGTGTTGTTTTATGTAGCAGCCACCTACATGAATGCGGGTTTTATGCGCGAGCAATTCTGTAAATACATTTGCCCGTATGCGCGCTTTCAGGCGGTGATGTATGACCAGGACACATTGACGGTGTCTTACAACAACCTGCGTGGTGAAAAGCGCGGCCCGCGCAAGGCAGGCGAAGATTATAAAGCCCAGGGCATGGGCGATTGCATAGACTGCTCCTGGTGTGTGCAGGTTTGTCCGGTCGACATTGATATCCGCGATGGTTTGCAGGCGGAATGTATCGATTGCGGTTTATGTGTTGATGCTTGTAATAGCGTGATGGATAAAATGAACTATCCACGCGGTCTGATCAGTTTTACCACTGAGGATGCTATCCAAACCGGCACCACTAAAGTGTTCCGTCCCCGCTTGCTGGGGTATGGGTTGATGTTGACCATCATGGTCTCCCTGTTTGTGTATTCTATCGCCACTCGCGTTCCCGTAGGTTTGGAAGCGCAGCGCGATCGCGGTGTACGCATGTATCGTGTAGTAGAAGATACAATCCAGAACGTCTACACCTTAAAAATCAGCAATATGGATCGTGGCACCCATATCTATGATCTTGAAGTGGAGGGTGACTATCAGTTTGATATTCAGGGATATAAAGCAATCCCTGCCATTGAAGGCGAGGTACTGACGATTCCGGTACGGGTATCGGTGAAGCAAGCAGAGCTGACGAGTAAAAAATCTGAAATTCATTTCCGCGTTCGTGCGCGTGAGAACCCCGAGATTACCGCGACCAATACCACTACTTTTATTGGCCCCTAATCATTAGCTTCCAAAGGTATTTGCATGAGCGCTTTGCAGAAAAGTGTTTCCCAGAGAGATGTTATGAACGACGAAACTGATGAAAGTGTAAAACCCTGGTATCGCCAGTTTTGGTTCTGGTTCGTGTTTAGTCCGTTGATCTACATCATCATCATGTGCTCGATTACGGTCACCATCGCGCTCAAGGGCGCTGATGATGTGATTATCGACAATTACTACAAAGAAGGACGCATGATTAATCAGGCGCTGGAGCAGGACAAGCAGGCCAAGGCGCTGGGTTTGAGTGGTGAGCTGAGCTTCGATCGTACGACCGGTGAGGTTTCCTTGGTAATTGCCAACCCTCCGGCAGATACGGCGTTAATGCCGGAGCAATTGCTACTGCTGATGGGGCACCCGGTTAAGGCAGCCAAAGATCAACTGATAACACTGGTGGCGATCGCGCCGGGAACCTACCGAGGTGAATTGGTGAGTGAGCCGGATTATTCCTGGTATCTGACGCTCTATCCAATAAAAGATATCGCCCAGCGCAATGAGGCGCCTTGGACGTTGAGTGGTGATATCGATTTCCGTACAGCTGAAAAAGCCTTGTTGGCGCCGCGCGTTAAGTAGTGAATGACCGCCAAACCCACCTTTGAAAGTGTTCCTGAGCAGGCCTGCTATCACTGCGGCCTGCCAGTTCCTCCTGCAAGCTATTACCCGGTAAACATTCAGGGCAAAGAGCAGCTTATGTGCTGCCCCGGTTGTCAGGCGGTTGCGATTGCAATTGTCGATGGCGGTTTGGAAAATTTTTATCAATTCCGTACCTCTAGCAATGATCGTCCCGAGCTTGCCGCGCAAGAACCGCAGCGCTGGGATATATATGATTTACCTGAAGTGCAAGCTGAGTTTGTGATCCCCTTTGGGGATGGCATCAAGCAAGCCAATCTCTTGCTTGAGGGGATTAGCTGCGCGGCCTGCAGCTGGTTGATTGAGACGCATCTCAAAAAGAACCCCGCTATCCACTCTGTCACTGTTAATCTCAGCACTCATCGCTGTGCAATCGTTTGGGATGCACAGTATCCACTCAGCAGCATCTTTCAATCCCTTGCCGCTATTGGTTATTTACCGCGCCCGGCTACTGACGACCAGCAACAACAGCTCATCAAAAAAGAAAACCGTATCGCCTTGTTTCGCATAGGGGTGGCGGGTTTTGGCACCATGCAGGCGATGATGGTGGCGGTAGGTATGTATACCGGTGCTACGGATTTTTGGCTGGATTTCCTGCGTTGGCTGTCGATGCTGGTAGCAACACCTGTGGTGTTTTTCTCGGCGTGGCCATTTTTTCAGGCGGCGTGGCGCAGCATCCAAATGCGCCATCTGGTGATGGATGTACCAGTCGCACTGGCTATTGGCCTTGCCTATAGTGCCAGTGTTTGGGCGACCATCTCGGGTACCGGCGAAGTCTATTTTGAATCGGTTTCCATGTTTACGCTGTTTCTGCTCGTGGGACGCTATGTGGAGTTGCGTGCACGTCATCGCAATCGTCTCGCCTTCGGCAATCTCGCGCAATTGATGCCACTGACCGCGTGTTGTTTACGCGAGGAAAACGGCGGTGAAGTCGAACATTCCATGCCAATTAAAACGCTCCGCTTGGGCGACCTGATTTTGGTCAAAGCAGGAGAAACCTTCCCCTGCGACGGTCGGGTACTGGCGGGAGAAAGCGCGGTGGTTGAGGCCTTGTTAACGGGCGAATCCCGTCCCGTCAGCAAAAAAACGGGCGATATGGTGATTGCCGGCACACTGAATAATCACAGCCCATTAAAAGTCGAAGTGACGGCATTGGGGGCGGCGACACAACTTTCCGCTATCGAACGTCTGGCAACCCAGGCGGCGGATGAAAAGCCGCAGCAGGTATTGGCAGCAGATCGTATTGCGCGTTTTTTTATCGCCCGCTTGCTGATTGTTTGCACCGCAGTGTTTGCCTTTTGGCTCTGGTATCGCCCTGAGCAAGCGCTCTGGGTGACGCTGTCGGTATTGGTGGTCACGTGCCCCTGCGCGCTGGCGCTGGCGATGCCTGCTGCGTTATCCGCAGCGACAGCCAATTTGCGTAAACGTGGATTTCTTGTGGCACGTGGTCATGTGGTTGAGGCATTGAACAGCGTCACCCGCGTGATTTTTGATAAAACCGGCACCCTTACCAAAGGCAAGTTTGCCGTCGAGTTGGTCAAGCCATTAGGTGATGCCAGCGATTCCAACGAGCGGCTGCTGGGCTTAGCTGCGGCGCTTGAGTCCGGGTCAAATCACCCGCTGGCTGCTGCGTTTCATCACTGGCAGGATCGCTTTAAGGCTACGGATATCAAGCAGATCACTGCTGCTGGTGTAGAAGGGCGAATTGAGGGAGTAGTTTATCGCTTGGGAACTGCCGGATTCGCCACAGGATTGTTGGCTGAGGCTGTGGAGCCGCTCGAATTGCCGGATTCGTTACATACCTGGTTGCTGCTCGCGAGCGAACGGCAGCCATTGGCGTGGATTGCGCTGGTCGATGAAGTGCGGCCTGATGCGGCAAACCTGATTCAGCGATTGAGCGCGCGCGGTATCGCGGTCGAGTTACTCAGCGGTGATCAGTCCGGCGCCGTCGCTCAGCTTGCGCAACAATTGGGCATCACTGACTATGTTGCTGGTGCGAAACCAGGCGACAAATTGTCGCATTTGAGCCAGCGTCAGGCCGCGGGTGATAAAGTGCTGATGATCGGCGATGGTATTAATGATGTGCCGGTGCTTGCCGGTGCGGACGTCTCAATCGCGATGGCCTCAGCATCGGATTTGGCGCAAACTCGCGCGGACTCGGTACTGCTCAACGATCGCCTTGAGGTGATTGCTGATGCGTTGGAAATCGCCCAACGCACCAAGGCCGTGATCACTCAAAACCTGCGGTTTTCGCTGGTATACAATCTGCTCGCCTTGCCGCTCGCGGCAGCTGGTATGATTCCCCCATGGCTGGCGGCGATTGGTATGACAGCCAGCTCATTAATCGTGATTTTCAACGCATTGCGTTTGACCAAATGACTTTCAGAACCAAGTAAGTCCAATCTCGTGAGTTGTAAATGGAAAGTCTCTATTTTCTCGTCCCCTGCGCACTGATTTTTATCGCTCTGGCGATCAAGGTGATGTTCTGGGCCATCAATAATGGCCAATACGACAACCTCGATACCGAGGCGCATCGCATTTTGTTTGATGCAGATAAAAAACCAAAGAGCCAGGTTCCCCAAGACCAAATCGCCAAGGATCAGGAGCAGCCTGATTCGCCCTCCACCACAGCTATTGATTCCACGGCTGATAAGAACCCTCACGCATGATAATCGAATGGTCTGCTCTCACCGCCGCGTTCTTGCTCGGCCTTTTCAGTAGTGCCCATTGTGTGGGTATGTGCGGCGGTATTATGGGGGCGCTGAGCATGGCAGTACCGGCTCATGCCAAGGCGCGTCGCTGGTTTATCCTGCTCAGCTATAACATTGGGCGTGTTTTCAGTTATGCACTCATGGGCGCGATAGTAGGGCTGTTTGCCCGGCAGATTACCGAATCCGGCGGTGCCGTATGGCTGCGCTGGCTTGCGGGTGCGCTACTGATTGCCATGGGGTTATACCTTGCCAATTGGTGGCGCGGATTAACTTACCTCGAAACCGGAGGTCGTTACTTATGGGCTTATTTACAGCCATTGGGTAAAGCCCTTATGCCAGTTGATACCGTGCCCAAAGCGCTTGCACTGGGCGGTATTTGGGGATGGTTGCCTTGTGGTTTGGTCTATTCCGCATTGGCCTATGCGATGGCTCAGGGTCATGCCCTTGGCGGTGGGCTGGTCATGCTGGCTTTTGGCTTGGGGACTTTGCCTGCCGTACTGGCGACTGGTTTCGTTGCCCAACAACTGGGGCGGCTGTTACAGAAGCGTCAGATTCGCTGGAGCTTTGCTCTGGCGGTGATTCTGTTTGGTCTCTGGACTATTTGGGGCGGTGGCCACGGCAGTCACCAACATCACCATACTAGCCCGGGTGCGGAAGATCACTCCATGCATCATCAGAATCATAGTGGTATGAGTCATGATGAGATGGATCACAGCGCTATGGATCACAGTGTTATGGATCACAGCGATATGAATCATGCTGAGGCGGACAATGTTGCGGATAACCCTCCACAGGCAGTAGATCACACCGCTATGCATCACAATGCGACTAGCTCGCCGGACTCATTTACCCAGAATAGCTCTGTGTCTGAACAGGCTGATCCTCACCATCATCAATAGATACCCTCTAGGCACTCGGAAAAGTGGCCTCCATTAGCTCCCAAATCCCTATACAGAGTTGTGCTAGGCGAACTTATTTTGCCATGCTAAGGTGCGCGACTTGCCAAAGTTGAAACTCGGTCGATAGTTCTTTGTCCAATTGGTTATCAGAGTTTTTTATGGTCTACGATGAAGTGAGCACCGAGATATCACTATGATTAAACCCCTCAGGATTGGGTTAGTTTTCGCCATTCAATGTGTGCTGACATCCATTTGCGGGAGCGGGGTGGTATGGGCGAATGATGAAACAGCGCCTGCTGTTGAAACAGATCCTAGTTGTAAGCCATTTGTGGGACAACGCGAGAAAGTTTCTGATTCGAAATCAACGCGTATTCAAAATAATTATTTTGATGGATTGGAAGGCCGAGAGATTCGCCATATTCAATTCAATTCTCTCTCCATCTTTGATAAAGATGACCCCGACGAAAATAACGCGCTCTACATGTTCTTGAATAAACTGCACATAAATACCCGACCGGGTGTTGTCCGTGCACAGTTGTTATTCGAAGAAGGCCAACCATTAAAAATAAAAGAAATTCACGAAACAGAACGTATTTTGCGTAAGCGCCCTTACCTGACCAACGCCTACATTTTGCCCGCGACTATATGCGCCGATCACGTTGATATTGTGGTCGTAACTCAAGATGCCTGGGCGTTGGAGCCGCAGTTTTCAGTAAGTAAAGAGTCCGAGGGAACTGAGTCCGGTTTCGCCATTGCTGACGGCAATATTCTTGGTACAGGTAACAGCCTTACGATTGGGTATGAAGAAAACAACGATCGTAATTTAATCAGTTACGATTTCAGTAATCCGCATATTTTTAATTCGCAAATCGCGGCCAAACTTTCTTACAAAGACACCAGTGATGGCAGCGACACAGTAGTAGATATTTCGCATCCATTCTATTCGTTAGAAACACCGTGGGCAGCCGGTTTTTACACACAAGATGAAACGCTCGAAGAACCTATTCGCCATATGGATGAGGAAATAAATGAATTCCGTCATCAGGCGATGGTGAATGAGGTTTATTTTGGGGTGGCTACGGATATAACCTCAACCCATACCCAGCGCTGGTTGTTTGGTATCACTAATGAGGAAGACAAATTTTACGAAACGGATGAAACCTTGCAGGGCATCCCTGAACCGCGAAAGGCTGTGTATCCCTGGGTTGAATACCAATTTCTTGAAAATCGCTATGGTGTATTTAAAAACGTCAATCAAATCCAGCGAGCTGAAGACGTGGCATTGGGGAACAACCTGAGATTTCGTTTTGGTTATGCTGGAACTCAATTTGATAATCCTGATGATGTGATGCGTTATATCGGTGAATATTCCTTCATTTCCAATTTTGATACGCAACATATTTTTGAATCGTCGTTGTCATGGGATGGCCGCCATCATTCGAAGGTAGAGGAGGCTGATAGTGCGGTTGCCGGTATTAACCTCACATACAATTATTTTCAAGATGAAAAGCGTCGTTGGTATGTCGGGCTACTCTATGAAGCGGGGCAGGATCTTGCGCAATACGAAGAACTAACAGTAGGGGATGTCACTGGTCTGCGCGGGTACCCTTCAGATTACCAGCGTGGCGATCAACGCTATGTATTTACCATTGAGCGCCGTTATTTTACCGATATTCACTTGTTCAATATTCTGCGCATTGGTGCGGTAGCATTTGTGGATGTCGGTAAAGCCTGGGGCTTGGAGCAGTACGGTTATAGTCCGGTATTGAGTAACGTAGGTTTTGGTTTACGTTTCAGCTCGAGCAAGGTGCGTATTGGCAATGTGGTGCACGTAGATATTGCAGCGCCTACCAGTGCGCGCAATGCAGAGGGTGTCGACAAATACCAACTGACCGTAGGTGCCCAAACCCAGTTTTAGGTTCAGTAAAATAGGTTAAGTAAGAAAGGTAATATGAGAATTCTTCACACAATGTTGCGAGTAGGAAACTTGCAAAAATCCATCGATTTTTACACCAACACATTAGGGATGAAATTGTTGCGTCAACACGACTATCCAGAAGGAAAGTTCACGCTGGCCTTTGTTGGCTATGGCGATGAAGAAAGCAACTCAGTCATCGAGTTGACCTATAACTATGGCGTTGAGAGTTATGATTTAGGGAAAGGTTACGGGCATATCGCCTTAGGTTGCGATGACGTTTATGCAACCTGTGAAAAAATCCGCGCAGCAGGCGGTAAAATTGTACGTGAACCGGGTCCGATGATGCATGGCACAACTATTCTGGCATTCGTCGAAGATCCGGATGGTTATAGAATCGAATTGCTCGGTGTTAAATAGCTATTAATGCTAAAAAGCCGCTTGGATGTCGTTCAAGGGCCATGCTTTAAGAAATACTTAAGCTTTTCGCGTTTTAATTACATCCCCATTACTGACTAAGCAACTTGTCACACCTCCATCATGATTACATGTCTCGAACAACTTCAATTTGATAACCGCCTTGTCCGCGAATTGCCAGCCGATCCCGAACTGGAAAATTACCGTCGTCAGGTGAGCGGGGCTGTGTATTCGCGTGTAAATCCCACGCCAGTAAAAAATCCGCAGGTGGTTGCAGGGGCAAAAGAAGTTGCTGCGTTGTTGGATTTGCCAGAATCAATTTTTGCGCAAACTGAATTTGCTCAGGTATTCGGTGGCAACCATTTATTGAATGGCATGGAGCCGCATGCGTGCTGCTATGGCGGACATCAATTTGGCAACTGGGCTGGGCAATTGGGTGATGGCCGCGCAATTAATCTCGGCGAAGTGCGCAATCAACAGGGTGCCTATTGGACGCTGCAATTAAAAGGTGCAGGCCCGACACCCTATTCACGCACGGCAGATGGACTTGCGGTGCTGCGTTCATCGGTGCGCGAATTTTTATGCAGTGAGGCAATGTTTCATTTAGGTGTTCCCACGACGCGCGCGCTTAGCCTGGTTACTACCGGTGAATGGGTAAGGCGCGATATGTTTTACGACGGCAATCCACAACTGGAGCCGGGAGCAATTGTGTGCCGTGTTGCGCAAAGCTTTACCCGCTTTGGTAATTTTGAAATTTTTGCAGCGCGCGGGGAAATCGATCTCCTAAAACAATTGGCCGATTTCACTATCCGCAATGATTTTGCTCATTTGTTAGATCACACCTCTGCTGATATTACGGTAGATATATACATTCAGTGGTTTAATGAAATTTGTCGCACAACGGCACAGCTAATGGCGCATTGGATGCGTGTTGGTTTTGTGCATGGCGTGATGAATACGGACAATATGTCAATTCTTGGGCTGACGATTGATTATGGCCCCTATGGCTGGCTGGAAGGCTATGATCCTGATTGGACTCCCAATACCACTGATGCCCAAGGCCGCCGTTATCGCTACGGAACGCAACCACGAGTGGCGCTTTGGAACCTTGCGCAACTTGCTAATGCACTTTATCCGCTGATTAATGCGGCTGAACCGCTACAGCAAGCGCTGGAATCTTATCGCACTGAGTATGAGCGCTACGCACAGCGCGATATGGCCAATAAATTGGGATTAAGCCAATTCGATCCTGCACAAGATCAAGCGCTTACCGACGCTTTATTGCAAGTGCTGCAAAGTGCTGAAATTGATATGACTATCTTTTATCGCAAGCTCGCACACGCATCGCCTACTGACATTCATCAATACACAGATCAGCAATGGGTTGATATTGTACGCGACGCTTATTACACGACTCCAAATGCTGAAATTGAAATGACGATGGCAAATTGGATGCGTAGCTACGCGCTACGTTTGCAAGAAGATTATGTGTTAAATGGCAATGACGATGAGCAGCGTCGTCAGCGCATGAATGCAGTAAATCCGAAATACGTATTGCGTAACTATTTGGCGCAGCAAGCTATTGATAAAGCGGCCCAGGGCGATAACTCGGAAGTTGAAAAATTATTGCAAATACTGCGCAATCCCTATGCGGAACAACCAGAATACGAATCTTATTTTGCCAAACGACCTGAATGGGCGCGTCACAAAGCGGGTTGCTCCATGTTGTCGTGCAGTTCGTAGTGGTTTCGTCTTGAATTGAGTTTTCTATTTTTTGCTCGCGGAAAATGTCCGCTTCTGTTGAACCCTTAAGAGAATATTATGATCGGAAAAATAGTGGGATTTATTGCTGGCATTATAGTTGGCGGTCCGTTTGGCGCTATCGTCGGTGCACTGCTTGGGCATTTTTTAGTGGATCGTAAACGAAATGCTGCACCCAAAATGTCTACCGAACAGTTGCATGCGGTACAAACGAATTTTTTTACCACCGTTTTTCTTTTATTAGGTCATTTGGCTAAAGCGGATGGTCGCGTCAGTGAAACAGAAATACAACTTACTGAATCGTTAATGGCCAAAATGGGCTTAACACCCGAGCATCGCCGCGAAGCCATTCGTTTGTTTAAGCTGGGTACGGCAGATGATTTTAATGTCGATGCGGTGATGAGTGAGTTTAAGCTGCACTGTGGCGCCAGCCCCAATTTACTCAATATGCTGTTGGTGAATCTTGTCAATCTGGCGATGGCTGATGGCGTGTTGGATGAACAGGAAGCTCAGGTCTTGCGTCAGATTGCTGAACGGCTTGGGTTTTCACGTTTCGCTTTCGATCAGTTGCTGCGTATGCTCAATGCGCAAAATGCCTTTAGGCAAGAGCAGGGGCAATCTCAGGGGGGTTACCAACGCCCGGCTCGGCCTGACGAACTGGCTTTGGCCTATGAAGCATTGGGTGTGGAAAAAACGGCGACAGATACAGAGCTTAAAAAAGCTTATCGCAAGCTGATGAGTGAATACCATCCGGACAAATTGATCGGGCAGGGTATGCCAGACGATATGATCAAAGCCGCCACTGAACGCTCGCAGGAAATTCAAGCTGCGTATGATTCGATAAAAAAATCCCGCTAGTTTCCCCCGGTAGCAGTGGAAACACACTGCTACCGCATCCCTATTGTAATTGCTATCGTGCTGTTCCTCCCTACGATCTCATACTCAGTTTTAGTTTCTAATCATCATAAAAACCCAACGCTTTTAATTAGGTGCATTCGTGCGCTCTTATTACTGCAGGAAAAAATGTGAAGTCTGATACATTTTTCTTACAATTTGTTGACAACGTTGTCCTGCTCGGTGTAATTTCGCATCAGTCTTTCAGGTTTGCTCATTTTTACAACGATAAATTTAATGTGATAAACCGAAAGCGCTACTGAAAACTGTTTTTCCTTGCTGAAAAGTATTTGGTTTTCATGGAGTCGATTTAATCAGGACTGTGCTTTTCCTTTGCTTGTGCAAGGGCGCGTGTGCTTTTTTTCCAAATTTAATTCACTTTAACTTATTGGGTATTCGCTCAGGGCCTGCTATTGCCTAAGGGTTTGTATTACCTCAAAAAAGTGTGGATGTGTTTTATGTAACACCTGTTTACCGGATAAAAAAATACAACAGGAATGAGACTGGTGGTGAGCTGTAAGGCGTGGTGATTGAGACTGGGAGATTCCCGATTGCACGGCATGAGGTCTGCGCAATATCGGGAATGTGATAAAAAAATATTTGAGGAAAATTCAATGAAACCCTTTAAAACATTAAAAGCGCTATCAACTGTCGCGCTAATATCAACAGCAGGATTAATGGCGGCACAAGCGCAAGCCTATAACTGCAACGGTGTTGCCAATTATCAACAGGGCGCCTATGCCAATGGTGCAATTGTGCAAAATGCTGGTAGCGCTTATTCCTGTACCGTCGGTGGTTGGTGTTCTGTCGGTGGACCCTATGAGCCAGGTGTAGGTTGGGCATGGAATAATGCCTGGACCAGTTTGGGAGCATGTACCGGCACCACTAGCAGCGCTGCATCAAGCGTTTCATCAGTGGCATCTTCGCAACCAAGTTCTGTTCAAAGTTCTGTTCAAAGCTCCGCGCAAAGTTCAATTGCTGCATCGTCAACCGCATCAGTAATTGGTTGTGCCGGATTGAGTGCATGGTCAGCTACTGCTGTCTACACCGGTGGCAATGGCGTATCACACAGCGGCGTTAAGTACGAAGCCAAGTGGTGGACACAAGGCCAGAATCCAGCAACCAATTCAGGTCCCGATGGTGTTTGGATTAATAAAGGCAATTGCGGCACTGCGTCATCCTCTTCGGTTGTTGCCAGTTCAGTCGCAAGTTCTGCTGTGAGTTCAGTGAAAAGTTCCGTTGCGAGTTCGGTAACCAGCTCGGTGGCCAGTTCAATTGCATCCAGCAAAAGCTCCAGCTCTACAGCTTCAGTCGGCGGAAAAAAAGTGGTGGGTTATTTTGCTGAATGGGGCGTTTATGGCCGCAATTATCATGTGAAAAATATTGCAACTAGCGGCTCTGCCGGACAATTGACTCACATCCTTTACGCCTTCGGTAATGTGCAAAATGGGCAGTGTACTATCGGTGATTCATATGCTGCTTATGATAAAGCCTACGATGCTGCCGGCAGTGTTGATGGTGTGGCCGATACCTGGGATCAACCATTGCGCGGTAACTTCAACCAGTTGCGTAAGCTGAAAGCAATGAACCCCAATCTGAAAGTGATCTGGTCATTTGGTGGCTGGACTTGGTCAGACGGCTTCCCGCAAGCAGCACAAAACCCAACTGCGTTCGCTAATTCTTGTTACTCATTAGTGGAGGATCCACGCTGGGCAGATGTATTTGATGGTATTGATATCGATTGGGAATACCCGAACGAATGCGGTTTGAAATGCGATACCACCAGTGGCTTCTCTGGCTATAAGAACCTGTTGCAAGCATTGCGTGCTCGTTTCGGCAGTAATGCGTTGGTGACCTCGGCAATCGGCGCGGGCACTGCAAAAATTAACGCAGCTGATTACGCAGGTGCAGCACAATACATCGACTTCTATATGCCGATGACCTATGACTTCTTCGGTGCCTGGGACAAGACGGGCCCAACTGCGCCACACTCGGCACTTTACGATTACGCGGGTATTCCAATTGCCGGTTACAACTCTGATAACGCAGTGCAGTTGTTGAAATCCAAAGGTATTCCTGCCAGCAAAATCCTGTTGGGTGTTGGTTTCTATGGTCGTGGTTGGACAGGTGTAACCCAGTCTGCACCAGGTGGTTCCGCAACTGGCGCCGCAACCGGTACTTATGAAGCAGGTATTGACGATTACAAAGTGTTGAAAACCAAATGCCCTGCTACAGGAACTGTAGGTGGAACTGCGTATGCTTTCTGCAGTGGCAACTGGTGGAGTTACGACACTCCGCAAACACTGGTAGGTAAAATGGATTATGTTCACCAACAAGGTTTGGCCGGTACTTTCTTCTGGGAGTTAAGCGGCGATACCAGTAACGGTGAGTTAATAAAAGTGATTGGCGACTCAATGCATTAATTACTGGACTTGAGTGATATAAAAAATCCCGGCAAGTAATATTGCCGGGATTTTTTTTGGTCAATTTTTTGGTGCGGGATTTTCTTTTATAAAGCAGGAATCCGTAAAGCACGGCCAAAAAATAATAGGCAGAAAAATACAGGTATAAAAAAACCGGTTGTACTTTCACTAACGTGATTGGACAGCCGGTTTTTGAACAGCTTTCGAAAAATTACACGTGGTTCAACACCATCACATCGGTATCAACCGCAGCGATCAAACGCTCGGCAGTATTACCGCGACGGGTTTTGGTCATGCCGTTTTGGCCGAGGGTTCCCATGACAATCAGGTCGGCACCGATTTTTTCCGCAAGGGCAGAAACCACATCGGAGGTATAGCCGTTTTCGACATGGATTTTATCGTTAGGCAAACCGCTGATACTCACCAGTTTACCGCGGTCAGGATAGCTCATTGAATCCAGGTAACCGTTGATAACATGCAGATCTGCGCCGTAGGTGTCGGCATAGAATTTAGCGGTGGTGATAATTTTTTTGTTCAGTTCGATTTGTACATCGCGCTGTGCCTGAACATTGATTGCTGCCAGGATCACTTTACGCTGAGCTTTTGCACCCGGACGAATCAGAACTACCGGGCAGTAAGCGCCTTTTAACAGTTCCCATTTTGATTCAGTGAAGAAAAAACGGCTGTTATTCGGAGTTGCATGCACAGGCAGATAAATCAAATCTGCGTCAAAACGTTTGGCAGATTCCATAATGGATTTTTGCCACTCGGAAGACCAGGAAACTTCCATGGTGTATTCAATACCGGCATTGGCCAGCGGTGATTTAACATTTTGTTCAAACCAGGTCAGGTCACGGAATAAATGATCGTTAACTGAACGGGTATCTACTGCATCACCATCGACTGCAACAAAGGCGTGAACCTTGGGTTTTGGCCCCTGCATCAACGAAGAAACAATGATGGCACGTTCAAGAGCGATGTGGTGAGTATCGTTGGGGTCGACAACAACGAACAGCTTTTGTGACTTGGTCATACTGGCTCCTACTGGTTCCCTAAAGAGAGTGGGTTGTTATTTTCTGGTTAGGGCTAGCATAGCAACCCCTCTGTGGTTTTTACAGCGTGAATACCCCTGGTGCGGGACGATAGCGATGAAATAACTTTGATATGGATTAAACTGTACGCCATTTTTACAGTTCAGCTGAGATAAGACTATGAATTTGCTTGAAAATTACCCAATTAATGAGCTTGTAGTGGGGCAGTCAGCAAGCTACAGCAAAACCCTGACCGAGCAGGATGTAATCCTCTTCGCCGCCTGCTCGGGCGATGTGAACCCGGTGCACCTCGATAAAGCCTATGCAGCAACCACCCCTTTTGGTGAACCTATAGGTCATGGTATGTGGACTGGAGCTTTGGTTTCTGCGGCCATTGCCACTCGCCTACCTGGACCGGGTTCGGTATATCGCAGTCAGAGTCTCAGCTTCAAGCATCCAGTAAAAATTGGCGATACGGTGACCGTGACGCTGACAGTCAGTGAAATTAAAGAGCGAGTAAAGTTGGTGACATTGGAGTGCGAAGCACACAATCAGGATGGCAAATTAATTGCCAAAGGGGCTGCAGAAGTTATTGCGCCAGCTGAAAAACAGCATTTGCCTGCAGGCGTATTGCCAGCGATTACTCTTGGTTAATGTTTTTATTTCAAAAAGAGGTGGCCGCAAGGAAAATTTTCTGCGGCCACTGGTTTGTTCGACAGGTATTTTTTAAGCCGAAAGTCATACTTTTTCTATACACAGAAAACAATCATTCCGTTTCTTCGTCGGTGTATCCATCCTCGGCTATCCATCCGCCTAACTCTTTCCAACGATTGACGATCATGCAAAATAACTCGGCCGTTTTTTCAGCATCATAAGCTGCTGAATGTGCTGCGCTATTGCTGAATTCCACACCGGCAACCTGACAGGTTTTTGCGAGTACGGTTTGGCCGAAGGCGAGGCCGGAGAGTGTCGCGGTGTCAAATACTGAAAACGGATGAAAGGGGCTGCGTTTGATATTGCAGCGCTCGATCACGGCGTTGACGAAGTTCAAATCGAAGTGGGCGTTGTGGCCGACAATCACGGCGCGGGTGCAGCCGTTTTCTTTTACGGCGCGGCGCACGGCGCTGAGCAAATCGGTCATCACCATTAATTCTGGTTCCGCCATCCGCTCGGGGCAGTCGAGATCTATACCGGTAAAATCCAGCGCGGCTTGTTCGATATTGGCGCCTTCAAACGGCTCGACATGAAACGAGAAGGTTTCATGGCGATGCAGGTAACCCTCCTGATCCATGCGGATAGTGACGGCGGCGATTTCCAGGAGCGCATCGGTTTGGGCGTTAAAACCGCCGGTTTCCACATCGACAATCACGGGCAAAAAGCCGCGAAAGCGTTGTGCCATGGGAGAGTCGGGGTCGCGAGTATTTTCGGGTGGATTCACAATCTGGCCTTAAGCAGTTTTTAACTGCCAGCGTAGAGTTTCACCGGCGCGCAATGGCACCAGCGGTTGATCACCCAGACTCAGGGTGTCTGGCACTTGCCAATCCTGTTTGATTAGCGTGATGGTATCGGTATTGCGTGGGAGGCCATAAAAGTCTGCACCGAAATGGCTGGCAAAGGCTTCAAGTTTGTCGAGCGCGCCGGCATCTTCAAATGCTTCGGCATAAAGCTCGATGGCCGCATAGGCGGTATAGCTGCCCGCGCAGCCGCAGGCGGCTTCTTTTTTGTCTTTGGTGTGGGGAGCAGAATCGGTCCCCAAAAAGAATTTCGGGTTGCCGCTGGTCGCCGCTTTGATCAGTGCTTGTTGGTGCGTGCCGCGTTTCAATATAGGCAGACAATAGTAGTGCGGACGAATACCGCCAGCGAGCATATGGTTGCGGTTGTATAACAGGTGATGCGCGGTGATAGTGGCACCTACATTGGCTGGTGCTTCTGCGACAAACTGGGCGGCATCGGCAGTGGTAATATGTTCCAGAACCATCTTGAGCGACGGGAAATTTTTCACCACTTCACTGAAGGTGCGGTCAAGAAATTCTTTCTCGCGATCAAAAATATCAATCGATGAGTCAGTCACTTCGCCGTGCAATAAAAAGTGCATGCCAGCTTTTTGCATGGCGTCCAGTACCGGATAGATCTTTTTCAGATCAGTCACGCCGGAGGCGGAATTGGTTGTTGCGCCCGCAGGATAGAGTTTACAGGCGGTAACACCGGCGGCTTTGGCGATGGCAATTTCGGCTGGATCGGTATTATCGGTGAGGTAAAGCACCATTAGAGGCTCGAACTGGTTACCTGCTGGGCGGACCGCCAAAATGCGTTCTTTATAAGCCAAGGCCTGTTGGGTGTTCATTACTGGTGGCACCAGATTGGGCATCACAATCGCGCGGGCAAATTGGTGTGCTGCATCGCTTACGGTGCGGGTAAGGGAGGCGCCATCGCGCAGGTGAATGTGCCAATCGTCGGGGCGAATAAGGGTTAGCTGCTGGGTCATGGGGTAGGCATGTCCAAGTTAAAGGGCGTAAAAGTAATAAGGGCGTAACCATCAAAAGTTGCCGCATCCTATCAAAATTGGCCTCCATCCGCAGCCTTAATTCCGCGCGAACGGCCGGAATCCCATGGTAGGCAGGGGTAGGGGAATTGCCAGCATTCTCCGGTGAGCTGGCTATACTCGGTAAATCACTGTTTTTATGCTCTTGGAATTGTTCATGCGTCGCGCCTTTCTTTATTACCAAAGTCCGTTAATCCTGCTGCTATCTACCCTTATGCTGAGCTCGTTAGTCCATGCTCAGACTTATAGTGCCAGTTTTAATGAGTCTGCTTGGTCGGCAAAAACCGGGGCTTTTGCCTGTAGTTTGAGTCATGCCATTCCCGCCTATGGTACCGCCCAGTTTGTGCGCAAAACCGGGGGCGGAGAGTATCTTGAATTGAAGCCCAGCGGTGCTGTTGCGCTGAGCGGGGCGATAAAAATCGAGGCAGCGCCGCCGGTATGGCGGATTGAAGGGGTGGCTGCCCCGCTCGGGCAAGTGCAGATTGCGCGAGGGCAAGCAGTACGTGTGCAATCTGCCCAACTAACAGCAATCAGCTCGACTCTGGCGCAGGGCAACAATGTGTTCTTTGGCGGCGAGCAAACTGATGGCACAGACAGCGGGCTGCGTGTTGCGCTGACGGCGCATAACTTTAATCCGGCCTTTGAGCGCTACCAGAAATGCCTTTCGGCACTGATCCCTTACACCTTCGAGCAGATTGCACGCACACTGATCAACTATGCTCCTGACGCGCAAGAACTGAGTGCCTCGGCAAAAGCGCAATTGGATAAAATCGTGCGCTATTCCAAAGCTGATCCGGGCGTGATCGGTATTTTGGTGGATGCCCATAGCGAAAAATTAGCGACACCGGAGGCTGGCGTCGCCGCGTCGCAGCAGCAGGCGGAATTGGTGAAGGCATATCTGGTCGAGAAGGGTATGTCAGCCGAGATTATTACCACCCGCTCGCACGGCGATAAATTTCCCATAGCCAACAACCAGAATAAAGCCGGGCAGGCCAAAAATCGCCGCATGACGGTACGCATGGAGAATGAGGCCACGCGCAAAGCGATGGAAAAGAAAATCGCCGCCATCATTGCTGCAGAAGAAAAAGCTGCTGAGGAGAAAGCCGCCGCAGAGCAGGCGGCCGCCGAAAAAGCCTCTTCTGTACCGGCTGCATTACCTGCAAACCTTCAGGATCTGGAACAAATGGTTGAGCAGCAGGATCTCACCAGCGGCAAGCAACCCACACCCAAATAGTGGTTGCTTGCACTTTTTTAGCACAATTCCCCAATTATTCTTAACCCGGAATTTACACGCCGGCTGGAATCTTTTTCGCAGGGATCAGTCTGAAGTTGCGAGTTATGGCCAATATCCAGCGCGTAGCGAGGGTTTATTGGCTGTCGTAATTTCCTAAGGAGCCTTGTATGTACAAAATGACTGCCAAATGGGCGAGTCTTATCGCAGTTGTTACTTTGGTCATGTTGCCTGCAACCAGTTTTGCGGCAGCCTTGCCTGATTTTACCCAGCTGATCGAACAGCATTCTCCCGCCGTGGTGAAAATCACTGCGGTTTCCAAAGGAGCCGTGGCTCCAGCGCCGCAAGAATTGCCGCCGAATATGGAAGGCCTTCCCGATATTTTCCGTGAACTGTTAGAGCGCCGCCAAATACCGCGTGATCGGGGATCACTCGGTTCCGGTTTTATTATTTCCAGCGATGGCTATGTGCTGACTAATAATCACGTAGTCGATCAAATGGATACCATTACCGTGATCCTCAATGACCAGCGCGAATACACGGCTAAATTAATTGGCAGTGATGAGCGCTCGGATTTAGCGCTATTAAAAGTTGATGCGAAAGAGTTGCCGACCCTGACGCTTGCCAAAAATGAAACATTGAAAGTTGGTCAGTGGGTAGTGGCAATTGGCTCTCCCTTTGGTTTGGACTACTCCGCTACCGCCGGTATTGTGAGCGCGATTGGCCGCAGTATTCCGTCGGCGCGCAACGAAAGCACTTATGTTCCTTTCATTCAAACCGATGTGGCCATTAACCCCGGTAATTCCGGCGGCCCGCTATTTAATATGGATGGCGAAGTGGTCGGCATCAATTCACAAATTTATTCGCCTAGTGGTGGCTCGGTAGGGCTTTCATTTACGATCCCTTCATCGCTCGCATTGGATGTGGTTGCGCAACTAAAAGACAAAGGCCGTGTTGATCGTGGTTGGCTGGGGGTGATGATTCAGGACGTGGATAAAGATCTCGCCGCTTCGCTCGGCATGAACAAACCAGTAGGTGCATTGATTAGCGAAGTGGATGAAGAGGGCCCTGCAGCAAAATCCGGTTTGAAAGCAGGTGATTTAATTATCAAATTCAACGGTAGCGATGTGCATACCTCTAGCGATTTACCCTATTTAGTGGGGCGCACTCCGCCAAAATCCAAAGTGCCCGTTATCATTATGCGCAAAGGTAAAGAGCAGACTTTAAATGTGACCGTAGGAATTTTACCGGTATCACCAGCAGAAGCAGCGACACGCCCTGCATCGACACCGATTGATAATTCGGTCGACATTATTGGCTTGGTCGTCGGCCCTCTGGAGCAAACCAAGCGCGGTGCCGAATCCGGCGTAGTGGTACGCGATGTTAAACCCGGTAGCCCTGCTGCTGAAGCGGGAATACAAGTGGGCGATGTCATTACCCAATTGGCATTTAGCGATATTAAATCGCCCAATGACTACGCAAAAATTGTAAAAGGATTACCCAAAAATGAGCCCCAAGCCATTCGTTTTTACAGCGACGGGCGCCCGGTATTCCGCTCGATTGTGATTAAATAGTTATATTGTTTGGTACAAAAAAACGCCGGTCACTGCCGGCGTTTTTTATTTGTTGTGTGGTCTTTTGCTTGATGACAGATTCTGTAAAAAATCAGTTATAGCGTGTTCGTAGCTGATCAATTTTAATCTGCAGCCGATCCGGACATTCCTCTGTCTCCCTCATGTATTCCAAACTATCAAAACCATACTGCGCGGTCTTCACAAGAAATTGGTCATAGGCTTGTTTGGAGCGGGCAAATGCTGCTGCGCGTTCTTCATCGGTACCATCATTTTTCTGTTTCAGTGTTGCTATGGTTGTTTGCCACTGTTGTAAGTCGGCCTTTGCTTGCAGTAGCTTTTGTTGTTGTGCTTGCGCCTGTTGTTTTAATTCGCGCAATTGCTGTGCTACGCCCGGCGCCTTTAAATCCTGAATCCGACAAGCAAGACCATAAACCTTTTTTGGCGGCTCTTCGCTAGGTGGTGTCGGTTCCGGTTTTTCTGGTTCCGATTCCTCTTCAATATCTTGCTCAACAGGTATTTCTTCGGGTGGAATTTCTTCTACCGGAATTTCACTTTGCTCTGGCTTTTGGGGCTTGGGTGGTTGTGGTTGGTCTTCTTTTGGTGGCGGCGATTTTTCGCAGTAGGCGAGGCGATCGCTGATGTGGATGTACTCCTTGATCAATTTATTATGCTGCGGTTCCAATTCCGCCAGTTGGTCAGCAACACCGGCAAGTATTCCCAGATCCTTACCAAATTTTTCTGCCGCCAAATAAGCTTCGCCATAGGTTTTTCCCAAAGCAATTGCCTGGTTTTGCCCGAGTAGCACTAACGCACCTACGGCGGGCTTTGCTATGGCTTGAAAGTCATCCGGAGTTGTTCGCGCTTCTTGAATGTCATCATAAAGACTTTTCAAATCCCAGGCGGTGCCGGTAATTTCAAGTGCTTTGTCATTAACGATAACTTTCTGGCTTAGCTGGATACCATTTTTTGCCGCAAACGCGACCTGTTGGGTTTCACCAAAGGAAAGCGTGTTGATAATGGATTCGCCGGTTTTAATCGCCATATCCTGCGTGGTTTTCGCTATTTCTTTTCCTGCTCGCTGAAATTCACTATCTCCGGTTAAACCGGTAATGCGTTTAACGATGGCATCGGTGCGTTGTTTATATTCTGCTTTTTTGATGCGCAATTGTTCCTGTACTTCATCGTCGCAACGCACAATTTCAATCGCGACAGGTTCACCTATGTTGCTGCCGCACAAGGTTTTTGCTTGCAGTAAAGTTTTACCTATTGTTACTGGTTGTATCTGAATGTTCGTTGCCGTGTTGGTGACACTGGCGATAGTGTCCTTAGCCAATGTCATCTGGACAAAACCATCAACTGGATTGAGTGCGAGTGGAAAGTTATAAAAAGTTTTTATTTTTTTGCCTTCAGCATCGTAAATGCCGAGTTTGGGAATTGCTGCTCCGTTGTTGATGCTGACCAATTCGACAACACTGCCTGCTACAGTGGTACTGGCCATTTTTCCCTTGAAGATATAATTAACGGTTACTTCGCCTTTGCCGGGCGCTTTGCCTTGAATCTGCGCGCTGTTGTTTTGCTGGCTGAGGACATTTAACACATCGGCAGGGTTGGATGTGAATTGATAATCGCCATCGGCAGGTGAACCCTGTGCGACTATTTCCCGTATTTCATCTTTGACTAAATGCAAGCATGCATTCAATCCGACTTCCGGATCTTCGCTGCCGGATTTGTAACGCAAGTTCACCGAGCCACGTTGCAATTGTCCTCCCATGCACATGGGTGCAACGCCTACGACTGTGCCATCGAAGTGATAGGTTTTATTAAATCCCTGCTGCAAATCCTGCAAGCTAATATCCAGCGCAGGGCTCAAGCCATTTAATAAGCCGGTATGAATGCTGGTTAATACATTGGGATATTCAAACGACGTTCCCGATGCATCGATGCGGCACGCGCCCAGTTCATCGGCAGAAAAATATAAATGCAGGCGAATGGAAGGCTGAATTTTTCGCAAGGCTTACCGTGAGTTGGACTTTGTTGGAGTTTTTAGGTGTGACATTGGCACGCATGACGACTTTGCCATCATTATCACGGCAAATAACTTGCTTGCTATTAAAACTAACCGATGGAATGGTGCGCTGCCCCGGGTGGCTGGTATCAAACGCAGTGTAGCTAATCAGTAAATCGGCTAATGGTCCGGTTTCGACATGCACAGGGCCTTTCCAATTCAAACTCCAATCACCACCTTCGCAGCCTTCACCTTCATAAGTTACGCCGTCCATTTGTACGTCGGCATAAACCGGCTCTGGTTCTTGATCTGCTAATGCTACTTGATTTGCCGCTATTAATAGTGGCGCACCGACTGCAAATGCTGGCAGTGCGCCATAAAGTCCTTTTAATTTCATAATAATTCCTGCGACCGATTAAAGGCCTAGCTCATCTTCCAATGCGTCGGTTTCTTTTTGGTACTCAACAGAGGCGCCTTTTTTCTGTTGTGCTTCCAATTGCTTTTGCATGTCTTGCGCCTGCTTCTGCAACTCCTGGATTTTTTTAGGATCGCTATACATTTTTTGCATTTCAGCAATTTGTGCGGCTGAACCCATTTGCGCATTCTGTGCGAGTTGTTCTTGCTGTTCATCCAGTTTGGTGCGCGCTTGTTGTTCTTTGTCGGAATCACCGATTAACGTATAAAAATCGCTTGCACGTTGATATTGCATGGTCGCCATCGCTTGGTCTGCGTACTTTCTTGCCTGTTGCTCCAATGCTTTTATCTGCGTGTTTTTATCTTGCTGGCGATAAAACTGCAGCGCACTATCCGCTAATTTGGCTGTGCCCGAGTAGGATTTGGCAAGACGATCTGCGTGTGCCAGACACGCCTGATTTATTTTAGCGCGCAGTGCATCGGCTTCTTTATAATCACGTATTTGCTGCGTCCAACTATGGGCCTCATCAAACACATTTTCTGCATCTTCAAGTCGGTCGGTTTTCCACCGCTGCTGAAATTGGGTTGATGCTTGTTGGATATTCATAACCCCGGCGATATCACCCGGCTGCAAAGTATCCTTCTGTTGTTCAAGTGTGGCAAAGGCTTGCAAATAAGTATCGGGCAGAATGGTTTGATACGAATTCAGCAATCGCTCGATGTTGGTGGGCGGTAGGCTGATGACGTAGTTATCAAAAGATTGGTCCAGTGTGTATCCGCCGGCCGCATCAATTGCGGTTTTATTGTTTGTTGCAAAATAATCCTGCCCGCGCGTTTTAAAGTGCTCCTGCGCAAATGCTGATAGCTGCATATTAGTTGGTGTTTTTTTCAGAGCGGCAATCAAAGCCTTATCGGCAGCAGAAAATTGCGCGCCTTTTTCATACCATTGGAAGGCGCCGGCGAGTTTTCCATCTTTAAATAAATTGCCTTTTTGCTCTTCATTTTTTCCTTGTTTACTGCCTAGCGCGATAGCTTTGGTAAGTGCCTGTTTGGCGACAGGATTGCCGCTGTCTTCGCATACATAACCTTGGGCTGTATCGTATTGATTAATGGCCTCCCATAGTTCTCCCTGTGCCTCCAGCGCAGTTCCCTGTTGATAGGCGCGTTGGGCATCTGCCACGCTTAAATCGGCAACGCAATCGGCCAAACTGAATTGTGTTGCGGATACAACCAGCAATATCAGGGTTGCTGTGAATATGCTTTTCATTTTGAAATTCCTTTTGTCTGATGCTACTTATTGCGGTTTAAAATTTTTCATCATATTGCCCATGCTGGGCATAGGTTGGTAGCCGGCAGGCAACTCAAACAACGCTGCTTCTTGCGGTTCTATTTTGAGATTTTTCAGTGTCATGGTAATGCGGTTTTTGTCTTTACCTTCTTTGCTGAGGAAATCCATTTTCAGCACGATATTTTCGGGCGATAACCAGATAAATCCACCCGCGCTTTTATCTTTCATCAAAATTTTGTGTTTGGTGGTGTTTATGCCATCAAGCGATTCGTTGCCGATTTTTTCAATGGTGACATCGTCCGGCGCTTTGCCCGACATTTTATTGGCAGAGGAAAAATCCATTTCCATATACATTTTCTGCATTGGCATTAATTGCCAGGCCAGGTTTTTATCCGGGCGAATAATGGTCACCATGCTCATGCCTTCCATTTGCATTTCATTGCGCTCCTTGCCATGGGAGTGATGGACGGTTTGGGTAAAACTGCCTTCGGCCATCACCACTTGGCGTACGCCTGAGTATTCGATATCGGGAGTGGGGATGGTGTCGGCACTGCTGATGTGGGTAAAAAGCAGTCCGGTTGCCATGGAAAAGCAAAGAGTGAGAATGTGCGTGGGGTGTTTCATGATAAAAGTCCGTTTGTTCGTGATAAAAAAACCTGCGGGATGTGGCATCGATCCCCTTTAGTGGTTAAACCGAAAAAAGGCCGCAGGTAAAGCGGAAAATGCTTACGTGGAATGGAATTACGCGGCGGTGTAGCCGTGGATATCTATATTTAAATCCCGATTCAATTTCAACCAGTCTTTGGTGTTTAGCAGTGGTTTTAATAGATCCAAAGTCATTTGAAATACGTGAGCCGGAGCGGCTTGGCGAAAACCGCTTAGGAGTTGGATACGTTCACTGTGGCGGATGTTCGGCACCATCATTAAGAGTCCGCGCAGATTATCTTCAGGTGCCAATGAACCAACAATACGCTGCTCAATGGCATGGATTTCTGCATCGTCAAAATGCGCCCACAATAGTTCCGCGTTATAGGTTTCCTCTACGCGCATATGGGTAAAGTTCTCCGCAACAAACAGCGAAAATTCGGCGTACAAATTTTGCAATGCTTCGGCACGCTCTTGTGCAGGCAGGTATTTGATTTGCGCGATATGGTTAAACAGCGACTGGATTTCCAATTCGTGTTCGAGATGGTCATCGGCAGTTTGTAGGGGGATCGGGCGCAACTCGCGAATCGCAGTATGAATAAATTCATTTTCATGCTGCAGGTGCCCTTTGCAAAAATGCAGCAGGTTTTCAGTTACTTCCAGTTGGGTGATAACGGCATCGTCATCGCTATCATCAAGGCGCCCCAGATCGACCAGGGTTTGGCACATGCTGGAGCGCAGGCCTTTGTGGATAAGTGTATAAATGTTGTAACGCGGATTGATGTGGTTCATAACGGCCTCAGTTTCCATTGAGTGAGTGCAGGTGGTGGGATTCGTGACCAAATCCTCTATCCATTAGACAGCGAGGCTATGATGCGGTATTGCTTGGCTCGAATCTGTAAAAAATTGTGTTTCAACCCTGTCGATCAAGCCGGTTTTCGGCCGTTTTGGGGCAATGTGTTGCACAGGGTGCCTACCTACCAACGCATAGCACCCACCTACCAAATAGGCTAGAATGCCGGCCATTATTCCGCCCCCCATTCCGGGGACACACTCCAACTCCATAAAGTAGTTAAGCGCCTGTGACTGACCTGAGCCATATCCGTAATTTTTCCATTATTGCCCACATTGACCACGGTAAATCCACCATTGCTGACCGCTTCATCCAGATGTGCGGCGGCTTGAGTGATCGTGAAATGGAAGCGCAAGTGCTTGATTCCATGGACTTGGAGCGCGAGCGCGGCATCACCATCAAGGCCCACAGCGTGACGCTTTATTACAACGCGCGCGATGGCAAAACCTACCAGCTCAACTTCATTGATACCCCGGGCCATGTGGATTTCACCTATGAAGTATCCCGCTCGCTGGCCGCTTGTGAGGGTGCATTATTGGTAGTGGATGCGGGGCAGGGTGTAGAAGCCCAGTCGGTAGCCAACTGCTACACCGCTATCGAACAAGGGTTAGAAGTTATTCCCGTGTTGAATAAGATGGATTTGCCGCAAGCAGAGCCGGATCGTGTTGCGCAGGAAATTGAAGATATTATCGGTATCGATGCCACAGAAGCAGTGCGCTGTTCAGCCAAGTCCGGTATGGGAATGGAAGAGGTGCTGGAAGAGCTGGTACGGCTGGTGCCGCCACCCGTTGGCGATGTGGATGCCCCCCTGCAGGCGCTGATTATCGACTCCTGGTTTGACAACTATCTCGGTGTTGTCTCTCTGGTGCGTGTAAAGCAGGGTACTCTGCGCCTGAAAGATAAAATCATCACCAAGACCATCGGCAAAGCGCAGCTTGTTGACGGTGTGGGCGTATTCAGCCCGAAACCAACCCAGTTGAAAGAACTTAAAGCCGGTGAAGTAGGCTTTGTGGTTGCCGGTATTAAAGACATTCACGGCGCGCCTGTGGGCGATACGATCACCCACGCACAGACCCCGGATGTTGACGCGCTGGAAGGTTTCCAGAAGATCAAGCCGCAAGTTTATGCCGGTATGTTCCCGATCAGCTCCGACGACTTCGAAGACTTCCGCGAAGCGCTGGCCAAGTTAACGCTGAACGATGCTTCCCTGTTCTACGAACCCGAAAGTTCGGATGCATTGGGTTTTGGTTTCCGTGTTGGCTTCCTCGGCATGCTGCACATGGAGATCATTCAGGAGCGTTTGGAGCGAGAATACGATCTCGACCTGATCACTACTGCACCGACTGTAGTGTTTGAAGTGGTTAAGCGCGGTGGCGAAGTTATCTTTGTTGATAACCCGTCCAAATTGCCGGACCCAGGTTCAATCGAGGAAATGCGCGAACCAATTGTTGAAGCCAACATCCTTGTACCGCAAGAGCACTTGGGTAACGTGATCACGCTCTGTATCGAAAAGCGCGGCGTGCAAAAAGATTTGCAGTTCACTGGCTCACAAGTGTCAGTGCGCTACGAATTGCCGATGAACGAAGTAGTGACCGATTTCTTTGATCGCCTCAAATCGGTAAGCCGTGGTTTTGCATCCCTGGATTACAGTTTCGTGCGCTTTCAGGCAGCAAACCTGGTGCGTTTGGATGTGTTGATCAACAGTGAAAAAGTGGATGCGTTGGCGATCATTGTGCATCGCGATAAAGCGCATGGCATGGGTCGCTCCCTCACTGAAAAAATGAAAGAATTAATTCCTCGCCAGATGTACGACGTAGCAATTCAGGCCGCAATTGGTGGCCAAATTGTTGCCCGCTCGACTGTGAAAGCACTGCGTAAAGATGTAACAGCAAAATGTTATGGTGGCGACGCCACGCGTAAGAAAAAACTGCTGGAAAAGCAAAAAGTCGGTAAGAAACGCATGAAGCAAGTGGGTAGTGTTGAGATCCCGCAAGCGGCGTTCTTCGCTGTACTGAAAATAGATAGCTAATAACGTGTTTGTCACAATAGGCTAAGGAAACTTGATGAGTAGTATTAATCTTCCGCTGATTCTCACCCTCGCTGTATTGATTACTGGCTTGGTATGGTTGTTTGATGCATTGGTGTTGTCGCGTCCCCGCAAAGCCAAAGTGGCTGCAGTGGAAAAGCAATTTTCCGGCATGGCGCTAGAGACCGAGCAACAAAAAAATGCGTTTGAGGAAGCTAAAGCTGTAGCGGCCAAAGAGCCGGTATTGGTGGAGTATTCCAAATCATTTTTCCCCGTGCTCTTTATTGTTTTCTTTTTGCGTTCGTTTTTAGTAGAGCCATTCCAGATTCCGTCCGGGTCGATGATTCCGACGTTGGAGGTGGGCGATTTTATTCTGGTCAATAAATTTGCCTATGGCGTGCGCGCCCCTGTGCTGAACAATACCATCATCCCGACGGGTAAGCCCCAGCACGGTGATGTGATGGTATTTTTCCCCCCGCACGCACCGGAAACTTATTACATCAAGCGCGTAATAGGTGTACCGGGCGACCACATCTCCTACAACAATCATGTGTTGACCTTGAATGGCAAAGTGATCAAAGAGAATCTGATCGCAGAGCTGCCAGCCGGTGCACCTGTATTGCGCATGGTGAAAGAGAATATTGACGGTAAAGAGTTCACCACCTATAAACACATACATCCCAGCCGCCTTAGTGTGCATGGCTCTTGGGTGGTGCCAGAAGGTCATTACTTCATGATGGGGGATAATCGCGATAATAGTCTGGACAGTCGCGAATGGGGCTTTGTCTCGGAAGATGCGATTGTTGGCAAAGCGTTTGCGGTTTGGATGCATTGGGAAAAATTCCTGAGCATCCCGTCTTTTGATCACGTTGGCGTTATTAAATAAGTGCCTGTGTTACGTTGAGTCCCAAGCACATTTTTTCGACCGGAGCCACTTACTATGAAAGCAAATGGGATGAAATTGAACACCCTAAAAACAAATAACCTTAAATTGATCAAACATCAGCGCGGCTTGGGGATGCTGCAGTGGGCCCTGGTGATTGCTATCGCAGGTTTCTTTTTGTTATTTGCCTTCAAAGTCATTCCGCTCTATGCCGAAAACCGCTATGTTGAATCCGCGTTGCGTTCGTTGGAAACCGGTGGTGAGAAACTGGATCAGATGACGGATGCCGAAATCACTAAAAAGTTGAATAACTTTTACATGATCAACAATGTGCGCAGTGAAGGGCCAACCAAAAATATCAAAATTGAACGCGAGAGCGAAAAAGCAGTTGTCACTGTGGATTATGAAACTCGCGTTCCACTTTTTTACAATATCGATTTGGTGCTGAGTTTCCAGAATCATCTCGACAGCACTCGTCCGGGTCAATGCTGTAAACCACCTGCCACACTAAAGACCAAGTAATTTGTGCTAACACTTAAATACCAACGCCTTGAGCAACGTCTTGGCTATCATTTTGAAGATCAACGCCAGTTACAGCTGGCGTTAACTCACCGCAGCCACGGCGCTACCAACAATGAACGCCTTGAGTTTTTGGGCGATTCCATTTTAAATTTTATTGTCGGCGAAGAACTGTTCAAGCGTTTTCCGGAAGTGCGTGAGGGCCAGTTGAGCCGTTTGCGTTCACAGATGGTAAAAGGCGATACCCTGGCTGAGCTCGCACGTGAATTTGAATTGGGTGAGTGCTTGGTGTTAGGTGAAGGCGAAATGAAATCGGGCGGCAATCAGCGCGATTCCATTTTGGCCGATAGTGTTGAAGCGATTATCGGCGCAATTTATCTTGCCAGTGGTTTGGATGTGTGCCGCGAACGTGTGCTGGTTTGGTTCGCCCCGCGCCTGAATAAGCTAGGGCTCAATACTAGCGCCAAAGATTCCAAATCGCGCCTGCAAGAGTATATGCAAGCCCAGCGTCAACCCTTACCCGAATATGTGGTGGCAGAGGTAGGTGGTGAAGGGCATGCACAAATGTTTACTATTGAGTGTCGTGTTGCTGTATCAAAACAGCCTACCAGTGCGACTGCCTCAAGTCGCCGTGAAGCAGAGAAGCAAGCCGCTGCATTGATGCTGGCGCAATTAAAGATCGATTGATTCCAGGTAAGCTGGCGCTTGAAGGGCCAGCTCCCAATTCCTATTTTCTCTTCCAGTATTTTATTTATGACTTTTGAATCAGATACAGACCAGCCCGACACTAGCGGCAGTCGCTGTGGTTATGTTGCCATTGTTGGTCGCCCCAATGTAGGCAAGTCCACACTGCTTAATCATATCCTTGGGCAAAAAATCAGTATCACTTCGCGCAAGCCGCAAACAACGCGCAATGCAGTTGTTGGTATTAAAACCGAAGGCGATGTACAAATTATTTTTGTAGATACTCCGGGAATGCACCTTGGCCAACAAAAAGCTATCAATCGCTATATGAATAAAGCCGCTACCAGCGCCATGAAAGATGTCGATGTGGTGGTGTTTGTGATTGATCGTTTCATTTGGACTGAAGAAGATGAAGCTGTTGCAGAAAAACTGCAAAACCTGAAGTGCCCGATTATTTTGGCGGTCAATAAGGTTGACCAAATCGATGATAAAGAAACACTGCTGCCGCATTTGCAGGCGCTGTCAGAAAAACTGAATGTTGCCGAAATCGTGCCTATGTCCGCGTTGCGTAATACCAATCTGGACCGCCTGGAGCAGTTGGTGGTCGAGCGTTTACCGGAAGGCATTCATATGTATCCGGACGATCAGATTACCGATCGCAGTTCGCGCTTTATGGCAGCCGAAATTGTGCGGGAAAAAATTACCCGTCAGTTGGGCGATGAGCTGCCTTATGAAATGGCAGTGGAAATTGAAGAATTTAAGCAGGAAGGAAATTTGCTGAATATATCGGCGCTGATTTTAGTTGAGCGCGATGGGCAGAAAAAAATCCTGATTGGCGATAAAGGTAGTCGGATAAAACTGATCGGCACTGAAGCGCGTACCGATATGGAAAAACTGTTTGATATGAAAATCATGCTCAAGCTGTGGGTAAAAGTAAAATCTGGCTGGTCAGATGACGAGCGCGCTTTGCGCAGTCTTGGCTATAACGAGTTTTAATTCTTTTCTATGCGTGTTGATCTCCAGCCCGCCTATATCCTGCATACCCGTCCTTATCGCGACACCAGTTTATTGATTGATTTCCTCACGCCTGATTTCGGGCGTGTCACCGCCGTTGCGCGCGGTGTGCGCAAAACCAAAACCCCAAAGCGCCAGCTGTTAAATCCATTTAGTCGTTTGCTGATTTGTTGGCAGGGAAAAACCGATATGAAACTGCTAACCAGTTTTGAATCGGACAACCATTTCTTAACACTTACTGCCAATCATTTGTATTCCGGCTTTTATCTTAATGAACTACTCGTGCGCCTTTTGCCTGAAATGGACCGGCACAACGGACTGTACTTTGCGTATGAGCAATGTCTGGACGCATTGCGTGCTGGCTGTGATATAGAGCCGCTCTTGCGTGAGTTTGAGTTTCGTTTATTGGATGAGCTTGGTTATGGCTTGGATTTTAGTGCGGATGCACGCGATGATTGCGCGATAGAGGCGCAAGGGTTTTATGAATGCCATGTGCACGAAGGCTTTTATCGTGCAGCTCCGGATATTCCTGAACAGTTTTTATTGAAAGGTGAGTGGTTGTTAGCGATAGCGGCAGGGGATTACGCTGATCCTGCCACTCGTATAGCCGCCAAGCAGTTATCGCGACGCTTACTCAAACCTTTGCTGGGTAGTCGCCCGCTGAATAGCCGTCAATTATTTATGTCTACCAAACAGAATTAAATGCGCTGTCTATGACGCCTTTTTTGTTGTAGGTATGGTTAATCAGGCATCCATTTTTTCCAAGCCAAAGAGTGGATCCAATTCTTTATCCCGCCCCCAATTAATTAAATCGTCGAGTGCGTGATTCAGTGCAGGTATTGCATCGCGCGCTTGTTCATATTGCTCACTTTGAAACAGCTTATCGAGCAGACCGCTGATATGTTTTAAGCGGGGGACCCCGCAATAACAGCTGCTGCCGTATAAGCGGTGAATCAATTCGCCCAGCTCTTCAAATGCGCCCGTGGAGAGTGCGACATTGATTTGTTGCTTTTCACTTTCCAAACCACTGAGCAACATGCGGAGCATGTCGCGCGCAAGGGCGGGTTTGTTATTGGCCAATTTCAAACAGAGTTGGATGTCAACCGAGCCGGTGAGGTCTTGGGTCGGTATAGGTTCACGCGTCTGTAAATTCTGTTGCTTTTCTTCAATCGGGATAACGACTTCTTTTTTGCCCGATAAACTGGTCCAGCGATTAATAATGTGGGCCAACTGTGCTTCGTTTACCGGCTTGCTGATACAGTCATCCATTCCGGCAATTAACAATTCTGCTTTTTGTTCGGTAATTGTGTGCGCCGTAAGCGCAATAATCGGTGTGCGACGTTTGCCTTGTTCCAGCGTGCGAATATGGCGGGTTGCTTCCATGCCATCCATGCCCGGCATTTGGATATCCATAAAAATCACATCAAATTCATTGCCACTGCAGGCTTCGATTGCCTGTTTGCCACTGCTTGCCTGTACCACTTGGGTATTTAAGCCGCGCAGCAATTCTGCGGCGAGTTGCAAATTGGCGAGGTTGTCATCCACCAATAATACCGACACGCTCGGTTGCAACGCTTCTTCATCTTGCTCGCGCATATCTTTAATGTGCAAATCCAACTGACGCCCCAGCGTTTGCAACAGTGCGTCATATGCAATGGGTTTGTTGATAAAGAGTACCTGTGATTTATCGGAGTGGGCGCGGAATAAGCGTTGATGCGCTGGCGTGCAGCAGGCAATCAGCGTGCAATTAAATTCGACATTTAATTGTTCGGCGAGATTGTTCAGCAATACCGGTGGTATTTTTCGCTCACTGGGAGCGATATCTAAAATCAGCAAATCAAAGTTGTTATTGCTGTTGCGTGCGTTGCGCAATATAGGGAAACAGTCGTGGATGGAGGGAATGTTCTGGGTATTGCCATTCCATTCGCGCAACAAATTATCGATTTGTTTTAGCGATGCTGAATTTTCGCCACACAATAAAATGCGATAGTCACTCAGGTTAGCCAATTGGCTAACGGACGGTTGGCGCTTGTCGATACCCAGGCGCGCAGTGAACCAAAAGGTAGAGCCTTGTTCGGGTTGGCTGACAACACCAATTTCACCGTGCATGCGCTCAACCAGTCCTTTACAAATCGCCAGACCAAGACCTGTGCCTTCATGCTCACGCGTGTTGGAGGTATCGGCTTGGTTGAAGGGACTAAATAATTGCTCTTGTTCTTCGCGTGACATGCCGATGCCTTCATCGCTCACACATATTTTGAGGGTAATTTGTGTTTCCTGTTGCTGCAAAATGCTGACATCAATCAGGATGTTACCTGCGCTGCTGTACTTGATGGAATTGCTGACTAAATTGGAGAGCACTTGTTTAAAGCGCAGTGCATCGCCCAATAGATTTTTTGGAATTCCCGGCTCAACATAGTTGATGAGTTCCAGATGTTTTTCGTGCGCATCGGGCGCAAGAATATGCAGTACTTCATCGATGCTGTTACGAATGGGTAGTGGGGCATAATCCAATGTGAGTTTGCCTGATTCGATTTTGGAAAAATCGAGAATGCCATTGATGACGGTGAGCAGGTTTTGGGCGGAATCGCGAATCGTTTCCAGATATTCTCGCTGCTGTTCATTGAGTTCAGTTTTGAGCGCGAGATTGATAAAGCCGAGAATGCCATTGAGCGGTGTGCGAATTTCATGGCTGGTGTTGGCCAGGAATTCTGATTTTACCCGGCTGGCTTCCAACGCTTCTTTACGGGCCAAATCCAATTCGACGTTTTGGATTTCAATCGTTTCGAGTGTCTCGCGCAAATCTTCAATGGCGTGGTCGATGTGCGATTGCATATCGGCCTGCGCGGTTTCCATATAATCGGCCATGGTATTGATCGATTCAGCCAAGCCAAAAAATTCGCTTGAATGTTGTTGTGCCACGCGTTCATTTAGCCGTCCGCGCGCTAGCGCATGCACAATATTTTTGATGTGATCAAGCGGATCAGTGATGCGGTAGTAGAGTGAAATTGCAAAATAGGCACCGATAATCAAGCACAACAAGGTCAATGCTATGGTGAGCACAATAGCTTCATAGCGCACCACAGCATAAGGCGCCGACATCAATTCAATCTCGATCCACCCAATCGGATTTTTATTGTCGAGATCAACCAATGGGTTGGTAAAGCGCATGGTGCGATAGGTCTCGCGCTTCAACTGCTGTTGCATGTCGGGTTCGCGTGTATCGTCAGTCTGCATAAACTGCGGGCCACTGTGAAAATCTTGGTGGCCCTCTTTGTAGTACGCATGCACCGCACGAATATAAGGCTCCTCGAGTGATGCATCGAGAATGTGCTGCACCAGCTCGCGATTGTTTTCCAGTAAAGGTTTGTGCAGCAAGTGCGCTGTTTTTTGTGCGAGGACACTGCCGCGCAAATCGATAAATTTATCGATTTGTGAAATGCATAAGTAAGTAAGGCTAACGGCGATCAGAATAATAATGCTGATGGATGGGATGAAAATCAGGCGCCAGACATCGGATTTAATACTGCTACGTTTATTATTCATGGAGTTTTGCCTTGTTTTCCTATACCGGCGTGCGTTGAACGCGCATGAGTTTTACCTCAGGGTGTTCGCAGGGTGGTTGATCGCAGGTAGAATAGCCGCCCCACGCGCGCCAGCGCAACCGGCGATTTACCTGAATTAGCAGCCCTGAGGTCAGCATGGATTTCCCCACCATAGAAGCATTTGTCGGCAATACGCCATTAGTGCGTTTGCAGCGTCTACCCGGTATTACGAGCAATACAATACTGCTGAAGTTGGAGGGGAATAATCCTGCAGGCTCGGTCAAAGATCGCCCTGCATTATCAATGATTAGCCGCGCTGAATTGCGCGGTGATATCCAACCCGGCGATACCTTGATTGAGGCCACCAGTGGTAATACCGGCATTGCCCTGGCAATGGTGGCAGCGATTAAAGGTTATCGCATGGTGCTCATCATGCCCGACAATTCCACGGCCGAACGCAAAGCCTCCATGCTGGCCTATGGTGCTGAGCTGATTCTGGTGAGCAGAGAAGAGGGAATGGAAGGTGCACGCGATCTTGCGCTGAAGATGCAAGCTGAAGGCAAGGGCAAGGTGTTGGATCAATTCGGCAACCCGGATAATCCACTCGCGCACTACACCTCAACCGGGCCGGAAATTTGGCAACAGACTGGTGGCACTATCACGCATTTTGTTAGCTCCATGGGAACCACCGGTACGATTATGGGGACATCGCGCTTTTTGAAAGAACAAAATCCGGCGATTCAAATTATTGGTTTGCAGCCATCGGAAGGGGCGCAAATCCCTGGGATTCGTCGTTGGCCAGAAGCTTATCTTCCTAAAATTTATGAGCGCGACCGCGTTGATGGCATTGTGAGTATGCCGCAACCGCTGGCCGAGCAAACCATGCGCGAGCTTGCGCGCAAAGAGGGAATTTTTTGCGGGGTATCTTCTGGTGGGGCAGTAGCTGCTGCATTGGAGCTAAGCCAGCAAGTAGAGAATGCGGTGATAGTGGCCATCATCTGCGATCGCGGTGATCGCTATTTGTCATCAGGTCTATTTAGCGAGTAATTGTGTTGTAGCCGTAAAAAAGTTGTAGCTGTAGATCAATGCTGTAGCCGTGATTTAGTCGAAGTAAATCTTGCAAAAAATTCTCGCGGTTAATATTCCCCGGGAATTTTTAAGGTAATAATAATAACTCATCAGGATGTGCGTATGTCGGCAATTAAACGTTGTGCAATTTTTGTGTTGGCTGTGCTGCTGCAGGCTTGCGGTGGCGGAAGTTCAGGTTCAAAAGATCCGGTTGCAAATAGTTCGGCACCGGTGAGTATGGTGGTCTCTTCGGTCATTAGTAGTTCGAGTTTCAGCTCATTAATGAGCAGCTCAAGTAGCAGCTTGCCAGTTATTAGTAGCTCAAGTGTGGCATCCAGCATGCCGGACGATTTTCCAGTTGGAACTGTTGATGCTTTGCCGGTATTAGCGATTACGACCGATGGCGCTGCACCTATAGTGTCACGCGAGGATTATGTTACAGGTAGTTTTTCACTTACGGCGGAAGGGCGTGCGGCAGTTGAAGGTACGCTGGAAATTCGCGGTCGCGGGAACTCGACCTGGGATTGGCCAAAGAAGCCTTATCGGCTAAAGCTAACTAACTCGGCTGAAATATTGGGAATGCCAGCGAGTAAACACTGGGTGTTGCTGGCGAACTATGCTGATAAAACCTTAATGCGCAATGATGTCGCGTTTATGCTTAGTCGCAGTCTGGGCATGGAATATACGGTGAGGAGTCAGTATGTCGAGCTGCAGTTAAATGGTATTTACCAGGGTGTTTACCAATTGGCTGAGCATATTCGTGTTGCCAAAGATCGGGTCAATATTCCCGAGTTGAAAGTGACTGATACTGACGCCGAAAAAATTACCGGTGGTTATTTAATCGAAGTAGATTTTCGGATGCAAAAGAATTGTAACTCGTGGGATTCTTTTTGCATAAACGGCGTAAATCTGGAACGTGAAGCGACCTTCTGTGTGGATTCCAATCAAGGTATGGATCCATTTTGTCTAGACACACCAGAGACATTGCTTGAAGCCAATTGGGTTACACAGCGCGAGTACATTAGCAAATACATCGTTGATACCGAGACAGCTTTGTTTAGTGATAATTTTGCTGATCCTGCGCTCGGATATGCGGCTTATATCGACGTGGATTCTGCCATTAATTATTTTCTGATTAATGAGCTGTTTAAAAATCCGGATGGCGCAACGGCGAGTTTTTACCTGTATAAAAAGCGCAATGGCAAATTATTTTTTGGCCCAATTTGGGATTTTGATTTGGCGTTTGGCAACGCCGGCTATGATGGCGTAGACCTGACCAATGGTTGGCGCGTGCGCAATGCGCCATGGTTTAACCAGCTATTTAAGGATCCGGCATTTAAAGCCAAAGTTACCGCGCGGTGGAATGGCTTAAAAGCCGAAGGAAAACTGGACTATATTTTCCAATACGCGGAAGCACGAGCTGTTTGGCTCGATAAGCAACAGGAAAAAAATTACACCATCTGGTCTATCACAGATGTTGTCCCCTGGGTGATGCACGGTACCCACGGGGGTACTGGCAGCTATGAAGCCGAAGCGAAGGAAATGGTGCGCTGGCAACGTGAGCGATATAAATGGATGGATGCTGAGCTCAATAAGTAATCTTCACGGCGGCGCAGAGTACACAAACAATGCGCCGTTGCCTTCTGTAATACCGGGAATTTTGAATGTCCAATCGCAGTGGTAAAAATGGCGGCTCCTCTAAAGGCGGTTCATCGAACATGAACGGGCCGAAAAAAAGTGGCAGCTTGTTAGGCAAAAAACCGCGCCCTAAAAAAGAGGGGAGCGTCTATGTGCGCGATGATGCTCCGCGTCGCAATCAGGCGCGGGTGGAAGAAAAAGTTCTACCTCAGACCAATAAACGCCTCGGCGAATTTACGATTGATCGTATGAGCCACGATGGGCGCGGCGTTGCCAGCCTTGACGGCAAAACGGTGTTTATCGATGGCGCCTTGGTGGGCGAAAAAGTGACTGCGCGTTTGGTGGAAGATCACGCGCGTTTTATTGATGCTCGTATCGATCAATTAATCGAAGGTGCTCCTGAGCGCGTCTTACCGCCCTGCGAACATTTTGCCAGTTGCGGTGGTTGCCAGTTGCAATATATGCAGCCCTCGGCGCAAGTAGAAATGAAGCAAAAGGCAGTGTTGGAGCAGTTGCAGCGTTGGGGTGGGGTAGTACCTAAGAAATTGCTGCCGCCGATTAGCGCAGGGGATCGCGCTTATCGCAGTCGCGCCCGTCTGGGTGTGTGGTACGAGGATGATGGCAGTGTGACCTTGGGGTTTCGCCAGCGCTACAGCAATGCGATCACCCCGATTAGCCAATGCATCGTTCTGGTTCCCGAATTAAACGCACTGCTCGCGCCTTTGCATAAATGGTTGGGTGAGTTGCGTGCAGCCAAAGCCGTGACGCATATCGAGTTAGTTAAAGGCCAGAATCAGATAGTCGTGATTTTACGTCACACCAAAAAACTCGCCGATGCCGATTTGGAAGTGCTGGCGCTGCTGGAGAAGCAGCAGGCATGTACCGTCTGGCTGGAACCGAATGGCAACCAGGGTCTGACTGATCTTGCCGGACAGCCCTGTGATCCGCGGCTGGTGTATACCGTGGCAGGAGTACAGCTTGCCTTTCATCCACAGGACTTTACCCAAGTGAATCCGGAAGTGAATCAGCGGATGGTTGCGCAAGCGCTTGAATTGCTGGATTTGAAACCGGCTGATCGGGTGCTGGATTTGTTTTGTGGTATCGGCAATTTCACTCTGCCAATTGCGCAGCAATGTGCCGAAGTAGTGGGCATCGAAGCGGTTGAGTCGATGGTTGCGCGCGGACGCGAAAATGCCGATCGGCTGCAGATTGGCAATGCAAAATTTATCGCCGCTAACCTTGCCGATATGACCCATACTCAATTGCAGCGCTTGGGCGATATGAAAGCGCAAGAAATTGCAGCGATTTTGCTCGATCCGCCCCGCGATGGTGCAAAAGATATTATCGCCAGCATTTTGCGTTTGGGGGCAAGCAAGCAACTTTCGCCCAAGCGCATTGTCTACGTCAGTTGCAACCCGGCAACTCTGGCGCGCGATTCTGCATTGTTGGCTGAGGCTGGTTATCGTTTGGAAAAACTGGGGGTGCTGGATATGTTTCCCCACACCAGCCATGTTGAATCTATGGCGTTATTTTTGCGTTAGCAAAAACTTTATGAAAGGCTGCGTTAGCTAACCCCTATGAAGAGCTGCGTTAGCAAAGGTCTTTATAAAGAACTGCGTAAGTAAGAGTTTTTAAAACACGCTGCATCGGTGCAGCGGAAAAAAATAAATAAGCCTCTCCACTTATTTGAAGAAAAACGTATTTGAAGTAAACGCGTATGGTTAAAGTAAGAGCAGATCATCCCATAGCTGCGGATGGTAAGGTCGATATAGATGCCTGGATCGATCGCCTCAACCAGAGTTACACCCAGTCGGATGCCAGCCGTGCCGAGTTGCGCCGTGCGGCAGAATTAAGCCTGTCACTGGTCGATATCCATACGGATGATGACCACAACTGGGGAGAGGATTTCTCCTGTTTCCGCATCGGTCTGGAAATGGCGGAAATCCTCGCCGACTTGCAACTGGATCAGGATGCGTTAGTCGCCGCTATTCTCTACCGCGCTGTGCGCGAGCAAAAACTCACCCTGACGGATGTGCAAACCCAATTTGGCGATACTGTCAGCAAGTTGGTGAAGGGTGTACTGCGCATGGCAGCTATCAGTTACCAACGCAACGATGAGGAGCGGGTGCTCGGCTCACAGGCGACTGAGCAGGCCGAAAAAATCCGCAAAATGCTTGTCTCCATGGTGGATGATGTGCGCGTCGCGCTGATCAAGCTGGCCGAGCGCACCTGCGCCATCCGCTCGGTAAAAAACGCCGAGCCCGAGCGTCGTCGCCAAGTATCGCGCGAGGTGGCAGACATCTACGCGCCCCTGGCGCACCGGCTTGGCATTGGCCATATCAAATGGGAGCTGGAGGATCTGTCCTTCCGCTACCTGCAACCGGATGACTACAAACGCATCGCCAAATTACTTGATGAACGTCGTCTGGCGCGTCAGGAATACATTGATAACCTACTGAACTTGCTCCGTAGCGAACTTAAAAAGGCCGGTATCGAAGGCACGGTGGGCGGCCGCGCGAAGCATATCTACAGTATCTGGCGCAAAATGCAGCGCAAAGGAATTCCCTTTTCGCAGGTCTACGATATTCGTGCGGTGCGCATATTGGTGCCTAATGTGCGCGATTGTTACTCGGTGCTGGGGATAGTTCACAGCCTCTGGCGCAATATTCCCCATGAGTTTGATGATTACATCGCCTCACCTAAAGAGAACGGCTATCGCTCTTTGCATACCGCCGTTTGGGGACCCGAAAGCAAGGTGCTGGAAATCCAGGTTCGCACTTATGAAATGCATGAGGAATCGGAACTAGGGGTCTGCGCGCACTGGCGCTACAAGGGAACCGATACCAAAGCGGTACAGGATGGTTACGAGCAGAAAATCGCCTGGCTGCGCCAAGTGCTGGAATGGCATGAAGAGCTGGGGGGCGATTCCGAGCACCTGCAAAATGATTTGCGGTTAGTGAATCAAGACCGCATTTACGTGTTCACTCCGGAAGGTCATGTGGTGGATTTACCGCGTACTGCAACTCCACTCGATTTTGCGTACAAAATCCACACCGATGTTGGCCATCGCTGCCGTGGCGCCAAGGTCAATAACCGCATAGTACCGCTCAACTATCAGCTGACTAATGCTGATCAGGTGGAAATCCTGACTGGCAAATTGGAATCCCCCAGCCGCGATTGGCTGAACTCTGCACTTGGTTATGTAAACACCGGCCGGGCACGCGCCAAAATCCAGCATTGGTTTAAACAACAGGCGCGCGATAAAAACATCGCTGAAGGTCAAGCCTTGCTTGATCGTGAGTTTAAACGCCTTGCGCTCTTGGACCTGGATTTTGAAGAGCTGGCGAAAAAGCTGCGTTTCAACAATCTTGACGACCTTTATGCTGCTGTAGGTGCGAGCGATATAGGTGTCGGGCAGGTATTAAATGCCGCGCAAAAACAAGTGGACGACGATGATCCGCAGCAACCGCTGATTCCGTTTAAAACCAAATCGCCGCGGCAGAAAAAAGATTCGGATCTGTACATTGAAGGGGTGGGGAATCTGCTTACCCAAATCGCCAATTGCTGTAGCCCGGTGCCGGGCGATGCTATTACCGGTTACATCACCTTGGGCAAGGGCGTTTCTATTCATCGTCAGGATTGCTCCAATATCCTGCAGCTACAAGCTGATGAACCGCAGCGCATTATCAAAGTTGAGTGGGGCAATACGCCGCAGAGTTTCTATTCCGTGGATGTGGTGATCGAAGCTTACGACCGCTACGGCTTGCTGAAAGATATTACAGCCCTGTTGGATACCGAACGCATTAATATTGTGGCTATGCAGACCTTATCGGATAAGCGCAAAAACACCGTGGATATGCAGGTGACCGTGGAAATCCGCAGCTTCGATGAGTTAAGTCGCATACTCACCAAATTGAACCGCCTGCCTAATATCGCCTCTGCGCGGCGCAAGCATTAATAACCGCGCCGCAAACATTACTTAGTTGGATACGCTTGTGAACCAATACACCATCGACGATCTACTGTACTTAATGGCGCGCCTGCGCGATCCGGAATCCGGTTGCCCTTGGGATATCACCCAGGATTACGCCAGCATCGCCCCCTCCACGCTGGAGGAGGCCTATGAGGTTGTGGACGCGATTGAGAAGCAGGATTTTGTTCATCTCAAAGAAGAGTTGGGTGATTTGCTGTTCCAAGTGATTTTTTACAGCCAGCTCGGCAAAGAAGAAGACCGATTCGAGTTTGCCGGCGTCGTGTCGGGATTGGTTGCCAAGCTAATCCGCCGTCATCCGCATGTGTTCCCCGAGGGGACTTTGCATAGCCGGGTGGAAAATCGCCACACATTGTCTGGCGATGTCAAAGCGCGTTGGGAAGCCATCAAACAGCAGGAGCGCGCCGAAAAAGGTGCACAGGGTTTATTGGCCGATGTGCCGCTGAATTTACCCGCGCTCAGCCGCGCCGCCAAATTGCAAAAACGCGCGGCGAGCGTGGGGTTCGACTGGGATGATGTATACGGACCCATTGCAAAAGTGCGTGAAGAGTTGATGGAAGTTGAAGCTGAATTGGATTCGGGGGATGAGGCTGCCTTGGAAGAGGAATTGGGTGATTTGTTGTTTGCCGTGGTGAATATCGCGCGCTACCAAAAAATCGACCCGGAGCAAGCCTTACGTCGTGCCAACCAAAAATTTGAACAGCGGTTTCACTTTATCGAAACCAATAGCCCAACCCCTTTGGCCGAAACCTCCATCCATGAGATGAATCGATTGTGGAATGAGGCGAAAAAGCAATAAGCGCGTGTGGCGCGTAAGTCTTCTCTTGGGGTATAAGCAGGTCATATTTTCATAGCTTTTTGTTACATGTGACCGGTTTCAAAAGCGGCTATGATTCAATCGTAACAACGAATAAAAAGCCCCCCCTGCTGTAACAATAAAAAAACACAAAAGTGAGGTTCCCTTGGATCGAGGTGAATGGGATCGGCGTGAAGTAAGGCCGGGCTATGTGGATAAACAGCTTAGCACCATCAAAATCCACATCTCAGAGCTGACAATAGGCATGTTTGTTTCCAAGCTGGATCGCGACTGGCAGGAAACTCCATTTCTTATGCAAGGTTTTATCGTTGAAAGCCTCGATGATATAGATGCGGTGGCCGAGTACTCAGAGCATGTGTGGATTGATGCCGTACGCGAGCGCTGGATTCCCCCTGAGGAGCGCGGCGTTGCTGGCCCCGCCATTGCCAAGTCACAAAGCTACATCAATAAAATAGACGCCCAAAAAGAACACGCTGCCGCGCTTGGAATTTTTCGTGAAGCCAAAAAACTTACAAAAACCCTATTAGACGATGTTCGTCTGGGCGGTGTTGTTAACACTGATCAAGCCAAGGCGACTGTAAAAGATTGCGTGAGTAGTATTTTGCGCAACGCCGATGCGCTTATCTGGATGTCGCGCATGCGCAATGAGGACGAGTACACCGCAGAGCATTGCCTCAATGTGTGTATTCTCGCGATCGCCTTTGGACGCCATTTGGGCATGGGCGAAGCGGAGTTGGAGCAACTCGGTTTGTGCGGTTTGTTGCACGATGTAGGCAAAATGCGTGTACCGCATCAAATTCTGAATAAGCACGAAGAATTGTCGGCTAAAGAATTCAATATCATCAAAGCGCACACGGTGCATGGGCGCAATTTACTCATGTCGTCCCCGGGCGTTCCTAACTCCACGGTTGATGTTGCTTACAGCCACCATGAACGTGTCGATGGCACGGGTTATCCACGCAAATTGAAAGCCTCGGGAATTTCAGATTACGCGCGAATCATCAGCATTGTTGATGCTTACGATGCGATGACCGGCGATCGTTGTTATTCACGCGCAATTCCCAGTACCGATGCACTCAAGCGTATTTTTCAGGATCGCGGAACCCATTTTGACGAACGGCTTGCGCTTGAATTTATCAAGTGTGTTGGCCTGTATCCGCCCGGCAGCATTGTTGAGTTGATGAATGGGTTGATCGGTATTGTGCTGGAGTCGAACCATCGCTATCGCCATTTGCCCAGAATTATTACCGTAAAAGACCTGAACCAACCGCTCGAAAAAGAGCTGGTGATTAACCTGAATGAAGTGGAGCAAAAAAAGCTAGATAAGGGCTTTCTGATCAAGCGTGCATTGTGCGATGGCAGTTATGGCATTCGCGTTCGTGAGTATCGCGAACGAGGTTTGGCATTTGTCTACTGATCCTTCTCTTGATTTAGCAGTAATTAGCATCAAGGCGCCAATTGGGCGCCTTGTTTTTTTGGGAAGATTTTTTGGGGAATTGTTTGGAGTGATTAGTCTGGATTAACAATTCGTTTCGCTTTCGGCTTTTGGATTACCAGTGTTTTGTGCGCAATGTTTGCGGCGGGTTTCACTGTGGGTGCTGATGGCTTCTTAGTGCGCGCCGCTTGATTACCAGATTTATTACCTGACCGGCTGCCAGTGGGTTTGTCACTGCGTGCATCGCGGCTATGAGCGTTGCCGCGTACATCGCCACGTGTATTGTTTTGAGTGCTATTACGTGTACGCGGCGATTTATTCGCTGCAGATTTAGGTGCCTGAACCGTTTCAGTTTTATATTTTCCCTGCTCTATCCCCTCTAGTGTCCAGTTGCCGATTTTCATCCGTACCAAACGCAGGGTAGGGTGACCCACAGCCGCAGTCATGCGACGCACTTGGCGGTTGCGTCCTTCGGTGATCACAATCTCCATCCATTGCGTAGGAATATTGGCGCGTTCGCGAATGGGCGGAACCCGTTCCCAGAGTTTGGGGGTGGGAATCAGGCGTACTTCGGCCGGTTGTGTCATGCCATCATTCAGTTCGACACCCTGGCGTAATTTGGTCAATGCATAGCTGTTGGGCGCACCTTCTACCTGCACCCAATAGGTCTTGGGTTGTTTGTGTGCCGGGTGGCTGATGTGATGTTGCAGGTCGCCATCATCGGTGAGCAGGAGTAAACCTTCGGAATCATGATCCAGACGCCCGGCGGGATAGACGTGCGGGATCTTGATGTAGTCTTTCAGCGTTGGGCGGCCTTCACCGTCAGTGAATTGTGAGAGCACGCCGAAAGGCTTATTAAAGAGAATCAGTGAAGCCATAAATATCGATACAACCCAGTGTTAGGACGGCAGAGAAGCGAATTCTAGCCGAGATCGGCGCCTCAGCCATAATAACTAAATCATGCATAAACCTGTGCAGGGGTGTAGAATCGCGACGCTCTGGCAAGGGGGAGTTCCCTGTGGCGGGGCTCTTTTTCTACATTTTCATATCGTTAATGGCAAAGCTCACAAGGCCGAGCCGCATGAATTGATGGAGCCATTCTTAAATGACAGATTCAAAAATTATCTATACCCAAACCGACGAAGCGCCAGCTCTGGCAACCTACTCCTTACTCCCCATCGTCCAGTCTTTTACCAAATCTTCCGGCATAGCCATTGAAACCCGCGATATTTCCCTTTCAGGTCGTATCATCGCGGCATTTCCTGAGCAATTGACCGATGCCCAACGCATTGGCGACCATTTGGCTGAATTGGGTAAGTTAGCGACTATACCAGAAGCGAACATCATCAAGCTGCCAAACATCAGTGCATCTATTCCGCAGCTGAAAGCAGCAATCAAAGAACTGCAATCACAAGGTTATAACCTGCCTGACTACCCTGAAAATCCGGCCAATGATGCAGAAAAAGATGCAAAAGCACGTTACGACAAAATCAAAGGTTCAGCGGTAAACCCGGTGCTGCGTGAAGGCAACTCTGATCGTCGTGCGCCTTTGTCTGTGAAAAACTACGCGCGCAAGAATCCACACAAGATGGGCGCTTGGGCTGCTGATTCCAAATCCCACGTTGCGCACATGACCGCTGGCGATTTTTACGGCAGCGAAAAGTCAGCGCTGATTGCTGATGCAGGCAACCTGAAAATTGAATTGGTTGCTAAAGATGGTAGCACCAAGGTATTAAAAGAAACCGTTAAGGTTTTGGCTGGCGAAATTATCGATGCGTCTGTTTTGAGCAAAAACGCGCTGCGTACCTACATCGCTGCACAAATTGAAGATGCTAAAAACACAGGTGTATTGCTGTCAGTTCACTTGAAAGCCACCATGATGAAAGTGTCTGACCCGATCATCTTCGGTCACTTCGTTTCTGTGTTCTACGCACCGGTGTTGGAAAAACACGCGGCGGTATTGAGCGAGCTGAAGGTTGATCTGAACAACGGTATTGGCGATCTGTACGCCAAAATCAAATCCTTGCCGGCTGACAAGCAAGCTGAAATCGAAGCTGACATCAAAGCGCTTTACGCTACTCGCCCTGAACTGGCGATGGTCAACTCTGATAAAGGCATTACCAACCTGCACGTTCCAAGCGACGTAATCGTTGATGCTTCAATGCCAGCGATGATTCGTGACTCGGGCAAAATGTGGAATACCGCAGGCAAGTTGCAAGATACCAAAGCTTGTATTCCAGACCGTTGCTACGCAGGTATCTACCAAGTGGTTATCGATGACTGCAAAAAGCACGGTGCCTTCGATCCAAAAACCATGGGTAGCGTGCCTAACGTTGGTTTGATGGCACAAGCGGCAGAAGAATACGGTTCACACGACAAAACCTTCCAAATCCCAACTGATGGTGTTGTGCGCATTGTTGATGCAGCAGGCAAAGTGCTGATCGAACAATCCGTCGAGCAAGGCGATATTTTCCGCGCTTGCCAAGTAAAAGACGCGCCAATTCAGGATTGGGTAAAGCTGGCTGTAAACCGCGCGCGCGCCTCCAATACTCCAGCGGTGTTCTGGTTGGATCCAAAACGCGCTCACGATGCGCAGCTGATCGCCAAGGTAAACACCTACCTGAAAGATCATGACACTTCAGGCCTTGAGATTTACATCAAGACCCCGGAAGAGGCGATCCAATACTCGCTCGACCGCATCCGTGCTGGTAAAGACACTATCTCTGTGACTGGTAACGTATTGCGCGACTATCTCACCGATCTGTTCCCGATTATGGAGCTAGGTACTTCAGCCAAAATGCTGTCTATCGTTCCACTGATGAACGGTGGCGGTTTGTTTGAGACTGGTGCAGGTGGTTCGGCACCTAAGCACGTTCAACAATTCGTAGAAGAAGGTCACTTGCGCTGGGACTCGTTGGGTGAATTCCTTGCCCTGGCAGAATCTTTGGATCACTTCGGCAACGTGACCCGCAACGCCAAAGCTAAAGTGTTCGCCAAGACGTTGGATCAAGCCAATGGTAAATTCCTCGACGAGAACAAGTCTCCTGGTCGTGCGGCAGGTGAGTTGGATAACCGTGGTAGCCACTTCTACTTGGCGCTTTACTGGGCACAAGCTCTGGCGGCACAGACTGAAGATGCGGCGCTGCAAGCAGAGTTTGCACCTGTTGCCAAGGTATTGACTGAAAACGAAGCAAAGATTGTTGCTGAACTGAAAGCAGCATCGGGCAAGCCAGTTGATCTGGGTGGATACTACCGCCCGGATGTTACCAAGGCGTCTGCTGCATTGCGTCCAAGCGCTACCTTTAACGGCGTGTTAGCTAGCTTGAACTAAGTTTTCCAAATACCGGAAAGCGCCAAAAGCCCCCTGTAGTGATACAGGGGGCTTTTTTTATTGGCATTTTCCTCTCTTTGCCTACGCGGGGATCGCGCTTGTTCGGGATGTTCGTTCCGCATTCACTTCACCGGCCGGAGCGGTGATATTGATGGCATGTAGCCCCTTATCACCCTTGGTAACGTCGAAGGTTACCTGTTGGCCTGCTTTGAGGGTTTTATAACCCTCCATGCTGATGGCGGAATAGTGTGCAAACAGGTCTTCACCGCCTTCATCCGCAAGGATAAAACCGTAGCCTTTTGCATTATTGAACCATTTAACGGTGCCAGTTGGCATGATTGGAGTCCTTCTGCCCAAGTGATGCCCTTGAAAAACATCACTGTCGTTATTATTGTCCCAAGTACAGCAGTTGCTTGGGGTTGGACGAGATGTGTTTGGTAATGCGAATGTTTCTAACTGAACATTGATGCTTTTATTTGAACTTTGTGCTGCATTTGTGTGCAGGTGCGCTCTTTTTTTATCCAACAATGGCCCCAAAGTCAAGCATTCTATCTGCATCGGGTCTTATTAGGGCTTGTTATGCCGATGGGTTACAATGCTGCGGAGTAACTAAACTTTTTCACTTTGTATTGAATCTCTATGGGCAATCTCCAAAACCTTCAACTAACCTTAGGTAAAGACGACGACAATTCTGCTGATGAATCCGATAGTGGTCTTGCCGTTTTAACGTCTAAACCCAAGCTGAAACGACCGCCGATGTATAAGGTGATGTTGTTGAATGACGACTACACACCGATGGATTTTGTGGTGGAAATATTGGAAGTGTTTTTTTCCATGTCGCGCGAAAAAGCCACCCACGTAATGTTAACGGTACATGTTCACGGTAAAGCGGTTTGTGGCATATATACTCGCGATATAGCTGAAACTAAAGCGGCACAAGTGAATCAATATGCAAGAGAGAACCAGCATCCGCTATTGTGCGAAATAGAAGCGGTGGAAGATGGAGAGTAATTAATTTTTACCAACATATTCAGACATCGTTCAGCTAATGATGGTTTAGATAATGCTTGGTAATAGCGAGAAGATTTTAAATTTGTTGGTTAGATGAGGGTAAGCGCGATGCTAAGTAAAGATCTTGAAGTAACTTTAAATCTTGCTTTCAAAGGTGCGCGTTCCAAGCGCCACGAATTTATGACAGTTGAGCACTTGTTGTTAGCGCTCATCGATAATGATTCGGCTGCAAATGTGTTGCGCGCTTGTGGTGCTGATTTAATGAGTCTGCGTAAAGAATTAATCGAGTTTGTCGATTCCACCACTCCACTTATCCCTGAAAACGATTCCGAGCGTGAGACCCAGCCCACGCTGGGCTTTCAACGCGTCCTGCAACGTGCTGTTTTTCATGTGCAATCTTCCGGTAAACAAGAGGTTACTGGCGCAAACGTATTGGTTGCCATTTTTAGCGAGCAGGAAAGCCAGGCTGTTTATTACTTAAAACAACAAAGTATTGCCCGTATCGATGTGGTGAATTACATCACCCATGGTATTCACAAAGTATCTGGTAATACTGATACCAGTCACGACCATCACTCGGCACAAGAAAATCAGGATGAAGATGCTGGTGCAAGTGAATCAACTTCTCAAAGCCCGTTGGAAAATTTTGCTGCAAATCTGAATGAGGCCGCAATGCAAGGGCGTATAGACCCATTGGTGGGGCGCGAGTTTGAAGTGGAGCGTGTATGCCAGATATTGTCGCGTCGCCGCAAGAACAATCCATTGTTGGTTGGAGAGTCTGGAGTCGGTAAAACCGCTATTGCTGAAGGGTTGGCCAAGCGTATTGTCGATGGTGATGTGCCTGAAAATCTAGCTGACAGTGTCGTGTATTCACTGGATATGGGCGCGCTGTTGGCTGGCACCAAGTATCGCGGTGATTTTGAAAAGCGCTTCAAAAGTTTGCTCAATGAATTGAAAAAGCAAAAAAATTCTATTTTATTTATCGATGAAATTCATACCATTATCGGCGCAGGCGCAGCATCTGGCGGCGTTATGGATGCGTCCAACTTATTGAAACCACTGTTATCGTCTGGCGAAATTCGTTGCATGGGCTCGACAACTTATCAGGAATACCGCGGTATTTTTGATAAAGATCGTGCGCTTTCGCGCCGTTTTCAAAAAGTGGATGTGAATGAGCCAACAGTAGAAGAAACCTATCAGATTCTTAAAGGGCTCAAGAGTCGTTTTGAGAAGCACCACAATTTGCGTTACACCGATGCCGCTTTGCGAGCAGCCGCTGAGTTAGCTGAACGTTACATCAATGACCGCTTCCTGCCAGACAAGGCCATCGATGTGATTGATGAGGCGGGCGCGTACCAACAACTGCAGACTGCCAGTAAACGCAAGAAAACTATAGGCGTCACCGATGTGGAAAATGTGGTTGCTAAAATTGCACGCATTCCTCCAAAAAGTGTGTCGTCTTCTGATAAAGAGCAATTGCGTAAACTTGATCAGAATTTGAAGATGACCGTATTTGGGCAGGATGAGGCGATCGATACACTTGCTACGGCGATCAAGTTGTCGAGAGCGGGATTGGGCTCTGCCGAAAAACCCATTGGTTCGTTCCTGTTTGCTGGTCCTACCGGTGTTGGGAAGACTGAGGTTTGCCGTCAGCTTGCTCAATGCATGGGGATGGAGCTGATTCGCTTCGATATGTCGGAATATATGGAGCGCCACACCGTATCGCGTTTGATCGGTGCTCCACCTGGCTATGTTGGCTTTGATCAGGGCGGTTTACTGACCGATGCAATCACCAAGCAGCCTCACTGTGTATTGCTGCTGGATGAAATTGAAAAGGCGCACCCGGAAGTCTTTAACTTGCTGTTACAGGTTATGGATCACGGCAGCCTCACTGATAACAACGGACGTAAAGCGGATTTCCGCAACGTCATTTTGATTATGACTACCAACGCTGGTGCGGAGGTGATGAGTCGCGCATCGATTGGCTTCACTCACCAGGATCACACTACCGATGGTATGGAAGCAATCAAGAAGATGTTTACGCCAGAGTTCCGCAACCGTTTGGACGCCATCGTTCAATTCGCGTCGCTTACTCTTAACACCATTAAAACTGTGGTTGATAAATTCCTTATGGAGTTACAAACCCAGTTGGATGACAAACACGTTACCTTGGAAATCAGTGATGAGGCGCGTGAGTGGCTTGCTATTCATGGGTACGACGTAAAGATGGGCGCCCGTCCAATGGCACGTTTGATTCAGGAGAAGCTGAAAAAGCCATTAGCCGAGGAGATTCTCTTTGGATCTCTCTCTCAAGGTGGCGGAACTGTGGATGTGGACGTGGATACTATTGAAGATAAGCTGATTATTGAGGTGAAGGCTAAGCACGCACAGCCCGCTTAGCTGATTTCCTAATCGCTAGCTCGACAAACAAAAAGGCCGCATATGTGCGGCCTTTTTGTTTTAGTCAGATCGTTAATTTTTGATATTAACGTGCGCGGTAGGTGATGCGACCTTTAGTCAGGTCATAGGGAGTCATCTCAACCTTAACCTTGTCACCCGTCAGAATGCGGATGTAGTTTTTGCGCATCTTGCCGGAAATGTGGGCGATTACCACATGACCATTCTCCAGTTTTACGCGAAAGGTGGTGTTGGGCAGGGTATCAACCACTTCGCCATCAAATTCAATGCAATCGTCTTTCGCCATTCGGCAGGTTCCTCAGGTTTTTAACAGGTCTTTTCCAGCGCAACTAGGCGGTAGGAAGGGGGGTAAAAAAATAGGCGTGAATTGTGCCTTAATTAACCAGCCACGCCAAGGGGAAAGGGAGTAAAAGCGGGGTTTGCTGCAATTTATCGCTTCGGTTCGCCGCAAATCTGTGCAAGTTGGTGCTTGTCTATTTAGTTAAGTCGCATCCATCTGCGGTTTACTAATAATTCCAGGGGGCGATATTGGATCTTATAGTTCATTTTCTCGCACTCTTTAATCCAGTAACCCAAGTATAAATAGTCCAACTCAAGGCTTCTGGCCTTTTCGATCTGTGCGAGTATCGCGAATTTGCCCAAGCTGCGGCTTTCTTCGTCGGCATCATAAAAGGTGTATACCGCCGATAGCCCATCACCCAACTGGTCGCATACAGATACTCCAATCAAGCGTCCATTGAGGCGAAACTCAATAAACTGGGTTATGCCCCATTCGCTGGTGAGGAAAGCTTTGTATTGATCTTCTGATGGGGGATACATATCCCCGTCTTGATGGCGACTTTCGATATAGCGGGAGTAGAGGCTATAGTGTTCGGGAGTATTAATGTCTTGAGTAATATGCAGCGATAAGTCGCGATTATGCAGCAAACAGCGGCGTTGTGTTCGGTTTGGTTTGAACAGCTTTACCGGGATCCGACAAGACACACAGGCTTGGCAGCGCAGGCATTGTGGGCGATAGAGATGTGCACCGCTGCGACGAAAACCCAATTGCGATAACTGGGTGTAGAGCGTTGGGTCGATATTGGCTTCCGGGTCAACAAATACAGTAGTGGCCTCTTGCCCATCAAGATAGCTGCAAGGGTGAGGTTGGGTTGCAAACAGTTTGAGGGTCGAGAGGTCGGACATAGTTGCCTCGCGCGAATCCGGTTATTCCCAAGCGGTGATGGCCAAATCTGACCAAGACAAAGAATTGACAGTGGGTTTATTGGTAAAGTTTATCAGCATTCGCGTGAATTCTTCACGCGGGATTTCAACGGCACCCAAACTAAACAAGTGATCGTTTGCGACCTGGCAATCAATTAATTGAAAATTCCATGCGCGCAATTGCCGAACCAAATGTGCAAAGCCTACTTTAGAAGCATTGTCGGCCCGGCTAAACATAGACTCGCCAAAAAACACTTGCCCGAGCGCTATACCATAGAGCCCTCCGACCAATTCATTATCACGCCAGACTTCGACCGAGTGAGCGAGACCGCGTTCATGCAATGCACAGTAACCAGCAATGATTTCTTCGCTAATCCAGGTTCCGTCTGCATAAGTGCGTGGTGCTGCACAGGCCGTCATCACCGCGCGGAAACAGGTATCAGAACTCACGCGATAAACACCCTGACGTAAAGTTTTGCGCAAACTCCGCGATATGTGCAGTTGATCGGGAAAGACAACCGTACGCGGATTGGGGCTCCACCACAAAATAGGGTCGCCCGGATTAAACCAGGGGAAAATTCCGCGCCGATAGGCCGCGAGGATTCGCTCGGGCGATAAGTCACCGCCAACGGCGAGTAGGCCATCAGGCTCTTCCAATGCATTCACTGGGTCGGGGAAGTCGTAGTTATCGGGGTTTAACCATGGGATTGAAATCATAGAATCCGTATCAATAGTTTATGTACATAAACGGCGAGATTTATTGGGCTTGCCTATAGTGAGATTTACATAACATTTCGCATGGGCTTGAATTACTTGGCGCGTTTTTTGTGTGTAAAAGTGTAGCGATAAATTAGTTAATAAATTGTTATTCCGTTTAATGCTTGAGAATTTTGGGGCTATGCTTAGGTTTATCAGTTAATGGTTAATTTTCTATAGCATGCCGCTGTCTAAATCGTTTACTGTTTGAGTAATCTGTCGTTTGCCGCTTTAGTCGCTAACCCGAGGTAGATTATGAGTATTTTCAGTCATTACCGCGAGCGTTTTGAAACTACCCAGCAGGAAGAATTGACGATTAAGGAGTATCTTGAACTCTGCAAAAAAGATCCGAGTGTCTACGCATCCGCAGCCGAGCGCATGCTTATGGCAATCGGTGAGCCCGAGATGGTCGATACTTCTCAAGATGCTCGTCTCAGCCGAATTTTTTCCAACAAAATTATAAAACGTTATAAAGTTTTCAATGAATTTTATGGCATGGAGGAATGCATTCAGCAGATAGTGTCGTTTTTCAAGCATGCGGCACAAGGGCTGGAGGAAAAGAAACAGATTCTGTATTTGCTTGGTCCTGTCGGCGGCGGTAAGTCCTCACTTGCCGAGATGCTGAAAACCTTAATGGAAAAAATGCCAATTTATTGCATTAAGGGATCGCCGGTTTTTGAATCGCCGTTGGGGTTATTTAATCCGGATGAGGACGGAAGAATTCTTGAAGAAGATTACGGCATTCCCCGTCGTTATATTAAGACGATTATGTCGCCATGGGCTGCCAAGCGCTTGCACGAATTTCACGGCGATATCACCCAGTTCAAAGTGGTAAAGATGTACCCCTCCATCCTCAACCAGATTGCAATTACCAAAACTGAGCCGGGTGACGAAAATAATCAGGATATTTCCTCGCTTGTCGGTAAGGTGGATATTCGTCAATTAGAAGAGTTTCCCCAAAATGATCCGGATGCCTATAGCTTTAGCGGTGGTCTGTGCCGCGCTAACCAAGGGTTGATGGAATTTGTGGAAATGTTCAAAGCGCCGATCAAAGTTCTGCATCCACTGCTGACTGCAACGCAAGAGGGTAACTTCAACAGTACCGAAGGCTTGGGTGCGATTCCATTTGATGGCGTTATTCTTGCGCACTCCAACGAATCCGAATGGCAAAATTTCCGTAACAACAAAAACAATGAGGCTTTTATTGACCGTGTTTACATCGTCAAAGTGCCTTATTGCTTGCGTGTCACGGAAGAGATGAAAATTTACGAAAAATTATTGCAAAACTCTTCACTGTCAAGAGCGCCTTGTGCGCCAGATACATTGCGCATGCTTGCCCAATTTTCTGTGTTATCGCGGATTAAGGAACCGGAAAACTCCAATACTTTTTCCAAGATGCGTGTCTATGATGGGGAGAATTTGAAAGACACAGATCCGCGTGCGAAATCATTGCAAGAGTATCGCGATGCTGCAGGTGTGGATGAAGGAATGAATGGTTTATCCACTCGCTTTTCCTTCAAAATATTATCCAAAGTATTTAATTTTGACCCGACGGAAATTGCAGCTAATCCGGTACATCTCATGTATGTATTGGAGCAACAAATTGAGCAAGAGCAATTCCCTAAAGAAGTGCAAGAAAAATATCTTAATGCCTTAAAAGAATACATTTCACCTAAGTATGTTGACTTTATTGGCAAGGAAATCCAAACCGCTTATTTGGAATCCTATGCTGAATACGGGCAAAATATTTTTGACCGCTATGTGACTTATGCGGATTTCTGGATTCAGGATCAGGAGTACCGTGATCCTGAAACGGGCGAAATTCTCAATCGTTCCTCACTCAACGATGAGCTGGAAAAAATTGAGAAGCCAGCAGGAATCAGTAATCCGAAAGACTTTCGCAATGAGATTGTCAATTTTGTGTTGCGTGCCAAGGCGAACAATGCAGGCAAAAATCCGGATTGGCGCAGCTATGAAAAATTGCGCATTGTGATTGAGAAGAAAATGTTCTCTAACACGGAAGATTTGTTGCCGGTAATTTCTTTCAATGCCAAGGCCTCGGTGCAAGACAAGAAAAAGCATCACGATTTTGTACAGCGTATGGTGGAGCGCGGCTACACCGAGAAACAAGTGCGGTTGCTGTCCGAGTGGTATTTGCGGGTAAGAAAATCACAGTAATTGAGTGTGCAACCTGAAAGCGTTTTATGTTAATCACGTTAAGGTTGGATTATGAGTTATATTATTGATCGACGCCTCAATGCTAAAAACAAAAGCGCCGTAAATCGCCAACGCTTTTTACGGCGCTATCGCCAACAAATCCAAAAAGCTGTTTCTGACGCTGTAAGTGAAAGATCTATCACCGATATCGATAAGGGCGGGAAAATCAGTATTCCCGCGCGCGATATCAGTGAGCCCAGCATTTACCATGGCCAAGGTGGCCACAACGAGCGTGTACTGCCGGGCAATAAACATTTTTCCGAGGGCGATAAAATCGCGCGACCGGAAGGTGGTAGTGGGCAGGGCAGTGGCGGTAATGCGAGCAATTCCGGAGAGGGTATGGATGATTTTTCATTCACACTTTCGCAAGAAGAATTTCTCGATTTTATGTTTGATGGGTTGGAATTACCGAATCTCGTAAAGCGCCAATTATCCGGTTTAGAGGAATTTAAAACGGTGCGCGCTGGAATCGCCAACGAAGGGCAACCGGGGCGAATGAATATAGTTCGCTCATTGCGTTCAGCTAATATGCGGCGCATTGCATTAACCTCGGGCAAGCGGCGACAGGTGGCCGAGTTGCAAGAAGAATTGCTGGCGCTTGAGGCATTACCTGATGTTGATCGCGATAAAGTGCGCGAACAAAAGGTACGTGAATCGATTGCAAAATTGGAAAAAGCAATTGGCCGAATTCCTTGGTTGGACACCTTTGATCTCAAATATAACCTGCATATTAAACAACCTATCCCACGCTCCAAGGCGGTAATGTTCTGCGTTATGGACGTCTCTGGCTCCATGGATCAGGCCACCAAAGATATCGCCAAGCGATTTTTCATTTTGCTGTATTTATTTTTGCAGCGCAGCTATGAGAAAACCGAAATTGTTTTTATTCGCCATCATACCAGCGCAAAAGAAGTGGATGAGGATGAGTTTTTTCACTCACGCGAAACTGGCGGTACTGTTGTTTCAAGTGCTTTGCGTTTAATGCACGAGATTATTCAAGAGCGATACTCACCAGAAATTTGGAATATTTATGGTGCCCAAGCGTCTGATGGCGACAACTGGGGTGAGGACTCCGATGTGTGCCGCGATATCCTGGTTGAAGATCTCCTCCCGAATTGCCAATATTTTTCTTATATTGAAATCACCAATAATGAGCACCAAGCGCTCTGGACAACTTACGAATCTATCCATCATGAGTATCCGGATAGTTTCGCGTTGCAGCATATCCGCGAAGTCAGCGATATCTACCCCGTATTCCGTGAACTTTTTCATAAGAAGGTTGCATGAATAAACCCTTGTTTGTGACATCCGAATGGAATTTTGATTTGATTCGGGAATGCGACCAAATTCTCGGTGAACTCGCAAAAGAATTTGGCCTGGATACGTACCCTAACCAAATTGAAGTAATCAGCTCCGAGCAAATGATGGACGCTTATTCATCTGTGGGGATGCCTATTGGTTACAGCCATTGGTCTTACGGAAAACAATTGCTGAGCACTGAACATTCCTACAAGCGTGGGCAAATGGGATTGGCCTATGAAATTGTGATTAATTCCAATCCGTGTATTGCGTATTTAATGGAAGAAAATACCATGACTATGCAGGCACTGGTAATTGCCCATGCCTGTTATGGGCACAATTCTTTTTTTAAAGGCAATTATTTATTCCGCACTTGGACCGATGCCAGTTCTATCATCGATTATTTGGTCTTTGCCAAAAATTACATCAGCAAATGTGAAGAGCGCTATGGCATAGCGGCGGTAGAAGATATTTTGGATTCATGCCATGCGTTGATGAATTATGGTGTGGACCGCTATAAGCGCCCTTATCCGATTTCGGCTCATGAAGAAGAGCGTCGACAAAGTGAGCGCGAAGAATATTTGCAAAAGCACGTTAATGATTTGTGGCGTACGATTCCAAAATCGGCAGTGGGCGATCCGCAAAAAAATGCCCCACGTTTTCCAGCAGAGCCACAGGAAAATATTTTATATTTTCTGGAAAAGAATTCGCCACTATTGGAGCCATGGCAGCGTGAAGTGATTCGAATTGTCCGCAAGATTGCGCAATATTTTTATCCGCAGCGGCAAACCCAGGTGATGAATGAAGGTTGGGCTACTTTTTGGCACTACACATTATTAAATGAGCTGCATGCCCGTGGGTATGTAGGCGACGGCTTCATGTTGGAGTTCTTGCAATCCCATACTAGCGTAGTTGCCCAGCCTGCTTATGATAGCCCTTACTTTAGTGGTATTAATCCTTATACCCTGGGCTTTTCAATGATGAGCGATATTCGCCGGATTTGTGAAAACCCAACAGAAGAAGATCGTGCCTGGTTTCCCGAAATCGCCGGTTCAAATTGGAAAGAAACTTTGCAGTTTGCGATGAAAAACTTTAAAGACGAAAGTTTTATCCTGCAATTTTTATCGCCTAAAGTAATGCGTGACCTGAAGCTGTTTAGCATCGTTGATGATGACCAGCAAGATAAAATCAATGTTGATGCAATTCATAATGAGATGGGTTTTAAGCGTCTGCGCGAAACATTGGCAGGGCAGTATAATCTTGGCAACCGTGAACCCAACATTCAGGTTTACAGCGTGGAGGTGCGTGGTGATAGATCCTTAACCTTGCATCACTACATGCATAACCGTCGCCCTCTGGGTGATTCAACGCAAGAAGTGTTGAAACATTTGCACCGTCTCTGGGGATTTGATGTGCACTTGCACTCGGTCGATGGTGGTGAAGTTAAACAGAGTTATCATTGTCCGCAAAAACAATCCTGATAAATTTTTATGGCAATGGATTGCTATGCGTCGCTCCTCAAGTTTCCGGCTTTTCTCCTTTCCATATGCACTAATTTTCTTGTGTAATTAAACGACAAATTTTCTTGAGCAAGATGTCTTGTGCTGATAGCCTTCTGCTGCCATCGATTTCGGGTTGATGGAATTTTTTATGACATCACACAAGGATTTACTAATGAAAAATAAATTAATTGCATTGGGTTTTTTAGTCTGCAGCAGTTTTGCGCAGGCGACTATTTATGACTTTAGCTTTTCTTCTGGAGATCAGGAATTATTGACGGGTCATGTGGATACGCAACAAGACGCTCTTTTTGTAACGGGTGTGAGTGCTTGGTCTCCTGGTAATGGCTACATATTAAATCCAGTTATTCCTGATTTTACTGGTGGAGCATTTCCTGATAACCAGTGGAAATTGGGTGCGATAAAGTTGGATGGATCGGCTTATGATATTGCCGATAATTGGGATGGGAAAATTGGTGGTTCTTGGGGATTTGCTTCAGATCTGGATGTGGAAAGTGTGAGCTATCTGGGTGCACAGGCTCCCGTGAGTCCATTTTTTAAATATTACATGTCAGTCGGGATAGGGAAATTATATTTCCCTCTTGCAGGCTTTTTCTCGTACGACGGTTACGGTGAATCTACATTGCTTCCTGATGGTTCTTTCCACTCAGGACTGTTTAATTATTTGGCCTATGATTGGGCAACATTTCCTCCGCTAAATGTGGAGGATTTTTCGCAGTCTACAGCCTTGTTTTCATCGGGTGGTACTTACCGAGTATCGCAGCGAACTGAGGTTTCTGAATCTGGTTCATTCGTTCTATTATTGATGGGGTTGTTGGCACTGGGTGTTGGGCGAGTTGCGATACGGAAATAATGTAAACAGCCAAGAATGAACTAACGAAAGGGCGCATTGTCAGCATATTGCTGTAACATGCGCCTTTTCCTTTTTGGGGAAAACCAGAAAGGATTGTTAAATAATAATCAGGATGTTTTATGAGTAGTTCGTTGAAGTCCTTGTGCATTGTATTTTTTATTGTCTTTTCTTTTAGTGCTCAGGCTCGTGAAATTGCCCTCTCTTTTGATGATGCCCCTACGCCGGATTCGGCGCTAATGACAGGAACTGAGCGGACTCAAAAAATCATTGCTGCTTTGCAAAAAAACAAAGTGCCTGATGCTTTGATTTTTGTGAAGGCGGATTATATAAGTCCACAAACAGCAGAACGTCTGAAGCAATATGTGGCGGCGGGATTTCATCTCGCGAATCATAGCTTTTCTCATCAATCCGCAAGCCAGATAGGTGTAAGCGCTTATATTGAGGATGCTCGTAAGGCGCAATTGGCTTTAAAGCCGTTTAACAATGTATTGAATTATCATCGCTTTCCATTTTTGCACTACGGTAATGATCTTGTGGAAATTAACCAGTTGCAAAACCTGGTAGGCGAGCTTGGTTATAAGGACGGCTATGTAACCATCGATAACTTTGATTGGTATATCAGCTCTTTAATTACCAAGGTGGCGGAAGAAAATAAAACCATCAATTACGCAAAGGCACGCGATTTTTATGTAAGCAGCCTTTATGAGTCGATTGAGTTTTATGATGCGATCGCCAAAAAAACGTTAAATAGATCGCCAAGGCATGTGTTGTTATTGCATGAGAATGATGCAGCCGCACTATTTATTGGTGATCTTATCCAGCATTTGCGCAACAAAGGTTGGAAAATTATTTCTCCCCAGCAAGCCTATAAAGATCCTATCGCTAAAAATTTCCCGCAGGTTACATTTCAAAAGCAGGGTAGGGTAGCTGCTATCGCCAATAGCAGAGGTGTTCCCGAATCCGAGTTGCGCCATCCTTCGGAAAATGAAACTTATCTCAATCAGGTATTCGCCGCAGCTGGTGTAGTAGAAAATTAATAAATTATAAGGAATGATTGATGCTTAATAAGAAAAAAATACTGTTGTGTGCGGTATTAGGTTTTTTCAGCGTTACAGAACATGTTTATGCAGAAGAGCACCCTCCATTTGGCTATCCTGCATATGAGACGGTCAATATCCATGCGAATAGCAACAATAAAGATTATGAGCTTTATATTCAGCTTCCGAAGTCTTATTCGGATACCAAAACGGTTTATCCATTAATCATCGTCAATGATACAAGCTGGGCTTTTCCCATTACCAATGGTGCCATGGCATTAATGGGAGGCAGTGTTGTAAAAGAGGCAATTGTGGTAGGTGTTTCCTATGCAAAAGGAGAGGATCGCACTATCAGCCGCACACGCGATTACACACCAACTTTTTCACCTGCTGAACCTAACGGTCATTCATCAGAAGCGCGTAAAGGATCAGGTCACGCCAAAGAGTACACGGCATTCCTGGCTGAGCAAGTAATACCCCTGCTACAAAAAAATTATCGTGTGGATGCCAACAATAAAATATTTGTTGGTCACTCGTTTGGTGGGTTATTGGGGAGTTACATTTTGGTTAATCGCCCAGAAGTGTTTGATCACTACATTATTGGTAGTCCATCGCTTTGGTACGACAACAAGGTTATTTTCAGAATGGAAGAGGCATATTCCAAAGCTCATAAGTCCTTGAACACTCATGCAATGATTTATGTAGACGATAATGAGGGTAAGCCGAGTAGTTTTGATATGGTCGATAACGTTCTGTCTTTTGAAAAAATTTTACGATCGCGCAATTATTCAGAATTAAGGCTAGAGGTGAGGGTTATAAAAGACGAAAACCATCACAGCGTTTTCCCTGGGTTGGTGTCGCGTGGCTTAATGGCCGCAATACCTCTCAAAAATTAATATGATGCTAAGCTTGATTCTGAATGGATAAACTCAGTGGGAGATCAAGCTATGGCAGGACCACATATCAAGACAGCGCCCAAACAATCACCGTTGATTGGTCTGGATATGCTCAAGCGTTCATCGTTGTTGATCGCCGTCGCGCTTTTTACATTACTCTTTTTGGCACTGAGCTTCATCAGTCTATGGTGGTGTATCGGTTTGGTGCTTTTCGTTCCTCTGTTGCTGCTAGGAATTTATGATCGCTTTCAGCAACAGTGGACTCTGACGCGCAATTACCCATTGGCTGCGCGAATTCGCTGGATTTTTTACGATCTGCGGCCTTATCTGCGTGCTTACATAGTTGAGGGCGATTTGGAAGGTAAGCCGTTTAGTTTAGATGCACGCAATTTGGTTTATGCCCGCGCACGCGGTGAAAATGACACCCAGCCGTTTGGCACTGAACGCAATACCGATGCCGATGAATACCAGTGGCTCAGCCATTCAATTATGCCAGCGGAACATCCGGATGAGAGTCCACGAGTCATGGTTGGCAGTGAACAATGCACCCAACCTTATAATGCCTCCGTACTTAATATTTCGGCGATGAGCTTTGGCGCGCTATCGGCCCGCGCAATTGAGGCACTGAATAAGGGCGCCAAGCTTGGAAATTTTTATCATGATACGGGGGAAGGAGGAATAAGCTCTTATCATTTACTGCATGGTGGCGATTTAGTGTGGGAGATAGGCTCAGGATACTTCGGCTGTCGTAACAGTGACGGCACTTTTAATGCAGAATTATTTGCGGCAGGTGCGCAGCGTCCAGAAGTAAAAATGACAGAAATTAAACTCAGTCAGGGCGCAAAGCCAGGTCACGGTGGATTGCTTCCTGGTGCAAAAGTGACGGAAGAAATTGCGCGAATTCGTGTTGTACCCGTAGGTGAAGACTGTCTTTCGCCACGCGGGCATTCTGCATTCTCTACGCCCGTTGAGCTTATTCAATTTGCGGCGTATATGCGTGAACTATCGGGAGGGAAACCAGTAGGTATAAAACTCTGCGTAGGGCAAATTCATGAAGTTCTGGCGATTATGAAGGCCATGCTAAAGACAGGTATTTATCTCGATTATATTGTGGTTGATGGTGGCGAAGGCGGCACAGGTGCTGCACCTTTGGAATTGTCTGATCATGTCGGTATGCCGTTAATAGAAGGTTTGATCACCGTTCGCAATGCATTAGTGGGCACAGGGTTGCGCAGCAAGGTGCGCTTGGCGGCGAGTGGAAAAGTATCTTCAGCGGCTGGGCTAGCGCGCAATCTTGCGATTGGAGCTGATTGGTGTAATGCGGCACGCGCATTTATGTTTTCAATTGGTTGCATTCAGGCGCAGCGCTGCCATCTTGGTACTTGTCCAACCGGTATTGCAACACAGGACGTTGATCGCCAACGCGGTTTAGTTCCGGAAGTACAAGCTGAACGCGCAGCGCGCTTTCACAAAAAAACCTTGTTAGCCTTGAGTGATATTGTTGCTGCAGCAGGTGTTACGCATCCGAGCGATTTAAAACCTCATCATATAGTGCATCGGGTGGGTGCCACCGGCTCGAAAATGATCGATCGTATTTATCATTTTCTGCCCGAAAATGCCTTGCTTGATGCGCCGGATGACACTTATTTGGCTGAATGGTGGCGTGCAGCAAATCCAGATAGTTTTGCACCTCAAATCGATGTAGAACCGGTGCGCGCTGAAGATGATACAAAACAAACATCGAAAGATTGATTCTGAATTAACAATACTACTGCGCTTATCTCGTTAATTCATACACGCACATATTGACTGCTGATGCTAAATTCAGCGATTCAATCGCACCGCAACCGGTAATGGTGAATGCTTGTGCGTTCATCGCTTGCAGTGCTTCGCGCGGAACCCCGCGTGCTTCATTACCAAATACATAGCAATCGAATTCTTTGAAGTTTTTATTGCTCAGTGCTTGTCCTTTCATGTCCAAGGTTGCGATGGATTGAAATTGTGATTGAATTAATTCGACGGAAACATCCAATTCCATTGGTAGGTGAAAAATTGCGCCCATGCTGGAGCGGACGACTTTCGGATTGTATGGGTCAACCGAACCGGGGCTGAGCAGCAAACGGAAATTTCCAAACCATGCGAGGCTGCGTAAAATGGTGCCGAGGTTGCCGGGGTCTTGCACTTCATAAAGATAAATCGTTTTTTCGTTAGTTGATTTATTCGGCGCAGTTGTTATCAATGGGGCAACGGCGATAATTCCCTGCGGAGTTTTGGTGTCCGAGAGTTGCGCCATATGCTTTTCACTAACCAGATGTTTTTTAAACTGGCTGGGAAAGTCCTGATAGGATTCAGTTATAAATAATTCACTTTGGGCTAATGCAGGGTTTTTCGCAGCGGCTTTTTCCAGCTCCAGAACCAGGTGTTCTCCTTCCACTAAAAAATGACCGAATTCTGTGCGGTATTTTTTTTGGTGGAGTTTTTTTACATCATCAAGTTTCATTAGGGCGTTTCTGCGATAGCTGACAAGAGTGATGCAATTATACCAGCTGTGTTTGATAAAAGCAGGTTGGGGTAGGAGTGGCTAAGGGGTGCGGGCTGGTGACAGGATATTTAAACAATATGGCGGGAGTAGTTCCCGCCATATGAAAGTGAAGTGATTATCTACAATGGTTATTTGGCAGTAATTAGCACATCGTCCACAAACATATTAATGCCACCTGCGGGGCCTTCAGCGTAAATAATAAAATCATTGATTACGCAATCGGCAGGAATTGTCAGATCGCCAGTTAATGTGCTCCAAGTGCCTTCGGTAACTGCCCCCGTGTTTGCAACCCAACTATAACTAGTGTCGCTGCCACAGGTGAGTTTACGGGTGATATTCACCGGAGCAGTTGCGGCGCCTTGAATAGTGACTGCCATACTCACTGAATAGGTTTTGCCTGCGGTAAGCAGCGGTTTCAAGTTATTGTAAACCGCCGGCCCGTTGCCGCTGCGATTACTTAATTTCAAACTGTAGCTACCTGATTGGGCGATTTCGGTGGACGCTGCAACAGTGCCGCCCCATGAAGACCAGCCGTTGACATTACCCAATTCGAAATCGCCATTACTCACCAAATTGGCGGTGACAATTTCGCGCACTGATACATCATCCAGATAAATATCAATACCGCCTGCGGGGCCTTCTGCATAAATCAATAAATCAGTGAGTTCGCATTGCGGCACATTTAATTGGCCGGATAATTCCACCCATTGCAAATTATTCACGGTAACCGGGCTTACTAACCAGCTGTATGAATCTGTGCCCGCACAACCAATTTTGCTGGTGATATTCACCTGCGCCGATTCGGCGCCCGCAATACTTGCCCAAAGTTTTACCTGATATTTACCGCCGGGTTTCACCAGGGATTTCAAACTGTAGGCTGCCGGGCCATTACCGCTGCGGTTGCCCAGCTTTAATGCATAGCTGCCATTGTGTGGATTAAATGTATCGGCAGTAATAGTTCCGCCCCAACTAAACCAACCGCTCGCTGATCCATTTTCAAAGTTGCCGTTAGTAATTAAATTCTGTCCAAAGCCAACACCGGCATCGGGTGCGTGGAATTTTACTGAATCGATATTGGCAACGCCGAAGACATTATTAAATTTAATGTACAGATCATGTTGGCCACTGACGGCAGGCCAGGGAATGATGATGGTTTTTGCTGTGCCCCAACCGCCAGAAGCTTCCAGTTCTTTCTCCGCCAGAGGCGCAGCATCCAAACTATCCAGATGGAAGGAGACTGACCCCAGATCGGCATTACCTTTAAGGTAGGTAATGGTTAGTTGATCCCAGGCGGTTTGGAAGTTAACTTTTTTGAAGGCGATCCAATCACCTTGATCGGTGTAAGACACTACATCACCGGAAGCGATAATGCCTTGGCCTTCATCGTATTCCTCTGCTTGCAGTGTTATGCCGGTGGCGTCGCCTGACCAGCCTGTGGGCACATAGTCCGGTACTGCGCAATTGGTTCCGCCGGCGACATAGCAAAGCATCCATTCAAACCCGGGGCGCAGGGTTTTATCGGCGCGAATTAAATAGGCATTTTCTCGCCACATATTGCCTTGCAGATGCCCCCAATGAGTAACGCCGACTACTGATGGGTTGTCCCAGAAAATGCTGAACAAATCGCGCACGCGGTTTGCGTGTTGCGCGTCGTTTTTGAAATTCAAATCGAATTCAGAAATGTAGATCGGTAAACCGGTTGCAGCGAGAGTTTCCAGATTGCTTTTCACCACCGCATTTTCAGCGCGCTCTAAAAAGTGGGCTTGCAAACCTATGCCGTCGATTAAATCGCGCTCTTGCAGTAATTGAATCAGCTTTAAGTAATCTTGCGTGAATGTTTCCATAATTAAAATTTGGTAATCATTCAACAACAATTGCGAATTGGGGAAATGCGCGCGCGCCATTTCAAAGGATCTGATCATCCAGTCCCAACCAGTAACGCCAGCACCGCCCAACGCTTCTCTGTAGGCCGGTGGTGCATGCAGTGGTTCGTTGACGACATCGATCATTTGTAAATCGGGATAACGCTGTGCAAGGGCTGTCATCCACTCATCAATTTCGGCGAGTTGTTCTTCAGCTGTTAAATTATTTATCCAGCTTGGGGCTTGTTGACCCCAAATCAGCGTATGCATTTTGAATGGCATACCATTGGCTTTGGCGAAGTTGTATGCCTTGTCCAGTTCGACCCAATTCATTACATCACGAGTGCCTTCAACGCTGCCCCATTTACCTGCGTTGCCTGGAGTCAATTGATTGAAGTAAGTCGGTAGATCTTCGAACTCGGCAGGTCTGTCCACCGCAGAGCCGAGGAAGCGATTGCCAATGGCGGTAAATACACGCACAGAATTGGATGCAGTTTTATTGCCGCTCGGGTCGTAGGCTGTTGCGGTATAAATCTGGCGGCCGTTGTCATTACTGGTGACGGGAATGCTCAGCGTGAAGGGTGCTTTGGTGACTTGCCCAATCACTTGTCCATTGAGGTCAAACACAACTTTGCGCACAGCGACATTATCAGTGGCCTGTGCATTGAGCGTAATGTTGGCATTGCTGGTAAACAGTTTTTTGTTGGCATTCAGGCTGATGGTGGGTGCATCGCTATCGCACTTTTTCCCATTAATAGAAAGCACATAGCCGGTTGGCGCGGTATAGACACCGGTGCCGATATAGCCGAAGCGATATTCACCGCCGGTGCGGATTGTTTGGTATTGCAAATAAGACGGCGAGTTAACCAGATAGCCGCCTTCGGTGCTGCTGTAACTGGCTTGGTAACCGTCGCGGATACTGGTATTACCGACATCCAGCAGAATTTGGAAACTCTTGGCAGCTTCCCCAGTTTTATTCACCACGGCCGACCAGCCTTGATAAGACGTGGGGTTGGGCCAAGTGGCATAAAGGCCGGAGTTAACGGTGTAGCCGCAATTGCCGGGGTTAGTTTGCGCTGCGAGGCCTGAACTCAATGCGAGCAGGCTCACCGCACAGCTGAGCGGGAGTATTTTGGTAAGCATGGGTGTGTCTCCGATGTTATTGATTATTACCTTGGAGCCAGGGTTATTTCCTTTTACCGCGCGGGAATCTGTAGATACGGGAAAGACAGCACAAATAACCTTATGGTCATTCATACTAGTAGGCAAGTGCTATTGAAAGCAATAGCACTTATCGGACATGTAAGATGAATTTTTTTAGACAGGTGAACCTAACCAATCACTCACGCTTGATTGTTTATATCAGCCAGCATCGCTTTGGCAACTGCTTCGGCGACTTTGATGCCATCCACACCGGCTGACAAAATCCCGCCTGCGTAACCGGCACCTTCACCTGCTGGATATAAACCGCGAGTATTTAAACTCTGCAGTGATTCGTGATCACGCGTGATTCGCACCGGCGACGAAGTGCGGGTTTCTATTCCCGTCAGCACGGCATCATTGCGATCGAAACCGCGAATTTGTTTCCCAAATTCTGGCAGTGCTTCGCGAATAGCGTCGATCACATAATCCGGTAGCGAGGGCGCCAAATCGCCCAACAGTACACCGGGTTTGTATGAAGGTTCTACTTCGCCAAATTCAGTGGAAGGTTTGCCGCGAATAAAATCGCCCACCAATTGACCGGGCGCGCAATAATCTTTGCCACCCAATTCGTAAGCGCGCGATTCCAATTTCTCTTGCAGTTCAACACCGGCAAGTGGACCGCCGGGAAAATCTTCTTCTGGAGTAATTCCCACCACAATTCCCGCATTGGCATTGCGTTCATTACGCGAGTATTGGCTCATGCCATTGGTGACCACGCGTTCCGGTTCCGATGTTGCCGCAACAACAGTACCGCCGGGGCACATACAAAAACTGTAAACCGCGCGGCCATTTTTAGCGTGATAAACCAATTTGTAATCCGCCGCACCGAGTTCCGGATGGCCGGCGTATTTGCCGAGGCGTGCATGGTCGATAATGGATTGTGGATGCTCGATACGGAAACCGACGGCGAAAGGTTTTGCTTCCACATAAACGCCGCGTTCATGTAATTTGCGAAATGTATCGCGCGAGCTGTGGCCCAAGGCGAGAACCACATAACGACTGCGTAATTCTTCACCATCCGCCAATGTCACACCCTGAATGCGACCATTTTCGATAATAAAATCGGTCACTTTATTTTCAAAACGGACTTCACCGCCAAGCGTTTTAATTTCTTCGCGCATCGCCGCAACAACACCGGTTAAACGGAAGGTGCCTATGTGCGGTTTACTCACATACATAATTTCTTCCGGCGCACCGGCACGCACAAATTCGTGCATGACTTTGCGGCCGTAAAATTTCGGATCTTTAATTTGGCTGTAAAGTTTTCCATCCGAAAACAAACCTGCACCACCTTCTCCAAACTGCACGTTGGATTCCGGTGTTAACACTTTATTACGCCAAAGTGCCCAGGTGTCTTTGGTGCGTTTGCGTACATCTTTACCGCGCTCTAGCACAATCGGTTTAAACCCCATTTGTGCGAGCGTTAATGCCGCAAATAAACCACAGGGGCCAAAGCCAATCACCAATGGTCGCTCGGTTAAATTGTCTGGCGCTTGTGCGACGGGATAGTAATTGGTATCGGGAGCAGGGCGGATATTTTTATCGTCCGCAAAGCGCTGCAAAATTTTTCCTTCATGATTCGCGTGAAAATCGATGATGTACACGAAGGTGATTTCGCTGTTTTTTTTGCGTGCATCGTAACTGCGTTTAAATACAGTGAAATCGAGCAGATCGGCATCTTTAATTTTCAGACGTTTAACGATCGCTGCGCGCAGCGCTTCAGGGGGGTGATCCAACGGCAGTTGGAGTTCGGTAATGCGGATCATAAAGGCTCCTGGCCGGTGACTTTCCGGCAAAAGGACGGTGACGATGGAATGGCGCGCATTTTACGCTGCTTGATTGGGTGCGTCACCGGTTGCTTCGCATGTTGGCAGTGTTGAACCCTTATTTGCATGATCGCTATGGAGGTTAGGGTAAGAAGATAGAGCGAATTGAGAATTGATGTCATCAAAGCTTAATGCAGCTGACATGACTCAGTCATAAAGGGTCACCATCCTTGCGGGCTTCTTGTCTTCTTATTCAACCTATTTAAGGAAACAGCCATGCAATTTACAAAAAGAATACTCGCCTTGGCGGTGATCGCCAGCTTGCCCGCCCTGATGGTTGGTTGTGGTGGTGACGATGGCAAAAGTGGTACACCGGGTACTAATGGCGTTAATGGCGTTAATGGTGTTGATGGTGCCAAGGGGGCAGATGGCACTACCGGTGCTAACGGAATTAATGGAACCAACGGTACTAATGGTGCGACTGGTGCAGCCGGTGCCAATGGTGCCCAGAGCCTGATCCAGCAAACGCTCCTGGCTGCCGGAGATGCCCAATGTTTTAACGGCGGAGTCAAAATCGAATCAGGTATTGATGCAAATAGTGACAAGATTTTGCAGGCAGCTGAGGTTAACCAAACAAACTATCAGTGCGATAAATCCGCCCTCAATATCCATATGAATTTTAATCGCATAGCAACGTTGCCGAGTTGTATGCAGATCAATGCTACCTGTAATACCAATGATCTTACTGCTGCAGAAATTGTAGCCGCGAGCACCGATGGTATGACGTTGGTCTATACCGACAGCCCTAAAAACCAAATTGGTTTTGTGGACATCGCCAATCCTAAACTGCCCAAAGCAATTGGTGTTTTAGCGATGGGCGGCGAGCCAACATCCATTGCAGTAAAAGGCAGCAATGCATTAGTCGCCGTGAATACATCTACTGATTATGTGAATGTGTCTGGCAAATTATCAGTGGTGGATATAGCCACAAAAACAGAAATCCATTCGATTAATTTGGGTGGTCAGCCCGATTCGATTGCAGTAAGTCCCGATGGCAATTACGCGCTGGTTGTTATCGAAAATGAGCGCGATGAAACATTAGATGGTGGTATCCCGCCACAATTGCCTGCCGGGAAATTAGTTATCGTCGATTTGAGTGCGGCAGCGCCTACTGCATGGACAACGCGCGATGTAGATTTAACCGGTATCGCAACGCTTTATCCCTCTGATCCTGAGCCGGAATATGTTGATATCAATTCCGACAACATGGCGGTAGTCACCCTGCAAGAAAATAATCACATTGCATTAGTGAATTTGGTAACTGGAACCATTGTTCGCCACTTTACTGCGGGCAGTGTGGATTTGGTGAACGTTGATTTAACGGATGATCGCCCTGCAGTGATTAAACCGGTGGAAGTGCAAAGTGCGCGCTTGCGTGAACCCGATGGCGTGAGCTGGATCAACAACGACTATTTCGCCACTGCCAACGAAGGTGATTTAAATGGTGGTACCCGTGGATTCAGTATTTTTAATAGCATGGGTGAAGTTGTGTGGGATTCTGGTAGCGATCTGGATGATATGGCAATTCGTTTTGGTCATTATCAAGATCGTCGCTCGGATGCCAAAGGCAATGAGCCGGAAAATATTGAATTAGGTGTGTTTGGTGATAATCGCTATTTGTTTGTGAATTCCGAGCGCTCCAGTTTGATTTTTGTATACGATCTTGCCGATCCGAAAAAGCCGGTGTTTAAACAAGTGTTACCAGCAACTGCTGCACCTGAAGGCGGTTTGGCAATTCCATCGCGCAATTTATTGGTTGTTGCTTCCGAAAGCGATTTACGCAACGTAGCGATTCGTGCAGGCATTAATATTTATTCTTACAACACCCAAGCGCAAAAATATCCAACCGTGCAATCGGTGAATCGTGCTGACGGTAATCCTATTCCATGGAGTGCGCTCTCGGCGCTGTCGGCAGACGCAAATAATCCAAACATCCTGTATTCAATTGAAGACAGCTTCTTTGGTCAAAACCGCATCTTCACCTTGGATGTCAGCAGCAAGCCAGCATTGATTGTGGGTGAAACCAAGATCATGGATACCAACAATGTATTTGCCACCTCAGGTGTGAATGCAGGTTTGCCCGCATTTACCAATGCAGAGTTAGCGGCCATGATCAATGCTGACAAATCGGTCAATCTCGATCCTGAAGGTCTGGCAAAAGCGAGCGATGGTGGTTTCTGGATTGCATCTGAAGGTTCTGGTGCAGCGGCTAGCGCAGTATCAATGAATATGATTTTTAAAACCGATGCTTACGGTGTGATTGAATCTGTCATTAGTTTGCCTGCGCCGGTCAATGCGTTGCAAACCAACAATGGTTTTGAAGGCATTGCGGAGTACAACAATAGTTTGTATATCGCATTCCAACGCGCTTGGGGTGCCGAGGCAAATCCGCGTATTGGTATTTATGATCTCGCCAGCCAAACCTGGCAATTTGTATTTTATCCATTGGATACCTACAGCTCGCAATTTGCGGGTGGATGGGTTGGTTTGTCGGAAATTACCTCGATCGGCAATGGCGAATTTATGGTGTTGGAGCGCGATAACCGCGGTGGCCCGGATGCTGCGATCAAGCGCTTGTACAAAATCAATCTGCAGGCAGTAACCGATGGTGCAACCATCACCAAAACACTGATCAAAGATATTAAACCGGTGTTGGGTGGAACTACGGGCCCATTGCTGGAGAAAGTTGAGGGAACCGCTTTGATGGCTAATGGCGATGTTTACATTGTGACCGACAACGACGGTGTGAACGATCACAGCGGCGAAACCCAATTGATCAATCTGGGTAAACTCTTTTAATCATAAAAACGTATTTGTGTGGTGTTAGGGAGCTTCGGCTCCCTTTTTTGTGGGTGTTTTATGATGGCCAACCCCTTACAATAGCTGCATTTACGCAGCTAATTCGAGTTATTCATGGCCAGATCCAAAAGCAGCAATCGTTGGTTGGAAGAGCATGTCAACGATCCTTATGTCAAAAAAGCACAGGTCGATGGTTATCGCGCGCGCGCGGCATATAAGCTGATCGAGCTGAACGAAAAAGATAAATTGATCCGCCCGGGCATGATGGTTGTGGATTTGGGTTCGGCGCCGGGAAGTTGGTCGCAAATTGCCGGGCGTTTGGTTGGTGTGAAAGGGCGGGTTATTGCTTCAGATATTCTGCCGATGGATTCACTTGAACATGTGGATTTTATTCAGGGCGATTTCACCGAAGAAGCAGTCTTTAATCAAATTATGGAAAAACTCGGCGGTAATCGCGCGGATGTGGTGATTTCCGATATGGCGCCCAACATCAGCGGCGTAGATGCGGTGGATCAGGCTTCATCCATGTACCTTGTAGAGCTCGCACTGGATATGGCGCGCAGCGTGTTAAAGCCCAAAGGCGATTTTGTGGCAAAAGTGTTTCACGGCGAAGGCTATGATGATTACGTGAAAGATGTACGCACTTCGTTTGAAAAAGTGGTCATCCGTAAACCTGATGCTTCGCGCCCTCGCTCGCGTGAAGTGTATGTTGTTGGAAAAGGCTTTAAAGGTTAATTCATTTAAAGTCATGTTGGTGACGATAGTTGCTGGATCGTTTCATCAATATGCGCGGATAAATGCTGCAACAAGGAGCGGTGCGATTCTTCCATCTCAATATCTTTCGCATTCTCAATAAGTGTTTGAATATGTTTTTCGGCTTTTATGCGGTGCGAAATTATATAGCCCGTATCGTTTTCGGATAAGGATGCACCCAAATGTTCGATAATCATTTCGCCTGCCTCTTTATCCGGATCGGGCATTGATGGCAGGTCACCGAGATCACGAATCGCGGTTGTGAGTTTCCCCACTATTAATTTTCGGCGGGCAACAATATGACGCAAGCGCGCTGCTTCAGCTGAACCATCAATTCGTGTTATGGCATCTTCATAATGGTCGACGCTTTCGCGACACGCCACCAGTAATTCATTGAGTACAACTTCGATATCTGAAAGTATGCGAAACATGTATTGTTCCTCGTCCTGTTAATTCACATTAGGCCACGCTATTGGGCGGTGCGGGGCGTATAACTTCAAGCGCACGTGGGATAACCTCAAATAGGGCAGGTGTTTTACTTATCAGTTCTCCATCCGCAATTATATCTTTTGGCCTTCGAGTTAGTATTTCAATCCGTGTTCCTGAAATGGTAAACGTTTTTTGCATGTGGTTGTGTTTTCCATAGCGCAGGAAAGGCGCGTTGCGCAGTAATTTCCACAGTGTTGATGGCGCCAGACTATAAAGACACAGTTCGCCGTCATCAATTTTTGAATTTTCATCAATAATATTGCCACCACCGTAATAACGTCCATTACCTACTGCGAGTTGGATGGAATGAAGGTGGTGTGCTACGCCGTTTACTTTGATGGTCACATGAAAGGGGCGGTTTTTTTTAAACGCCGAGAAGGCGGCTTTTAAATAGCTAAACACCCCCCACTTTTTTTTCACTTCCGCGGTTAATTCACTGGTGACCTTAACACCAAGGCCGATGTGAGCTGCGTTTAAAAAATAATGTTCGTTAACCACACCCAAATTAATGCGGCTTTTATAGTTGTTGATAATAATTTGAAAAGCGTCCGCCAGATTGTTCGGAATATCCAACGAGTGAGCTAAATCATTTGCAGTTCCTAAAGGCAGGATCGCAAAAGGCAATTGATATTTATAGAGCGCGCCTGCGGCCGAACTGATGGTGCCATCGCCACCACCTAAAATCACGAGCTGGACCTGCTGCGAATAATCTTGAATATATTGTGCAGTTTGTTGTGCGCTGGACGATTGCTTTTGGATGACGTTTATCCCATTGCTTGCTAATAATGCCAAGCCTTCATTGATATCTGCATCTGCGCCACTGCGACTATTGGAATTCAAAATAATCAATGCAGTTGTTTTAGTGTCCATCAAACCTGATTCCATTGTTAGTGAACAATCCAATTAGCATCCATTGATAAGTGTGGGGCAACTTGCTCCCTTTGAGAATGCAATCATTTTTACATAAGCTTTTGTAATCTCTTCAGACCGCAAGATGGCGCCACTCTATAAACCATTTAAATGCTGGGGAAATATTTTTTGGCTCATAGCAATCAAAGTGATGGGAGTAACCAAGCAATTAATCTGCCACCCGGCAGAATGGTTTGTGATGCAATGTTGATTTTTAATTTTTCCATTGAAGTTTTCCAGGTCGCTGCCGATAACCTGAACGACCTTATGGAGAATATTTTATGGATGTGACCTCTGTTGCCACCTTGGGCTACTCTTCACTTACTACAAGCGCTTCACTTACTACCAGCTCTGCGCTTACTACTAATCCTGCACCTGGCGGCTTCTCTGGTCATGCGTCTGAGGTCCAGGCAGAGCTTGTAAGCCCAACCTCACCAGCGCTGAATCCGTCTGATTCGGCATCTTTAACGCCTGTTTCAGTACCCGCAACCATAGTGACAATTGGGAAAACCTATGAGCCACCGCCGGTATACGAGGAGCCAGTGGTAGCTAACATCTTGCGCGATAAGAGTTACACCGGTCCAGCTGCGACAACAACATCCCAAGCGCTATTAAGTTCATTTACCTTGTTAAGTGAGAAGAAGGCCACGTTCTTTTCGGTCAGCAGCTTGTTTAGCAAAGTGGGGGCACTGAGTCGTGAGACCAATGAATATCGTAATGAAGTGCGAAAATTTTATGTCCCAAAAAATGTAGGGATCGAGAAATTTGATCCGAATTTTTCCAGCTCTTCAGGTGTGCGTGCCGAGTCGGCATTCCTGACTATTAAAACCAAAGATGGGGATAGTATCCAGATTCAATTCAGTCGCAATATGGCCGGCAGGGAAACGTCGCAAATGGCATTTTCTTTTTTAGTCGATGGTGAGCTTTCGGAAAAAGAACAAAATGCTTTGGAAAAGCTCACTGCCAAATTAGGTGAAATGGGCGATGAATTTTTCCGCATGGATACTACGGAACTGCGCGGCCTAAAAGATGTTGATACGGATTCCATTAGTTCATTTAAATTCACGTTGCAGCGCCCCGATCCCGCTAATAAAACTTATGTCGAACACACCTATGAATTCAGTATCGACGAGGCTACGCAGACTCAAAGTCTGGTTGCCACCGATGTGCGTGGTTATAGCGTGGATATTAAAAGCCAGTTGCAAGCACTTGCAGAAAACAGTGTGGCGAATATCGAGTTGTTCCAACAATATATCGATTTAATTAATCAGGCTACAGATGATAGCGATACACCTAATGCGTCCAAGCGCTTTATGTTGGATGCATTTGAATCTATGTTTTCCGGCTTTTTTTCACTGACCAATGCTGCACGGATTCAAGAGGAGAGTAGTGGCGAAGAAAACCGTGCCGAGGATGCGCTGGCTGCATTTGATTCCGGTTTGCCAGACTTCGAAGCGACTTTCCGCTCTCCCGTTTTTCGCAACCCGGATTATTATGCGCAAGTTGAAGCTATGGTGTTAACGCTGGAACAGCATACCCGTGTTGAAAAAAATGGCGAAGATCTCTTGGTTAAACAAGAATCCAGCTATCGTATAGTCGATCACTCTTTCGAACATTTTTCGGTTAATAGCCGGGAAGATTTCGAAAATCTTGGCGGTAATTATACTCACAGTGTGGTGCAGGAGGCTGGCAGCATCAGCCGCTTTCTGTCTATGACGAACGATGTGGTGAATAATATCTGGATTGAGCAGGATGTGGATAAAGCGGTAAAAAAGACCAAATTTGAAAACTACAAGGTAGTTGATGAAGATTCCTATGCTTATGCGGATCGGCGTGTTCAGGAGTTTTCTGAATTATTGAAAAGGTACAATGTTAATAAACAACATATGGCGGTAGAAGAGCTGCTTTTTTCGAGCAAAGAAAAACTATTTTTGTCTATCTAAATCAAAGCGCCCCCAAGCAGGGGCGCCTGTGGTCACGCGGACATTATTCTTTGGCTTGTTGTTCTTTTACATATTTCATGATGTTGACAAAACTATCTGTCCAGTAGATTTTTTTGTTGTCAGCCAAATATTTCACCAGCTCATCATGGGCTTCTTTAGAGGTGGTTATATGATCACCACCTACCCCGTGAAAGGTAAAGTTCGCCATGGTGCCTTTGGCGGCTGCTTCTTTAACGATGGCAATTAATTGCTCACCCGTAACACCACTTGGGAAGTCAACGCTCACGGCATAGGGATCGAGTGTTTTCATATCCGGAGTGACACCACCAAAACCGGTTTTAAAGGCGACAAATTCGCTTTTTAATCCGTCTACATAATTTACTCCGCCCGCTTTCAAATCGATGCAGGGTGGGGTGAAGGTACGTTCTGTTTTTCCGTCTATAGCGTGCAGAAAACTATTTGCCACTTTTACCTGGTCCTGCATTTGGATAGCGCTGACTTTATCCAAATCGCGATCTTCCGGCACCCATTCGCGGCCAGGTTGGCTTTTGGCACATTGGTGAAAAATACTGTGGTTACCCAATTCGTGCCCTTTCTTTGCCGCTGCCCGCCATTCAGGCAGGCGAGTAACGAGTGTGGGGCTGACTACGTTTAAATAAAAAGTACCGCGCAGTTTGTATTTATTGAGTGTGGGAATGACGTTGTCTAACTGGCTGTCGAGTGCGTCGTCATAAGCGAGGTTAACCGCTGCTTTGGCGCCATGTGGCCAAACGAACGGTTTATCTGCTGCGACACTCATGTGAGTGGTAACCGCCAAACTTAAGCCGATGAGTAAAGAATGAATTTTTATTGTCATTGTTGCTGTCTCTTATTGAGTTTTTGTTGAGTGAATTTTCTGTTGATTAGACACATAGGCAAAGATAGCGAGTTCTTGTCCGATTACCAGAAACGATTCTTCTGATGGCCAGTGATCGCTTGTCGCCTCGCTCATCTAATTGTCTTTTTAACTATTAATCTAGTCAATTATTAGAAAAAAGTATGGATAGTTGTTAATCAGTTCTCGGAATTCGAGGTCAATAGAAATGAGAATGACAGCGCTGTCTTAATTCGACGGAAAAATAACAATAACAGTATTTACGTTTTTAGCTCTCACCAGAAGAAGCTTTCTACGCCTCGATTTGATGTGTGAAATCGAGCGCCAAAAATTCAAAACGCCGTGTTTTTTACATCGAATGTGAATGGATCACAGGGGTAGCAACAGGTTCTGATGCGTTGCTGCACTTGGTTTGCCTATTGGCAAATGACAGGAGTGCGTGGCTTAAAACACCCTTCGCAAAGGGTTAATTAACAATAACAAGGGTCTTCACCCTTCTCTCAAGATATCAAGGAGACAATACATGATTACTCCGCCCAAAAAGGGTCTTAGTCTATTGGCTGTTTTCAGCCTGTGCACTATGGCTGTCGGTTACAGCGGCGTAGCATCTGCTGCCTGTACTTATAAAATTGACAACGAGTGGAATACCGGGGCAACAGGGACAATTGAAATCACTAACTCTACATCGGCAGTGATTAATGGTTGGTCTGTTAATTGGCAATATGCTACCAACCGCCTGAGCGGTAGTTGGAATGCCACTGTGTCTGGTAGCAATCCTTACACAGCAAGCAACCTGAACTGGAACGGCACTTTGCAGCCTGGTGCAAAAGCCAGCTTTGGTTTTCAGCTTAATAAAAATGGCGGTGCTCTTGAAACGCCAACCATCAATGGTGCTGTGTGCTCTGGCGCGACGTCTTCTGTTGCTTCTTCGGTAGCATCATCAGTGGCCTCTTCTGTAGTGCCAGTATCTTCCTCTTCCAGATCATCGTCATCCGTAGCGACTTCCAGCAGCTTGGGAGCATGTGTATCGCAATGTAACTGGTATGGCAGTGTGCATCCTGTGTGCGTCACTACCACCAGCGGTTGGGGTTATGAAAATAACAAGAGCTGTATTTCCCGTAGCACTTGCGCTAGTCAGCCTTCACCATTTGGTGTGACTGCTGCTTGCGGCACGTCTTCTGTTGTGCCTAGCTCTGTAGCGCCTAGCTCTACTCCAAGCTCCAGCTCGAGGTCTAGCTCAATTCCTAGCTCGATCCCAAGCTCCAGCTCGATCCCAAGCTCCAGCTCACGCCCGAGCTCAAGCTCAACCCCGAGCTCTGTAGGTAGTTCATCAAGTGTGCCTACTACTCCTGGTGTATTCCGCGTGGATTCAACCGGTAACATCACCAAAAACGGTACTGTGTTCCCGGTTCGTTGCGGTAACTGGTTCGGCCTTGAAGGCCAGCATGAACCAAAAGATGCAGAGAACAATGCTAATGGTGCTGCACTCGAGTTGTACGTTGGCAATATGTGGTGGGCTAACACTGGCCGTACCATCCAGCAGACGATGACCGAAATCAAAGCGCAAGGTATCAACATGATCCGCTTGCCTATCGCACCGCAAACATTGGATCCAACTGATCCACAGGGTATGGGTGATATTCGTACAGGTGGTGCGTTGAAAAACCATCCTTCTGTACGTCAAACCAATGCGCGTCAGGCGATGGAAGATTTCATCAAGCTAGCCGCACAAAACAACATTCAAGTATTGATCGATATCCATTCTTGCTCTAACTACGTAGGTTGGAGAGCCGGTCGTTTGGATGCACGTCCTCCGTATGTTGATGCTAACCGTGAAAACTATGATTTTACTCGTGAAGATTACTCCTGTGCGCCAACCGGTACTCCAGGTGTGACTACTCATGCGTACAACGAGTCTATCTGGTTGGATAACTTGAAGGACATCGCTGGCCTGCCAACTAAATTGGGCGTGGATAACATCATCGGTATCGATATTTTCAACGAGCCATGGGATTACACCTGGGCTGATTGGAAACGTTTGTCAGAAAGTGCTTACACCGCAATCAACTCTGTTAACAAAGACATGTTGATTTTCGTGGAAGGTATTTCTGCTACCGCTGATAATCAGGACGGCTCTCCATCTACTATCACTCAAGTTCCACACGGTTCAGAGGATTACAATCCGAACTGGGGTGAGAACCTGTTTGAAGCTGGTTTAGCACCGCTGAATATTCCAAAAGAGCGTCTGGTTTATTCTCCACATACCTATGGCCCGTCTGTGTTTGTACAAAAGCACTTCATGGATCCAACACAAACCGCTTGTACTGGTCTTGAAGGTGATGCTGCGGCAGACGAAGATTGCCGTATCGTAATCAACGAAACCAAACTCAGAGCTGGTTGGGATGAGCACTTCGGCTATCTGCGTGCGCAAGGCTTCGCGATGGTTGTGGGCGAATTCGGCGGCAATATGGATTGGCCACAAAAAGGCAGTATTGCTGATCGCAGCAAGTGGAATCACATCACCACTAATGTTGATCAGCAATGGCAACAAGCTTTTGTTAAGTATGCGAAAGAGAAAAACATTCAGGCCTGTTATTGGTCAATTAACCCTGAGTCTGGCGACACTCATGGTTGGTACACCACTCCTTATGACCCAGTAAGCAATGAATCTGCTTGGGGTACATGGACAGGCTTTGATACTCGTAAAACCACCTTGTTGAAGGATCTGTGGGGTAATTAATTAGCCCTTGATTCTGTTGTAAAAAAACCGGAGCTGACGCAAGTTGGCTCCGGTTTTTGTTTGTGCAGGTGCGATTTACCAAATCCGGTTTGATTTTGCGGGTGATCTCTATAAGCTGGTCAAAATTTTTTGACTATGGAGTGATTCATGACTTGGGTATTGTTGATTGCTGGTCTGGTGCTGTTGGTAATTGGTGCAGATGTATTAGTAAAAGGTGCGGCGCGTCTCGCATCCAATTTCGGTGTGCCTGCATTAGTCATTGGTTTGACGGTGGTAGCGTTTGGTACCAGTGCGCCTGAGTTGGCGGTGAGCGTGAAAGCAGCTTATTCCGGCGAGGCGGAGTTGGCTATCGCCAATGTCGTGGGCAGCAACATCGTGAATGTTCTGTTTATTCTTGGCCTTTCAGCGGTAGTTTCCCCGTTGATTATTTCGCGCCAACTGATACGTCAGGATGTGCCAATCATGGTGGCCTTGTCCGCATTAGCGGTTTATATGGCGATGGATGGCAGCATCAACAAAGGCGAGGCGGCCGTTCTCGCGGGTGGGTTGCTGGCCTATACCTGGTTTTTGTTTTATCAGGGAAAAAAATCCGGCACTGATGCTGCCGACGGTGAAGTCGGAGAAATGCTGAGTAACAAAGCACCTATGTGGCAAAACGTGCTTTTGGTAATTGTGGGTTTGGTCTTGTTAGTAATGGGTGCGCGCTGGCTGGTACAAAGTGCAATTGAGCTGGCCACAGCCTGGGGTGTAGATGAAGCCATTATCGGTTTGACGATCGTGGCGGTGGGTACGTCTTTACCTGAGCTGGTAACGTCTGTCGTCGCAACGATTAAAGGCGAGCGTGATATTGCCGTGGGTAACGTTGTGGGCAGTAATATTTTTAATATTCTGTGTGTGCTGGGTATTTCTGGGTTGGTAGCGCCGAGCCCTTTGTTGGCGGGCGAACAATTGGCTAACTTCGATATGCCGGTCATGTTGGGCGTTGCTGCACTTTGTTTACCATTGTTTTTTATTGGCGCTACATTAAATCGTATAGAAGGTTTATTGTTCCTTTTGCTCTACACGGCTTATGTGTGGATTTTGGTCGCGATGGCGTTGTCAGCGGGTTACCTCGCGCAATTGCAAACGGCGGTGTTCTACGGGCTGCTTCCGCTGGTAGTTGTTTATATTGTTATTGCGCTGATTCTCGATTTGCGCAAGCGCCGCGCTTGATGCTCTTTACGGCAACAGTGCGCATATGGCGCACTGTTGTTGATGAAAAAAATTACATTTTGTTTTGCCATTGATTAACGTATTCCGGCGCAGCAATCGAACTATGTTTGGCCGGAATAGGTTCAGCACGAGCGGTACATAAAGGTAAAATCCCCGTCCATACTGGCAACTTCAAATCCTCTTCTTTATCGTCGGGCTCAGCTTTGCAGCTAATTTTTGCGGCCGCTTCTGCCAACGAAATACGTAACACGCTAGTTGCCGCTAATTCTTTTTCATTGCCTGGGCGCGCTTCCTGTTTGCGGCCAAGTGCAATCTTGTCCATAAACATGTCCATCGCAGCTAATTTATTCTCACGTCCCTCCACTAATTCAAACTCGCCGTAAATGACGCATGAACGGTAATTCATACTGTGATTGAAGGCTGATTTTGCCAGCACCAAACCATCTACATGGGTTATCGCGATAGACACTTGCCGTCCACTCAGCATCATTTTGGTTAGGCGTCCACCATTGGAGCCGTGGATATATAAAAAGTCACCATCGCGCCAACAGGCTGTGGGAATGCAATGCGTAGACTCGCCATCATTGAAAGCGATATGACAGACATATGCCTCATCGATAATGCTATACAGCGCTGCACGGTCGTACTGTGCCAGCTCGGGCAAGCGACGAATGCGGGTACGGTTCGATGGGGCTGTAACGTGCGGATTGTTCATGCGGTTCCCTGTAAATAGTAGTGAGAAGATAAAGTGAACTACAGCGCTGAAAAACTAGGTTAACCATTTATTGGTTCTATAATAAGGTCCACTTGCAGCCATTTTTTTGGAGCCACTAGAATCTGTTTATGGATTACCAATTCCTGTTTGATCGTTACCAGCCCTCACATTCCGGAGTTAAACAATCGCAGCAGCGTCGGTTGTACGCGTGTTTACGCGAGGCAATCTTGAATGGGAATTTGGCAGTAGGGACAAAGTTGCCGGGGAGCCGTTCGCTCGCGGCCGAGCTTAAGATCGCGCGCAATACAGCGCTCTATGCTTACGAACAATTGGTGGCAGAAGGTCTGTTGCAGACACATGATGGCAGCACGCGGGTCGCGCTTAATCTGTGCGCTGGCAATCCCCACCGCGATGAGCGTGACAGCAAACTGAGACCCATTTCCCGGCGAGCACAATTAACGCCCTGGCCAACGGACCCACACGGCGCATTCGCTGCTTTTATGCCGGGAGTTCCTTCGTTACCTGATTTTCCTCTTCATGCCTGGCGGCGCTGCGTGGAACGTAGTTGGCGTAATCTCAGCTATAACCAGCTCGATTATGCGGATGTCACAGGTGAGCCGGAATTGCGTAACGCCATTGTCGAACACCTCACTACAACTCGTGGCGTGCGCTGTACCGCTGCACAAATTTTTATTACTGATGGCACCCAACAAAGTTTGGGCATTTGCGCCCATGCATTAGCAAATGCAGGGGAAATGGTATGGATTGAAAATCCAGGTTATGGCGGAGCGTTTCAGTCGTTGAAGGCTGCTGAATTAACGGTGCGTGGCATTAAAGTGGATGAGCAGGGAATAGCCCCCGATGAAGCTGATTGGGAACAATTTCCACCAAAATTAATTTACACCACGCCATCGCACCAATTTCCGCTTGGCAGTGTAATGAGTATTGAGCGGCGCATGGCATTGATTGAGTCTGCACAACGTACGGGTGCGATTATTATTGAGGACGACTACGACAGCGAGTTTCGCCGTGATGGCCCACCGCTACCAGCCATGCAGGGTTTGGTAGCAGATGCACCCGTGATTTATCTTGGAACATTCAGTAAAACATTATTTCCCGCGCTGCGTATTGGCTACATGATCGTACCTAAAGGTTTGGCCGAGCCGTTTGCCGGCATGTTGAGGTTGGGGCATTTGCGCGGGCGCAGCGCAGATCAGCTCGCGCTCGCAGAATTTTTGCGTGCGGGACATTTTTCCCATCACCTGAAAAAAATGCGACGAATTTATGCGGCGCGGCGCGATGCATTGGTTGCTGCCATCCACAAGCACCTCGGTGGTGTCGCTACAATTTACGGCGGCTCGTCTGGCATCCACATCACCATTGCATTGCCGGAGTCATTGAGTGATGTGAGCATTAGCAATGCAGTGTTGGCTCAGGGTGTTTATGTTCAGCCGCTGAGCAAATTAGCGACAGGGGAAATACTATGCAATGGTTTGATGCTCGGCTATGCACAAGTGCCTGAGGCTGACATGGAGAAATATATCGTGCTGTTGGCTCACGCTGTGAGTGATTGTAAAAAAATGAGCGCGACCTAAACCTGTTTGGCGCGCTCACTTTTTATTTAAAGGTAGATCGTTTTTTATTGCTGGAAAGCAATTGAAATCCAGTCGTGGCCGACACGCTACTTAACGTATATCGCCAATGCGGGCGTTGCTAACAAAGAAGTTGCTAATAACAGCGACACAGCCAGTGAAGGTACTATCACTGATGAAACGATCAGTGTCGATCCCAGTGGTGATTCCAGCAGCATCCACACACGCTCTGCCAATAATTTTAGCGCTTTCATCGCATTTCTCCTTAAACATTCCAATTCAAAATATCCAAATTAATCCGGCTTTGGATTTGTTGGGTTCTCCTGCTTCGATGGTCGCAGAAATATAGAGCGGTATTCCATTATGTTTCGTCACCATCGACATTTTCAGAGTACGCTTGATGGGCAATATTGGTTGTGAAGTAAGAGCGTGGGAGTCTGTGATATATTCACAAGTGTGACTTCGATATGATTCCGTCCGGGATTTTGTTGTAATCTTACACCTATAAAAATAATGTTCTAACCATAATTAAAATACGCATTAAAAACTCTCTCCAAATCATCAACCCTTTGATATCGCTTCTATTTTTTATTAGCAGTTTTTATAAAAATAATTGGCGATTGATTCGTATCGTTACAGAAAATAAACGGTAGCTGTTCTATGGCGGCCTATTTTCTGTTGTCCTCATAATTAATTTTTCCAAGAGGAATTTTGTATGAAACTACAATCGGCGTGGCTTCAGCGATTGTTAATAAGTGGATGTATGGCAGGTGTAGGTTTGTATGGCGGTGCGGCCTATGCTGCCAAATGTACATACACAATCGCCAATGATTGGGGCAGTGGTTTTACCGCTAATATTCGTATCACTAATGATGGCGCTACGCCTGTTAATGGTTGGAATCTGAGTTGGAGTTACAGCGATGGCTCGCGTGTCACCAGCAGTTGGAATGCAACTGTGTCGGGCGCAAATCCTTATTCGGCTGCGCCAGTTAGTTGGAACAGTAATATTGCCGTTGGCTCAAGCGTTGAGTTCGGCGTGCAGGGAACCAATGGCAGTAGCAAGGCGCAAGTGCCGGTGGTGGCAGGTGCTGTGTGTACAGGTGCGGTAGCCTCAAGTGCGGCGCCGGCAAGTTCCAGCTCCGCGCCTGCTGCAAGCTCTCTATCCAGTGTTGCTATTTCCAGTGTGACTGTTTCCAGCCTGCGTTCATCATCCAGTTCGAGTGCGGTTTCATCGTTGCGCAGTTCCAGTGTCGCGTCCGTCGCCGGGCAAATGTGTAATTGGTATGGCAGCCTGACGCCCTTATGCGTAACAACCGCCGGTGGTTGGGGGTATGAAAATGGCAAAAGTTGTGTGGCAGCTTCTACATGTAGTGCGCAGCCTGCACCTTATGGAATTGTGGGCGCCACATCGAGCGCGCGTTCTGCGGCCAGCTCATCCGTGGGTGTAAGCAGCCTTGTCAGTTCTTCCCGTTCGTCAATTCTTGCTTCTTCCAGCTCGGTAATGAGCAGCTTGGCCAGTAGCTCGGCGAGCAGCATTCCGCCCATTGTGGGTGGATGCGATGGTTATGCAACGCGCTATTGGGATTGCTGCAAGCCTCATTGTGGTTGGTCAGGCAATGTGCCCTCATTGGTTGCACCGCTACAAAGTTGCGCGGCGAATAACACACGCCTAAGTGATCTGACCTTACCCAGCAGCTGTGATGGCGGTAATGCGCATATGTGTTGGGGAATGGCGCCGTTTGCAGTGAGCGACACATTGGCGTATGGCTTTGCGGCAACGTCCAATGGCGATGTATGTGGCCGCTGCTATCAGTTGCAATTTACCGGCAGCTCACACAATTCTCCGGGCGATCCGGGATCGGCAGCGCTGGCAGGTAAAACTATGATCGTGCAGGCCACCAATATTGGTTATGACGTCGGCGGTGGACAGTTCGATATTTTGGTGCCGGGCGGTGGAGTCGGTGCGTTTAATGCATGTTCAGCGCAATGGGGTGTCTCCAATTCTGAATTGGGTGCGCAGTACGGCGGATTACTGGCTGCTTGCAAGCAGGAGCTGGGTTATAACGCGAGCCTCGCGCAATACAAGTCTTGCTTGATCAATCGTTGTAACAGTGTATTTGGTACACGCGGATTAACGGAATTACAACGTGCTTGTACCTGGTATGCAGATTGGTTCCAGGCGGCGGATAATCCTGCGCTGAAATATAAAGAGGTGGCTTGTCCTGCCGAGTTAACGTCGCGCTCGGGGATGAATCGCGGTGCATTGAATGATATTAGAACCAGTTGTAATTAATTTTACCGATGCTCCTGAAAACAATGTGCGCGTTTGCGTGCATTGTTTTTTTATCTGTTCGGGATAAACCGCTGGGCTACACTGAATAAAACAATCGTGTAATTCTTTTATTTATCTATCAGTGAGAGGTGATGGTTATGATGTTAAAGGAACTTGTTGCTCAATGGGAATCAACAGCCCATGGTGTGCTGACCAAAGATACTTACACGGTACATTTACAAGTGGAGGATGCAGCAAAGCTGGATGCTCTGGCAGAGATGTATCCCAAACGCACCAAAGAACAATTGATCGGTGAATTATTATCGGCAGCACTGGGGCAATTGGAGGCGAGTTTTCCCTATGTGCAAGGAACCAAAGTGGTTGCTACCGACGAAATGGGCGATGCAATTTATGAAGACATAGGTCCAACACCGCAATTCATGGCACTGACAAAAAAACATTTACAGCAACACCAGTCCTAGCCTGCATATCAGCGCGCCAGTTCAGCCTCGTTCAATATTGCTACGTAATTGCGGCAGATACAGCCCAAGGGTAATTGCTCGTGCAATGACGTAGATAATAAATGCAATCCATAACCCATGATTGCCTGTCATTGGCACCAGTATCTCTGCCGCAATTAAAAATACTGCTAAGGAGAAAAACGCGGCGTTGCGCATCGCGCGACTGCTCGTGGCGCCGATAAAAATTCCGTCCAACTGAAATGCGGCAAAAGAAACCAAAATGTAGATGGCGGCGTAGGGTAGATATTCCTGAGCAATTTCCTGCACAGTGGCGATGGGCGTCAACCAGTAGATAAAGTGGTTACCTCCCACCGCTATGATTGCCATTAATCCCAGCGCACAAGTGGCTGCTATTTGTGTTGAACTGATAATGGCTCGATCAAACAGGGTGCGACTTTTTGCTCCTATGGTTTTTCCCACCAGCGATTCCAATGCGAACGCAAAGCCATCCAGAAAAAATGCCGAGAAAGAAATGAATTGCAGCAATATGTGGTTTGCCGCCAGCGTTGCATCGCTGAATTGTGCTCCCTGGTTAGCAAACCACCCGAAGCCGAACAGCATACACAGCGTGCGCCACATGATGTCGCTATTGGTTTTGAGCGTGTTGATGATGGCGGTGCGCAGAAAGATTTTTTGCCATAGCGCAAATGGTTCTGCAGTTTCAGTGCGCAAAAGTTTATGCAATAAAATCAGGCCAGCTAAAAAACTTATCCACTCCGCAATCAATGTTCCCAAGGCAATTCCACGTACACCCCAATCAAAACCTGCAACCAAAAGCACATCCAGGAATAAATTCACACCGTTTAGTAGCAGTTGCAGCCAGAGCAATTTGCGCGTCTGCCCCAAACCGATAAGCGTGCCCATGATGGCGTAGGTACCGAGTGTGGCGGGTGCTCCCCAAATGCGTATTTGCCAATAATCTGCTGCGCTTTGCTCAACGGCGACACTGCCGTCCAGTAGCCAGAATGCAAAATGCCCGAGCGGATACTGGGCAATTATCAGCAGCAAGCCTATCGTCATCCCCAAGAGGAGGGCACGTAGATATGCAGCGCGCACTTCGCTGGTATCGCCTGCACCGGCGGCTTGCGCAGTAAATCCACTCGTGCCCATGCGCAGGAAGCCAAAGCCCCAATACATAAACGAAAAAATTAAGGAGCCGAAGGCAATCGCGCCCAAATCGGCGCTATTACCCGTATGGCCAATAACGGCGGTATCAACTAGCCCCAATAAGGGGACAGTGGCATTGGCAAGAATGATCGGGATGGCCAGTTGGATAATGGCGCGGCGGCTTGTTGCAATGGGAGTCACGTAATCAGCGCTCTAGCGATGGATGGCGCATGTATTATAAGGTGGGTTTGCAGGTGTGCAGATTGGCTTGGGCAATAATAAAAAACCCGGCTAGTTGCCGGGTTCAGTGACAAATCCCAATTTTAAAATCCCTGAGCGCTGAACTGCCGCCATGGTTTTAATTACGTGCTCATAACTCACAGCTTTATCACCGCGAATATGAACTTCCGGCTGCGGCTGTTTGTTGACTTCGTTCGCCAGGCGCGCTTCCAAATCTTCCATAGTGACTTGGGTTTCATTCCAATAGATATTCCCTTCCGCGTTGACCGAGAGGTTTATTGTTTCGGGTTTTAATTCATTGGGTGTGTTATCTACGCGCGGCAAATCCACTTTTACGGAATGTGTTAATACCGGCACCGTGATAATAAAAATAATCAACAACACCAACATGACATCCACGAGAGGAGTCATGTTGATTTCGCTCATTACGTCTGTATCGTCGTCGAGTCCACCGCCGAAGGCCATGGCTTAACCCTCTTTACGTGAAGTGAGTTTGGTGATGACACCTTTGTTTTGCATAGGGCTACCGGTAATAAAGTAGGCGTGCAGTTGATGCGCAAAGCGGTTGAGCTTATTAAGCACTCCTTTATTTGCACGGGCCAAGGCGTTGTAGCCAAGTACGGCAGGGATGGCTACTGCCAATCCGAAGGCTGTCATGATCAGGGCTTCACCCACCGGGCCTGCCACTTTATCGATGCTCGCCTGGCCGCTCACACCTATACCAACCAATGCGTGATAAATACCCCACACGGTGCCGAACAATCCTACGAAAGGTGCGGTTGAGCCTACGGATGCGAGAATCGCGAGGCCGCGTTGCAAACGTTCTGCACTTTCATCGATAGAACCGCGCAGACAAGCCGTGAGCCATTCGGCCAGAGGCAAATGGCCATGCAGGTCATCCTTATGATTGCTGTGGTGATCAAGTGCAGCCTGACCTTCTTCGGCCAAGTGGCGGAACGGGGTAGTGCGATCGTCCCCCAAGGTACGCAAGCCTTCAGCAAAACTTTGTGCGTGCCAGAAGTCGTTCAAACCCTGTGATGGGCGACGCAAGCGCCACAAGCCCCAGGCTCGCACGACTATTACCCACCAGCTGGCGATGGACATGAGTAACAAAATAATTGCGACGCCTTTGATCAGCGCGTCGCCTTGCTCCCAGATGGAAGCAATGCCGTAAGGTGAATCCATATAAACCTCTTACAAAAATAAACAGCAAAACAATGAAAAGCACATCAATCAGTGCAAATTAAATTCAACCGGTTGTACGTACCAAAAATCGATTTTTACACCACCCTGTGTGGCTGGCTCATAACGCCAGCGCTTAACAGCGTTTACAGCTGCATCATCCAGCCGTTTAAAGCCGCTTGATGTTTTAATTTTGATATCGCCAATGGTGCCGTCGGTTTTGACCAAAATTTCCAGTACTACGGTGCCTTGCTCGCGCAGCTTGCGCGACATATGCGGATAGACCGGAGCCGGGTTACTTAGCTTTCCACTTTCAGCGCGCGGTGGTTGTACCGGCGGTGTTGGTGCAGGTTCTACTGGTTTTGGCTCTGCCGGTTTTTCTACCTTTGGCGGCGGCTCAGGTTCCGGCGCTTTTACCGCACGCTCCGAAGGTGGTGCTTTGGGCGGAGGCTTAGGTGTCGGTTTAGGTTCGGGCTTTTTTTCCGGCGGTGGCGGCGGTGGTGGTTCCGGCGGAGGCGGCGGAGCCTCTTCCGGTTCGGCCATTACCAATGTGCCCTGAATGGTAGGCATAACAATTTCTACGGGCTTCGGCTCGGTTGGTGATAGCACCACTGCCGCCAATCCCCCAACATGAGCACCGATGACAAGCAAGAAAGAGACTAGGGATATGTGTTTGGATTGCATCGGTTATTGTTGGGAACACTATAGTAGGGGTAAGGATGGGTAAGATGGAGCTAATGATAATATTTCTCATTGCTAAAGGCAATTAAATCCTGATCCGGCGTGGGCAAGTAAGGCTGCGCTTATAACAATATGATGTGGGCTGGCATTGTTCTTGGGGGTGAGTGATATACTCGGCCTCCCGCGCTCATGCGCTTTAGTAGTTGGAACTCATGGAAATCTTTGTATTACTTGGCCTGATTGTTTTGAATGGCCTCTTTGCGATGTCGGAAATTGCCATCGTTACCGCAAAAAAATCCCGGTTGATGGCACTTGCGGCCAAAGGCAATAGCTCGGCGCAAGTCGCATTGAAATTAGCTGAAGATCCCACGCAGTTTTTATCCACTGTGCAAATTGGTATTACCTCCATCGGCATCATGAACGGGATTTTTGGTGAATCCATCCTCGCTGAGCCTTTCGCTTTATGGCTGCAATCTTTTGGTGTCCCGATTCATTTCAGCGATAACTTTGCCACTACGTTGGTGGTAGTGGTTGTGACGTATTTGTCGATCGTAGTGGGTGAGTTAGTCCCCAAGCGTATTGGCCAACTTAGTGCTGAACGCATTGCCTGTTACGTTGCACGGCCGATGCAACTATTGGCGATTTTAACCAAACCCTTTGTGTATTTTTTATCGGGATCTACTCGCGCGTTGATGCGCGTATTGGGTTTCCATCAGAGCCAAAATTCGCAGGTTACCCAAGAAGATATTCACGCGATACTGGATGAGGGTTCCAGCTCGGGAGTCATCGAGCAACAAGAACATGCAATGGTAAAAAATGTGTTGCGACTTGAAGGGCGCAGTATTGTTTCATTGATGGTACCGCGCGCCGACATTGTGTATTTGGATACCACGTTGTCGCTTGAAGAAAATTATCAACGGGTGATGAAATCGCCACACTCACGTTTTCCGGTGTGCATTAAACAAATAGACAATTTGGTGGGTGTCATCAATGCCAAGGAATTGTTGGCCGAGGCGATTCGCGGTAGCACAGTCAATTTGGAAGCTATGGCGCAGCCTTGCCATGTGGTGCCGGAATCGCTAACTGGCATGGAGCTGCTGGAATTTTTCCGTTCGTCGCACAGCCAAATGGTGTTTGTGGTCGATGAATACGGCGATATGAAAGGTATAGTGACACTGCAGGATTTATTGGAGGCGCTCACCGGTGAATTTATTATGGGTGAGGGTGAAGATGCTTATGTTATTCGTCGTGATGACGGTTCACTTTTGCTGGATGGCATGTTGGCCATAATCGATTTAAAGGATTGTCTTGAAATTGATGAGCTGCCAGAAGAAGGTAATTATGAAACCCTCAATGGTTTAATTATGTTGTTGATGGGGCGTATGCCAACCACGGGCGATAAAGTTGTGGTAGGGGAGTGGCTTCTGGAAATTGTCGATATGGACGGCCGTCGTATCGATAAAGTGCTTGCATACAAACAAGGCGAATAATCCGTATTGGTTGATTATCTGCTGTCTGCCATTTTCTATTTCTGCATCACATTTTCTTGTTTTATTGTGCATGACCGCGCCTGGAAAAATCAGGCGTGGTCATGCTACGCATAGGCTTATTTCAGCTTTAACTCTTCCACTAAATTATCCGCTTTATAAACCTCTTTCAATGCAGCGGCTATTCCGGCCGAGTGCACGGACACGGCGCGATTGACTGATTCATCAAAGAAATAAGATCCGCCCAAGGATTTTATATTGCCATCAAAAATCAAACCGACCAGTTCACCTTTGGCATTGATTAATGGGCTGCCCGAATTGCCGCCGACAATATCGTTGGTTGATACCTGATTAAAACGCGTTTTTTTGCTCAGGTTCTTCTTTGCGGAAACCCAGCTATCGGCCAGTTTGAAAGGATCAAAATCTGTAGCGCGATTAAACAGCCCGCCAATATCGGTGTAGGGCGGAATGGCTTTTCCTTTTTCGTCCCAGCCGCGAATCACCCCGTGGGATAAGCGCAGTGAAAAAGTTGCATCGGGATAAACGCTAGTCCCTTGGTAAGCAAAGCGCGCTTTGGCTAATTGATTGGCAGCTGCTTTTTGTATTGGCTCGATATTGTGATCATAATCAGTGCGAAATTTGCGTGCGTATTCATCGATTAAGAGTGCAAATTTAATAGCAGGATCGTCGCTGCTATTGACTGCTTTAGCTCCTCCTTCCCATAGTGCTTTGCGAGTAGCTGCATTACCCAATTTACTGTTGGACACAATATTTTTTGCAATGGCTTCGGGCGATTGTTTGCCCAGAATATGTTGCACCACAGGATTATCTACGCCGAGCTTTTCACGTAATTTGCTGAGCGACCACGCCAATTTCATTTGTTCGAAATCAGCGTATAGTGGCGATTCAGCAAACAGCCCGGCCTGTACGGCAGGTAAGCTGGCATCAGAAAATTCACGTAACCGCTGACTGTCTGGTTTAGCGATTTCGGTGGTGCCGCGGACCAAGGTGCGCGCCCAGGTTACGTATTGCGAGGTGGCGCCAAAGCCCAGCTCCACCATCACATAATCGACGTAAAGATTGCGCAAGGCAATTTGGGAATCACTCAATGTTTTCCAGGGGTCACCATAGGTTTTTGCGCGGGTTGGATCATTGGTTACCCATGCGCGAAACGTATTTTCCTGTTCACGTTTTTGTTGCATCACACTTGGCGATAGCAGCGCTTGAAACATACCGGTGCGTGCTTTAATCCCATTTTCTACCATGGTCAGTTCAGTTTGGGCGATGCGTGCTTGTTCTTCGCCTTGTGTGGAGTATTGCAACAACAAGCCGCGATACTCCGCAGCCAGCATTAGACGAAAAGGCAGCACCAGATCGCGCTGGGTTTCCAGCTCCATCATGGTCAATTGCCGCTGCGTAGTACCAGGGTGGCCGAGGGTCATTACCAGTTCGCCTTCTTTGGCGCCCTTGGGATTAATGGGAAACCAATTATCGTTAGCGAGTGGTTTGCCATCACGATCATAAACACGCAGCAAACTCATATCGAGGTTGTAGCGAGGGAAATTAAAATTATCCGGATCGCCGCCAAAAAAACCTGAAGCATATTCCGGTGAGAACACCAGGCGCACATCCTGATAGCGCGCGTATTGGTAGACATGATATTGGCCACCGCCATAGAGCTCGACGATGTCGCAGCGACGTTGGTCGCCTGCATCGCCTACACATTCTTTTTCAATACGCGACTGCTCGGCCTTTTTTGCATCACCGAATTCCTTGCCTGATAAACCAGCAAGTGCTTTTTGCATGCGCTCAGTCACGTTAGTCATTTTTTCAAGACGATTTATTTCCACGCCCGGGCACTGCTTTTCTTCGCTGATGGATTTGGCAAGGAAGCCATTGTTTATCAGATCTTGCTTTTCGCTGGATAAATCTTCCACGCAACCAATCACGCAGTGATGATTAGTCAGCACCAAGCCTTGCGCGGAAACAAATGAGCCCGAGCAGCCTCCCGCCAGCCGTACAGCGCTACGCATGGATTTATCCACCCACGTGGCTGAAGGTTTAAACCCGTAGGTTTTTTCCAGTGTTTCATACGGCAGGTTGTCCAGTGTCCACATGCCTTCTGCGGCCAATGCAGGCGCCGTAACCAGATAACTACAAGTCAATGTGGCACCCGACATCAGTAATGCTTTTGTTATGAATCGCATAAATAAACTCCTGCTGGTAAATGCGTCATTCGCGATTTTGTGAAAATAATCCGTTGCAGTGTAGACCAAGCAGCGCAGTGCTGGCTATGTGAGTCTTCTCATTGGCTATAGCCGAATTTGGCTGTAGGTAATAGACTCGCACTTGTTATCCATCATTTGGTTGTCGCAATGAAAACAGTATTTTTTGTATTGCTTGGATTTTTCGCTATTAATTTTAGTGGTCAGGTATTGGCCGATGATCAATCCAGTAAGTATGCTCAGGTTAGTTCTGACGGAAAGGCTGCTGTCGCTACAGTGAATCCCTATGCTACCCAAATTGCGATGGATGTTGTCGCGCGAGGTGGTAATGCAATCGATGCTGCAATTGCAGCCGCTTTTACGCTCGGTGTTGTCGATGGGCACAACTCCGGTATTGGCGGCGGTTGTTTTATATTGGTGCGTATGGCTGACGGCCGTATTCTGGCGATTGATGGCCGCGAAATGGCACCGGCGGCAGCGGCACGCGATATGTTTGTAGTGAATGGTAAAGCCGACCCGGAATTGAGCCGCACCGGCCCGCTGGCTGCTGGTATTCCGGGTTCAGTGGCGGCATTGGAAAAATTGCAAAAGCTGGGCGGAAATTTGAAATTTCGCGACGTGATTTTGCCGGCGGCTGATTTGGCTGAAAAAGGCTTTTCCATTTCACCTGCATTAGCTGAACGTATTACCACAACGGCAGAGAACCTGGCAAAATTTCCTGCCAGCGCCGCAATTTTTTTGGATAAGGATAAAAAGCCCTTACCTGCATTTTCACAGCTACAACAAAAAGACTTGGCAGCAACCTATCGCGCAATTGCCAAACAAGGTCCGCGCTATTTTTACAACGGTGATTTTGCGAAAAAAACCGGGCGCTGGATGGCCGCAAATGGCGGCATTATTACCGACAAAGACTTTGCAAATTATCAAGCGAAAATGCGCAAGCCTATCGTGTCTGAGTTTGCCGGCTTTACACTTTATGGTTTTCCCCCGCCCAGCTCTGGCGGTGTTCACGTGGCGCAAATTTTAAATATTCTTGAGCAATTTGATTTGGATAATTTGGCGCCTGCGGAACGCTATCATTTAATTGCTGAAGCAATGAAATTTGCATTTGCCGATCGCGCCCAGTGGTTGGGCGATAGCGACTTCACCAAGGTTCCCTTAAGCCTTACCGATAAGCGTTACGCGCAAACGATTGCACAAAAAATCAGTTTGGATAAAGCCAATGCCGATGTTCTGCCCGGAAACCCGGATGTGGATATTCAACATCTCATGAATAAACACACTACCCATATTGCGGCTGCGGATCTTGACGGCAATTGGGTCGCGATTACATCAACAGTTAACACCAGTTTTGGAAGCAAGGTAGTAATTCCGGGCACAGGTGTGGTGCTAAATAATCAAATGGATGATTTCTCTGCCCAAGTTGGCGCTGCCAATGCATTTGGCCTTGTGGGCTCAGATGCAAATGCGATTGCACCGCGCAAGCGGCCACTGTCCAGCATGAGCCCAACCTTGGTATTTAAAAATGGCCAACCGGTTATGGCACTTGGTGCAGCAGGTGGGCCGACAATTATTTCGCAAGTGGTGCAGACGTTGTTGTATTCCTTGAACGATTCAATGCCGGTAGAAAAAGCTATGGCGCAAGCGCGTATCCATCAACAGTGGAATCCGAATGTGCTTTTTGTGGAAGCCGCTATGCCGATTGAAACCCAACAGGCACTCCAGAAAAAAAGCCACGATTTAAAAGTCTGGCCGACGATGGGAGCCTCGCAAGCGATTCAATTACGCGACGGAAAATTGGTGCCTGTTGCCGAACCTCGGGTGATTTTGCAAAATCAAAAGAAAAATTAAATAGCGCGTTTCTACAAACAGGACGTTTCTATAAGCAGGAAATTTCTATAAACACGACATTTCTATAAATGGTTAATGAGTGGATTGCTTGCATGCAATCCACTCTTATTCCTTCTGCGTGACTTACATTTACAAGCCAAACCCGCCATCAATATTCCAGCTTGCACCGGTCACATAAGCGGCCTCATTGCTAGCGAGATAAGAAACCAATCCGGCAATTTCCTCTGCTGTTCCATAGCGCGATAACGCCATTATGCCGCGTAGAGTGTCGGCAAAATCGCCTGTAGCAGGGTTCATATCGGTGTCGACCGGACTGGGTTGGATATTGTTGACGGTGATTCCGCGCGCGCCCAAATCCCGTGCAAGGCCGCGCGTAAAAGTGGCGATCGCACCTTTGCTCAAGCTGTAAACCGACATGCCAGGAAAGGGCACAATCTCGGCGTTAATACTGCCGATATTGATAATTCGCCCGCCTGATTTCATATGGCGCAGCGCTTCTTGTACGGCAATAAAAACCCCTTTCACGTTCACCGCGAGCAGATGATCAAAATCGGCTTCGGCAAAATCATCAATAGTTGCCATGGTCGCGACACCGGCGTTGTTCACCAGAATATCCAGCCCTCCTAATTGTTTGGCTGTTTCGGCCACTGCATGTTTTACGTCATCGGTCTTGGCGCTGTTGGCCTGGATAGCTATTGCCTTGCCGCCAGCGGCACGGATACTGCCGACAACTTCTTCGGCACTGTTGCTATTGCTGGTGTAAGTAATCGCGATCGCAGCGCCTTGGCTGGCGAGACGTTTGGCGATAGCTGCACCTATCCCGCGTGAACCGCCGGTGATGAGCGCGACCTTGCCTGCTAATGATGAGTTGCCTTGGATAGTGTTTGCTTGAACTGCATTATTCACTTGAGTACTCATGATTTTTTGCTCCGAAAGTTGGTGTTGGAAATTCTTTATCACGGAGCCAGTGTGCTGTTTCCATTGCTTTACAAGTAGTGGGTAGTGAGTACAATCTTTTTCAACTAAGAGTTGAAAATAAAAGAGTGCGACCATGGAAACCCTTGCCAGTATCGAATCTTTTGTACGCAGTGCAGAGACCAACAGCTTCTCTGCTGCGGCACGTTTGCTTGGTCTTACGCCAGCTGCGGTCAGCAAAAACGTCGCAACGCTGGAGGGTAAATTAGGTGTGCGATTGTTCCAGCGCAGCACACGCAGGTTGACGCTTACAGAAGCAGGGGAGGCATTTTTACTGGACGTGAGTGGCGGGCTGGATACCGTACAAGCTGCTCTGGCGAATGTGAGCCGCAACCGGGGGCAACCTTCAGGCCGGTTAAAAGTGAGCCTCGCGTTTGCATTTGGACGGCATTATATTTTGCCGTTGTTGGCTGAGTTTATGGCGAAGTATCCCGATATCCAACCGGACTGGCGTTTTGAAAATCGTCAGGTGGATTTGATCGACGAAGGTATAGATGTGGCGATTGGTGGGGGAATTGATTTCTCGCCCGGTGTTGTCGCGCGTGAATTGGCGCGGCCTTATATGGTGTTAGTTGCATCACCAACGTTTCTTGTCGATAAAAAAATGCCGAAAGTCCTCGCCGACGTATCAACCTGGGATGCTATCGTTCGGCGCTCATCCAATACCGGGCGTATCCAGCCTTGGCAGTTGCGTAGCAAAAATGATGAGCAGGAGGTGATTGAGCCTAAAGCGCGGGTGATTCTTAATGACCCTGAAGCCATGTGTGATGCAGCGCTGTTGCATTTGGGTATGGCGCTAGTTCCCTTGCCACACGTTTTGCCCTATTTGGAAAATGGCGACCTCATTCGTTTGTTGCCACAGTGGTATGGTGACACCGGCCCGCTGGCCATTTATTTTTCCAGTTCGACATTGTTGCCTGCAAAAACACGCGTGTTTGTTGATTTCATTGTCGGGCATTTTCGCGCAGAGAAATTGGCGAAAAAATTTTCGAATGTCGCAGGATAAAATTATCTGCAATGCAAACATGGCAGCAACCTTATGCGATTGCTGCCGTGAAAATTATTTAACGGTATATCCCTTGGATTCAAGACAGGCACCAAAACCCTTATTGAACAGTGAGGTCTGCTCTTGGATAGCGGCTTGCTGTTGTTGCGCTGCTTGTTGCTCGGCATCTTTTCGTTGACGGCGCTTTTCTGCTCCTCCTTTCAATACTCCGGCGGCTGCACCTATCTCTGCTCCTTTGCCCGCATCGTCATCGGCTATTTCACCAATCACGGCACCGGCAGCTGCACCACGTGCTGCACCGCGCAGCCGTTGCCCGCCTTGTTGTTCTGGCGGCGGTGCTGCCTGCATTGTCGCCGAGGGATTTTTTGGATCAAAACCGGTTTGCGTTTTCGACCAATTGAAACATTCCTGTTCATCCTGACTTTGTTTTGCAGCGGTTTGATTTTTTGCGGGAAAGACTGCAACACCGAGCGAGGTTGCGAGCGATTTGCCGGTAGCAGGTGTTTGTGCAATAGAGCTACCAGTGAGTGCTATTAATACAGAGGCGGCAATCAATTTAAATGAGTTTTGCATGTTGAGCTCCGTTGATTATTGATTAAATAACTCTCTTTCAGTTAGCGCGAGTAGTTTGCGATAACCTGGACTCAGGGTTTTTCGTACTGCACGTGCATCTATATAAAACGCCGCACGTTTACCATGGTATTCGATGGGTGAGCCAATTTGAGTAAAGTGGATTCCTACAAAATTCAAGCTGCGTGCAAGGCGCGGCTCCATCATTACAAAAATATGTACGCGCCGGGTTTTGTAGCACATAGCGATAGCCGACATATATAAACTGATGGCAATGTAGGGAAAGAAACGTAATTCCTGGGTGGAAAAAACCTGCTCGTTAATTGCACCTGTCGCGCCACCACTGAATTGGTCTGCTTGCCGTTTGCGAAATGCGAGCGGCACGGCGAGGCGCGACAATTCACATATTTGATGCGGCATAAAGTTGCGTGGTTTTAGGTTCTCATCGGTAATTGCATGCGGACAAAATTTTTCCATTGGCAAAAGTTCATCACTATTGTGTGTGACGATCAAGCGCAAGGTGCCTGCCAACGTATTTGAACTCAGGTGACGAATCAGGCAGTGGATTGCTCGATCATCAAATTCATCCTGCTCGATATGGGCAAGATTGATTTCTTCATAATGCAGTTCTTCGCAATAGACCTGGTGACGCAGTTGATACACCTGCTGTTTGAGTAATTCAGTCTGCGCAAGCTGTGGTTTTAAATAGTGGGAAAAGTGTTCTGCTATAGCCTCCGCTTCATCACTGGCGAGAGCGGAGGCGGTTTTCGTCGGCTCGGCTGGGTCGATTTTTTTATCGGCTGTATGTTTAAGTGGCTGCATCAAATCTTGTCCTGTTCAATAAGATCTTTTGCAAGTCTAGTTTGCAGGCACAAGCTTCGACACAATAAATACTTCTATGTGCGAGTCGGTATATTCAAATTTCCATCATTTTAATTTTTGAAAATAAAAAACCGGCATTTCATAAAACATGCAGGCTTTTTCGGGATACAGGAAATTAAATTTATATCGGGTATATGCCACCCAGTGCCAAATGCAAGTTAACGCGCTGAATCAACCGTTCATTTTGCAATCGTAGCAACGCCATTTGATTACTCGCCAAACTCATTTGCTGCTGATAGAGCTGGTATTGGTTACTGTTGCCGACCCTAACTTGAAGACGTTCCAAATCCACAATGCGCTGCTGGTCTGCAACTTGCGCTTGTACAAGGGCATAACTATCCGATAATTTTTGTTCGTTATAAAGGCTTCCTTCTACTTCATCCAACGCATTCAGCATCGTTTTTGCGTAGAGCAGGGTGCTTTCTTGTTGCTGCTGTGTTTTGATTTCAATTTCGGCATTCAATGCACCATTGGTGAAAATAGGGGCGAGGAGACTTCCCGTTAGACCCCATATCGGATTTTCAAGTGAGTCTTGCAGCTCTAGCAGGTCGTTATCTACTACGGCTACACCGCCAGTGAGGGAGATCGACGGCAGTTTTGCTTTTTTTGCCACTTCGACGCGATAAAACGCAGCACGGAAACGGCTTTCGGCTGCACGAACATCGGGACGACGCTCCACCAGATCTGATGGTAAGCCAGCAGGAATAGGTGATATGAGGTTTGGCAAATTACCGGCCACATCAATTTCAGCAGCGGGATAGCGGCCCAATAATAATTCCAATGCGCGCTGTGCTGAATTGGCTGCTTGTTCGCTTTGTATAATTTGATTGCGATAATTTTTTACCGCAAGTTGGTTCACAATTACGTCCTGCTCGGAATTGCGTCCCACTTTTCGCCCAACTTGCATCAAAGACAGTTGCTGCTCAGCAAGATTTAAAAGGCTGCGGCTAAGTGCAATCTGGCGTTGGGCTTCAACTGCCGCGAGCCAGGCTTTTACTACCGCCGCTGCCAAAGACTGGCGTGCATACAAGGCATCGAGCTCTGCCGCGAGGGTATTGGCCTGCGCGGCAGCTTTGCTGCTGCGTGTTTTGCCCCACAGATCGAGCTCCCAGCTTGCGAGCAATGCAAGCCCGTCAATACTAATTGAAGAGGTCGGTAGCGGTGAGGTTCCCGCGTGCGCGCCTATCCCAACCGATGGGAGCAGGGATGCACCTGCAGCCGTTAATGCTGCTTGAGCTTGTGCAACACGCGCCGCGGTAATGCGTAGATCCGGATTGTGGTTTTGCGCTTCTTTAATTAACTCAAGCAACTCCGGCGGCAAATTAAATCCCAGCGTTTCTGCATCAAAATCACCGGCTGTTTTTGCAAAGTGCCAGTTAGCCGGTTGGGTAACATTGGTTAATGCTTGCTGGGCTAATTCTGTTTGATCAGGTGCATCAGTTACTGTACAGCCAGCGAAAGCCAGGCAGATTGCCACTGCGATGCCAGCTCTTTTGGGGAAATACCAAGTCGGAAACATAGTGATATTTCCTTAGTGTAATTTCAGCACAAGGTAATTCAGGATGGATTGCGCCCTGATCATGACCATCCGCAATATATGCAAAGGCTCCAGCTTTTCGGTGTACACCGCTGCACCACCGCGTGCACCCATGGGAATAGCCAATGCGGGATGATCTTCATCAACACTCTGTACTAAGCGCACAGCATATTTTTGGGCGGGTGTGGCACTGTGTTCGTAGGGCGCCATAGGCACCATACCGCTTTGTAGATATTGGCCTTGCGAGTTGGCCCAAATAATGGATTCCACTTTGGCGCGAACCAATTTTCCAGGTAAGGCTTTCAGCGCAATTTCCGCCTTGTCCCCCGGTTTGACAAAACGCAGCTCATTTTGGTCAAAAAAGGCGATGAGCCTTTGCTCATGCTCAACAAAGCTCAGTGCAGGGCGCAGCGGCATGGGAACCAGATAATTACCTGGGCGCACCATTACATTTATGGCATATCCATCGGAGGGCGCGCGAATAACGGTTGAATCCAAATCATATTGCGCCAGTTCCAACTGAGCTTTTATTTGTGCAACTGTGGCTATATCTGGCCCCACTACCGACTCTAATTTCGTTGTGACTTTTGCTTCAGTTGTTTTTGCATTTGCTACGGCAGCTTCGGCTTTTTTCACTTCCGTTACAAAACTTTCAACATCAAATTGGTTTCCTGCTCCCGCTTTGGAAAGTTCTTGCGATTGAGCTAGCCGTTTTTGCATTAAATCCAATTGAGCTTGGGCTGATCGGGTCGCGCTTTTGGCGCTATCCAAATCTTGCCACAGTGTTTTTGAGGTTGAGGTTACGTCGGCAACCTGAGCTTCAAGTTGTTTCACTTTTAATGCGTAAGGTGTTGGGTCTATTTCCAGCAATATATCGCCTTTTTTTACCAGCTGATTTCCTTCGACTACAACTCTGGTAACTGTGCCTCTTACTCTTGGGATAATTTCCGCCACAAAATTAATTGCGCGTACATCATTAGAGGAGGGGGTAACAACATTGATGGTGAGAATAATTGCGGCGCCCAGAACAAGACCGCCGGTTGCTGCGCCTACTTGTGTTTGGATATTCCAGGGAATGACTTTTAACTTAATGCACAGGAGCCATACCAGGAACGCATAACCACCTAAAATTATCTCAAGCATTTTCTGCTCCGATGACGTTGTTATTGTCTTGTTGTTTGGACAGGATCAGCTCCCGCTTTTTGGAGAGTCCATCCATTTTTTCTTTGAGTAATAACAACTCGTCATCGACCACGGCCAAATCCATAGGTTTGTCGCCGTGTTCGCCATCGGGTTTGAGAAAAAAATCGTCGTGCTTATCGGTGCCATAGGCCATTTTGTATTTCACCGGTTTGGTGTAAGCCCACAGCCAGGCAACTGGCCAGAGTAGACCCCCAAAGAACAGGGATAAAAGGCACAGCACCTGGATAGCATCTTTTTGCGGATGATGTTTTTTTTCGGCAATAATCTCAGGGAGGATGTGGAGTTTCCAAAATAGATAAATTGCCCCTATAGGGACAACGAAAATCACAATCCACACAAAAACATCGGCCACACTTTCTGCCATTCCATCGGGCATGGCCCAAGCTGATGTGGGTGCCAAGGCAGCCATGATTGCTAAAAAAATTTGTGGAATTGAAGTGAGCGTTGCAGCAGTCAAACGTTTCATTTTTACCTTCCCGTGTAACCAAATAGAAACTTGTAAACCTGAACCCAATTTTACCGAGGCGTTATGCGGTGGCATTTCACCTCGGTCGAGCGATCACAAAAAAACTGCTGAAGGATTATCGGTGTATTACTGTTATTTATGTGCCGGAACTTTTTTGACGAGTGATGTGGCTGCAATTTTGGATGCTTCAGTCATATCGATTTCACTTTCATCCGAACGCAGTAATTTGCTGACGCCACCTTCCCACAATAGATTGCTGTCTTTGGCTGAGCGCATGCTCAGGGTGACTATCCCATGCTTGAGCATATCGCCTGTACCTTGCGGGTTTTCCCAACCGGTAAAATCAAACGTGCCGCGGTTATCGCTAGTCCAATGGGGCGAGTAATAGCTATCTTCCATGCCAGGGCGGGTGAGAACTGAAATACGATAATCCACTAATATTTCTGCTTTATTTGTGTCTTTGACATAGCCCTTCTTGGCCAAGTCAGCATCTATGGTTGCTCTGAAGTGGGTGTCAAATTCGACTGCCCGGATACCTGACTTATTGGTCACTGCCGGAGTGGCCCAGCGATAGTAGGTTAAGGGTTGAAGCTCGGCTGAGGCCGGTTGGATTTCGTGATACTTAATAGCGGTACAGCCGGAGAGCGTAAAAGGGAGGGCGATCAAAATACCAAGTGTCAGGGCAAATCGGGATGCTTGCGGGAACGAGAAGCGCATAAATTAATTCCATTTTTGTCTGATGATGCCTTGGATTATAGCCATTAAAATTGAAACTACGAAAGTTAAATGCAGCGTTTAAAAAACGAAACCAATTTTGTTGCAGCCTACTCCTCATCTATTTAAAGCGCCAAACAACGTTTGCCAATAATGTTGATATTTGTGCCAATCTTTTTCCGATGTAATGTTGGCATGAACCATGACAGCAGGTATGTATGCACGATTTTGGTGATTCCGTAGTTTGGCTTCTATACTGACCTACACTTTAATAATGACGGTATAAATTGTATGTCGATGGTTGTCGGCCGGTGCTTATGGCGAACTGGGCTGGTTATTCTCTTGTTTTGCTGTAGCGCAAAGGTTGTATTGGCAAACGAAGACGTGACCAACCACATTTTAATTCGCCAATCCAATATCACAGATATTAATAACGAGGATTATTATTTTTATCGGTTGTTGGAGTTGGTTTTGCGTAAGACAGATACCCCGCCAGAGATTACCCACGTTAAACAATTACCCTATCGTTTGGAAGATAAACGGCTGCGCAGCAGTTTGATGCAAGGCTCGGTCGATGTGCTTTGGTCGCCCACCAGCGCGGAGTTTGAGCGGCAGATGCTGCCGGTAAAAATTTCGCTATTAAAAGACCTCAATAACTATCGCTTATTCCTCATTCGCAAAAATGAGCAAGCCCGGTTTTCTGCAATCCATTCGCTTGAGGATTTGCGTCAACTAAAAGGGGGGATGAGTTCGCAGTGGATTGATGCAAAGATTATGAAATATAACAACCTGCCGTTGGTGGAAGCGGTGGGTTATGGCAAGTTATTTAAGATGCTTGCGGCTAAACGCTTCGATTATTTTTCCCGCGGGCTTTACCAGATTTATTCGGAAGTCAATTTTTATCCGGAGTTCGAATTGCAAATCGAGCAAGAGCTAATGCTTCGTTATCAAAATCCGGTGTATTTTTTTGTGAATAAAAATGATGTTGCACTGGCCAGGAGGCTAAAAGCCGGTTTGGAGATTGCACAGCGCGATGGCAGTTTTGACGAGCTGTTTAATAGTATCCCCCGCTATCGATGGGGCACTGAAGTTTTAAAGACACATAAGCGGCGGGTTTTTGAGCTTCAACCTCTACCCGGTTTTGTTCCCGCCGCCGATGATCACTAGTGTTTAGTGCGCATGCGCGCCCTCTGTCGGCTCGGCAATTCCCAACCAAACAAACTTATTAGGCACAAAATCCAATTGCAAGCTGCTGGTGATAGTGCCTTCATCCAGATTAACTTGTTTGATTTGGTTGGCAATTGGGTCGCTCACGTAAGCTACATGACCGGGTGTGAGTGCTAATTCAAAACGGCTGCCGCTTGGCAATAGCGCAACATTACTGCTAATTGCTTGCACGCGCGCTTTCACACTAAAGTTGTGGCTGTCGAGAATCGTCAACACGCCATTGCTATCTAAAATCACAAACAACTCATCGTCATCGGCATAACCATAACCAACAGCAGTTGGTGCTGGCGTCACGCCCGCAGTAGCCCAATTGATTGGTGTGACGCTGTTTCCAGCTGTGTCGATCACAAAAAATTGACCTGAGGCGATACCGACAAATTCTTCATGGTGATGCGTTCCCAGCACTGTACCGATGCGCATGGTGCCGGTAAAACTGGCTGGATTCGGTATTTTGTTGGCGGTAAAGGTCGAACCATTTTGAGTAACCACTAATACACCGTCGGTACAACCAAACGCGATTTGGCTTTCATTCTGCGCGCTGCCGTGCAAACCGGGGCAGGTTTCCGTCAGGATTTGCTCATCGGTATAAAAACCACTGTGTGCGTGATAAATCGCAACTTTATTGGCAGAAGTTTGGTCTGGATCACGCAGCGATGACAACAAATAATCGCCGCGTGCCTGGGCTGCACCGTGCATATTGTTGCTGTGGTTTAACCAATTGCCTACACCATTATCTGCAACATCTTTTTCGGTAAATACACCGACTTTTGCGGGTGTTGTAGTTTCAGCATTGCCATCAAAAAAAATGATAGTTTGATCGTCGGTTTTTACAAAGTGCGTTGGGCGTGAATCGTCAGTGTGGAATGCCATCACTTTTGGATCGGCACTGTAGTCGTGCATATGGTCGCCGTGATCTTCTTGCCATTCGCCACCGTCAATTACATCTACGCGATCAGCAAGGCGCTGCACAACAAAGCCGTAGCGATAACTTGGTGATGCATAAATCGCGTTGGGTGCAATACTCGTTGCTAATTCGTACACCACTTTTTTTTCGTTGATGTCGTAAACGCGCACGTTGGCGGTGTCTTTAGGTGAAATCAGTAAGCGGCCCTGCGTTGCCACTTCGTCATCATGATCGTGGTCGTGATCATCTTCGATTGGCACGGGCTCGCGCTCAACGATGGTGGTATCGCTGCCGCCGCAACCACCAAGTAGCGCTGCCGCAAGTAGGAATGAAAAATTTGCCATGATATTCTTGTTCATCTTGTTAATTACCTTTAGTCAGAATTAATAAAAAGAATTCATTGAACAGCGGCAATTAAAAATTGCCGCTGATGCCCACTGCGAATGAGCGAGCTGGAAGGGGAGCTATGTCTTTCAGGAAGGATGAATGCACGCGCGCGTATTCATCAGTCAGGTTATTACCTTTGAGATAGAGCGTGAAAGCGTCGCTAAAGCTGTAGCTAACACGCGCATCGACTAGCGTGTAACCATCGGTGCTGGTTTCGAGTGTGGCTACATCGTCCTGCTCAAAGTAATGTTGGCTGCCTAATTCAGCGCGCCAATTACCTTGTTCAAATTCCACTTTTAAACCAACACGCAGCGGCGGAATGCGTGGCAAGTTGCCGCCGTCGGCCAATTCTGCGCGAATATAATCGCTGGTAAAACTTAATTTGAACGGCGTGCTGACTTGCCAAATAAATTCACTTTCAAAACCGTAGAGGTTGGCATCGCGCGCTTGATAGATGTACACGGGCAATTCGGTTTCATGCGCGTGCGCTTCTTCGCCTTCGCCATGTTCGTGCGATATTTCGCGCGTTAATCCGGTATCGTTCAGGTAGTAATAGTTGTCGATGCTGTTGTAAAACGCATTCAAGATAAAGCCGAAATCGCCTTCGTATTTGCGCAGCGACAAATCGATATTGTTGGAGGTTTCCAGCTCCACATCGGCGCGCGCCAAATCGAGGTGGTATTCACCGTCTTCATCTTCAACTACTTGTAAGAGTGCGCCAACTTCATACAAACCCGAGCCAATATGCGGACCGAATGAAAACAATTCTGGCGCCGAGGGCGCGCGTTCCGCGTGGGTGTATGACAGAGCGATGTTGTAACCTGGGGTGAAATCCCACACCAATCCGGCGGAGGCGCTAAAGGGCGTGGACTCCTGATCAATGGAATAGACATTTAAATACTCTCCGTTATGTTCACCTTCATCGTGGTGATGCTCGTTTAAATCGACTTGCAAATTATCGGCAGAAGTTTTGACCTGCTCGATACGCGCGCCTAACTGAACCAACACATCACCAAAGTGGCGCTCTTCCATTAATGCCAGTGCAAGGGTGTTGGTATTGCTTGGTGGAGTAAACGCTTCGGCGCCGATGGCTTCGAAGTCGCTGTTTTTCAAATGCACGCTGAGCGCGCCGCGCCAATCGGCAATCGGGTGATGAAATAAATCCACGCGTGCTTCCTGGCTGAAATTGGAGAAGGTGGTGCCGACCACGCCATCTTCTATTTCCTGATGTTCGTAATCGGTAAAGCCGATGCGGGTATTTATCGCGCTGAAAAATTCATCGTCGAGCGACAATTCACTCAACACTTGCAGTCGATCTTGTTTCAGGTCGGCGTAAACGGGGATTTCTTCATCGCCGTGGGAATGGCCGGGAATGCCGTATTGGCGGTCGAGGTGGCCGTAGGAAACGCCGACAAATCCGTTATCAACAATGTAACTGGCGCCCAGATTAAAACCTTGGGCTTCGCTAGCGGAGTTAGCTAGGCGACCATTGTCGTCATGCGCTTCCTCGTGATCGTCTGCATGATCATGTTCGGCTTCAGCCGGGCCGGGGATTTTGTAATCGTCGGAGTCACGCCAGAAGCCATCCAGATGCAAACCGATATTGCCAAGGCCGGTATTGCCGCTGGCGGAGACGAGTTTGTCGTCGGCCACTGAGTCTTGTTCGATGCGCCACTCGCCGTAGGTATCTGTACCTTGCGGTACACGGTCATCCACCACATTCACTACGCCGCCGATGGCGCCGCTGCCGTAAAACAAAGTGGCAGGGCCGCGCAGGATCTCGATTTGGCGCGCCGTTGAGGCTTCGGTCGCCACCGCATGGTCGGGGCCAACGCGCGAGGCATCGCCTGCATCCAAACCATTTTGCGTCACTAGCACACGCGGGCCTTCAAGGCCGCGAATAATAGGGCTGCTGGCCACTGGGCCGTAGTAGTTGGAATGCACGCCCACTTCATTTTTCAGAGTTTCCCCCAAGGTGGATGCCTGACGCTCACGCAATTGCTCGCCACCTAACACCGTCACTGGCTGCGCCGATTCCATATTGGATGCGTGCCACGGCAGACCAACCACATTCACCACTTCCATAGTGGTACTGCTCAGTACCAGCTCGACGGGCTTATCGCCTTGGGTGATGTGGAAAGTTTTGTGCATAAACTCGGGCGCTTTTACGTGCAGTTCAACTTCGCTGCGAGTTTGCGGTGGCAAGTTGAATTCACCTTGCTGATTGGTGCGAAATTTCAGCGTGGAGCCGACCAGATCGAGCGTGGCATTAGCAATCGGCTGGCCTTGGTCATCGCGAACTACGCCTTGAACTTGCGCCAGCGCGGAATGGCTTGCTGTAACAATCGCCAGACACAATAACGACTTCTTCATATTTCTTTTGGTACCCGGCATGCACTTTCTCCACAGCAATGAACGGTAAAAACGGATGGCGTGTCGCCCGACAGGGGCGGCGTTTCAAATTGTTTGTGATGTTATACTATAACAATATTTGATATCAATGCTTAATATCGACCTGCGCATGAATTGATTGACTTGCATGACGCCTGCATTTACCTTTCGCGCCCGAGGTGTCTGATGGGTGCTCACTCTTTAATCAGGGTGCAGGCCAGGATCAGAGTCAATGGGAAGTCGGTGCGTATTCGCTTGCAATAAACCAGTGCGATGCAATCCCGACACTGCCCCCGCAACGGTAAATCCTGCTGAAATATTTGCAGCTGATGAGTCCGATACCAGCCTCAAACCCGGAGCCTGCGCTCCTTTTGTTCACGATGTCGCGGAGGGCAACATCGGTGGAAATCTATGTGTGTTTTGGGTTTCGCCCATACCTCTTTTTCCGCTTTCCCTCCCTCATCCCATTTGGATTGAGGAATCTCATGCCTAGCAAATCAACCAGCCGACCAGCCGCGTTTTTACTCTCCAGCCTCAGTGCTGCGATCATCTCCATTACCGCATCAGCTGCTTTTGCTGCCGAAAAAAAAGCGAGCGATGAAACACTGGAAACTGTTTATGTAAGTGCGACGCGCAGTGAAACGGCGCAACTGCCAGTCGCCACGCAAATCGATGTGATCACCGCCGAAGAGATTCGCCTGAGTGGTGCGCAAATGTTGTCGCAAGTGTTGCGAACCCAAGCAGGTATTCAATTAACCGATTCCGATGGCAGTGGCGCGCGCAATGTCACCGCCTCTATGCGCGGATTGTCGGGCGCGAACAACGTGTTGGTATTGGTTGATGGGCGCAAACTCAACAATCCATCATTGGCGGCGCCAGCGTTAAATACCGTCGCGTTGAAAGATGTAGAGCGCATTGAAATCGTGCAGGGCAGTGCGGGTGTTCTTTATGGTGATCAGGCGGTTGGCGGCGTGATTAATATCGTCACCAAGCGCGCAAAAGGTGGTGAAGTAAATGGTTCGGTAAGCGCTTCTGGCGGCACGGATAATCTGGAAGACTACAACGCAAATATCACTCAAGGTTTTGAAAGCGGCTTGAGCTACAGCGTATCTGCGCAAAAGCGCAATGCCGATAACTATCGCGATAACAACCAATCCGCTTACGAAAATCTGTTGGCTAATCTGCGTTACGATTTCTCAAAGGGTTTTGTTTTTGTTGAAGGTCAGCAGGTTGATGACCAATTGCGTCTGGCTGGCTCATTAAGTGATGCAGAAGTTGCCGTAGATCGTCGTGCTACCAATACGCCAGACGACTACAGCAATCAAAAAACTGATATTGCGCGCGGCGGATTTGGAATTGATTTGAGTTCTGCCTGGAGCCTGTTGGCAGAATATTCTGATCGCAATGAGGAGACTGATTATTATCAATGGGGTCTTACTAACGCATCCATGCGCGTTAAAAGCTTAACGCCGCGTTTGATTGGTGAATTCGCTACTGAGCACGGCCAGTCGGTTGTCACCATTGGTTATGACGATGTTGATAGTTTCTACGAAAGCAATAACGCCTATTCTCCGCTTGAATCAGAACAGCAGCAGCAAAGTTACTACGCGCAAGCTGTCTATCCGGTAATCGCTAATTTAACCCTGACGGCGGGTGCGCGCTTTGCGCAAGTGGAAGACAAAAATCATCTGTACTCGCTCGCGCAAGATGACGATCTGAGTGCAACCGAATTGGGTTTGAGTTACGACACCGGCAATAATTGGCGCGTCTTTGGTCGTTACGCCGAGAGTTTCCGTTTTGCTAACCCGGATGAAAATAATTTGGTTGCGGCGGATGTGGTGTTTCTTGATCCACAAACAGGCGAATCTTTTGAGTTAGGTACTGAATGGCAAACCGCCGTGGGTAAAGTGACTTACTCGCTTTACAGCATGACCTTGAATGATGAGATTGTGTATGACGCTAGCGTACCGAACAATCAATTCTATACAGGTGCAAATATCAACTTGCCGGATTCCGAGCGCAAAGGATTCATGTTGACGACAGATACAACCTTGAGCAATGAGTTGTCGCTGCGCTTCAACTATACCTACACAGATGCGGAAATTGTGGATGGCGTTTATGACGGTAAGGTGATGCCGTTTGTTGCTGAAAATGCTGCTGCTGCCAATATTGTTTTTACCCCAATCGAAGCGCTGAATTTTTCTTTAGAAGGTGTTTATACCGGTTCGCGTTATAAATCGAACGACGAAGCCAATAGCGGGCCAAAATTGCCATCCTTGGTGGTGTTCAATTTGGCTGCGCTTTATACCTACAAACAGCTTGAATTCAGCGGCCGCATCAATAACCTGACCAATGAGCTTTATGCAGGCTTGCACTCTACGTGGGGACAATACCCACAACCAGAGCGCAACTACCAAGCGGGCGTTACCTACCGCTTCTAATAGCAATTACGCACATTAATTGTTAAGTTGATGCCTCCTGGCGATGCCCGGAGGCATTTTTACTTTTATAGCGAGAATAAAATGACTGACGATAAGATTGAAACCGCTGATGACCTTAATTCCAGCGGCGATGCCAATACTAATGCGGATGACAAGGCCAAACGCCATCAGGAGCGTATGCAACAGCGCAAAGAAATAGTTGATGCTGCCATTGCGCGCGCTGATGAAGAGCGCGGTGTGGTGATTGTGTTAACCGGCGATGGCAAAGGAAAAAGCTCATCCGGTTTTGGTACGGCGCTGCGTTGTCTTGGTCATGGTTACAAAGTCGCGATTGTGCAATTTATCAAAGGCACCTGGGAGTGCGGTGAAAAGAATTTTTTAACCGAAAGCATTTTTCGCGGTGCTAGCCCACAGTTGGAATATTTTGTAATGGGTACAGGGTTTACCTGGGAAACCCAAAATGCCGAGCAGGATAAGGCCGCTGCTGAGGCAGTGTGGGCCGAGTGTGAGCATGTATTTCGCGATCCTGAGATTCATTTGGTGTTATTGGATGAAATTACTTACATGCTCAACTATAAGTATCTCGATAAAGATAAAGTGATTGAGGTTATTCAAAATCGCCCTCGCAATCAAAACGTGATTATCACTGGACGCGGCGCTAAAAAATATCTGGAAGATCTCGCCGATACTTTCAGTGAGGTAAAATCAGTGAAGCATGCCTTTAATGCCGGTGTGAAAGCGCAGAAAGGTATTGAGTGGTAGGTTGATGTGGAGCAACAGTAAAAGGCGTTGGTTCAGATCTTATCTTTTGAAGTCGCGCATACTCCCCAGGATAAGCTGGATTAATGCTTGATAGTTGCCGTCAAAGTGGTGATCGCCGGGCAAGTAAAACAAATGTTGCGATTCCGGTTTGGCTGCAGTATTTTCCTGAATTTTTTCGCACAAACTGTCTTTGATCTCACTGTATAAACAGGCTGTTGGCCATGAATTCCAGTCTTTCATTTCCGGATATAGCAAATGTGCTGCTGGGCCTGAGTTGCCCAGCCAGCCACTGACATGGAAAACAAAATCAACACTGGTCGATGGATTCAGCAAACTAACATTCACGATTTTTTCTTTAGTGTTGGTATTGAGGCGGTTCACCATAAACGGCATTACATCTGCCCCCATTGAAAAGCCGATTAGCAGTACACGCTTTTTATTCCACAGCGGCAGGTAATAATCAATGGTTGCTTGCAAGTCTTTGCCGGCAATATCGGGCGATTTTTCTTCCCAGAAATAATCCAATGAGTTCCATCCCACCACTGCAACTCCCTGCTGAACGAGTTGGTTGGCGATATCTTTATCGATGTTTGCCCATCCTCCGTCGCCGGAAATAATAATAGCTAGCAAGTCATTGTTATCGTTTGTCTGCGTGGTTGGAAGCTCAATCAGGGGTAGGGCACTGACTGCATTTTTATTTTTGTTCTCCTGCAAATCCAATTCGTGCATAAAAGATTCTTTGTCGCGCTGCCAGTTAGCCAGTACAGAAATTTTCGGTGTTAGCTGCGCAACCAGATTATTGAAATTAAATAGTTTCCATGGAGTTGCTGGTGGATGAGTGATATCCAAAGCCAGCTTTTTCTGCTGTGGCTGCCACTGGGCTTGAGCGCTATTTTTGCAGGGAGGAACGGGCATATCGATTTGGTAAATCCAGTCGATGCTGTAAGCGCCGCGATAAATACCCTTAGGTAATTGCCCGAGCATTGCAAATACGTAACTGCCCGCGCTGCCAAAACCGGTAATGAATGCCTGAGTAAAATGTTTGAATTGGTGTTGCTGCTGAATATCCTGAGCGTAGACCGAAAGGGGTGTTGCTGCATCAAAACAACTTGCACCACGCGCAGCGATATTTTTCACATAGGTATCTATATTCAGAACGGCAGCTAGATTGCCTTGCCAGCTAAGTTGCGCTGCAAACTGTTGCGCTTGTTGTTGGCTCGCCGTATCAGTAAGAATTAATTCGACTGCGCGCGTTCCGCCTGGGTATATCCAGGTGTTGTCAAAATCTCCCCAGCGCAATATCTCTGCTTGGTATTGCGCATTGCAGTGCAGTGAGAGCGCAAAAATAAACCATAAACAAGAGCGCATCATTTTCCAAAGCTTCCGCGGATGCCGCCCGAAATCGCATTGGTGATGGTAAATATTACCCGTGCCAAATGCCCACCGCGCGGTAGCGCCAAATAGACAGGATTCCAGTGCGGATGAAATTTCTCTTTGTAGTGATGCAGGCCTTTGAAGTCATAAAATTCATTGCCCATCCGGAAAATGGACGAGCCGAGTCGGTGCCAGAAGGGCGCGAGCTCATCGTTATCAAGCCCCGCCAGCGGCGCCATACCCAAGTTGAATTTATGGTAGGGCTCTTCTTTGGCCCACAGCATGATACTGGTGAGTAAATAATCCATAGCGCCTTTGGGGGCGCTATCACCGTAACGCATTAAGTCAATGGATATTTCATTCGGCATGTCGGTGTGCAGCAGGTTTGCGAATGCCACAATTTGGTCGTCCTTGCGAACGACGGCGACATCAAAAAAGCGCATATAGGCATCCGAAAAAAAACCAAGTGAAAAACCTTTTTCGCGTGACTTTTTATGATTAAGCCATTGGTCCGATAGTTGTTTTAGCGCAGGCAGTATCGGATCTATATCGGCAGCGCGGATAATCTGAAAGCTGAAACCTTCTTTGTTGATTTTATTAATGGAGTTGCGAAATGAGGTCCATGAATTCCCCTTGAGTGAAAAGCTTTCGAGATCCACATGGGCCTCTTCACCCAGCTTGATCAGGTTTAGACCCAAGTCGACATACAGCGGCAAGTATTCTGTCGTGATGCGATAAAACACGGGTTTTGCTCCATGCCCGTCTGCACGGTTGCGAAACTCTTTTACCAAGTCTTTAAACCTGGCCGGATTGCCACAGGGATCATTTAATGCGACCCAATATTTTGGAGTGGTGATGTAAGCGATAAATGCATCGCGCGTTTCGCTCCAAAATAAATATTTATCACCACTTAAGCTGATGTAATGTTCGGTATTTTTTTGAGTGCTGATGATAAGTGCGGCTTCTGAAAGTTCTTCATGCGTGGGCAGCTGAGGCTTATATTGGCTTCTGGATAGCATGTAATGCACCAGCCAGCCGCACAGAATAATACTGGTTAAAAGTGCCGCGCGTAAAAACCGCGATGCATTGGCATCCAGCTCAAATTGCCACCAAAGTTCGTGGGCGTAATCTACTTCACGATAAGCAATAAAACCAATCAGTATGCTCAAGCCAACAATTGCCGTAATAAGGCCAATCCATTTTGGGGTTAGCCAATAAGTGTAAATATTGGATTTGCGATAGAAGTAACGTTTGCAGGGAATAAATAGCAATAGCAAAATGCTCAGAAAAATTGCCTCTTCATAATCCAATCCTTTCGTTAAAGAAAAGAGAATTCCTGCACCCAATAGCAACAGGGTTAGTGGATAAGCAGTGTTAATCCGCAACGAAATGGCGCGTGCAAGAATGATCAAAAAGATTCCGATAACGCTGCTGAGCAAATGTGAGAGTTCGATCAGTGGCAAATTAATAATATTGGTGAGTTGCTGAAGTCGCTCCGGCAAGGCGGGCGTGCTACCGGATACCAATAAAACCGTTCCGGCAATGATTAGCAATAGTGACAGTATTGAAGGAAGGCTTTTGTGCAGAAAGCCCGAGAGGGATATGACGGTATTTTGCACTGGCTTTATTCCAGGTATTTTGTTCCAGTGGTCACGTAATTCGATTTTTTGATACAAGATAAATACGACAGCAGCAATAAGGAGCGGTAATAAAAAATAGATAATGCGATAGGTTAGCAGCGCCATGATAATAATCTGTTTGTCATAACCATCCCCAATCAAATACAGAAATGCGCCTTCAAACACACCTATGCCGCCCGGCACCTGGCTAAATAGTCCGGTGAGTTGCGCAACAATATAGATGGTAAAAAACCACATAAAGTGCATGTGAGTTGATGGATAGATCAAGCAATAGAGCACTACACCTGCCAGAAATAGATCGCACATTCCCGCAGCGCTTTGCAGTGCGGTGATGCGTGCCGGGGGAATTACCAGATTCAATTCTCGCCAATGGATGCTATGGCGGCCAGTAATAATGAGCAGCCAGTAAGTTCCGAGCAACAACATCACTGCCCATATCAACCAGGAAAAGTGCCCGCCCAATAACTGGGGATTGTGTAGCTCTTGTTCGGGGAGAAAAAAATAGGCGATGCATAGCAATGTCGCTGCACCCAATAAATAAGTGATGCTGGAAAAAATAATAATTTTTCCAATCTCGAATGCCCCTAGTCCCCAACCGGAATAAAAACGATAGCGGATTGAGCCTCCTGCGATCATTGCATGTCCGGTATTGTTGCTAACAGCAAAGCTGATAAAACTTACCAACAGTGTTTTATGCCAATCGATTTTATATTTCAGGTGATGAGTCGCAAGCACATCGTAATTGGCTAATAGGCAATAGCCCAGGATGGTTGCCAGCAGTGCCAGCGCTAGTGGTTGGCCGTGAAAGTCCTGTAGGATTTCCCCCGCGCTCGCCCATGTCAGGTGATAGGTTGTGATTTCCTTTCCTACCATGTAAAACGCAGCCACTGCCGCCAATAGGGAAATTCCGTTTATCAGGATTCGTGAGTTAATCAATGTCGCACCTTTTAATAGACGCATTTGGTGGTTAATAGACGCATTTGGTGGTTAATAGACGGATTGGCGGGCAAATGTCAGGGGGCCTGTTGTGCACTCTAGACACTGGATGCCGGGGCTGGTTTCTTCTGTTGTGATTCTAGTTGATTATTTTGATGTTTATTTTACGGATTATGGACTTCATGTTTGATTCAAAAGCCCTGGTTACTCCGGGTACCTCAAAAGCCCAAAGCGCAATAACGTTAATGGTGCAGGGCACGACCTCCGACGCGGGAAAGTCGACCTTGGTGGCGGCGCTGTGCAGGATTTTAAAAAACCGCGGCGTCGCAGTTGTGCCTTTCAAGCCACAAAATATGGCCCTCAATTCCGCGGTAACTATCGATGGAGGTGAAATAGGTCGCGCACAAGCGTTGCAGGCTCAGGCTGCCGGCCTTGAACCCCATACGGATATGAATCCCATCCTGATTAAGCCTACCAGCGATACGCGTGCACAAATTATTGTGCAGGGTAAAGCAGTAACCGATATGGATGCAGCGGTATATCACGATTACAAAACCCGGGCGATGAGCTATGTGCTCGATTCCTTTGCGCGCTTGCAACAGCAGTATGAGGTGATTGTGGTGGAAGGGGCGGGTAGCCCGGCAGAAATTAATTTGCGTGATCGCGATATTGCCAATATGGGTTTCGCCGAAGCGGTGGATTGCCCGGTGATTTTAATTGCGGATATCGATCGCGGTGGGGTGTTTGCCCATTTGGTGGGGACGCTGGAATTGCTGAGCGAATCCGAACAAAAGCGGGTAATAGGGTTTGTGATTAATCGCTTTCGCGGCGATCTGGGTTTGTTGCAATCAGGATTGGATTGGCTAGAACAAAAAACCGGTAAGCCGGTATTGGGGGTTATTCCTTACTTGCATGGTTTGTATCTGGATGCCGAGGATGCATTGACGACCAGTGAACCTAAAACGGATGCAAAGTGTAATGTTGCGGTATTGGCATTGTCGCGTATTTCCAACCACACAGATTTTGATTCATTGCGCCTGCATCCGCAGATTAATTTTCAGTGGGTTGGCCCCCATCAAGCAATTCCCCCTTCCGATTTGTTGATCATACCCGGCAGTAAAAATACCCGTGCTGATTTGCACTTTTTGCGCGAACAGGGGTGGGATACACAAATCCAAAAACATTTGCGCTATGGTGGAAAATTAATTGGCATTTGTGGTGGATTTCAAATGTTGGGTGAGGTTATACATGACCCACAAGGGTTGGAGTCTTCACCCGGTAGTTCAGTCGGGCTCGGTATATTTTCATTACACACCACATTGGAGCCGCATAAAGTATTGCAGCAAAGCTCCGGTTATTTGTGGGATAAAAGCAGTGCGGTTGATGGTTATGAAATTCATTGCGGTATCAGTACCGGCGACGCCTTGAATGCACCCGCGTGTTATTTGCAGCGCGCTCATGGTCTGGAGCCTGAAGGTGCTATAAGCAGTGACGGACAGGTGTTGGGAACTTATCTCCATGGCCTGTTTGATCAGCCTGCTGCGCTTGCTGGATTGTTGGCGTGGGCTGGATTGGAAAATGCGCAGGCGATCGATATTAACCAGCAGCGTGAATTATCTATTGAGCGCTTGGCGCAGGCCACTGAGTCCGCATTGATGCCGGAATTTCTGACCGAGTTATTGAAACCCTTATCGCGTACATAATTGAAAGGGTATTTTGGGTTGCCACCGCTCCGGCAGGCAGAAATTTTTTTAAGGCCTATACTTCTTGCATATCCCTTCTGGCTTTTCATTCCCTTATAGCTAAGGCAAATTAAGGAGCGCATTTATGCGTTTTATTTTACTGATAATAATATTCATCAGTTGCAGTGTGTTCGCGCAAACTGAAAGCGATTCCGACGGTGAAATGGAAAGTGTTGGCAAGGCTGCAGCTGAAAAGCATGTGGTCAATTTGGCGACGAATATTTCCTCTGCGTTTAGTTCCGATGTTCCTGCTGGTAGTTCGCAGTCTTTGCTACCGCATTTGAAATGCATTTTTAACAATATCGGGATTGATTACAGTGTGCAGGTGATGCCTTGGCGACGTGCTTATCAGGACGTAAAGAGTAATCGTATCGATGGCTTTTTTACAGCCGTTCCCATGCGTCAGGTAGATCCTTATGCAGTTTTATCCTCGCCTTTAATTTTGGAGAATTGGTACTGGTTTTGGCGAGTGGACACTATCGCCCCGGAATCCTGGCGCGAGGGGTACAGGCTTGGGTCTATTCTGGGAAGTCAGCAGGAAACCTGGCTGGGCGAGATGGGCTACAAAGTCGATATGAGTGCAAACAATCTGCCGCAATTGATCAAGCTGCTGCAGAGCAAGCGTATCGATGTACTGCTGGCTGATCGTGAAAATTTTATTCAGGCCGCCAAGGAATTAAAGATGGATGCGAACAATTTTCAGTCCCGGTTTTTCCGTTACGTTCCCTTGGGGGTTTATTTTAATGAGCAATTTCTCAATCAGAATCCGGATTTTTTAGCCCGGTTTAATCAACAGATTACCAGCTGCACTACGGTTCGTTTCGCTGTGTCTGATTACGAGCGTCAGCAAATTAAAGAGTTGCTGGTTCGTAAAATTGAACGTTGGAAGCGATTGCCGAAATTGGAGACCTTATTGAAAGAGCGAAATCTAGTTACCCGTCGTTTCACCAAACAGGAAATTGTCGAGCGCGATAAGAAATGGCGGGAAGCGTTTGCAAAAGACGATTTTTCTTATTCAATCGATCTGGTGAACCAGGAGTTATCCGCGCATCTGCGTGAAATTAAAAAGCAATCGCAGGACATGATCACCGAAATTATTATTACCGATGCGCGCGGTTTAAATTTCGCAATCAGCGATATGACCTCGGACTACTGGCAGGGCGACGAAGAAAAGTTCACCGAAGTGTTTTCCAAGCCCGCCACTACCATGCATTTTGGTGAGATCAGTTATGACGAATCTTCCAAACGTTTCCAGCTTCATTTGAGCGTACCACTTTACACGGAAGAAAATTTCGAGCCATTGGGCGTAATGGTGTTTGGAGTGGATGTCGAAAAAGTATTGTCGCAGGCGCAGTAATATGTTCTGGACTATGGCTCTGAAAAATTAAATGCTTCTCGCGAAAAATTAATTTCACATTTTTTGTGTAATAAAAATCCCGGTCTTTGGCTGGGATTTTTATTTTCAGGGTCTGAAAAACCTACAAACTAAAACGCAAATAAATACGTTTAAAAATTCGATTAGGCACAAATTTCCGCGATTTGGCGTGTATCTATGCATTATTAGGCCGTTTTTAATGGATTTTCGCGAATGGCATTCATATTGCAATTACGTTAAATCAGAACGAAACGGTTCTTCGCTGTGAAAAGAGCCGCAGATACGTGTTTTTTAATCGATTAAAGGAGAATAACGTGACTACTACAGTTGAGGTACACGAAAAAACCGAAGTAATTCTTCCCGCGCGAAATGGCAATTCCAATTCAGTTGGGGCGGTTTCCTGGGGGGCTATTTTTGCCGGCGCCGCCGGTGCGGCAGCCTTATCGCTAATCCTGTTAATTTTAGGAACCGGGTTAGGTTTTAGTTCAATATCACCTTGGGCAAATGAAGGCGTTAGCGCAAAAACGTTTGGATTGTCCGGAATTCTTTGGGTAACACTAACGTCGCTCGCTGCAAGTGGTATGGGCGGATATTTAGCCGGACGATTAAGACCGCGTTGGGCGGCAACGCCGCAAGATGAGGTTTATTTTCGCGATACCGCACACGGCTTTTTGGCGTGGGCAATAGCGACATTGATTACCGCAGGTTTGCTCGCATCTACTATTGGAGCAGTGGTGAGCGGCGGCATCAAAGCTGGCGCCGGCGCTGTGAATAATGTGGCAACAACTGCAGCGGTTGTTGGGGCAAATTCAGATAGTTTTGGTTTGGATGGGGAATCAACAGGTTACTTTATTGATAGCTTATTTCGAAAGTCACCTGGCACATCCACTACAAACCTTTCCTCTACCTCGTTTCCTTCAACGCCCACAACGGCTACATCTACCGCGACACCAATGGACAGCGGCGTAACAAATACGCCTATAGACACTGACTCTAGTAGCTCCATCCCGAGTGCAGAAGTGGCGCGGATTTTTATCAACGCATTTCGAACTGAATCTTTATCTGACAGCGATGCAAAATACCTGGGCCAAATTGTTGCGGCACATACGGATCTAAGCGAGCAAGAGGCGGAGCAACGAGTAAAAGATACTTACAATCAGTGGCAACAAAATTTGCAAAAAGTTGAAACCTCTGCAAAAGAGGCGGCCGACGATGCCCGCAAAGCCACTGCCTATATTTCTCTCTGGTTTTTCATCGCCCTATTGATAGGTGCGTTTACCGCGAGTTGGCTTGCTACCTTTGGTGGTCGTCAACGCGATTTGTAATTTCCGACAGCGAAGGAGGTCGTTATGCGTTCTTTATTATTGTGGTTTCTCGGAGTGCCAATCCCGGTGATTATTTTGATTGCAATACTCACTTAACTGAAGGCAAAAATTGTTGCACGGTAGTAAAACGAAAAAAGCAGATCGTTAAACGATCTGCTTTTTCTTTTTGTTGGCAATGGGTTGGCCGATACATTAGAAAGCGAGATTACATAAGCCCAGTGTTTAGCCACAAATGCAGATAGATGCTGACGAAATAGCCAAGTGCTACCGCAGGTGTCCATTTCAAATGACCGATAAAGCTGTAATAGCCACGTGCTTGCCCCATTAATGCAACACCTGCTGCGGACCCTATCGACAGCATGCTACCACCGACGCCGGTGGTGAGCGTAATGAGTAGCCATTGGCCCTGCGAAAAGTCTGGTGCCATAGTGAGTACAGCGTACATCACTGGAATATTATCGATCACCGCCGAAATTAAACCGAGGCTGACATTGGATACTGTATGGCTGAAGTTGCCGTAGAGCGATTCTGACAAAAGGGTGAGGTAACCCATGAAGCCAAGACCGCCAACGCACATAATCACGCCATAAAAAAATAACAAGGTGTCCCACTCAAGGCGCGCCAGTGGTTGGAACACATCAAAGGGTAGGGGAACTTTGGTGATCGGATTTTCATTTTTGTCGGGCATGAAATCGGAATTAACTTGCTCTACCTTTTTTAAATCGACTATGCCTTTTTTGCGTAAGTAGAAGCCATAAATTTTCAGGTAGGCCAAGCCGAGCATCATGCCTAATACCGGTGGCATATGAATGAGTACATGACCAAGTACAGCGCTGGCGATGGTGGCCAAAAATAAAAATAAAATCGGTAGAGCCCCTTCTTTGTATGTCAGTGTCTCCAAAAAGAGATCTTCCGCATCTTTTGTTGCCGTTTTATTTTTGATAAAAAAACTCATGATGACAGCGGGCACTAAAAAATTGGCGAGCGATGGTAGGAATAAGTTGAAGAAGGTAAAGAAATCGACCTTGCCCGCTTGCCATACCATCAAGGTAGTGATGTCCCCGAAGGGGCTGAACGCACCGCCTGCGTTGGCGGCGACAATAATATTGACGCAGCACATATTGATAAATGCTTTTTCGTTCTCGGCGATTTTTAACACCACGGCGCACATCAACAGTGCGGTGGTGAGGTTATCGGCGATGGGCGAAATAAAAAATGCCATCAAGCCGGTAATCCAAAATAGTTGTCGATAACTAAACCCTTTTTTAATCATCCAGCCGCGCAAGGCGTTAAATAAACCGCGTTCATCCATTGCGTTGATGTAGGTCATGGCGACTAATAAAAAGAGCATCAGTTCGGCAAACTCGAGCAGGGTGTGGCGAAAAGCTGCTTCAGCCAAGGCCGATTGCTCGTGTTGGGTATAGACCCAACCAATAATGACCCAAATGATCCCGGCAGCGGCGAGTACCGGTTTGGATTTACGCAAATGCAATTTTTCTTCGAGCATTACAAACGCGTACGCAATAACAAATAAGCCGACGCAAAACCAGCCAGCCGTGGTATCGGTGAGATTAAGACCTTCTGCAGCAAAGGCAGTATTGCTAAAACCGAGCCCCAGTAAAGGCAAGATAAGCGCGAGGTATTTTTGTGGCATGAGTTCTCCTTATTGTCGGTTCAATTTTTGTTGTTTATGAGCTGGACAGATGTCGTGGGGTGCACAACGAAAAAGGCAGCTCTGATGAGCTGCCTTTTTCGTTTTTACGCTTTCAGCGGTTTGTACTTCATACGCTTCGGCTGTGAATCCTGGCCTTTGCGCTTTACAAAATCTTCGTGGTATTCGGTGTAGTTACCTTCGAAGAAAACAATATCCGAATCACCTTCATACGCGAGTATGTGGGTTGCGATACGGTCAAGGAACCAGCGGTCATGCGAGATCACCAATACGCAGCCGGGGAAGGCGAGGATTGCATCTTCCAATGCGCGCAGGGTTTCAATATCCAAATCGTTTGAGGGTTCGTCGAGTAAGAGTACGTTCGCGCCTTGCTTCAAGGTATTCGCCAAATGCAAACGGCCGCGCTCACCACCAGAGAGTTCGCCTACGCGTTTTTGTTGATCGCCACCTTTGAAGTTAAAGCGTCCGAGGTAGGAGCGCGAACTCACTTCATAGTTGCCGATTTTCAGCACGTCTGCACCGCCAGATACGGCTTCCCAAACGGAGTGTTTATCGTCGAGATTTTCGCGGCTCTGTTCAACGTAAGCGACTTTTACCGTATCGCCCAGGGTCACAGTACCGCTGTCCGGTTTTTCGCTACCGGAGATCATACGGAACAAGGTCGATTTACCAGCACCGTTACCACCGACAATACCCACCACCGCACCTTTAGGAATGCTCAATGACAAGTTGTCGATCAACAGACGATCGCCATAACCTTTGCTCACGTTTTCCAGCACGATTACTTTATCGCCCAGGCGCTCGCCCGGCGGAATGTAGATCTCGTTGGTTTCGTTACGCGCCTGGAATTCTTGCGACTGCAGTTCATCAAAACGGGCAAGACGCGCCTTGCTCTTGGCTTGGCGGCCTTTAGGGTTTTGACGAACCCATTCCAGTTCGGTTTTCAATGCTTTCTGGTGTGCAGCTTCGGTGCGTTGTTCCTGCTCCAAACGCGCATCTTTTTGTTCCAGCCAGCTGGTGTAGTTGCCTTCGTACGGAATGCCGTGACCGCGGTCAAGTTCCAGAATCCAACCGGCGGCGTTATCGAGGAAGTAGCGATCATGGGTAATCGCCACTACGGTGCCGGTGAAGTTGTGGAGGAATTGTTCCAGCCAGTAAACCGATTCAGCATCCAGGTGGTTAGTAGGTTCGTCGAGCAACAGCATATCGGGGCGCGACAGCAACAGGCGGCAGAGGGCAACACGGCGACGCTCACCACCCGAGAGCACAGTGACATCGGCATCCCACGGCGGCAGACGCAATGCATCAGCAGCAACTTCAAGGGTGTGTTGCAGATTGTGTGCGTCCCACGCCTGGATGATGTCTTCACACTTGGCCTGTTTTTTAGCCAGTTCGTCAAAGTCAGCATCGGGTTCAGCGTAAGCGGCGTAGATTTGATCCAGTTCGGCCAGTGCATCAACCGCTTCACGTACGCCGTCTTGCACGTTGCCCAGTACATCTTTGGCGGGATCGAGTTGTGGTTCCTGTGGCAGATAGCCGATTTTCAGGTTCGGCATGGGGCGGGCTTCGCCGTTAAAGTCCTGGTCCACACCGGCCATGATGCGCAAAAGGGTGGATTTACCTGAACCGTTCAAGCCGAGTACGCCGATCTTGGCGCCGGGGAAGAAGGAGAGGGAGATGTCTTTCAGGATTTCACGCTTGGGCGGCACAATCTTGCCGAGCCTATGCATGCTAAATACGTATTGAGCCATGGGGCTTAACCTCGCGGGAGAGATGGCGCAACGGGTTGGTTGACCATCAATGACAGGGAATTTTTTCAGCGGGCGTACTATAAAGAATGCCTTCCTTAAGGGAAAGCGGCATTCATAAACTGTTGCTAGCCGTACAAAAATAAGTATTGCGGCCACTGTCGTATATCTGTCTTGTTTAGCCGTTAGGCTGCGCACCATAAAACAGGTGGAATGTGTATAGGAGCGACAAAGTGTCAGTGAAGTGTTGGATCGGTTGTGTGGGGCTGGTGCTTGCCAGCGTGAGTTGTGTAGTGCGTGCCGAGTCAGGCTTGAATGGTGTTGCACTCTATTCGGAATTGGGCAATGAGCTGTTTATCGCGGCGCTTTACAGCGGCCAAACAGGTACCAATGCACAAGAGTTAATCAATGGCAGCTATCCCAAGCGGATAGAGTTAAAAATACTCTCCGCACAGGGAATGGCTCAGCGGCAGTTTAGTCGCATGTGGCGTGAGTCTGTCGCCATTAACAACGCGCGCAATTTGCTCATCTCACAAGCGGACAATATGGTTTATTTCGAAGAGCTCATCCGCGATCGGCTGGAGTTAAATGATCATCTGGTGATCAGTTACCTGCCGGCAGAGGGTGTCTCTGTGAGCCTCAATACGGTGGAGTTGGGTCGCCTGGATGATGATGCTTTCTTTGGGCTATTGCTGCGAGCCTGGATTGGTCAGGTGCCATCTTCAACCCGGTTTCGCGATGATCTGCTAAAGACCAAGCAGGCCGACGCAACGTTGGTACAGCGTTTCAACCATATCTATCCACGGAATGCGCGAATAGAGGTCGCCAAGAGTTGGCGGCAGCCTTTAGCGCCTGCAATTGTTGCCGAACCGGTGGCTGAGGTTGCATTGGTGACTGCGACTGTCGCCGTCGAGCGGCAAATAGATAATCCAATAAAACCATTGGCGGTGCCGCCTTCTTCGGCGGGTAGTCGCGATGCTGGCAGGGTTATAGAGGCACCGGCTATTGCCGCAGCGAGCACGCCCGAACTGGTAAGTGCACCGCCTGTCGTCAACGACTCCGACGAGGAGAGGCTCAATCATGCGCAGGAGTTATTGGCAAAGCAGTTTTATATGGCGGACGTGTTTAAAAAGATTTATAGCCAGGTTAGCTATCCAAAGCGGGCGCAAGAATTACAGCAGGTGGGAACGGTGAGGTTATCAGTAGTGATTGATGCAGTCGGCAATGTCATCAGCGTGGCCTCGATTGAACCAACCCGATTTTTGTTGCTAAACAACGCGGCATTGGCAGCAGTGAAAAAAGCAGCGCCTTTTGCACCTCTACCTGACGGGCTTGATCTGGCAAAGCTGGAAGTAGCTGTGCCGATTACTTTCTCCCTGGACGGGTTATAAGTGTTGACCAAACGTGCGTCCTGATCAGAGCTGATCAGACTCGGCTTTTGCCGGTGCGGCTTTGATAAAGCGAGACTTGAAGGCGATGATCAGTCCTGAGCCGGCGACAACTGCCATGCCGAACAAGCTCATGCTGTCGGGGATGGTGCCGAAAATAATCCAGCCTAATAACCCCGCCCACAGCAGCTGCAGATAGGTCATAGGTGCGAGTATGGATGCCGGTGCATGGCGATAGGCGAGGGTGAATAGATAGTGGCCAAGGCCGCCGCTCGCGCCCATGCTGAACAGCAATACGAGTTCTATTGTGCTAGGTGTTTTGCTTTCCCAAAACCACGGTAGGGCAATACCGAAGACGATCGAGCCGACCAGCGCCGTGTAAAACAACAGGGTGATGGCTTTTTCGGTGCTGGCGAGCAGGCGCGATAACAATTGGTAGGTGGCATTGGCCGCTGCAGCACCTAACGCAAACATTATACCGATGGCATCCAGCCCGCCACCGGGGCGAGCAATCAAGAGCACTCCGATAAAGCCCGTTATGATCGCTGCCCATCCCCAGCCGCCAATCTTTTCGCCCAATATTGAACCGGCCAGTAGTGCTACCAGTGTGGGAGCCAGAAAGTTAATGGCGGTGGTTTCGGCCAATGGCATACGGTGCAGCGCCATGCCCATACACAAGGACGCAATGGTCAGTACGACGGCTCTGGCGATCACCAAACCCGTGCGCTGGGTATGAATTAGCTGGGCTGAATGGCGAGGTGCCAGGATGATCAGCATGAGGAAAAAATGCACGAGATAGCGCATCGCCACAACAAACGGGACGTTGTAATGCGTGGTCAGGTACTTGGTGGTGCTATCCATGCAGGCAAACAAAAACAGGCCGGCAGCGGCGAGCAGAAATCCCTTGAAGGCATTCTGGGTCAAAGCGACGGGTATTGCCGGAGGGCGCGCAGCCCGGGGGTCATTCATTCGTTAATCCAATCGACGGGCCAGCAAGCTGGGTTGTGGCATGAAAATACCTGACTATTGTCTCAGATGTCAGGCTTGAGGGGATACAAATTATAAGATTTATTAACCATAGCAGTAATCGAACGATACGATTAGAAAATGACAGGGAAATAATCAGAGGGCTATTGCCCTATAAGCCTCAATAATATGTTGGACTTCAGCTGTGCGGCTTAATTGGGCTCTGTGGTAGTGCTCTAATGTTTGCTTTAAATACGCAGCTGCGATTTTTGATTGCTCAGCTGAGTCGCTGTGCCAAATCAGGCTGCCAACGGGGCTTATGCTTGAATGGGTGTCGCTTGCATCCTTTCTGGTTGAGACTAGCAATATTTCATAATACCGATGGTTCTCCACCACCAAAGTTTCGTGCTTCAGGGTGAAATCAAGTTTGATTAATTGCTTTCGCAGCGTGAACTGGTGATGGACGGGACAGAGTAAAAAATCAATATCCTCCGTTGGGTGGTTGTGATAAATCGCGGTAACCAGCTCGGTCATCAAGTCACCGCCAACTCCGGCAAGAATCACTAAATGTTTTCCACCAAATTTATCTAGCGGTAGTGCTGCTACATCTATGCAGTGGGCTTGCCAATGCGTTCGCTGGGATTGCTGCGGGTAAAAACGAGTCAGCTTTTCCTCCAACTGTTGCATCACGCCGGGGACTATATCGACGAAATGAATGCAGGGCGCCACTTGCCGCGCCAGAAGGGCAGCACCTAGTAATCCATGATCGCAACAACAATCCCAGATGCGGTCGTAGTCAGCGGTCACCATGGAGTCTATGTGTTTTAGTCGTTTACCTAGTTTCAACTTGGTTTCTCAATACGAAATTGTAAGAACAGAGCTGTAATAAAAAAGCCCCGCCTGTTTGCACAGGCGGGGCTTTTTAGCGTTTGCCTAAAACTTATTTGGCAGCAGCAGCTTTTTTCTCTTTCTCTTTCGCGATTACAGCTTCAGCCACGTTAGCTGGACATGCAGAGTAATGCGAGAATTCCATAGAGAACTGACCACGGCCAGAAGTCATGGTACGCAGGGTGCTGATGTAACCAAACATTTCTGAAAGCGGTACGTTCGCTTTGATACGTACGCCAGTTACGTTAGCTTCCTGACCAGAGATCATGCCGCGACGACGGTTCAGGTCACCAATTACATCACCTACGTGATCTTCTGGGCTGTACACGTCAACTTTCATGATCGGCTCAAGCAGTTGTGGACCTGCTTTCGGCATAGATTGACGGAAAGCGCCTTTAGCAGCGATTTCAAACGCAATTGCCGAGGAGTCAACGGCGTGGAATCCACCGTCGAACAGGTCAACTTCAACGTCCAATACTGGGAAGCCAGCCAATGGGCCGGTGCTCATCATGGATTCAAAGCCTTTTTCAATCGCTGGATAGAATTCTTTTGGAACGCTACCACCAACTACTGAGGTCTTGAATACGAAGCCAGTGTTTGGCTCGCCCGGCTTGATGCGATAGTCGATCTTACCGTACTGACCAGAACCACCAGATTGCTTCTTGTGGGTATAGCTGTCTTCGATTTCACGGGTAATGGTTTCGCGATAGGCTACTTGTGGTTGACCAACATTCAGCTCTACACCGTAGGTGCGCTTCATGATGTCCACTTTAATATCCAGGTGCAATTCACCCATACCTTTCAGGATGGTTTCGCCAGAATCCTGATCGGTTTCAACACGGAAAGTTGGATCTTCAGAAACCAGCTTACCGATAGCAGTAGCCATCTTCTCGATCATGCTCTTGTCTTTCGGAGTTACAGCAATAGAAATTACTGGCTCAGGGAAGATCATCGGCTCAAGAGTACATTCGTGTTTTGGATCACACAGGGTGTGACCGGTTTGTACGTTCTTCAAACCTACCAACGCGATAATGTCACCCGCTTGCGCAGTGGTCAGATCGGTACGGTCGTTTGCTTGCATCTCAACCATACGGCCAACACGTTCGGTTTTGCCGGTGAATGAATTGAGGATGGTGTCGCCTTTGTTCAGTACACCAGAGTAAATACGTACGAAAGTCAGGGCGCCGAAACGGTCGTCCATGATCTTGAACGCCAGCGCGCGAAATGGCTCGCTTGCATCAACGATAGCGAATTTACCGTTTGGATTACCTTCTTCATCAGTCAAAGGCTGTGGATTAACTTCGGTTGGGGATGGCAGGTAGTCAACTACGCCGTCCAGCAACAATTGCATACCTTTGTTTTTAAAGGCAGAACCACAGAAAGTTGGGAAGAATGCCAGGTCGCGAGTACCCTTACGGATGCAGCGCTTAAGGTCTTCAACAGAAGGTTCTTCGCCTTCCATGTAAGCCATCATCAGGTCATCGTCTTGTTCTACTGCAGTTTCAACCAATTGGCTGCGGTACAGTTCAACATCGTCAACCATGTCAGCAGGAATATCGACCACTTGGAAGTTTTCTGGCTTACCAGAGTCATCCCATACAAACGCTTGACGGTTCAGAATATCTACTACACCAATGAAGGTATCTTCACGGCCAATAGGCAGGGTCATGATCAATGGCTTGGCGCCCAGTACATTTTGTACCTGGTCGGCAACGCGCAAGAAGTCAGCACCGATACGGTCCAACTTGTTTACGAAGATCAGACGGGAAACTTTAGAGTCGTTCGCATAGCGCCAGTTGGTTTCTGATTGTGGCTCTACACCACCAGAACCACAGAATACGCCGATACCGCCGTCCAATACTTTCAATGAACGATACACTTCCACGGTGAAGTCAACGTGTCCGGGGGTATCGATTACGTTGAAGCGGTGACCTTTCCAGAAACAGCTTACCGCTGCTGACTGGATGGTGATACCACGCTCAGCTTCTTGCACCATGAAGTCGGTAGTGGATTCACCTTCATGAACCTCACCGATTTTATGAATTTGACCAGTGAGCTTAAGGATACGCTCGGTGGTGGTGGTCTTACCGGCGTCCACGTGGGCGAAGATACCGATGTTTCTGTAAAGGGATAAGTCAGCCATAGGACTCTCGTTATGTTGAACAGGGTTAGAAAAAAGCCGGGTTGGAAAATAGCGGCGTAATATACAGGAAGTTGTTCCCAAATGCCCAATGAAAAAGGAGCTTAAATAGCTCCTTTTACATTTTTGAGTCAAATGGCGTTTTTAGAGGCGAGTAAGTTCACTGAAAACCGAGTCGAAGGCCTTGCAAATCTTCCCTTGGGGATGCTTAGTAATGCTCGTCGACATATTTGATGCCATGTGTCATTGGTTCATAGTTGCCCGCTTTTTGTCGTTTGGGCAGTACTACCTTCTCGCGAGGCAAATCTTCATAGGGGATACGGCTCAGCAGATGGCGAATAATATTTAATCGACCACGGCGCTTGTCATCAGTACGTGCGGAATACCAGGGGGCATAACCTGTGTCTGATGCGCGGAACATTTCATCCCGCGCGCGGGAGTAGTCGTACCAACGGCTATAGGAGAGTAAGTCCAGCTGCGACAGTTTCCAGATTTTTCGTTCATCGTTGATGCGGGATTTGAGGCGGACGGTTTGCTCATGCTCACTGACTTCCAGCCAGAACTTGATGAGGATGATGCCGCTATCGACCATCCCCTTTTCAACTAGCGGAACATCTTCAAGAAAGTCCCGGGTTTGCTGTTCGGTGCAGAATCCCATGACGCGCTCGACACCTGCGCGGTTGTACCAGCTGCGATCAAAAATGACGACTTCTCCTCCCGCCGGAAAATGTTTTATGTGGCGCTGTAAATACATTTGTGATTTTTCGCGTTCCGTCGGTGCTGGCAGGGCCACCACTCTGAAGACGCGCGGACTTACACGTTCCGTAATCGCCTTGATCGTACCGCCTTTGCCTGCTGTGTCCCGACCTTCAAACACAATGCAGACCTTGAGTTTCTTATGCACCACCCATTCCTGCAGCTTGACCAATTCGATATGGAGTTTAGCCAGCGCAGTTTCATACGCATCGCGCTTCATTTTCTCCGGCGCAGTCGATTTGGCTGTCGCCGGCGCAGCGTCCTTTTTGGATTTTTTAGCAGGTTTGTCACTTTTCATAATCGGCCTCACTGATGCTGTTCATTTTGCAGCGCCTTGCTGGTGATTTCGCTGTACAGCGAGATCAGGCGCGTAGCCAGCTCGTGTAGTTCCGGGTGGCGTGCGATAAGGCTTTGAGCGCTGCTAGCATCTTCCATGACCCGCTCTAAAAACTCGATATCGTTGTCATCCAGTGTTTCTCCGCCGTCAACCCTGGCTTTCAACTCCAGTGCGCGCGGCAAGCGTAAGGTGGTGAGTCGATTCAGTAGAACTTGTATCGTGCCTTGATCTATTTGGGGGTCAGTCATGCTAATTGCTCCTGCAAAAAAACACGGGTCGTAAAGTGCGTTGCTATGTCTATGTGGCTATGTATGTAAAGCTGTAGAGATGGTGCGTGGAGGATGTTGGTGTACATCTCATTAAAGATGAATGGGTACGGCGACCGTACTAGTTTTACCCTAGCACACAGCCAAACAAGGAGCACGTTTTTTGAGCAGACACTTTCGGCGGAATTTATTCCCCGGGCAGTGAAGCAGGTGTGATGATGGTTTTATCGATTCGATTTGTTATTCTGCGGTTCTCATCTTTATTGGTGCTTGCTCATGCGCTTTGTGTATACCCTCTGCTTTTACTTGCTGATTCCGTTCATCCTTCTGCGCTTGTTATGGCGCTCAATCGCCGCGCCTGCCTATGCAAAACGCTGGCCTGAGCGTTTTGGTTTTTTCCCTGCATTAAAAACCGATAAAAAAGTGGTTTGGCTGCATACCGTATCCGTCGGTGAATTTTTGGCTGCATTACCGTTAATCCGTCGATTGCAAATGGACGAGCAAGTGCAATTGGTGATTACCACTACTACACCTACAGGTTCCGAGCGCGTACGCGCCACCTTGGGTGAATCGGTATTTCATGTCTACGCACCTTATGATGTGCCCGACGCATTGGCACGATTTTTTAAGGGTGTGCAACCTTCATTATATTTGGTGATGGAAACTGAGCTTTGGCCAAACACGCTGGCGGCTTGCGCGAAAAGAAATATTCCTGCCTTATTGATCAACGGCCGTTTGTCGGAAAAGTCGGCACGCGGTTATGCACGTTTTTCCAGTTTAACGCGCCCTATGTTGGGGAATCTTTCCGCCGCGCTTATCCAAAATAAAATTGATGCGCAGCGCTTTGTCACATTGGGCTTGCCGTTAGAGTGTGCGCATGTAACTGGCAATATTAAATTTGATTTATCGTTGACCGATGAGTTGCGTGAGCGAGCTACTGAACTTAAACAGCAATTGTCACAGCAGGGGCAGCGATTAATCTGGATCGCGGCGAGCACCCATCAAGGTGAAGATGAAATTATTCTGGATGCTTTTGCGCAACTGCGCAGGAGCGAAAATATAAATGCCAGATCGCTGCTCCTGGTATTGGTGCCGCGTCATCCTGAACGTTTTGCGCGGGTGGGGCAGTTGTGTGAGTCCCGTGGTTTTAGCACCCTGCGTCGAAGCCGTGGAGAAGTCACCACCGATATGGATATTTTATTGGGTGACACCATGGGTGAATTAATGTTGTTGTTCGGTGCGAGCGATATTGCTTTCATCGGCGGCAGTTTGGTCCCTAATGGCGGCCATAATTTTATCGAGCCAGCGGCATGGGGCTTACCCTTGTTGAGTGGGGAACATCTGTTTAATTTTGCCGAAGTGTCACGCTTGCTGCAGGATGCCGGTGCGTTAACTATCGCAAAAGATGATGAACAATTAGCGCAGCAGTTATTGGTACTAGTTACTAATGAAGTCCAACGAAGTGAGAGAGGGGCAAAAGGCCTGCAGGTAGCTGTAGAAAATCGCGGCGCTTTGGATAAAAGCCTGGCGATAATCGCTACCTATATAAAGTAATTTTTTTCTGATTCTTGCGCGCAAAAAAACGCCGGAAAATTCCGGCGTTTTTTATTCAAAAAATTAATCCGGCAGGATTAATAATTGGTAATGCCTGAACTGGTGCAGCTTGCCCATTTGCCAATGCAAATGCTACCCGCATTTTTCAAGCGGCTATTGGTTATTTTCGCGGTACTGGTTGAGCTATCAGTGCGGAAAATGCCTTCGCCCATGTTGGAAATCTGGCAACGATCAACATTCACTGCAATTTTGAATGTAGTACCGCCGTTCTGACGCAAAAATTTACCCATATCGTCTACGATGCAGTTTGAAACATTCAATGTTGATGCGGCGTTGACTTGAATGAATTTATCAGAGCCAGCATAACCGGAGATGTTTTTAACATTCACGGTGCCAGAAGACTTAATGGTCATTGCATCTTCACCAACGTTGGTCCAGCGAATGTTGTCAATTGTGCCGCCATTATAGAAGTGAATGCCATCTGCAGCGTTACTACCAAGTACAACGTTTTTCAGCGTTGCGCCATTCTCTACGCGGAACACAGGCTTTTGTCCTTCACTTTGGCTACCGCTACCCAAAGCACTGGTTGCATTAAATACTTTACAGCCACCATCGTAAGTGCCGCTGGAAACGATAATGGTTGAGCTTACATTCACGGTAGAGCCACCGGACCCGCATGTTGCACCGGTAATGCTGCCGGTGTTACCGCTACTGCTGCTACTTCCTCCGCCATTGCTACCTGACGGTGTTGCTGAGCTGGCATTGGAGTTGTACCAGTTGCCATCAGTGAGGCGGTACTTAATCCAGAAATAGTAGGTGGTGCCATTGTTCAAACCTGTTGCGCTGTAGCTAGTTGCGCCGGTGCTTAGGCTGGCAATACGCACGCGCCCATCTGGATTGGAATCGGTATCTTGATAAACTTCCAGAGCATTAACATTGCTCGGGTTGGACCAATTCAGCGTTGCGCTGCCATTGCCACCACTCACGCTCAAATTGAGTGTAGAGGGATTGGATGGTGTTGAAGAAGAGCTTCCACCACCAGAGCCTGAACCAGAGCCGCTCGCAATAGAGCACTCTTTTACCGATTTTGCTGGATTCGGATCTGAACCGAAGGTTTCAACAGAACAAGAAAAAGATCCGCTTAAAATTTTATAAACAAATTTATCGGCGGCGCCGAAGGCAACATTGGTTGAACCGCTTACAGAACAAGTTTGGCCGGTTTTGCAAATGGTGACGAAACCTTCGGGGCGGTTAGATGCAGAAAATGCGCTGGCAGCGCAACCGAGTAGTGCAGTGGTGATAAAAATTTTCTTTAGCATGATTTCAATCTCGTCAGTTATTGGGATAAATGAACGGATTGACCGAATAATTGTGCCTGCTAAATTCAGGGGAGTTACTGCTTTCCAGAGAAAAAAGGGCAGACAATTTATTGTTATATATGCTCTTGATACGGCGAAAAGCGGAAGTGACTATATGCTTATTTTTTGAGCAAAAAAACACATTTATACGACAGGTTATTTTTTTGTGAAGTAGTCATTGCATATCTATTAATTGGTGTGCCAAATGGTGCGAACATAAGTGACAGATAACAAAATGCCGGGCTATTAACCCGGCATTTTGTTATTAACAGCGAAAGCTTTTATTGCAATTAATTTTCGTATTTGCTGCGGCTGATGAGCGCATCATCTAGCAACCATTTATCAACTTCCTGCACATTTGCCGGTGTGAGCATGCCGGCGACTTCGCGCAGCTTCACACTGTCGATGACATAATCAAACAATGCATCCGAGTAATTGCGGCGTGCTTGGTACAAATTGCGCTGCGCAAGCAACACTTCTACCAGATTGCGCGTACCAACTTCGTACCCAGATTGGGTTGCATCCAGGGCTGATTGACCCGATACAATTGCTTGCTTACGGGCTTGCACGCTGGCCACATCTGTCTCCACCAAAAGGTGCAGGCTGCGGGCATTTTGAATCACATTGCGCTGGGTGCTGTTGTATGTCTCTTGCGCTTGGGTGTATAGCGCATAAGCTTGACGGCTGCGGCCAGAGGTTGCCCCACCACTATAAATAGGAACATCGAGGCGCACGTTTACCGAGGTACCATCTGTAGCGAGATCTTGCGACTCACCAGTGGTAAGACCTTCCAGCTCATAATCCGAGTAGCCAAGTGATGCCCCCAGCGTTGGTAAATGGTTAGATTTGTTGGCCTTCGCATTTTGCAACGCAGCATCGGCTTGTAATTTTGATGCTTTCAGGTTGTAGTTGTTTTGGAGTGAGAACTCGACCCAATCAGCGCGATTAGCGGGTACCGGCGAAACTACAGGGAACTTGGGTGACAGTGGAGCTATGTTATCTTCCGGCTTTCCGGTCAGTACTTCCAAGGCTTCATAGCTAATATTGACGTTACCACGCGCTTCCAAAGTGGTTGCTCTGGAGGTGTCATAAGCTGCTTGCGCTTCGTGTACGTCGGTAATTGCCGTCAAACCCACATCAAAACGCTGTCTGGTTTGCTCCAGTTGCTTTTCCAGTGCTTTTTCTTCGGCGATAGTCGCTTCGAGGGTTTCAATTGCACGTAATACATTGAAGTAGGCTTCGGCAACGCGCACGATCAGGCTTTGTTGATCTGCACCAAACTGTGCTTCTGCCTGCTCACTTAGCTTTGCGCCTTGTTTGTAGCTGTACCATGCGGACATATTGAACAGGGGTTGGGTTAAGGATAATTCCCAGCCTTTTCTGTCGCGATCGGTGACCAATACATTGTCATTGTTCAGTTTGTTAACAGTGTCTTCATTGTTGTTGGTGAACTGGGCAGCGGCATTAACTTGCGGTAAAAGGCCAGCGCGGGCAATTGTCTTGTTTGCCAAACCGGCTTCATGCTTTGCCTGGTCGGCTTTGAGTTGTGCATCGTTTTGCAGTGCCAGTTCATAGACATCCAGCAGGCTATTGGCGTTGGCGGCCAGTGGTGCGAGTGAAAAAAGGCTGATGAGCAGGTAAAGCTTGGTCTTTTTCATAAAGGGTTTCCAAAGTCCAGAGTTGAGAATTCCAGTTCAACACCGGGCCTGTTCTGCCCGGCGTGCGCGACCCGGTGGGTCTATTATTGCCAATGAATGATTTGCGTGGAGTGTAGCCGCTTGCTGTCTTGGGGTCGAGAAGGGCGCGGAGGTTCACCAGTTAAAAAGGGTAAAACGTGCACCTACCCGGCGTGAAGTTACAAATGTAAGCTCGGCCCCGATTTTTACCTTTCTATACCAAGTCCTGATTGCAAGTGATCAACTGCCTCATGGGCTTAGACACAACGATGCAGCATACGGATTCAGCGCGCTAAAAATTGTCAGTGGTGGTAATGAAATTGCTTTTAGTCGATTTGAATTTATGTGGTCTTGCAGCATCGGTATCTGCTGGTTTCGATGAAATTGACTTTTATCGTTGATTTTTTAGCCTATTTCAAAGGTCTTTGATTGCTTCAAAAAGGTGCAGCTTTTATCATGCGCGCCAATTCAAGACGGGGGATTTCGCGCTGTTGAGTATTCATCAGAAGCGCATGCTGCCCGCAGGGTTTTGTTAATTCTTATATAAAAGGTCTTATATGTCGTTATCTTTGGAAATTGTCCTGATCATTTTTGCAGTGCTTGCATTGCTTGGTGTGGTCTTTGAAGAAGTCATCCATATTAATAAGGCCAAGACTACGCTCTTTTTTGGCAGCCTTTCCTGGTTAGTGATGTTTATGTTTTCTGGGGGGCATGAGCAGCAAGAGGTGATGCTGGAGAAACTGAACCACAACCTTCTCGAGATCGCTACCCTCTGGCTCTTCCTGATGGCGACTATGACATTTGTAGCCTATCTCAATGCTAAAGGGATTGTGCAATCGGTGGTGCAGCGTCTGTGCCCCGCGCAAATGAGCACGCGTAGCCTGATGATCATGGTGGCCCTTTTTGCCATGACGCTTTCGATGATTTGCGATAACGTCACTGCTACCCTGGTGACGCTGGGTTTGGTGCATGCGTTTGATGTGGAGCAGAAAACCCGCATTAAATTGGCAGTTTTAGTGGTGTTCGCGGTGAACTCAGGCGGCGTTGCGCTGATTACCGGTGACGTGACTACGCTGATGATCTTCTTGTCTGGTCATGTAACTATGCCGCAACTTCTATTGCTGTGGGTGCCAGCCATTGTGGGCGTGATGGTATTGGCGGGGCTGATGTTCCCTGGCGTATCCGGTCATGTCACCACCGAAAAAGACCCGCGCACTTTTACCGGGATGGACTGGGCGATTGTGGCTACGTTCTTCAGTACTATCTTATGTACGATGTTGTTTAACTTTTTCTTCGGTGTCCCTCCGGTCCTAACATTCCTTGTGGGCTTGTCGATTATGTTCTTCATTGGGCACTTCATGGATATGGACCCGGAAGAGATACGCATTCTGGAATATGTGCGCCAAATCGAATACGAAACCCTATTGTTCTTCCTCGGCATTTTGTTATTGGTGGGGATGCTCAAAGAAATCGGCACTCTGGATTTATTGACTAATTTCTATGCTCAAATTGCGCCGCATTACGCTAATTACGTGATGGGACTGTTCTCTGCCTTGATTGACAACGTACCTTTGACCGCAGCGTTGTTGAAGTCTGAACCAGTATTGCCAACAGCAGAATGGCTGGCCCTGACTTACGGGGTTGGTGTTGGTGGTTCGTTGCTCGCGATCGGATCTGCAGCGGGCATTATCGCCATGAGTAAAGTCAAAGGCCTCACTTTCGGCGCTTTCCTGCGTTACACCCCCTTGGTTTTTGTTGCCTATACTTGCGGTTACACAGTGGCGTTGACCTTGGCCAAGCTGGTATTCCCAAGTTAATAATTGTCGTAGTGGGAAGAATCAAAAGCCGGGATCTATTCCCGGCTTTTGCGTTTCTGAGTAGGAGAATTTACACGCAATTTATAAACATGCTGTCGATTTGCTGACAGCATGCGCCCAATTTTCCATTTACATTTTTTAACTATTAAACCGGAGTTGTCATGTCGACGTTAGATATTGCCAAGCTCGACCTTATGTATGTCGGGATCATTATTTTTACGGGGCTCTTGGGCGGTGTTATCGCCAAAAAAATCAAAGTTCCCGATATCGTATTGTTCCTGTTGATTGGCATTGGCCTGGGGCCAACTGTAGGTGGCGTGTTGCATGTTGCTGCCGACTCCACCATGAATCAGTTAATCCTCACCATCGGCGCGTGTTACCTGTTGTTTGAAGGTGGGGCGACGCTGCGCTTTGCCGTATTGAAAGAGATCTGGATTTCGCTGTTAGTGATGGCGACTATTGGTGTCCTAATAACCGGCGCGATTACGACAGTCGCTGGTGTCTGGCTAGGTATCCCATTGGCGGTTGCGTTGGTGTTAGGTGCATTGACCGCATCGACCGACCCGGCGACGCTGGTGCCGATCTTCAAGCAAGTACCAATCAAAGATCGCGTATCACAAACGGTGATGAGTGAATCGGCACTCAATGATGCTATGGGTGCTATCGCGACGTTCGCCGTAGTTGCCTATGTTATGGGAACCGGTGAAGGTTTTAGCCTGACCCACTCATTGGGCGAGTTGGCTTATGAGGCAGGTATGGGCTTGGTATTGGGGGCCATTGTTGGCTACAGCGCCGCGTTTTTGATGGCACACAACAGCTTTGGTATTTTCCGGGATGCAACTCCCTTTGTAATTATCCTGGCGGTAATTACGGTATTTCTATTGGCCGACGAAATTGGTGCTTCCGGTTTTATGGCGGTGTTTACTTGCGGTGTGATGATTGGCAATAAAGAGTCATTCAATTTGCCGTTGGATCATCACGAGCATGAATATCTGGAAGATTATGTCGGTAATACTGCGCTGCTAATGCGCATGTTCATCTTCATCCTGCTTGGCTCACAAGTTGATTTCCACTTGTTGAAAGAATACCTGGGGGTGGGGATCGCACTGTTATTGATCTTTGTATTTATTGCCCGTCCGGTAACTGTATTTATCTGCGCTGCTCCAGACCGTCGCGCCAAATGGACTTGGAAAGAATTGGTATTTATGAGTTGGACGCGTGAAACCGGTGTTATTCCTGCGGCTTTGGTCGGTATTTTGGCGGGAATGAAAGTGCCAGGTATTGATGTGGTGGGGGCAATTACCTTCATCTTTATTCTGGGGACCATTTTACTGCAGGCGCCAACCACGGCATTGTTGGCCGGTAAGTTGGGGCTATTAAAGTCGCAAGAAAAATCGGAATAGTCTCACGTTGGTTAAATCTAAACGCCCGCAGGTGATCCCAGCGGGCGTTTTTTATTGGTGGGCGAGCCCGCGGCCTTAATCCAAAAGGTTCCTTTACTCGCCCCATCAAGTTCAATAGACTGCCCACTTTCTTGTCGGGGTGCTGATGCAATGCGTTGGCTGAGATATACCCGTCGACCTGATCCGGTTAGTACCGGCGTAGGGAACGAGAGTCTCCTGTATTGGCAGGCAACCAGCACCTTGGTTCTTCCTCTCTTTTCCGCGTCATTGTTAATCGTTAATGAATTGCGGAAATTCAATGAATCCACTTATACAACAAACTCCCATAGCCCTGACTATTGCTGGTAGCGATAGCGGTGGTGGCGCCGGCATTCAGGCAGATCTAAAAACGTTTTCTGCATTGGGTGTTTTCGGGTGCAGCGTAATTTCATCCCTTACAGCGCAAAACACACTGGGAGTTCAGGGTGTGTTGCCAATTCCTCCCGCATTTGTGCAGCAGCAAATCCATTCGGTATTAAGTGATATTAATGTCGGCGCAATAAAAAGTGGCATGCTGGCTACGGCCGATATTATTGCGGCAGTCGCAGAGTCCTTAGCTACTTATTCGCAAATTCCTTTTGTACTTGATCCTGTGATGGTCGCCACCAGTGGTGATCGCTTATTGGCGGAAGATGCAATTCAAACACTGATAGAAAAATTATTACCGCTTGCAACCATCATCACTCCCAATTTGCATGAGGCTGCAGTGCTTTTAAATACCGTTGCAGCACACAATCTTGAACAGATGCAGCAGCAAGGTGAAAAAATCCTCGCTTTAGGTGCACGCGCTGTCTTGATGAAAGGCGGTCATACCGATGGCGAGCAAGCGACCGATTTATTAATAACAGCAACAGGGGTCGAAGTTTTTTCGGCGCCGCGCGTGCAAACTAAAAACACCCATGGAACCGGTTGTACGTTGGCATCGGCAATCGCCGCCGGTTTGGCGAAGCAGTTGCCGCTAGGCGATGCAGTAAAGCAGGCAAAAGAATATTTGCAGAATGCATTAGTGCATTCTGCAAAATTACACATAGGGCAGGGTTCAGGCCCGGTGCACCACTTCCATTCTTTTTATTAAAACCGTGTATTAAAACTAATTACTAAGGCAGGCCATTATTATGAATACCAGCGTCGATAAAATTCTTAGCCAAACCGCTGAAGTTGATAAGGCTTCAGTGCAACCCTTCACCGGTTCGCAAAAAATTTATGTGCAAGGCTCGCGTGCGGATATTCAAGTACCTATGCGGGAAATTACCTTGGCCGATACACCAACCGATTTTGGTGGGGAAAAAAATCCACCGGTACGTGTGTATGACACGTCAGGTCCTTACACCGATCCGCAAGTCACTATCGATTTGCGCACCGGCTTGGGTGATGTGCGTACGGTCTGGATTGAAGAGCGTAACGACACCGAAATCCTGCAAGACAGTCATTCAGAATTTACAAAGGAACGATTGAATGACCAAAGTTTAGATCACCTGCGTTTTAATTTGACTCGGTCACCGCGCCGCGCAAAACCGGGCATGAACGTATCGCAAATGCACTATGCGAAAAAGGGCATAGTTACACCAGAGATGGAATATATCGCGATTCGCGAAAATATGGCGTTGGCACAAGCGCGCGAGTTGGGCGTGCTCAATCAGCAGCACAAAGGCATGAGTTTTGGAGCGAGCATTCCCGATGAAATCACGCCCGAATTTGTGCGCGATGAAGTAGCGCGTGGCCGAGCGATTATCCCTGCAAATATCAATCACCCGGAAGTAGAGCCGATGATTATCGGGCGTAATTTTCTGGTGAAAATTAATGGCAATATTGGCAACTCGGCATTGGGCTCTTCGATTGAAGAAGAAGTGGAAAAGCTTACGTGGGGTGCGCGCTGGGGTGCAGATACAGTAATGGATTTATCCACCGGGAAAAATATCCATGAAACGCGCGAATGGATTATCCGCAACTCGCATGTGCCTATTGGCACAGTACCTATTTATCAGGCATTGGAAAAAGTAAACGGTATCGCTGAAAACCTGACCTGGGAAATTTTCCGCGATACATTGATTGAACAAGCGGAACAAGGTGTAGATTATTTCACTATTCATGCCGGCGTATTGTTGCGCTATGTACCGCTCACTGCTAAGCGTGTTACCGGTATTGTATCGCGCGGTGGTTCAATCATGGCCAAGTGGTGCCTGGCGCATCACAAAGAAAATTTCCTCTATACCCATTTCGATGAAATTTGCGAAATTATGAAAGCTTACGATGTGAGTTTCTCATTGGGTGACGGCTTGCGCCCCGGCTCGATTGCAGATGCGAATGACGAAGCACAATTTGGCGAGTTGGAAACACTGGGTGAGTTGACCAAAATCGCGTGGAAGCACGACGTGCAGTGCATGATCGAAGGCCCAGGTCATGTGCCAATGCATATGATTAAAGAAAACATGGAAAAGCAATTGGAAGTTTGTGATGAAGCGCCTTTCTATACGCTTGGTCCATTAACTACCGACATTGCTCCCGGTTACGATCACATTACTTCAGGTATCGGCGCCGCTATGATCGGCTGGTACGGCTGCGCTATGCTCTGTTACGTAACTCCTAAAGAACACTTGGGCTTACCCAATAAAGATGATGTAAAAGAAGGTATTATCACTTACAAAATTGCTGCTCACGCCGCCGATTTGGCCAAAGGACATCCGGGCGCGCAATTGCGCGACAATGCGTTGTCAAAAGCGCGCTTTGAGTTCCGTTGGGAAGATCAGTTTAACCTCGGTCTTGATCCAGATACCGCGCGTTCCTACCACGATGAAACCTTGCCCAAGGATTCAGCAAAAGTGGCTCATTTCTGTTCTATGTGCGGTCCGAAATTTTGTTCAATGAAAATTACGCAAGAAGTGCGTGATTATGCCGCAAAAAATGGCACTGACATTTCAGTCATCGGAGAGCAAGATGTTATTAAGATGATTGATGTTGAAGCTGAAATGAAACAAAAATCCAAAGAATTTTTGGAGCAAGGTTCCGAGCTTTATCATAAAGTATAAGCGTCTTGATTATGTAATAGTGCGCTGGTATTAATCCCTTCGTTTGGAGGGATTAGTCATTTTAATAGCAGGATTTATGAATGATCGAAAAACCAAAATTCAGCCGCTTGGATGTGGAGATTGTTCGTCGCGAAGAAATGTATAAGCGATTTTTTCGTGTTGAAAAAATATTTCTCCGGCATAAATTGTTCGAGGGTGGCTGGGGTAAGGAAATTGGTCGCGAGTTGTTTGTACGCGGCGAGGCGGTTGCCGTTGTGCTCTATGACCCCAAGAGCGATTTAATTGGCATGGTGGAACAATTTCGCATAGGTGCACTCAATGAGCCAAACGGCCCTTGGTGTTATGAGGTTGTCGCCGGCATGTTGGAAGAGGGGGAGTCGCCAGAAGAGGTTGCGCGCCGTGAGCTAATTGAAGAGGCGAATATAATACCCTATGCAATGGAATATATTTGTAACTATTTATCGAGCCCCGGTGGTTGCGATGAAAAATTGCATTTATTTTGTGGCTTATGCGATTTAAGTCAGGCAGGGGGGATTTACGGCTTGCCAGAAGAGGGGGAAGATATTCGCGTCCATGTACTGGCAGCAAATAATGTTTTCGCAGAATTACTAGGCGGTGCATTTAATAACGCAGCGGCGCTTATTTGTTTACAGTGGTTGCAAATGAATCGTGAACGTTTACGTATGCAACCAACGAACAATGAATAATTTTTTTCAACCATTGACTTAGTATCGAGTCTGGCTAACACTTCCACCAAGGGCACTTAATCTTCTTGATGATCGCCCGGTTTCTGTATCCTATTTTCCCATTCATTTTTGGCGAATTTTTAAGGCCTTTATGTTCACACTGCGCGCCGCTAAAGTTCAACCTGCCTACGTTACTTATAAAGAACGTTATAAGGTGGATTTACCGTTGCAGATGGCCGAGTGTGAAGCCAACTATCTTCGCTTGACCAAACTACTTGCCAATCGCCACCCGGACAATTCGGCCAGTCATCAAGATGAGCTTCGTTTTATGATTGCACGTGGCCAGCAAGACTGGCTGCATGTATTGCGCATCATTGAACGCTCTCCTTACACGACAACCTTGGAGTTGAGCCGCACCGCGATCGGTGAAAGCTCCAGCTGGCTCGCGTTGCCCAAATTGACATTGCGTATGTATCACGATGCGAAGCTTGCAGAGGTTCTCGCATGGGAAGGGCATAAGCGCTTGCGCCCGCGCTACGAATACCCCAATCAATCCATGTACCAAAGTGACGAAAAATACCAACTCAATCGTTTTCTTGGTGAGTGGCTGACCCTATGCCTGGAGCATGGACACAGTCTGGATGGCACTTTTTGTTTTGAGTAAAGCATGCAGCGGGATTATTTTTGATCAATCCGTGTCGCATGGATTTTCGTCTTGCTCAATGGGTAATTTTTAAAGTTCACCCTAAACAATTCTCAACTTCCTCACAAAATTTACACTTATTGGCTGAAAAGGCATTTTTTTCCCAGCTTTCAGGGTGGCGTAAAGCGTGATTAGCGTATATCGTTGCGGATGAAACTTATCCATTTTGACACTTAATTCCACCATTAAGACGGGTGGAATACAGGCTGTTAACTACAGTACCCGACATCGAAGGACGAGAGCCGCCAGTGCGTCTGATTCAGATAACCGATTGCCATTTGGGACCGCAGCATAGCGAAACCCTTTTGGGGTTAAATACCGACCAGAGCCTTAAGGATGTGCTTGAGCTTATCCAACAGGTCGAGCCGCGCTTTGATCATTTACTCTGCACCGGCGATGTTGCCAGTGCTGGCCACGCAGATTGTTACCGTCGCTTTGCCCAAACTATCCGTGCGCACTTTTCCCAACCGGTCAGCTGGCTCGCCGGTAACCATGACTCTGCCGATATTATGGAATCTGTGCAGGACTCCCTTGGTGTACAGGGGCGTTTGATTACTTTGGGGAAGTGGTTATTGGTATTGTTGGATTCCACTGTCCCAGGTCAGGTATATGGTCAGCTTGCTGCAAGCGAATTGGATTTTCTTGAGCACGCGCTTAAGTCGCATCGCGACAAGCACATTATGATCTCCTTTCATCATCAACCCGTGTTGGTAGGTAGTGCGTGGATTGACCAGTATATCGTCCGCAATGCAGATGCTTTCTTCCAATTGATTGACGAGCATCCTCAAGTAAAAGTTGTCGTTTGGGGGCACGTGCATCAAGAGTTTCAGGCCGAGCGCAATCAGGTTGCACTGCTTGCCACCCCATCTACTTGCGTGCAATTTAAACCCTTGTGTGATGATTTCACGGTCGATACCCGCATGCCGGGTTATCGCTGGTTCGAGTTGAACGATGACGGTACTTTTATCTCCGGTGTTACCCGCGTTACCAATAAACAGTACGTGATCGATTACAAATCAGCTGGTTATTGATTGTCCATGGCGGCGTTGTTGTATATCCACGGTTTTCTCAGTTCCCCGTTATCTTTCAAAGCACAGCAAACCGGACAATGGTTGGCTGAAAATCGCCCTGAAATTGATTTCCATTGTCCCCAGTTGCCCCCTTATCCCGCGCAGACACAGGCAATTCTTGAGTCGTTGGTGGAGAGTTTATTGCCGCACCCCGTTTATTTGATGGGCAGCTCGTTAGGTGGATTTTGGGCGACCTGGTTGGCAGAGAAATATAATTTGCCCGCAGTGCTGATTAATCCCGCCGTGCGCCCGCAGGATTTTATGCCTGCTTATTTAGAGGTTGACCTGAAAAGTTATCACACCGATGATAGCTACCGCTTAAGCGCACGGCATATTGATGAAATTATTGCAGTCGATGTTCCTGTTGCGCATTCAGACAATTATTGGTTGTTGGTGCAAACGGGCGATGAAACGCTCGATTACCGGCAATCTGTACAAAAATACCACGCATGCAAGCAGACAATAGAAGAAGGCGGCGATCATGCCTTTCAAGGTTTTGAGCGCTACCTCGAAGATTGCATGATATTTTTTAAACACTCGGCTTAGCGAATCGGCCTTTTTAAGATTACTTGGTAAAAAGAAAATAAGATGGCAAATTATTCCGCAGAAGATATTGAAGTACTCACGGGATTAGACCCCGTTAAAAAGCGCCCCGGTATGTATACCGAGACCACGCGCCCCAACCATCTTGCGCAAGAAATTATTGACAACTCAGTCGATGAAGCGCTTGCAGGCCATGCAAAAACTATTAACGTTATTTTGCACAAAGACCAATCTATTACTGTGATCGATGATGGTCGTGGTATGCCGGTGGATATCCACCCTGAACAAGGCAAACCCGGTGTAGAAGTTATTTTGTGTACGCTCCATGCGGGCGGTAAATTCTCGAATAAAAATTACCAATTCTCCGGTGGTTTGCACGGCGTGGGTGTGTCGGTTGTAAATGCGCTGTCAGAAAAATTAATTGTCACCGTCAAACGCGATGGCAATGTGTACCAGATGGGTTTTGCCAATGGCGACAAGGCTAGCGATCTGGAAATTATCGATACCTGCCCCAAGCGTCAAACCGGTACCAGTGTTCACTTTTTACCGAATCCAATGTATTTCGATTCGAATAAATTTTCCGTTAGCCGCATGCGCCATGTACTGCGTGCAAAAGCCGTTTTATGCCCCGGTTTATCGGTCACGTTTTTGGACGAACAAACCGGCGAAAAAGATGAGTGGTATTACGAAGACGGTTTGAAAGATTATCTCGCCGGGGCAACGCAAGAATGGCTTACCTTGCCAGAGCATCCTTTTGTTGGCGATTTCAGCGGTCAGACCGAAGCTGTTACCTGGGCTGTGCAATGGCTGATGGATGGCGGTGAATTGGTGCAGGAAAGTTATGTCAACTTGATTCCCACTGCTCAAGGTGGAACGCACGTGAACGGTTTGCGTACCGGCTTGTTGGATGCGCTGCGCGACTACTGTGAATTCCGCAATTTAATTCCGCGCGGTATTAAACTCGCACCGGAGGATTTGTGGAATGCCTGTTGTTATGTGCTCTCGTATAAACACGCCGACCCACAATTTTCTGGCCAAACTAAAGAGCGTTTAACCTCGCGCGAGGCAGCCGCATTTGTGTCGGGTATTGCAAAAGATGCATTTGCACTTTGGTTAAACCAGCACACGGAAGATGGCGATAAGCTAGCCGAGTTTTGTATTAGTAACGCGCAAAAACGTGTGCGCGCGAGTAAAAAAATTGAACGTAAGCGTGTGACCCAGGGCCCGGCATTGCCTGGCAAATTAGCCGATTGCTCCAGTGGTGATCCCGCACGCAGTGAATTGTTTTTAGTGGAAGGTGATTCGGCGGGCGGCTCTGCAAAACAAGCGCGCGACCGCGAATATCAGGCAATCATGCCGTTGCGCGGAAAAATTTTGAACACATGGGAAGTTGACTCGGGTGAGATTCTTGCGAGCCAGGAGGTGCACGATATCTCTGTGGCGATTGGTATGGACCCCGGCAGCGAAGATTTAAGTGAATTGCGCTACCACAAAATTTGTATCCTCGCCGACGCCGACTCGGATGGCTTGCACATCGCTACACTTTTGTGTGCGCTCTTTGTAAAACATTTCCCGGTACTGGTGCGCAATGGCCACGTGTTTGTCGCTATGCCACCACTATATCGTATCGATATCGGCAAAGAAGTTTACTACGCGCTTGATGAGGGTGAGAAAAACGGTGTACTCAATCGCATCGCTGCCGAAAATAAAAAAGGCAAACCCAATGTTCAGCGCTTTAAAGGCTTGGGTGAAATGAACCCGCTGCAACTGCGTGAAACTACAATGGCGCGCGATACGCGTCGATTGGTACAACTCACCATCGGTGAAGACGATGGCACCATGCAGGTCATGGACATGATGCTTGCGAAAAAACGTGCAGGGGATCGTAAAATCTGGTTGGAAGAAAAAGGGAATCTGGCCGAAATCGCCGTGTGATGATCCAGAGATTTTTTGCCCACCAAAAAACAAACCCCGCTGCTGCGGGGTTTTGTTTTTTTACTCCATGTAGGTATCGATACTTGGGCACGAGCAAACAAGATTGCGATCCCCATAGACGTTATCGATACGGTTTACGGTAGGCCAAACTTTGTGGTTTTTTAACCAGCTTGCAGGGCGGCCAGCAACTTCGCGTGAATAGGCGCGAGTCCAGTTTTCTTCCAGTACATCATCTTGTGTATGCGGCGCGTTATGCAGTGCACTGGCTTCCGCAGCAATTTCACCGTTGATCACTTGATCGATTTCCTTGCGAATAATCAGCATAGCATCGATGAATTTGTCCAATTCGATTTTGGATTCCGATTCTGTTGGCTCTATCATCAAAGTGCCTGCAACCGGGAATGACATAGTTGGTGCATGGAAGCCGAAATCCATCAAGCGCTTGGCGATGTCTTCTTCGCTGATGCCGCTGGCTTCTTTTAACGGGCGCAAATCCAGCAGGCATTCGTGCGCAACAAATCCGTTGGTGCCTTTGTACAAAATGGGATAGGCAGCTTCGAGTTTTTTCGCTACATAGTTTGCGTTCAGCATCGCAAATTCAGTGGCCTGGCGCATGCCCACGGCACCCATCATTTTGATGTACATCCAGCTGATTGGCAGAATGCTGGCTGATCCCCAAGGCGCAGCAGAGATGGTGCCGTTATTAACGTCTGTGCCGGGAACAGGTTGCACTGGGTGCGCCGCAAGGAACGGCTCCAAATGTCTACCAACACCGATAGGGCCCATACCGGGACCGCCACCGCCGTGTGGAATACAAAATGTTTTGTGTAAATTCAAATGCGATACATCGCCGCCGAATTTGCCCGGTGCAGCAACACCGACAAGCGCGTTCATGTTGGCGCCGTCGATATACACTTGCGCGCCTACTGCATGAACCATGTCGCACAACTGTGTAATGCCTTCTTCAAACACACCGTGTGTAGATGGATAAGTACACATGATGCACGCGATTTGATTGCCGTAAGTAGCAATTTTTTCGGCGAGGTCAGTGAGGTCGACGTTGCCTTTGCTATCGCAGGCAACTACTACCACTTTATAAGTAACCATTTGTGCAGAAGCAGGGTTGGTGCCATGTGCTGATGCAGGAATCAGACAAATATCGCGCTGGGTTTCACCTTTGCTTTCAAAATATTTTTTGATCGCAACAAGGCCAGCGTATTCCCCTTGTGAGCCGGCGTTGGGTTGCAAACTGATTGCATCGTAACCGGTACAGGCTTTGAGCATCTCTTGCAGTTCTTCAAATAATTGTTTGTAACCTTCGGCTTGGTCGATTGGTGCAAACGGATGCAGCTTGCCAAATTCCGGCCAAGTGACGGGAATCATTTCTGCTGTTGCGTTTAATTTCATGGTGCAGGAGCCGAGCGGAATCATGGCGTTGTTGAGCGCGATATCGCGTGACTCCAGGCGTTTTAAATAGCGCAGCATTTCTGTTTCGCTGTGATAGGTATTGAACACCGGGTGAGTCAACACTGCATCGTTACGCAGTAAATCGGCGGGGATTGCATTATTGGCAGTGATATTTTTTCCGGCGAGAACCTGCTCGTCGAAAGAGCGCAATTCAACGCCGGTCACACCAAATACGGCGAGTAAAGTTTCAACATCTGCAGCTGATGTGGTTTCGTTCAGGCTGATACCTAAAGAATCGCTACCAACCAAACGCAAATTGATTTCTGCGTTTAATGCAGCTTGATAAATGGCTTTTTGGTTGTCGCCAACATTGACGGTAATCGTGTCAAAAAATTGAGCATTCGTGAGGCCAAAACCTTTGGCTTTTAATGCCGCGGCGGCAATAGCGGTCAAGCGGTGGACGCGGTTGGCAATACGTTTTAATCCATCTGGCCCATGGTAAATCGCGTAGAACACGCTCATTACTGCAAGCAATACTTGTGAAGTACAAATATTGGAGTTGGCTTTCTCGCGACGAATATGTTGCTCGCGGGTTTGCATTGCCATACGCAGGGCTTGTTTGCCGCGCGCGTCAATCGATACACCAATAATGCGGCCTGGGGCGGAGCGTTTGTAAGCGTCGCGGAAAGCGAAGAAGCCAGCGTGTGGACCGCCGAAGCCCATAGGTACACCGAAGCGTTGGCTGGTGCCGACTACTACATCAGCGCCCATGGCACCGGGCGACTTGAGCAACATCAGCGCCATTAAATCGGAGGCAACGGTAACCAGTGCATTGTTGCTGTGCGCAGTTTCAATCAGCGCGGTTAAATCGCGAACCTGGCCGCTTGAGCCGGGATAGGAGAGCAGGGCGCCGAAATAGTCGCCATTGGCCAGCTCGTCGGCCTTGGCAACTACCACCTCGAAACCAAAGTGTTCGGCGCGGGTTTTAACTACGGCGATGGTTTGTGGGTGGGTATCTGCATCCACAAAAAATACGTCGGACTTACTTTTTTTATTCTGACGCTTACACATCGCCATGGCTTCAGCAGCGGCAGTGCCTTCGTCCAACACCGATGCATTGGCCATTTCCATGCCGGTGAGGTCGATAATCATTTGTTGGTAATTCAGTAGTGCTTCAAGACGACCTTGGGCGATTTCTGGTTGGTAAGGCGTGTAAGCGGTGTACCAACCCGGGTTTTCAAGCACGTTGCGCAGTACTACCAAGGGTACATGGGTATCGTGGTAGCCCATGCCGATGTAGTTTTTGAATATCTTGTTTTTGCTGGCTATGGCTTTCAATTGAGCCAATGCATTGGCCTCGGTAACCGCATCACCCAGATTCAGCTCGGCTTTCAAGCGGATGGCATCCGGCACAGTTTTGTCGATCAGCTCCTTGACTGAGCTAACGCCCAGGGTTGCCAGCATAGCGGCAGTTTGTTGGGCATCCGGGCCAATGTGACGCTGCACAAACTCGTCGTGATTGGCTAAAGCGGATAGCGAAGCTGAACGAAAATCAACTGACATAGAAACTCTCTGTATAAAGGAAATCAATAATAAAGGCGGGAGAGGAGTGGCCGGAGAATCTGCTAAACGGGGCCTGCTTAAAAAGGCGGCAATGGTACCAATTTGGTGCTTTTCCGGCAATCGGACCGTGATGTACGGCAGGTTTTGCTGGCTGGTTTTTAGTCACCACCGGTGTATGGGAGCCGTTGGGTAAGCGGATATCCGGCTTTTTGATGGGTAATGGTGGAACAAGAAGGTAACAGCTGAATCTTAGGCCTGCTATGATTCAGCTCCGCTTCCGGCGGGCCCCATAATAACTGCGTATTAAATAGGCTTATGTACCACGAATTTTTCGGGCTCAAAGAACCCGCCTTTTCCATCGCCGTGAACCCGCGCTACCTCTTTATGAGCGATCAGCACAGGGAAGCCTTGGCGCATCTTTTATATGGAATCCAAAATGGTGGTTTTGTGATGCTCACCGGTGAGGTGGGCACGGGCAAGACGACTATTATCCGCTGTTTGTTGGAGCAGTTGCCGCCCAATACCGATATGGCGATTGTTCTCAACCCTATGGGGAGCGCGCCGGAATTGCTCTCTACGATTTGTGATGAACTGGGCGTTGGTTACATCGCTGATGAGTTGACCGTAAAAGGCCTGACTGACGCGCTTAACCAATTCTTGCTCGACAATCATCGCAAAGGGCGCAAGACAGTTTTATTAATCGATGAGGCGCAATTGTTAAAGGTACCGGTATTGGAGCAAATTCGGCTGCTGACCAATCTTGAAACAACGACTGAAAAATTACTGCAAATAATGTTGGTGGGGCAGCCGGAGCTGAAGAAGCTGCTCGCGCGCCCGGCGTTGCGGCAATTATCCCAACGGATTACCGCGCGTTTTCATTTGGAGGCCTTAAGCCTGCCGGAAACCAAAGCCTATATTGCCCATCGGTTGAAAATCGCCGGCTTACCAGATCATCAACGTCCGTTTAGCGATGCGATGATTAAAAAAATTCACCAGTTCAGTGGCGGAATTCCTCGTCTGATTAATGTAATCAGCGAGCGATTATTGCTGGGCGCCTACGCGCAAAATCATCACCATATCGACAAGCAAATTTTTGCTGCGGCGGTGAAAGAGGTTGCAGGCACTACCACGCAGGAAGAAGAAAAACTGGCGACGACCCGCACATCATGGCATGCCTTATTTGTGGTGGCGTTGGTTGGCATTATGGTGGCAGTTTGGGTTTTGGTGCCCGATGAAGCGCCGCTGCCCACCGCACCGGCAGTGACTCAGGGTGCAAGTGCTGCATCAGTTGCGCAAGCATCTGCCACCTCATCGTCGGTTGCTAATATTAAAATGGTCAAGGAACAGCAACTGGCATCTGGCTCGCTTAATGATCTGCGTAATCAAACGAGCGGATTGGCAAAGCCACCCATGCCTGCGGTAGCTGCGATGGCAACTCGTGACTTGGTGGCTGCGCAACTGGCGCTGTTTGCATATGCAGGTATTACCGCTGCGGATGCAAAAAATCCCTGTCTTGCGGTAAATGCATCGCATTATGTATGTGAAAAAACACGCATCAATTCGTGGGATGAATTAAAAGATGTTAACCGCCCCGGCTTAATCACCTTGGCAACGCCTGATAAGAAATGGGTTTATGCATTGCTAATTGGCTTGAGCGAAAACCATGCACTCTTGTTGGATAATAACGAAGAAAAAGTGGTGTCTTGGAGCGAGCTTGCGAGTGCCTGGAACGGTGACTTTTTATATGTCTGGTCGCGACCACAAGCGTTTGAGGGCGATTTGCAAATGGGGGATAAAAGCGATCTGGTAACCTGGATTGCAGAGCAGTTTGCGACGCTGGATCAGCAATCGGCACCGCTGACTCGGCAGTTTTTTACCGAGCGGCTACAAAAGCGGATCGAACTTTTTCAATCGACCCAAAATATTCTTCCCGATGGTGCTATCAATGCGCAAACCCTGCGTCGTTTAAATGAAGTGCTGGGAGTGGACAAACTTCTAGTGGAATTGGATGAGCAAAAATTACTTGCTCCGCTGAAAGAACAAGGGCTGTAGTGCTATGTCATTAATCCTGGATGCCCTGAATCGCGCTGAGCATGAGCGCAAAAATCAAAATGCTGTACCGGATATCAATACCCTGCATCGCCCACAGGCATTAAATACGGAATCAGGTTCCCATCGCACGTTATGGTGGGCCATAGGTGCGGTGCTAGTATTGATCGCGATTATTCTTGCACTGGTGATAGTTCTGCGGCAGAAGTCTGGTGCTGCACTTGTATTGCCGCCGCCAGTATCGGTAGCGCAGCAGGCGGCATCTGTTCAGCAGCCTGTCGCGGCGCAGACACCTGCTGCATTAGTGTCATCGGCTCAGTCGCCGGTCGCATCAACTGCATCAACAGCTGCGATTACAGCACCCGCAGTAGTTGCAGAGGCGGCACCGCGAAAATCTGTGACCGATGCGGATGTCGATAAACTCTATGCCGCTGAAGATACCGCTGCTCCCGCTCCTGTTAGTACCGGGGTAAATGAGCTTTATGCCGCGGAGGCAGCAACTACGGCCGCATCGGAAACAATTGTTGACCCTTTTAATTCAACGGGTAACGCAGCTACTGCCCCGCAGGAACAGGCACCGCCGCGTACGTTTGATAGCATTAAAAACATTCCTGATTTTAATGCGCTACCCTGGAATATGCGGCAGAAGATTCCAACCATTTCATACGCTCGTCATAATTATTTGGCGGGTGGGGTAAGTAGCGTAGTAATCAATAATCAAACTACGGGAGTGGGAAACATTATCGGGACTGGGCAATTTATTGTGCAGGACATTTTTGTGGATGGTGTAGTGCTGAAGCATGGCAATGCAGTGTTTAAGCTGCGCGCGCTCACCGGTTGGATCAACATGTAAACCAATGAGCTACCGGTATTAATTCATGCTAATAAAAAAGGAGCGCGAGGCTCCTTTTTTATCGTCTATAAGCAACAGCTTACGATTGTGAAGCCATCTTGGACTGCAGATAATTCTGGATGCCCACTTTATCGATCAGAGACAGTTGCGTCTCCAGCCAATCGACATGCTCCTCTTCAGATTCGAGAATACTTTTCAACAAATCACGGCTGACAAAGTCGCGCACACCTTCACAAACAAGAATGCCATCGCGCAAATCCGGAATTGCTTTAAGTTCAAGTTTCAGGTCGGACTTGAGCATTTCCGGGGTGTCTTCACCGATGTGCAATTTACCTAAGTCTTGTAAGTTGGGCAGGCCCTCCAAAAACAAAATACGCTCAACCAAGGCATCAGCGTGCTTCATTTCATCAATGGATTCGTGGTATTCGTGATCGGCCAGCTCTTTGAGCCCCCAATCCTTGTACATACGCGAATGCAGGAAGTACTGGTTAATCGCAACCAATTCATTCCCCAATACTTTATTTAACACGGCTATTACTTTCGGATCGCCTTTCATGGAGTGCTCCTTATATGACAAATAACAAAGGACGAGTCTGGGCTTTTCGAGGGGGGGATGTCAAGCGATTGGTGTTTCTAAGTTATTGATGCAGAAAGGAAATTAACTAATAATCGAAATGATTTAGATTCTATTTTGGTTGGTGTGACGGTGTAATAGATTGTTTAGGCCACTGCATAAAATTGTGGTAACCCATTAATCATAGGGGCGTCACTTAGCGCTTCGTCGAGAATCTCGCGGGTCATTACGGAACATTTGCCGCACTGGCTGGCCACACCCAAAGCCTTGCGTAATTGCTTTAAGGAATTAGCGCCATCATCAATAGCCGCTTTAATTTGGCGATCAGTGATACCTTTGCAAAGGCAGACGTACATAAAATGCTTCCAGGAATGTTGCTGAATGCGATCAAATCGCGTACAAACAAACTTTAATGCTAATGAGAATTTGTGTCAATAATTTATGGGAAATTGTCGCGTTTAGCAGGAATTTAGATTTGTATATATAACTGAAGAGCAGGGCAGGGATTAATGTGCCAATAAAATCGTGATAGCCGCAATTTTGGCCTGATCATATAGAAAATCAATATGACACCCTCGCACGCCTGTGTATGATAGTCGCGCACTATCAATAAACATTAGGCAATCAATAAATGGCCATGAAATGTTCACAATGAGTGAATAGTATTTGGTTTCCGATTCCTGTCTTATCGCACCGATCCTTGTATTAATCATGAAGTATCAACCATTAGGAGATTAGCTATGGGCGTATTAGTTGGTAAAAAAGCACCGGATTTCACCGCAGCAGCCGTATTGGCAAGCGGCGAGATCGTAGATGGTTACAACTTTGCTGCTGCTACCAAAGGTAAAAAAGCAGTTGTATTCTTCTACCCACTGGACTTCACCTTTGTATGTCCATCAGAGTTGTTGGCATTTGACCACCGCGTAGAAGAGTTCAAAAAGCGCAATGTAGAAGTGATTGGTGTTTCTATCGATTCACAATTCACCCACAACGCATGGCGTAATACTCCAGTAAACGAAGGGGGTATTGGTCCGGTCAGATACACTTTGGTTGCTGATATCACTCACTCAATCGCTAAGGCATTCGATGTAGAGTCGGCTGATGGCGTTGCTTTCCGCGGTACTTTCATCATCGATGAAGCTGGCGTAGTTCGTTCACAAATCGTTAACGACCTGCCAATCGGCCGCAACATTGACGACACCATCCGCACTGTTGATGCTCTGATTTTTCATGAGCAACACGGCGAAGTTTGCCCTGCTGGTTGGAAAGAAGGTGATGCAGGTATGGATGCATCGCCAGCAGGTGTTGCCAAGTACTTGGCAGAGCATGGCGATAAGCTCTAAGTTTTACTTTTAGCTATCAGTCTTGTAAAAAGCCCGGCTTCTTGCCGGGTTTTTTATTTTATGGGTGGAATAACTATGTCGAATAGCAACAAAAAAATTGATCTTCACCCAAGTTGGTTAATGCATTTGGGTGCAGAGTTTGAACAGCCTTATATGAAAAATCTAAAAGCCTTTTTGTTGGCTGAAAAACAGCAAAATAAGGTTATCTATCCTGCCTCAAACAATATTTTTAACGCATTCAATTCTACTCCTCTTGATCAGGTGAAAGTCGTGATTTTAGGGCAGGATCCCTACCACGGACCCAATCAGGCACACGGTTTATGTTTCTCGGTTCAGCCTGGTATTCAACCTCCACCATCTTTGCAAAATATGTTTAAAGAGCTGCGCCGTGATTTGGGAATCGATATCCCAACCCATGGTTGTCTTCAATCTTGGGCTAATCAGGGAGTTTTATTACTTAATGCGACCTTGACGGTAGAGCAAGCGAGGGCCGGTTCTCATCAAGGGCGAGGATGGGAGACATTTACTGATAAGGCCATTCAATTGGTCAATGACCAGTGTCAGGGAGTGGTATTTTTCCTGTGGGGGAGTTATGCCCAAAAAAAGGCAGCCTTCATTAATACCGAAAAGCATCTGGTTCTTAAGGCGCCGCATCCCTCACCACTATCAGCCCATCGCGGATTTATCGGTTGCGGTCATTTTTCGGCAACTAATCAATACCTGAAAGGCAGGAGCAGGTCGCCAATAGATTGGCAAATCTAAGGGGAGATATTTCAGGTATTAATTGTGTCAACTTGACTATAACGAAAGTGAAAATCAGCTTGCTTAAATTTACACTTATATAGTTCTTCAATTAATTGACAGCGCTGTCACATAGTAGTAGTTTTATGCGCAAATTGATCTTGACTCGAGCAAGCACGGCGCCTAACTATCGAAAATAAATATTTGCTTATAAAAAAGTCTATTTTTCGGTTTTATATTTAAAAACGTGTTCTAGAGTTAGATCAGCAAAAAGATAATCAAAATATTGAAAGAATTCGTCCTCGTCCTGAGGTCGGAAATGTTTGAACTTAAATCTATCTAGAGGACAGTTCGAGCAGAGATGTACCGGAAAATCATAATTCCTGTCGATAATAAAGGAGAGCTCCATGTACAAAACTATAAGCTTCAAGAAAAAACTTTTGACTACTGCTATCGCATCTGCCGCCAGCTTTGGTGGTGTTGTTTATGCACAACAAGATGGTACCGTGGAAGAAGTAATGGTTACTGGTATTCGCGCGTCTGTTGTACAGGCGATGGATACCAAACGCAACGCAGTCGGTGTTGTCGATGCGATCTCTGCAGAAGACATCGGTAAAATGCCAGACTCCAACCTTGCTGAATCTTTGCAGCGTATCACCGGCCTTTCTATCAACCGTTCAGACGGTGAAGGTTCGCAAGTAACTGCGCGTGGTATCGGGGCAGAGTTGAACATGGTGACCTTGAATGGTCGTGTAATGCCTGCTGTTAAAAATGGCGAAACTGGTGATGCATCTACTCGTGCATATGATTTTGCTAATTTGGCGTCTGAATCAGTATTTGGCGTAGAAGTTTATAAAACTGGTCGCGCCGATATAGCTACTGGCGGTTTGGGTGCAACAATCAACATCAAAACTTTGCGCCCGTTGGAAGCTGGCAGTCGCGCAACTATTGGTGCGAAAGCAATTCAAGACGAAACTGTTCGTGCCGGGGATGATGTAACGCCAGAATTATCTGGTTTGGCTTCTTGGGTAAATGATGAAGATACTTTTGGTGTGGCAGTGACTGGCTCATACCAACGTCGTGATAGCTCAAACGCAAACAACTTCGTAAATAACTGGGCAAATATCAATAAATGGGATTCGACCTCAATTGGCCGTTTTAAAGCGGGTGCTGTAGTTAATAATGCTCCGAACACTGGTGATTTGTATGCATTGCCAACAGATTTGCGCTATGAGGTTCAAGATAACGAGCGTGAACGTACCAATGCTCAAGGTGTTATCCAATTCAAGCCAACCGATCGTTTTACCGCAACTTTGGATTACACCTACTCTGAACTGGATCGTCATTCTGAACGTGCACAACAATCCGTATGGTTCAACACCAGTGCAATTTCTGAATTGACATTCGATAACGGTGCAGTGCGTACTCCAGTACTGTATCGCGAATCTTATGATGGATTTAAAGATGTATCGTTCGCTGCAGGTCAACTCGATTCTTTAACGCAAAACAATTCGCTTGGCCTTAACTTCGCCTTTGAAGTGAATGACCAATTTAAGGTGACCCTTGACTATCACGACTCTAGCGCGAACAACCATACCGACGCTTTGGAAATGGGCCTGAATGCTAACGTTGTTACAGAGGAGTATGTTGACTGGTCCAAAGATATGCCGTTGATGAGTGTTAAGATCAATGATGGCATTTATCGTGAGCGTTACAACGATGCTAACAAAAATGGCGTTTTGGATGAGCTGGATGCTAATGGAGACGGTGTTATTGCCGCTAATGAAACAGAAAGAACTCGCCCCGCATATTATAATGGTAATGGCAACGGCATTCTTGATGGTGGTGACGTTAGTGGTGCAATGACCAATAACCCAACCTCACATAGCCGTACCGAGATTGAACAAACACAATTGTTTGGAGAGTATCAATTCAATGGTGCAGGCTTCTTCGAAAATGCCGGCTTGAAATTTGGTATTGAACAGCGCAAAGACGTTAACTACAGCAAGGCCTCCGGTGATAATCGTCAGGGTGTTGGTAACTGGGATGGTGTAGATCCAGATTTGTTCCCGGATCAATACTTTGAAAGCCGTGATTTTGGTAAAGATTTCCCTGATTATGATTCAACAACAGGTAATGGTCTGTTTTTTACCGGTGTTGATGCAGATCTTCCTAAATTGGTTGAAGCTGCAGAATCAATTTATGCACTTAATTCAAAACCTCCTGTAGCTGGTCAGGGCCCTAACTGGTCAAATGATTTCTATGACTTTGTAAATGGCAAAGTTCAATGGAATGGCAAATACAATATCAACCGCACAGTTGAAGAAGATACCAAATCTGCCTATGTTCAGTTCAACTCCAATTTTGAGCTGGGCGGTTTGGATTCAAATTTGGTTGTTGGTTTGCGTTATGAAGAAACTGACGTAAGTACTGCATCAGAAGTTAATGATCCACTAATCCTTTGGTGGCAAAGCGATAACGACTGGGGTGTAGTTTACGCGGATGAAAAGACCAAGAAAAATCACACTGGGTCTTATGATTATTTGCTACCCAATATTGATTTTGATATCAGCCCAATTGATTCATTAAAGTTGCGTGCATCCTACAGTGAAACTATTGGTCGCCCATCTTATTCTGATTTGCGCCCAGATACCGGTCTAAACGATCTGTATTTGCGCACTGCAAACGGTGGTGATGCTGGTTTGAAACCAATGGAGTCGCAAAACTTCGACCTGTCTGCTGAGTGGTATTACACCGATGCCAGCTACATGTCATTGGGCTATTTCCGTAAAGATGTTGATGGGTTTATTGGTACTCAAATCTTTGATGAAACCATCAATGATTTGCGTGATGTGCGTTTGGGGCAAACGGCTTTAGCGAGCGGTATTCCACAAAGTTCAGAGCAAGCGTTGCATGACTATGTGCGTGCAAACTCTGCGCCTCAATATATCTCCACGACCAATAATGCTTGGGTTCGTGCCGACGGCGATGATCCTTTATTGGTTTGGCAGGTTAATAGACCAGTTAATGATAAATCGACAGTGATCGATGGTATCGAGGCTGCGGTTCAGCATTGGTTTGGTGAGTCAGGTTTTGGTGTTCAGGCAAACTACACCATGGTGGACTCCGACGTTGAGTTTGATAACCTCTCAACTGAAGGTCAGTTTGCTATGACCGGTTTATCAGATACCGCCAACGTAGTTGGTTTCTACGACAGAGATGCATGGCAGATTCGTCTTGCTTACAACTGGCGTGATCAGTTCTTGTTAAGCCGTACTGCTGGTGGTGGTAACCAACCTCAGTATGTTGAAGAGTACTCTCAAATCGACTTGTCAGTTGCTTATGAGTTTAATGAAAACCTGACCTTTACTGCTGAAGGTATCAACGTGACTGGTGAAAACTACCGTACCCACGGTCGTTCAGAAGCACAGTTGTTATCCTTGGAAGACTTGGGTGCTCGTTACCAATTGGGCTTCCGCTACACATTCTAATCTGACCTGATTAAATGTAAGCGATGTTCTTTAAACAAAGCCGCTGGAGACAGCGGCTTTGTTTTTTTGTAAAACTGCAATACACGGCGTTAGGTTGAGGTGCTAGGTGCAGAAAAAAATTGTGATATTGGGTGGTGGGACTGCCGGGTGGATAATGGCTGCGCGTTTGGCGGCAGAACGGCTTCATATTGATTCTGTGCCCGTTTCGATTACCTTGCTGGAGTCATCGGATATACCAACAATTGGCGTAGGTGAGGGTACTTGGCCCAGCATGCGCGGGACACTTGAAAAAATAGGTATCCGCGAAAGTGAGTTTTTGCAATTTTGCCAAGCTACTTTTAAACAGGGGTCGCGCTTTATTAATTGGCGAGCGGGAATTGACGAAAGTTACGACCATCCTTTTACTGTTCCACCTATGGTCGCAGGAGTATCACTAGGGGCTAACTTCCAGCAAGCGAGTTCACATCAATCATTTTCTCATTGGGTTTGCTTGCAGTCTCATATGATGGATGCAAAGCGTGCTCCCAAACAATTGCATACCCCAGATTATGCCGGTGTATTAAATTACGGCTATCACTTGGATGCAGGCAAGTTTGCACAGCTTTTGAAAATGCATGCTGTCGAACGGCTCGGTGTGAAACATATTATTGGTCATTTTCAATCGGCAGAGCTTGATGAGGCGGGCCAAATAACAGCGCTGAATTTAGCCGATGGTACGATACTGGATGGCGATTTTTTTATTGATGCCAGTGGTACTCATAATCAATTAATCGGCGGTACATTAGCCAGTGAATTTATCTCTTTAAGTAATGTGTCCCCCAATGATCGTGCGCTTGCCATTCAAGTTCCATATATTAATCAGGATGATGCCATCCACAGTGCAACACTATCGACAGCACAAGAAGCGGGTTGGATTTGGGATATAGGTTTGCAGAATCGGCGTGGTGTTGGCTACGTCTATTCCAGTGCATTTTCTACCGAAGCGCGCGCGCGCGAGGTATTGAGTCAATATGTCGCTGCGATTAATCCTGATATAGATGCAAATGCAGCTCGTCAATTAATTATCACGCCTGGTTATCGCGCGACCCCGTGGATTGGTAACTGTGTAGCTATAGGCATGGCAGCAGGATTTATCGAGCCGCTAGAAGCTTCGGCCTTGGTAATGGTAGAACTGGCTGCTGCATATTTATGTGAAAATTTACCAGCTACATCAAGCGCGCTCAAAGGCATAGCAAATCGTTACAATCAACTCTTTAGTGAGCGCTGGGAGCGCATACGCGATTTCTTACAGCTGCACTATTTACTCAGTGAGCGACGGGATACTGAATATTGGCGCTATGTAACTGAATCTGTCCCTGCTACTGATAGGCTAAATGGCCTGCTTGAAGAATGGCGTTACCGTGATCCTGCGTTAAATGACTTTGGTCATTTTATGGAGTTATTTCCTTCGGCAAGTTATCAGTATGTATTATTAGGAATGCAGCCAAACTATTTAACAGCGCGTTTCTCTCGCTCAAATGAAAAGAAGGCTGAATTACTAAAAGAAATCGAAAACCTAAAGGTTAAGCGTGAGCATTATCTTGCACATTTGCCCGCTAATCGGGATTTTTTTAGTCAGTTAAAAGAAAAACAATTAGTAGTAAGTTAAGGGGAAGTTTGATGGCACGCTATGAATTATTGAATAATCTTGCACATAAAGATCTACGCATTGTTACTCGGCGTGGTTCAGATCTTGGTGATGCTGTTGGCGGCTGTGCCGTGTATCCAACAGAGTTTAATGAGTTGCAGAAATATTATCCTATTTTATTGCAAGCAATGGATGATGGTTCCTGGCTGACAATTGTACTTTTTGGATTTGAAGTAAATGAAAATTTATTTTTATCCGATGAACAATGGCGCGTACCTTATGTGCCCGCAGTGCTTGAGCGTGAACCTTTTGTGATTGGCATGCAGCAGCGTCCGAATGGTGATATTGAGCCAGTTGTACATGTTGATTTGGATAGTCCACGCATCGCCGCTAATGGGCAGGGGGAGGCAGTTTTTTTACCATACGGAGGAAATTCTCCTCTGCTGGATAGGATGACGGATGTGCTGTCAGTCGTACATGAAGGTGTTGCTGAAGCAGAGCGGATGCTGACGGAATTCAAACGCCTGGATTTGATTGAGCGCATCACTCTTGATATAGAGTTTTCTAATGGCGCAAAGTATAAAAATACGCGTTATGCAACTGTGAGCAAAGAAAAATTACTGGCGCTCCCTGATGCTGAAGTTGCCACACTGCATCGCTCTGGATTGCTTCGTTACGCCTATTTAATGATTGGTTCGATTAGTAATATTCAGCAAATGGTTAACATTAAAAATAGTCGGCTTTGATAAAAGAATAAGATAAAAAGAGCGATGAAATGAGAAGTCCAGCGCGAGGTGAAGCATGCAAGCAGTGAATAATGTGGTTATTGTTGGTGGCGGCACTGCAGGTTGGTTGGCTGCTGCAGCAATTGGGAAAATTTATCAAAATAAAATTAAAGTCACATTACTTGAATCTGATGCTATTGGTACGGTTGGTGTAGGAGAGGCAACTATACCTACGATGATGGCGTTTCATAAATTGATTGGTATTCCCGAAGCCGAAATGATGCGGGCGACCCATGCCACATTTAAGTTGGGTATTAATTTCAAAAACTGGGGCGAAATTGGTGAGGATTATCTTCATGCATTTGGGCAGATAGGCCGCATTTTTTGGGGCGGTGAATTTCAACATTTTTGGGCCCGGGCTAAAAAATTGGGCGTGAATGCGCCATATGGTGCGTACTGCTTTGAAAATGAAGCGGCGCGTGCTGGAAAATTCGCGATTTCTGAAAATCCGGTTCTAAATTATGCGTTTCATTTTGATGCGGGTCTATATGCAAAGTATTTGCGCAATTTTAGCGAGGCCTTGGGTGTTGTTCGTCAGGAAGGTAAGGTTGAAAGCGTTCAACAAGATTCAGATTCCGGCCACATCACTAGTGTGAGCTTGGAAAGCGGTGCTGTGCTTGCCGGTGATTTTTTTATTGATTGCACTGGCTTTCGTGGATTACTTATCGAAGAAACGTTAAAAACGGGTTACGAAAATTGGCAGCATTGGTTGCCTTGTGATTCTGCACTAGCTGTGCAATCTGCAAAAACCGGCCCGGCGACTGCCTATACCAGCGCGACAGCGCATGAATTCGGATGGCAATGGCGTATTCCCTTGCAAAATCGTACAGGTAATGGCGTGGTGTATTCGAGCCAGTTTGCGGATCGCAATTGGGCGGAAAAAACACTCGCTAATAATATTGACGGCAAGATGTTAACTGAGCCTCGGTTGATTCAGTTTAAAACAGGACGCCGTAAACTAAGCTGGAATAAAAACTGTGTCGCGTTGGGATTGTCTTCTGGATTCTTGGAGCCATTGGAGTCCACCAGTATCCATATGGTGACCTCTGGGTTGATTCGATTGTTGCGCCTGTTCCCCTTGCGTGGAATTCAAACCGTATTGGTGGAAGAGTTTAATCGACAATCGAAAGAAGAGGCCGAGAGTATCCGCGACTTCATTATTTTGCACTACCACGCAACTCGTCGTACTGACACCGACTTTTGGAACTACGTGCGTACCATGTCAGTACCTGACTCGCTTCGTCATCGAATCGATATGTTTGTTGAAAGCGGTATGATGTTTTTAGGTGGTGAGGAACTGTTTAGAACCAATGGTTGGTCACAGGTGTTGATTGGCCAAGGCTTTGCGCCAAAGAATTATCAGCCAATTGTAGACAATATGGCAGATGATGAATTTATCGCTTACATGAAGGGGTTCCGCGACCATATTGCTGGCAATGTGAGCCTGCTCCCTCGCCATGAAGAATTCATCGCAAAATACTGCTCAATGAATGAGGAATTACCTCAATCTGCATAATTGATAGAGGCTAAGGAGCGGGGCTTTATTGACGGGATTTGCGAGCCTGCACTCATATTGCAATTGCAGACTAAATTAAGTTTGACAGCGCTGTCATTAAGTTTTACATTAGCTGCAGTTGATTGAAATGACGAGCCTCATTACGGCAATGAGTTCGGTTTTGAATGGTTAATGGTCTCTCACCGTCGATGTCTGGTTGATGCATCGACGTCTCCCTCTGCCCTCTGAGTTTCAGAGGGCTTTTTTTTACTTCTTAATTCTGTCTTTTTGCAGGCAAATCCACTTTGGCTGGCTAGGTTATTTGATGTGTAGCTGGCATAATCGACGCCCCGAATTTTCCGGGTTTGCATTCTATTGAAGTAGGGAGTGAACCCCTTTTGGCACGCCTGATTAGCCTTGTTTGTCGGATGTGCTGTCCCTGTCAGCTAGAGGATTACCATGAAGCCAGCCGTAAAGCCCAATAACCCCAATTTTTCATCTGGCCCTTGCAGCAAGCGCCCAGGTTATAGCTTGGATCAATTGGATGTATCTACCTTGGGGCGTTCGCATCGTTCCACCATTGGTAAGGCAGCGTTACAGCGTGCATGTGAAGATACTGCCGAATTGCTTGGCTTGCCAGAAGGTTACCGTGTCGGTGTAGTGCCTGGTTCGGATACCGGTGCAGTCGAAATGGCTATGTGGTCGCTGTTAGGCGCGCGCGGTGTAGACATCCTGCAATGGGAATCTTTCGGTAAAGGCTGGTTAAGCGACGCTACCAAAGAATTGAAGTTAAGCGTAAATGCGCATGAAGCGGATTATGGTCTGCTGCCTGATCTGTCCAAGGTGAATTTTGATAACGATGTTATCTTCACTTGGAACGGTACTACCTCGGGCGTCAAAGTACCTAATGGCGATTGGATTCCTGCTGATCGCAAGGGCCTTACGATTTGTGATGCAACGTCTGCTGTCTTTGCGATGGAAATGCCGTGGGACAAACTTGATGTAATTACCTACAGCTGGCAAAAAGTGCTGGGTGGTGAAGGTGCGCACGGTATGCTGATCCTCAGCCCGCGCGCGGTTGAGCGCTTGGAGACTTACAAACCGAGCTGGCCTATGCCGAAGCTGTTCCGTATGACCAGTGGCGGTAAAGTAGTAGAGGGTATTTTCAAAGGCGATACTATCAACACGCCATCTATGTTGGCCGTAGCAGATTACCTTGATGCGCTGGACTGGGTACGTGCAATCGGTGGCGTAAAAGAAACTATCGCTCGCTCCAATGCTAACTTGGACGTACTGAAAAAATTCGTTGCGGCCAATGAGTGGATCGACTTCCTGGCGCAGACTCCAGAAACTCTGTCCAACACCTCTGTATGCTTCACCTTGAAAGCAACGGCCGATCAGGTAAAAGCCATGATCAAATTGCTTGATAAAGAAGGTGTTGCTTACGACATTGGCGCCTATCGCGATGCACCTGCCGGTTTGCGTATCTGGTGTGGGGCAACGGTAGATGCTGCTGATTTGGAAGCGGTATTGCCTTGGCTGACTTGGGCATACAACGAAGCTACAGCTGCTTGATTAATAGATGTTGACCGAATCAGGCCGTGTTTTTACACGGCCTTTTTGTTCGTCGATTTGAGGAAGATGACCATGTTTAAAATAAAAACTTATAACGCCATTTCAGTGAAAGGCCTGAACCGTTTCCCTCGTGAAAACTACGAAGTTGCCAGCGACATCGGCGCACCTGATGCGTACATTCTGCGCAGCCACAAATTACATGGTGAGCCACTGCCGGAATCAGTTAAAGCGGTTGCCCGAGCCGGTGCGGGCACTAACAATGTTCCTGTTGATGAATACACCAAGAAAGGCGTAGTGGTGTTTAACTCGCCCGGTGCTAATGCCAATGCGGTGAAAGAATTGGTGCTGGTGGGCATGTTACTTGGCTCGCGCGGGATTGTTTCCGGCATGCAGTATGTAAATGGTCTGACGCACATCACCGATGCTGACGAAATGTCCAAGCTGTTGGAAAAAGAAAAATCCAATTTCGCCGGTATGGAAGTACAGGGCAAAACTTTGGGTATTGTAGGTTTGGGCGCGATTGGTTCTTTGATTGCTGATGCTGCTTTGGCATTAGGTATGAACGTTGTGGGCTTTGATCCGGCGTTATCAGTAGAAGCCGCATGGCGTTTGCCAAATCAGGTTGGGCGTATGGAGAACCTGCAATCGTTGCTGGCGCGCTCTGACTTTATCACCTTGCATGTACCTGCTATTCCACAAACCAAACATCTTATTAATGCTGATACGTTAAAAGTCTGCAAAAAAGGTGCTGTGCTGCTGAACTTTGCGCGTGAAGCGATTGTTGATGCGCACGCCGTTGTTGATAGCTTGAATGCTGGTCATTTGGGTAAATACATCTGCGATTTCCCCGAGCCAATTCTGCTTAATCGCCCGGATGTATTGGCAATGCCACACATTGGCGCCAGCACCGAAGAAGCAGAAGAAAACTGCGCGATTATGGCCGCAGACCAACTGGTAGATTTTCTGGAGAACGGTAATATCAAGAACTCCGTTAACTTCCCCGCTGTGGCTATGGATCGCAATGAGGGTATAGGTTCTCGTATCACTTTCTCTAATGCGAATGTATCCGGTGTGTTGGGGCATGTGTTGTCGGTATTGGCTGATCACAAAGTCAACGTAGTGGATATGGTCAACAAAAGCCGCGGTGATGTAGCCTATAACATCATTGATGTTGAGCTTGCGCCTTCTGCAGAAGTAATCGCAGCCCTGACGAAAGTTGAGCATGTGATTGCAGTACGTGTGATTTAATTCCGGGGTTATTTCCCTTTAGTCATTGGGGGCAGGGTAGATGTATAAACTGGTCTTCTTTGTCCCCGACTCCCATCTCGAACAAGTTAAGGCTGCCGTATTTGCGACGGGAGCCGGGCGCTTGGGCAATTACGATCAGTGCTGTTGGCAGGTACTGGGGCAAGGGCAGTTTCGCCCTTTAGCTGGCGCCAATCCTTATCTCGGCCAACAGAACCAACTTGAAATTCTCCCAGAATACCGTGTTGAAATGGTTTGCCGCGATGAACTGATCGGTGAGGCTGTCGCTGCTTTGCGCGCCGCTCATCCTTACGAGGAACCTGCATTTGATGTCTGGCGTTTGGCTGATTTGGAGGTAAGGCAGGTTGAGTGATGCTCTGTTTAATGCGTTATCGCGCTACCTTATCCATGACCCATTAGAGCTGGTGGTACAACCTCAGGCGGCGGTGTTAGTGCTGATTAGTCGCGGCGATAATCCGGCAGTCCTCTATACCAAGCGCGCCGCACATTTGCGTCAACATCCTGGGGAAGTATGTTTTCCGGGGGGGATGTGGGAGGAAAGCGATGCGGATTTGTTTATCACTGCCCAGCGCGAAACCCATGAAGAAATCGGTTTGCCGGCTTCTGCTATCAATCTTCTGGGGCGACTGCCCCAGTCATATACGCGCGCGGGAGTTCCGGTCACGCCCTTTGTTGCCAGTTTCGATGCGAGTGTCCCGCTGCATCCATCTCCCGCCGAGCTAGATAGTATTTTTTGTGTTCCGCTCACGGTTTTCAGTGAGGGGATTCAGGTGCGCGAAGACACCTTCGAGCGTAACGGTCGTGAATTTAATGTGCCTGTTTATCATTATGAAGGGTATGAAATTTGGGGCTTTACCGCAGCAGTAACCGACAAGTTGCTACGCCTGTTGACGCGAATCACATCCTGATTGGTATCCACCCTAACTTTTTGTTCTTTACTGCGTAAAAAATTACAGTTATTTGACATAAAAGTTATATCTGCCAAGATGTAAAACCATAATTAATAATCAACCAATAATGGCTGGCCTGCGGTTTTTGCCATTCTCTATTTTTCAGCGGGCGGCTTGCCTGAGTACTTAAGGATGAATAATTACCACACACCTTTGCGCGATATCGCTTTTACCCTGTTTGAGCTGTTTGATTACGCAGGGCACTGCCGGGCGATAGGCTACCCTTCTTTGGATCGCGAACTGACCGATGCTTTTTTAGGTGAAGCGGCGCGTTTTGCTGAGGAGGTATTGGCTCCCCTCGGGCCAGTTGGCGATCGTCAGGGCTGCAAATTAATTGATGGCAGGGTCATCACTCCTTCTGGTTTTAAAGAAGCCTATCAACATTATTGCGCTGCCGGTTGGCCGGGGTTATCACGCTCGGTGGATTATGGCGGCCAAGGGCTGCCGCAATCGCTCAGTGTGATCCTGAACGAGGTTCTGGGGACGCCCAATTGGGCATGGGCTATGTATGCCGGTTTGTCGCAGGGGGCGATGCATACGATTGAAACCCATGGTACTGAGCCGCAAAAGAAGCAGTATTTGCCGGCATTAATCTCTGGTAGCTGGACCGGCACAATGTGCCTGACTGAGGCTCAGGCTGGTAGTGATTTGGGTTTGTTGCGTACGCGCGCAGAGCCGCAGGGCGATGGTAGTTACAGCATTACGGGCACCAAGATTTTCATCTCTTCCGGGGATCACGACCTTGCCGAAAACATCGTGCACATCGTGCTTGCTCGCCTACCCGATGCGCCTTTGGGTACCAAAGGGTTAACCCTCTTTATCGTCCCAAAATTATTAAAGGGGAATGAGGGTGCGCTTACGACAGCGAACACAGTTAAATGTGTGGCGCTTGAAGAGAAGATGGGGATTCATGGCAATGCCACCTGCGAGTTGCAGTTTGAGAATGCTAAAGGATGGTTGCTGGGTGAGGAGAACAAGGGTTTAAACCATATGTTCACCTTTATGAATCTGGCGCGGATAGGCTCAGGTCTGCAGGGGCTGGCGCACGCTGAAGTGGGCTACCAAAAATCCTGTTTATACGCGCGTGAGCGACTGCAAATGCGTTCGTTGAGTGGGATTAAAAATACGGAAGGCATGGCAGATCCCATTATTGTTCATCCCGATGTTCGCCGCATGCTGCTGACCCAGAAAGCCCTGCTGGAAGGGATTCGTATGTTGGGCTATTACACCAACATCCAGATGGATGTGAGCCAACAGTCTACAAGCCTCGCTGAGCGTGAACAGGCTTCTGAACTGCTCGGTATACTTACCCCTATCGTGAAAGCCTTTAGCACTGAGGTCGGGTTCGAGTCTGCGAATCTCGCTCTGCAGTGTCTCGGTGGCCACGGCTATATTCGCGATTGGGGGTTGGAGCAAAATCTGCGCGATTGTCGTATCGCGACTTTGTACGAAGGCACCACCGGTATTCAATCGCTGGATTTATTGGGTCGCAAGGTGTTGGGCTCGAACGGAAAGGCACTCATTCTGCTCGTAACTGAAATACAACATTTCTGTCGCAGTTGTGATGAGAGTGAGCTGCTGGCAGCGCATGCGGCACAATTGGCTACACTCAGTCAGGAGTGGCAACAATTGAGCGCAAATATCGCGCACAGGGCCCAGCATAACCCGGACGAAATTGGTGCAGCCGCGGTAGATTATCTAATGTATTCGGGCTATCTTGTGGTAGGTTTTTTATGGCTAAAAGCGCAAAAAATAGCACTGCAGCAATTGTCTACGTCTATCGCTGACCCAGGTTTTTATCGTGCAAAGCTGGCGACAGCAGAATTTTATTTCGCGCGTATATTGCCGCGGACTCTCAGTTTGGTTAAATCGATAGAGTCGGGCGCGGATAATTTAATGAGTTTGGCTTGCGCTGATTTTTAATGTTGAAAAATAACAAAAGTGGAGAATGTCGAATGTCACTGAATTACAACAGAACCCTTGTCGAGGTTTTTTCTGGATCCTGTAAGTCATTTGCTGACAAAAATGCGTTCACTTGCATGGATCGTACCTTGACTTATGCTGACCTTGATCGGTTATCCGGGCGCTTTGCAGCCTATTTGCAACAACATACCAACTTAAAACCGGGCGATAGAATTGCAGTGCAATTACCCAATATTTTGCAGTACCCCGTTGTTGTATTTGGCGCTTTGCGTGCGGGTATGGTGGTTGTTAATACCAATCCACTTTACACAGCACATGAAGTAAAACATCAACTCAATGATTCAGGCGCGAAAGCGTTGGTTGTGCTGGCAAATATTGCCAAAAATTCGGCTTCGATTATTAAGGAAACTAAAGTCGAGCAAGTGATCGTAACGGAGCTGGCCGATTTGCATTCGCCGCTCAAGCGCGTGTTATTAAATTTTGCGGTGAAACATCTTAAAAAGATGGTTCCCCCTTATGAATTTCCGCAACAAATTGCTTTTAACAAGGCGTTGGCATTGGCAGGCAAGCCTTGGCAGCCCGTAGCGCAAACACCGGATGATATTGCGGTTTTGCAATACACTGGCGGCACTACCGGCGTAGCAAAAGGTGCGATGCTAACGCATCGAAATTTAGTGGCCAACATGGCACAGCTCAATGAGCGGATGAAAGATATTTTTCGCCCGGCTCAGGAGCTTTATGCAGCACCTTTGCCGCTTTATCACATTTACTCTTTTACTATCCATTGCACCTCAGCGATGGTGTTGGGCAATCACAGTATTCTAATCCCCAACCCGCGCGACATTCCCGGATTTGTAAAAACCTTGCGGGGCAAACCAATCACTTTTTTTGTCGGACTCAATACATTATTCAATGCATTGCTGCGTAATCCAGATTTTTGTGCATTGGATTTTAGTAATTTGCGCCTCACTTGTTCTGGCGGCATGGCGCTTACGGCAGAAACAACAAAACATTGGATGGAAGTGACCAAGGCTCCCATCAGTGAAGGTTATGGTTTGACAGAAACATCTCCCGTCGTTTCCAATAATCCTCTCACTCATGTCCAGTATGGAACTGTAGGGCTTCCTTTGATTGACACTAATTGCAAAGTCATCGATGACGCAGGCAATAGCTTGCCAACTGGTGAGGCAGGGGAATTGTGTGTGCAAGGGCCGCAAGTAATGAAAGGTTATTGGTTGCGCCCTGATGCAACTGCAGAAGTCCTTGATGCGGATGGTTGGTTTAAAACAGGTGATATAGCCATCATTCAAGCGGATGGGTATATCAAAATTGTTGATCGTAAAAAAGACATGATTAATGTGAGCGGTTTTAAAGTATTCCCCAATGAAGTGGAAGATGCATTAAGCGGTCATCCGGATATTGTTGAGGTTGCTGTTGTTGGTGTGCCCGATGGCGAGGGTAGCGAAACCGTAAAAGCATTTATTGTTACCGCCAATGAACAGTTAACTATTGAGCAGGTGCGCAAGTTTGCTAAAGAATCATTGACTGCATACAAAGTCCCGCACTTGATTGAATTCCGAAAAGAGCTACCCAAAACCAATGTGGGGAAAATTTTGCGCAGGGAATTACGCGATCAGGAAATAGCAAAAATAAAGAAGTAATGGTGTGTAACTGTTAATTAATAGGATGCGTTTATGGATTCACTGTTTGGAATTATTACCAGCCCGGCTTTTTGGATTGCATTGGTTTTGCTTTACACCTTGAAGAAGGGGATCCATTTTGTTCCACAGAATCGTGGGTATGTTATTTATCGTTTTGGGAAATACACCAAAACCCTTAGCTCGGGTTTGAACTTTATTGTCCCTTTTGTGGAGTCGGTAGAAGCGGATCGCAATTTAAAAGAGCAGACGCTGGTGATCCCGCAACAATCTGCCATTACGAAAGACAACATTGCATTAATGATTGATGGTGTACTGTTTATCAAAGTGATTGATGCAGCGGCAGCTACCAACAATATTACCGATTACAAATTGGCTTGCACCCAATTGGCCATGACCTCCATGCGTAATGCCATTGGTTCAATGGAGTTGGATGACTGCTTTCAAAATCGAGCTGCCATCAATGCGAAAATTCAGGAGGCGATGCAATCTGCTACTGAGCCTTGGGGGCTAATTGTATTGAGGTTTGAATTGCTTGAAATCGGAATTCCTGCCTCAATCAAAGAAGATATGGAAAAACAAATGACGGCAGAGCGACAAAAGCGCTCGGCAATCCTCACTGCGGAAGGTGTAAAAATTGCGGCTATCACCACTGCCGAAGGACAAAAGCAGGCGCGTGTATTAGATGCAGAAGCGGCTAAGGCGGAGCAAGTGCTGGCCGCAGAGGCAAGCAAAGAGGCACAGATTCTTGAGGCTGCGGGTAAAGCAGAAGCCATTCGCCTGGTGGCGATTGCAGAAGCTGAAGCACTCACCACAATTGGTAAATCTGCAGCGACTGATGAAGGTCAAAAAGCAGTGACATTGAATTTGGCTCAAGGGGCTATTGCTGCACATAAAGCGATCGCTCATGAAAGCACAGTGGTGCTGACCGACGGCAGAACCAGTGACAATATCGCCAATACAGTCGCTCAGGCGATGGCAGTTTCCTCAACGATTAATTTGGCGCACGCCTGATACCTGAGGAGTCTTTATGAGTAGCTTGATTGAACATTTCGCTCAGCATCACGACCATCTCCTTTATATGATTGCTGGTTTGTGTTTTGTGTTGGAGCTGAGTGTGCTGGGGCTGAGTGGTCCGTTGTTATTTTTAGCATTGAGTTGTTTGTTGACGGGAGTGATGGTGACGCTGGGAATTATCAGCGGTTGGGAAATGGAAGTGCTCAGCGTGGGCGTATTGGCTGCGTTAAGTGCAACCTTGTTATGGAAGCCCTTAAAAAAATTTCAGAATGCAGGTGTCGGCCATGACACCAGCAGCGACATGATCGGTAAAGTTTTGCCCGTTACCCGGCTCATTACTCGCGACCAAGGTACAGTGGCTTATTCCGGAATTGATTGGCAAGCACGTCTTGATGCCGCTTATTCTGAATCAGTTGCGGTTGGTGGCCGTGCCCATGTTGTCGCAGTCAGGGGTTCTTTGTTACTTGTGAAACCTGAATAAAACGATGCACGATAGAAAAAAGCACCTCTAATCCAGGTGCTTTTTTATTTCCTTAATTTGAGAATAGTAATTGTCGCGCCAGATGGTTGCTTAGCTGCTACGCTGAAACAGAGACTGAATAAAATATTGGTCAATAACAATCTGCTGATCAATCTGAAATAATTCGCCGACTAATCAAAAGTATCGATCCCTTAAAATACATTATGAAAACAGCATTGATCCTATCCGGTGGCGGTGCACGAGCTGCCTATCAAGTCGGAGTTTTACAAGCACTGGCAGAAATTTTACCGGATGACTGTGAAAATCCGTTCCCTATTATTTGCGGAACTTCTGCAGGAGCAATTAATGCAGTAGCGCTTGCGGCACATAAGGGTAATTTTAAATCTGCAGCCAATGCATTGGTTTATCTTTGGCAAAATCTGGATATTGGCCAAGTTTATTTATACGGCTGGAGCGATATTTTTAAAGGCCTTGGTTATCTGGGTTTGTCACTGCTTAATGAAGGTATGGGGCGTCGCCGTCCTTTGTCGTTGCTGGATAATGGACCCTTGTGGAATTTGCTAGGATCCAAAATTAATTTCGAAAATATTAACCATTCGATCGATAGCGGAAAACTGCTGGCGGTGAGTGTTTCGGCGATGGGTTATACATCTGGTCACTCGGTTAGTTTTTTCCAAGGCCATCCGGAGTTGGAAGGTTGGTCGCGTTACAGACGTAGTGGTGTAGCAACACAGTTGCGTTTGGAGCATTTGCTCGCCTCATCGGCAATTCCTACTATTTTTCCTGCAGTACGCATTAACCGCGAATATTTTGGCGATGGTGCGTTGCGTCAACTGGCGCCCATTAGCCCAGCATTGCATTTGGGCGCGGACTCGTTATTTGTCGTTGGTGTGAGTGGCAACCGTAGCGCACTTAAAGCCAATCGCCGTGTACCGCATCGCCATTCACCATCAATGGGGCAAATCATTGGTCATCTATTTAATAGCGCGTTTGTGGATGCACTTGAAGGTGATTTGGAACATATGCAGCGCATGAACCAACTGCTGCAATTGATTCCTGCTGAAGTGCGAGAGCGCGAGGGAATTGTGTTGCGCCCCGTCGCCAATATGGCGATATCCCCATCGTATCCGATAGATACAATCGCTGGCCGCAATGTGCGCTATCTTCCAAAAAGTTTGCGCTTTTTTATGCGGGCCACTGGATCTACTGCGAAAGGCGGTGGCGCAACGGCAGCGAGTTATTTATTGTTCTCCAAGGAATTTATTACCGAGCTGATTATGTTGGGGAGGGAAGATACATTGGCAGAAGCAGAAAATATCAAAGCGTTTTTTTTGAAGCAATAGACTATTTCTCATGAAGATCTATTTAAATGTGATTTTATGGCGCTCAATTGTTGCAAATTTATTTCACTTTCTAGATTTTTTCATTTAGTTTTTTTTAGTTTAACTAAAAGATATGTTAGGCGGAATTTGCTACGGAATTTATTGTATTTTGAGTCCTTTATCTGCATGATTGCGACCTTATAAAACGCTATTTTTAGCGATTATAAAATCATTTTTACCAGTTAAATTTCAATTTCTCCTATTTGTGCTCACCTTACCTTGGGGTCTGTGGGCGCTTTTAGTTGTTTATCTTTGATACTTGATTAATGCATTTTGATTCGATGTCATGAAGGGAGTGGTGCCATGAAATGCTATGTTATTAATTTAGATAAAGATATCGCACGACTGCAGTTTTTTGCCGATAATTTTAAGCGCTTGAATCTGGAGTTTGAGCGTATTAGCGCGGTAAACGGGCACCTCTTTTCAGAGCAAGAATATCAAGATTTTGTGCGATTGCGCCCACGTAATGCGAAGTCTTGGTTGCGTGGGCAAATGGGCTGTTTCCTGAGTCACTTTAGTGTGTGGCAATTAATAGCCAACGGATCAGACGATTATGGTGCTGTGTTTGAGGATGATATTCATGTTTCTGATGATCTGGCGGGCTTTCTTAATGATTCGGGCTGGATACCCGAAGCTACTGATGTCATTCGTTTGGAAACATCGACTAATCGGGTTCGTTTGAGTGCCGTTCCTATCGTAAGATACAACAACCGTTCAGCCTACAAGGTTATGTCTACCAGTTGGAATGCGGGTGGATATATATTAAGTCGTGCTACTGCCAGGAAATTAATTGACTTACCTTTGGCTCAACATCAGCCCAGCGACATTCTGTTATTTAACTTCAGTGACTCAGCCTTGGTTCGGGAATTGCAAATTCTGCAGTTCTATCCCGCGCTATGCACGCAAGATAAACACCTCATAAAAAGCGCCAAGCAATTTGCGAGCAATATAGAGCTGAATAATGTTAATAATTTGAATTCGCTGGTTAAGCACTACACGCTGAAAAATCTGTGGGCGTCATTATTAAAAACGGTTAATGGCTATAAGAGAATTGGCTTTCACTAGCTTGGCTTGCTAAAAACAGATTCTAGCGTGGGCTCGGTTTAAAGAGGGTTCTATGCGAAGAGATGGAGGAAGGCAGATTAAATGTATCCACCTTCCACCAAAAGTTATGCGCGGCGACGGAACAGCGGCAGGGGTTGATCAACCGATGCTTGATAGTATTCCTGCAAATCGCTGAGCGATTTTACTGCTTCTTCCAAATTGGCTTCAGGGTTGGCAAATGCGAATGCATTTACACCACAGCGACGCAGGTAGCACAGTTGATCGCGCATAAAATTACCAACAGCGCGCAACTCGCCGGTAAAGCCGTAGCGCTCGCGCAGCAGGCGTGCGGTAGAAAATGCGCGGCCATCCATAAACAGCGGAAAATTTACGCCGATCACTGCAAAGCGGTTGGCATCAGCACCAATCAAATCTGCAGTTTCATCGCTATCCAACCATACGCCTACATCGGTGCGGTTTTGCAATTGGTCTTTTTGTGCATTCCAGACTGCAATCGGGATAATGACTTGGCCTGCGGGCACTTCAGCAGTTGTTACATCGCCTTCTGCTTTGGCGACCAGAATCCAGCTGTCATCAACGATGACGCCGTCTTTAATTAGCTTTGGCATAAACTTTCTCCTTGAATGGAGCTGCACCTATACGGCGATAGGTATCAATAAACAATTCTTCATCGGTACGGTTGGCAACGAACACGTCCACAATCTTTTGAATTACACCGGGCATAGCATCTGCATCGAATGATGGGCCGAGCACATCGCCAAGTGAGGCGTCATTGCTGGCGTTACCGCCCAACTGCACTTGATAAAACTCTTTGCCGGATTTATCCACACCGAGAATACCAATGTGGCCTACGTGGTGGTGACCACAGGCATTCATACAGCCGGAAATGTTCAGGTCGATATCGCCGAGGTCGTAAACGTAATCCAGATCTTCAAACTGACGCTGGATGGCTTCGGCAATCGGAATTGATTTGGCGTTGGCGAGTGAACAGAAATCGCCGCCGGGGCAGCAGATAATATCGGTGATGGTGCCGATGTTCGGCGTCGCGAAACCGGCTGCCTTACATTCTTGCCAGAGCGCAAACAGCTCGGTCTTTTTCACATCGGCCAACACGATATTTTGTTCGTGTGTTGTGCGCGCTTCACCGAAGCTGAACTTTTCAGTCAGGTTGGCAATGATTTCAAGCTGGGTGTCGGTAACATCGCCCGGCGCAACACCGGTTGGTTTCAGTGACAGGGTGACTGATGCGTAACCGGGGATTTTGTGCTCGCGCACATTGCGTTGCAGCCATTTGCCGAAGGCGATGCTTTCTGCCGCTTGCGCATCCACAGCAGCTTGGGCAGTTGTGTTATCGATAGTCTCGTAAGCGGGGGCTGTAAAGAAACCTTTCGCACGGGCGATTTCAGCTTGCGTCAGCTTGTTATTGCCATCTTTCAAATGCTGCCATTCATCTTCCACTTTTTGTGCGAAGACTTCGGGCGTTAATGCGCGCACCAGAATTTTGATACGAGCTTTGTATTTGTTGTCGCGACGGCCGAGCAGGTTGTACACACGCAGGATTGCCTCGAGGTACGACAGTAAATCTTCTTCCGGCAGGAATTCGCGGATGACGGCGCCGATGCAAGGTGTACGGCCCAAACCGCCACCAACATAAACACGGAAGCCCACTTCGTTCTTCTCGTTGAAGACAACTTCCAAGCCGATATCGTGTACTTGTACCGCGGCGCGGTCTTGCGTCGAGCCGGTTACGGCGATTTTGAATTTACGCGGTAAGAAGGCGAATTCAGGGTGGAAAGTAGACCATTGGCGAATGATTTCGCAGTAGGGACGAGGGTCGATGATTTCATCTGGCGCCACGCCGGCAAACTGGTCAGAGGTAGTGTTGCGGATACAGTTACCGCTCGACTGAGTGCCGTGCATACCGACTTCGGCCAGTTCGGCAAGAATGTCGGGTACTTCGGTCAGATCGGGCCAGTTGTACTGGATGTTCTGACGGGTACTGACATGGCAGTAGCCTTTGTCGTAATGACGGGCGATATGTGCCAGTTTGCGCAGCTGGGGAGCGTTGATCATGCCGTAGGGCACATTGATACGCAGCATGGGCGCCAAACGCTGGACATAGAGGCCGTTTTGCAAACGCAACGGCAGGAACTGCTCGGGTGGAAGCTCCCCTGCAAGGAAGCGTTCAGTCTGGCCGCGGAACTGGGCGATACGCTGGCGCAGAATGCTATGGTCGTACTCGTCGTAGATATACATGGAGCTAGATACCTATCATATGGTGTAGAGGCCATCACGGAATGGCGCAGTAGGCTATAAATTGAGGCGCGCAGGATACAGGAAAAGCCGTGCTCCGGCGAGTTGGGCGGCAAGATACCAGTCGGTAATAAGGATGTGAACAAACGTTTTTTACTAAGTGTGTGCCTGTTGGTTATGACACGCAAGTTTATTGGGCTGGCACTGGTATCATGGCCTTATTGATTATTTTTCTATCTATTATCGACTTTCTTTATGCACGCAGATATTGACCAGTTATTTGTCCTTCCCCCTTGCGCGGGGCAGATCCGGATTTTGCAGGAAGATGAACATTTCTTGCTAATCGATAAGCCGACCCGCTTGCTCAGCGTACCCGGCCGTCACCCACAAAACCGCGATTCGGTGATTAGCCGTTTGGAGGTGGATTACCTCGGCGTCAGCATCGTCCATCGGCTGGACTTTGATACCTCGGGGGTGATGGTCATTCCGCGTAACAAAGCCGCGCTGTCCCATATTAGTAAACAGTTTCAGGCGCGTACCGTGAGCAAGCATTACACGGCAGTCGTTGCTGGGTTGATGGAGCACGAAGAGGGCACTATCGATTTACCTATCGTCTCAGGCGAGGGCCCGAAATACAAAATATGCCCAGCGACTGGAAAGCCGTCGGTGACAGAATACAAGGTCCTTAGCCGTGATGAACAAGCGGATACGACTCGGGTATTCCTTCATCCAATCACTGGCCGTTCGCATCAGCTGCGTTTGCACTTACAGGCGATAGGGCACCCGATTCTGGGCTGTGAGTTCTACGCTGGCGAGTTTGCAAAGGCTACCGACCGCTTATTGCTGCATGCGACGGATTTACGGTTCGTGCATCCGGCATCGGGTGAAACGGTTTTTATTGCATCGGCGCCGGATTTTTAAACTCCCTGGTCTGGATGGCGATTGCTTAAGGTGAAAAAGACATTTTCACTTTGCATTAACTTATGTAAATCCTTGTTAAATCCAATCGTGTAATCGGTAAATTGTTTGACAACGTTGTCCTGTTTGCGAAAAATTGCCATCGCTAATCAACCACAAAGGATAACAACATGGGCCATCAACGACTTTTCCTCACCAGTATTCTCTCTGTATCCATCGCATTTGTTGGGTGCGATTCGAGCAACAACGCGACAAACGAATCGACAACACCGCCTGCTGCAGTAACCGCGCAATCCGCACCGGCAGTGCAGGCATCATCGGCAGCGGTATCCGCGCCGGTGTTTTTCGATGATTTCAATTACCAATCCATCGATGCTTTTTATGGCAATGGCTGGAAAGTGCGCACGGAAACCGGCCATCCGGGTATTAAGGGCGCAACCTGGTCGGCAGACGGTTTGTCTTTTCATGCGAATATTCCCGATACCGAATCAGGTGCAGTACGCATGAGTTCGGTTACCAATGGCACTGGCGAGAAGACTCGTCACACCCAGTTCTGCCATGCGCGGAAATACCGTGAAGGCACCTACGCGGCGCGCGTTTTTTTCCGCGATGAGCCGAGCTATGGTCCCGATGGGGATGAAGTAATCCAAACCATGTATGCCATTAGCCCGCTCAAAGCACCCATGGATAAAAATTACAGCGAAACCGATTTTGAATACCTGCCCAATGGTGGCTGGGGTGAAGATGCCAAACCGGCAATGTGGACCACCAGTTGGGATACGTTTCAGTTGGAGCCATGGACCAAAGTCAATGAATTTACCCGTGTTGAAGGCAGCTATGCTGGCTGGCGTACACTGGTGCTGACCGTGGCCGATAACAAAGTTACTTATTATGTTGATAGCAAACTTTTCTCCGAGCACAGCAGCGCTGTGTACCCGGAAGATTTTATGTCGATCAATTTCAATTTGTGGTTTATGCCCAAAGGGGCGGATGGCTCTTTAGGGCCAGTTGATTCGCCAGAAATGCGTGAATATCAAGAGGATATTGATTGGGTATTCTTCCAGGAAGGTGTGGCGATAAGCACTGCTGAGGTGGAGGCGCAGGTTGCACAAATGCGCTCAAACAAGGTGACCTATATGGATGATGTAAAAGAGCAAAATCCGCCTTTACCATCACCGTGTGGTTTGTAAGTTATTTCGTGTACGATAAAAAATGCCCGGACATGTTGAATGTCCGGGCATTTTTTTACGCCTATTTTAACTAGTAAAGATCACGACTAATGTTGCGAGGCTTCCGCAGCGCCAATGCCCGTCTGTGAACGCACAAACTGTGCATCAAACGCAGCTTGCTCAGCAGCGGCAGCAGCGGATTTATCGGTGATCGAGAAAAACCAAATGCCGATAAATGCAATGCTCACCGAGAAAATCGCTGGATACTTGTACGGGAAAATTGCCGTGGCATTACCAAAGGTGTCGACCCATACGGTTGGGCCAATCACTACTAGAACGACTGCTGTGAGCAATCCCAATCCGCCACCAATCACCGCGCCGCGCGTAGTGAGTTTGCGCCAGTACATGCTGAGCAACAAAATCGGGAAGTTTGCGCTGGCGGCAACACAAAAGGCGAGGCCGACCATAAAGGCCACGTTTTGTTTTTCAAACACTATACCGAGCAATACGGCAATCACGCCCAAACAAATCGTGGCGATGCGCGATGCGCGGATTTCTTTCTTCTCATCGCGCGCACCTTTGAGTATCAGGGTTGCATAAAGGTCATGGGAAATTGCGCTTGAACCAGCCAGCGTTAAGCCAGACACCACAGCAAGAATGGTGGCGAAGGCAACGGCAGAAATAAATCCGAGCAATACATCGCCACCCAACGCTTGCGATAAATGGATCGCCGCCATATTGGCACCGCCAATGAGTGCACCATCGGTAAAGTAAGCAGGATTTTTCAACAGCAAAATAATTGCACCGAAACCGATGATGAAAGTGAGGATGTAGAAGTAGCCGATAAACCCGGTGGCATAAAATACCGAGCGGCGCGCTTGCACGGCATCTTTCACAGTGAAGAAGCGCATCAAAATATGCGGCAAACCGGCGGTGCCGAACATGAGTGCGATACCGAGTGAAATAGCGGAAATAGGATCGCTGACTAGTGTGCCGGGCGCCATGATGGCATTGGCTTTCGCGTGCACTTTGACTGCTTCTGCAAATAAATTTTCGAAGCTGAAACCAAATTGCAGCATGACTAAAAATGCCATTAAGGATGCGCCAGACAATAATAAAATCGCTTTGATCAACTGTACCCAAGTAGTCGCAATCATTCCGCCAAAAGTTACATAGAGCGTCATGAGTACACCTACAATCACAACTGCTGCTTCGTAGGGCAGGCCGAATAACAATTCAATTAATTTACCGGCGCCGACCATTTGTGCGATCAGATAAAAAATAACCGTTACCAGTGAACCACTGGCGGCGAGTATGCGAATCGGTTTTTGTTGCAGGCGGAAAGAGGCCACATCGGCAAAGGTATATTTACCCAAATTGCGCAGGGGCTCGGCGATCAGCACCAATACAATCGGCCAACCCACCAAAAAGCCGATGGCGTAAATCAAACCATCAAAGCCTGAGGTATAAACCAATCCTGCAATACCGAGGAAGGATGCGGCAGACATGTAATCGCCAGCAATAGCCAAACCATTTTGGAAGCCGGTAATACCACCGCCAGCCGCGTAAAAATCGCTTGCGGTTTTGGTGCGGCGCGCAGCCCAATAGGTGATACCGAGAGTCACAGCGACGAAAGCTAAAAACATGACGATGGCGATGACGTTCACGCTTTTTTCACTGCTTGCCTGAGCCCAGGCGCAAGTCGCCATAGCAGAGAGAATTAATGCGACAGGAGCGTTGTATCTCATAGCTTGCCTCCCGCTTTTTCCACGATGGCTTTAGTCAGTGGCTCCAACACGCGGTTGGCGTAGTAAACATAAATGCCGGTGATGAGCATGCAAAACAAAATGATACCGAGGCCGAGCACCATACCGATGGTAGTGACACCATTACCAATTGGCGTTCCAAGCGTAGTGGGGTGAAAGGCGATGGTAAGGATGAGCGCAAAGTAAGCGGCGATAGTGGCCAGTGATAAAGGCCACATAATTTTTTTGCGTGCGCGGGTCAGGGCCGCGTACTCCGGCAGCTGCCGGATAGTCTCAAGCTGCATTTCAGGTTTCCCTCGTTATTGTTAATAATTGAGGGGGCGATTAAATGCCTAACTTGTATGCAGGGTCAAGTGAATAATAGTCGGTTGAATATTAGATCCAGCCTTTTTGGCGGGCGATGCGTGCAGCGTCCACGCGATTGGCTGCGTGTAATTTGGCGATCGCTTCGGAAAGGTAATTGCGCACTGTACCTTCGGACAAACACAGCACTGTTGCAATCTCAGCAGTGGTTTTCCCTTCGGCGGCCAAGCGCAGGGCGCGGCGCTCTTTATCATTGAGTGGATCACTTTCGCCCAGCGCCATCATCGCAAGTTCACCATCAATCACCCGCTTGCCATCCATGACTTTATAAATTGCCTGAATGAGTTGTTCCGAAGGGGCATCTTTTAGTAAGAAGCCGGAGACGCCCATGTCGATAGCGCGACGGATATAACCGGAGCGGCCAAAGGTGGTGATGATAATGGTTTTGGTGGGCAATTTTTGTTGCAGTACCCATTGCGCTAACTCAAGGCCGGAGCGGCCGGGCATTTCAATATCGGTGAGTAAAATATCGTAGCTGTTTTGTTTCATTAGCAGCCAGGCGCGGTCGCCATCTTCCGCCTGGGTGATTTCAAATCCATTTTCCATACTGAGCAAGGCGGCCAATGCACCGCGTACCATGGATTGGTCTTCTGCTAATAAAATTTTCATCGTTGTTTACGATCCTTGCTGATTCAGTTCGTGGCGCGGTAATGAAATGACAAATTCACACCCCTTATTGATGGAAGATTGCAAATCGCCCATGAGTGCGTTTAATCGCTCTTGTATGCCCTGTAAGCCGTTTCCGGGTATCAGGGATTTCACTTCGCCGTTATCGCGCATGCGCACAAAAATTTTGTCGCACTGTTGTTGGAATTCAATCTGGCAGTGATTGCCATTGCTGTGGCGCAACACATTGGTGGTCAACTCAGTCAACGCCAAAATGATTGCCGTTTCGGCGCGCGGGGTCAGTTGTGGAATTTCGCCATGCAAGTCGACGATAAAACCGCTCTGCCGCAATTTTTCACACAGTTCCATCACTTCACCCGACAGCCCGCGATGTTTATAGCCGGATACTGTCTGGCGCACCAAACTCAAACTATTACGCGCAATTTGATGCAGGTCGGATAAGTGATCTTTAACTTGTTCGTGCTTTTCTTGTGCGAGTAGCTTTTCAGCCAGCTCCGCCTTGAGTGCAATACTTGATAGGGTATGCCCGAGAATATCGTGCAGGTCGCGTGCGATACGTTCACGCTCGGCAATGACCGCCAGCTGTTCTATTTCCTGATGGCTTTTAAGCTGGCTGATGCGCGCCTCCATCCGCAATTTTTCAACGTAGCCAACTATACCGATAGTGATTAAACCCGAAAGTGCAGGAAAGGCGAAATAGGGCAAAGGGTACTTAAAATAAAAGTGCAGCCCTGCAATCGTGAAGGTTAATAGCGTGGTGACGGCTAACCAGGTTTTGGTGCGATACGAAAACCCCACCAGAAAACCGATATAAGAAAAAAATGTTCCCGAGCCAGGGGTGTAGGGGGTGATCGCCAGCGTGAGTACCACAATCCCAAGAATAGGTTTCCATATCTGTTGCGAGTTAAGCGTAATCGCCCACAAATACAGCGAGACAAAGACAAAATAAACTCCGATCAATAGGATTTGACCGAGAGCGGAGTGATCCGTGTAGTACACCGGGAAGAAATACCAGAGGCTAAATACCAGCCAGACCCAGGATTTTGCCGAGTAAATGGAGCCTGCACATTGCGCGGGGTGATGGTTCATAGGTTGTTGCCCGATGCATATTCTGGATAAGTAATGCTGAAAATAGCCCAGCACTATTATGGACCACCTCCAGTCGAGTATGAATCACTTCCAACTGGGTAAGAAACTTCGGCAGATAAGTGCGCCGGCTGCTATATAACAGTCTGTTCTGATGAAAATGTTTATACCATCGGCGAAAGTCACCAGTGTTCTATGACAAATGTCAGCGGGGGCAACGTCAGTGGACATCGATTTGGGGGAATAGGCTTGGGAAGCGCACTGTCATGACAGTAGATCAACAATCCGGGCTCTTGCGCGTGGTTGGAGTAGGTGCGTCGGCGGGCGGGGTCGATGCACTTGTGCAGCTCTTGCCCCGGCTCAAGCCTGATAAACGCAGCGTATATATCATTGCCTTGCATATGGCTAAGGGGGCGGATGTCGAGGCAATCCTTCGCTTGTTAAAGCATCGCTCAGCGTTACCCATGGCGATTGCCATCCAGAACGACAAGTTGGTTGCCGACCAGATTTTTTTAATTCCTCCCGGCGTGAGAGGGATTATCCGTGCGGAGCGGATCCGGCTATTGCCGATGACTCCGGAGCAAATCTCCAGCCCTTCGGTTAATGCACTGTTTGATTCCATCGCCCTGGATGCCAGCAGCAATGGTGTGGGAGTAATTTTGTCGGGTGCGGGCAGTGATGGTTTGTTTGGTTGTCAGGAGATTCGTGCAGCCGGTGGGAAAATTCTGGTCCAGAGCCTGGCGTCATGCCAAATAGGGGGGATGCCTGCAGCGGTGATTGAGGCAGGCTTTGCCGATGAAATCCTGTTGCCAGAGCAAATTGCCCAGCTGCTTAATACGGATGAGCTGGGCGGCCAAAGCCATGCACCTCGGCTCACCATTCGAAGCAAGCCGCCGCTGACTCCCACAAGCACCCATCCTCTCCCTAAAGCCCTCAACGTGAGCGCACCTTTACAGCGAGACGATGCGGAAATTCTCAAACAATTGTTGCACACCATGCAGGCGATAACCGGATGTGATTTCTCCTGTTATAAAGAAGAGACTTTGTTGCGGCGACTGCATAAACGTATTGATGGCTTGAAAATTACGTCTCTGGCTGACTATCAGGTTTATACGCAACAATTTCCGGATGAGCTGCGTAAGCTGCAGAACCACTTTCTGATCTCACTTTCATTTTTTTTCCGTGACAACGAGTCTTTTTCGGCCTTGGGGCAACACCTGTCCACACTGCTAAAAAATAAAGTCAGGGGTGATTCCATCCGCATCTGGGTGCCCGGCTGCGCTTCCGGAGAAGAGTGCTATAGTTTGGCAATACTCTTGGGCGAGATTCTGGATAAGCATTTCGCCGATTTTTCTATCACTATTATTGGCAGCGATTTGAATGAGCAAGCACTCGCCGTCGCTGAGCGTGGTTGCTATCCGGCCACGGCATTCCGCGATCTAAGCCCGGATGCTATCGGCCATTACCTTGAGCAGAATGGTGTCGAGTTTTCGGTTAAACCGCATCTTCGCCAGATCTGTCATTTTCGCATTGAAGATGTTGCCCGCTGCCAGCTGTTGGAAAAAGTGGATGTGATTAGTTGCCGCAATTTACTCATCTATATGAAAAGTGAACTGCAAGATAAGTTAATCAGGAATTTTCATCATTTTTTAAATACGGGCGGGCTGTTATTTCTCGGGCAATCAGAAACTATTGGTTTAATCGGTAATACTTTGTTTTCACCATTGGATCAGTATCATCGCGTTTATCGCCGTAAAAATAGTAGCGCCAAACAGGCGTAATAGGTTTGTCACTAAGGATGTCGAATGAAGATGGTTTTGACCTTATTGGAAAAGCGAACACTAGTCAGCAATTTGCTGGTGGGATTTGGTGTTTTGTTATTGACCATTTTGTTGCTGGGGATCAACTCCATTCTGACGGTGCGGGAGATCAACCGGCAGGCGTCCGAACTTTATCAAAATGAATTACTCGCGATTTCCCATATCAAGGAAGCAGACATCAATCTGATTCTAATCGGGCGCAGCCTTCGCCAATTTATTCTGTCCCCCAGTGAAGGGGGGCGAGCAGATGCCAAAGTGCGGCTCGAGCAAGCGATGCTAAAGCTGCGCAAAGAATTGGATGCGACGGCTAAGATCATTCAGGAAGAACAGGTCAAACAATTGCTGGACGAGTTTGAGTTGGAGTTTGGGCAATACAAACGGAATGTGAATGCCGTAATTGAGTTGGTAGACGAAAATGCCGAACACCAAACTGCCGCTATCGCGTTTATTTCCAGCAACCGCTTTAGCCAAACCGTTGATGTAGCAGACCAAACCTTGTCGCGTATGGCACGGGCAATTGAAGACCGCGCGCAAATGAAGGCAGAGACGCTTGCATGGCATAGCAAAAGTATTCAACGGCTGAATATTGGATTAATTCTTGCCGGGCTATTCTTTGGTGCGATTGTCGGCGCATTGATTGGTCGCTCAATAAAAGGGCCGGCGGATCGTCTGCGCGGAGCCATTGACGTACTGGCCAAAGGTGAGGTTAACGGTACCATTCCGTTAACGGATTACCCCAATGAATTGGGAGTGATTGCACGCGGTGTGGAACAGTTGCAAAGCGTTTATCGGGAGATGGAGTTTCAGCGCTGGGGCAAAACCCATCTGGCTGAAATTGCTACGTGCCTGCAACAGGCAGAGAACTTTTCCGATTTATCCCACGCAGTCCTTTCCAATCTTTGCCCTCTGGTGGGGGCCGGGCATGGAGTGTTTTATGTCTACGAGGAGGGCGAGGGTCTGAGTTTGTTGGGGGGATATGGATATCGCGAGCGTAAGCAGCTGAAACAGCGATTTGCCTTGGGCGAAGGGTTGGTAGGGCAATGTGCGCTTGAGCGGTCACCCATCACCTTGACTGATCCGCCTGCGGACTACATCACCATTAATTCGGGGTTGGGCGAAAGTGTTCCCAATGTTATCGCCATGCTGCCCATTCTCCATAACGAGCGCTTGCTGGGAGTTTTGGAATTGGCCTCATTCCAACCTCTGCATAAGCGTGAACAGGATTTGTTGGATGCATTAATGCCAATCCTGGGGATGAGTATGGAGTTGCTTGAACGCAGCTTACATACCCGAACGCTTCTGAGCGAAACCCAGGAGCAGGCAGTGCGGATGGAAAAACAGGCCGCGCAATTGGAAGAGCAATCGGTCGAAATGGAGGCTCAACAGGCCGAGCTGATGCAAACCGAAGCCTGGTTCCGTGGCATTGTAGAGACAGCGCCTGATGGTATGTTGGTGGTAGATAACCGGGGCACCATCATTTTGTGTAACCCGAAAGTGGAAGAACTTTTCGGTTATGCATCGGGCGAAATGCTGGGGCAAAGTGTTGATCAATTGGTGCCAGACGCCGTTCGTGCCGGTCATGCGCAACAACGTGCTGGCTTTATGGTGGCGGGTGGAAGCCGCGCGATGGGTGCAGGGCAGGAACTCAAAGGTGTTCGCAAAAATGGCAGTGAATTTCCAATTGAAATCGGATTGAGTTTGCTTCCCGATCTTGGCGGTCGCGGCCCTTGTGCCTGCGCATCTGTCCGTGACATCAGCGATCGGCGTTTTGCCGAACAAAAATTGCAGCACGCCAAAGAACTTGCTGAAGACGCCACGCGTATGAAATCGGATTTCCTTGCCAACATGAGCCATGAAATCCGCACCCCAATGAATGCGATTATCGGCATGTCGCATCTGGTATTAAAAACCGACCTTAATGTGCGTCAGCGCGATTACATCAAAAAAATCCAGGGTTCAGGCCAGCATCTGCTCGGTATCATCAACGACATTCTCGATTTTTCCAAAATCGAAGCCGGTAAACTTTCTATTGAATCCAATAACTTTGAATTGGATAAAGTGTTGGAAAATGTTGCCAGTTTGCTCTCGGATAAAACCAGCGCGAAAGGGTTGGAACTGGTGTTCAATATCGATCCGGAGGTGCCGCGCAATTTAACCGGCGACTCGCTGCGTATCGGACAAATTTTAATTAATTACGCGAACAACGCGGTCAAATTTACCGAGCAAGGTGAGATTGTCATCTCGGTCAAAGCGCATGAGCAAGATGATCAGGAAGCCCTATTGTATTTCGCGGTGAGTGATACGGGTATCGGCCTGACCGAAGAGCAGCAAGCGCGGTTGTTCCAGTCTTTCCAGCAAGCAGATACATCCACCAGTCGTAAATACGGCGGCACCGGTTTGGGATTGGCCATTTCCAAGCAGCTTGCCGAGCTCATGGGCGGTGAGGTCGGTGTAGAAAGTGTTTATGGTCAAGGCAGTGTTTTCTGGTTCACCGTCCGCGTGAAAAAGCACAATATCCCATTGCAACAAATACTGCTGGAACCCGCACTACGAGATAAACGTGTATTGGTGGTCGATGATCATGATATGGCGCGCAGCGTCTTGAACGTGCTGCTCAGCAGAATGTCATTGCAGGTTGATGAGGCGGGCAGCGGAGCGGAAGCCATTGCTGCGATACAAGCAGCCGCACAGGAAAGCGATCCTTACGACATTGTATTTCTGGATTGGCGTATGCCGGAAATGGATGGCATCGAAACAGCGCATGCAATCAATGCATTACATTTACAACCTTCGCCCCATTTAATTATGGTTACCGCCTATGGCCGCGAAGATGTGTTACAAGCCGCTGAAACTGCAGGGCTTGATGATGTGATTATTAAACCGGTAAACCCATCGGTTTTATTTGATTCGATCGTGCGGATTCTGGGTGGGCATTTTGTTGCAGAACCGGAAGAAAATGCGAGCAACAACGAAGACTTGTCAGCCATTCGTGGCGCTTCCATTTTGGTGGCAGAAGACAATGAGCTGAACCAGGAAGTGGCAAGAGGGTTGTTGGAGGACGTGGGCTTGGTAGTGACCATTGCCAATAATGGTGAAGAAGCTCTGACGCTATTGCAGAACACATTATTACCATCAACATCAGCACCAATAACATCATCACAACAGAACAGTTACGACCTGATTTTGATGGATATGCAAATGCCCGTGATGGACGGTGTCAGTGCAACGGAAGAAATTCGCAAAAATACGGCGTGGAAAGATTTGCCCATTGTTGCCATGACGGCCAACGCAATGTTGCAAGACAAAGCGCGTTGCTTAGCCGCAGGCATGAACGATCATGTGGCTAAACCTATAGACCCGGACGAACTCTTTCGCGCTCTATTGAAGTGGATCAAACCTCTGGCTAAGGCTGCATCAACGCCAACTACACAATCGATAAAAGCTGGACCGCAAACGAAAGTGGCATCAGGGTCGCTCGCCCTTCAATTGCCGGCAATTGAGGGTGTCGATATTCAATTGGGGCTGAAGCGGGTATTGGGTAAGGTTCCTGCCTATATCTCGATGCTACGTAAATATTTGGAGAGCCAATCAACACTACCTACCGAATTGCGTCAGGCAATAGCGAAGAAGGATAGGGTAACTGCCGAGCGTCTGGCGCATACCGCGAAGGCGGTCAATGGCAATATAGGTGCAAGTGAATTACAGGTTCAAGCAGAAGAGTTGGAGCAGCTGTGCCATTCAGGTGCTGAGGATGAATTGCTAATAAGCAGGCTCAACGATTATGAAAAAGCACTCGCGCTGGTGGTGAATAATATTACCGTTGCTCTACCCGCTGTAGAGGAAGAAAAAACTATCGCGGCCGATGAAAAACTAGCCAAGCCTGTAGTACAAAAACTCGTTCAATTACTGGCAGCGGATGACAGCGAAGCCAGTGATTTTTTTAGCGACAACGCTGCGCTTATCCGCTCGCTCTTTGAGCCTTCAGTGTTTGCACAGATAGGTAAAGCTATAGGTGATTTTGATTTTGAGAAAGCCTTGGCGATTGTGAAATCGCGTCCTCTTTCCGATTCAGTTACAGATCCTCTGAACGGAAATACGAAATGAAAAATAGAAAACGGTTTTTTACCGGTGTGCTTGCATTTCCTGGTGCGCCCCTGCTGCTGTGCCTGTTGGTGGGGGTATTATGCACCGTTGTGGTACTTGGGATTATGCAATCCGATGCGGATACTCGGGGGCATACAGAGTTAGCGATTAAATTGGAGAAATTGCACGGGCAGCTGTCCATGCCTGAGCTGCGCAACCAGGCGATGGCTACGGCATTATTAATGGGGCTTAATGAGCCCGTCATCAAACGCGCTGCGCTTGGTGAGCTCGGTTTAGATCATGCCGAGGTTTTGCAGCAATTGAATGTTGCCCGCAAACATTTTGATTTTGAAGCCGTATATGTTGTCGATAAACAAGGTTTGATTGTTGCTAATGATACGGATGGCAGCAAATCCACTGGCACCAGTGTTGCTTTTCGTCCTTATTTTCATGCGGCGATGAAAGGTGAAGATGCTATGTATATGGCGATTGGAACCCATACGGATTCACGTGGATTATTTGTTGCTGCACCTGTCCGCGAATCAACCGACAGCAGCTCTGCCGTTATCGGTGTGATGTTGATAAAAATATCGGCAGAGCAATATTTGGAAAATTTATTGCGTGGGATTGGCGGTGAAGCGTTATTGATTACGCCGCAAGGCGTAGTATTTGCCTCATCACGGCCAGAGTGGCAATTTGCCGTCATTCCCTCGGTTGATGAAAAAGGCATTCAGGCTATTCGCGATCTGCAACAATTTGGGCTACGTTTTTCCAACGAGCGCCCGGCAGTGCTGGGGTTTGATCCACTGCGACCCAAGATCAAGTTGAAAGAGAAGCGCTATATCGCAGAACATTTAGCAATTGATTGGAGGGACGTAGCTGGACCATGGCAGGTGATCCTGATGAAGGATGCAGCTACTTGGCTCCCTGTCTCATCCAAGGTAAACATTGCCAGCCTGATCATGTTACTTGCAGTGCTGATTGGTTTTGTTATTCAGCAACAAATCAATCGCAACCGACGGTTGAATGCAATTGTTGCACAGGAAAATGAGGCGCGTACCCAAGCACAGGAAAATAGTCTTGCGGCGGCAGAAGAGCGCGCACTGATTGCAAAGGTCACGGCAGAATTGCATGAGGCGCAACATTACACCGGGCTAGTGCAAACATTTATGCATCACGCGAGTGAATTATTCGGTGTTCGTTTCGGACTTTTTTATGTGGCTGATAACGAGCATCGGCAACTGCGTCTCATTGGTGGTTATGGTGTTGCAATCAGCGAGCATGGTAAAACCATCGTGTATGGTGAAGGTCTTGCCGGCCAATGTGCCATTGAAGAAAAAACGTTGTATGTTAATCAGCTGCCTGCGGACTATACGCAAATTGCCAGCGGAAGCGGCGCCGCCGCACCCACGCAGATAATGCTCCACCCTTTGATGTTGAACGGCAAATTGGTGGGCGTAGTGGAGTTGGCAGTTTTTAATCTGCTGACGCAAAAGCAAAAAGAAATGTTGGCCGAGTTTAGCGCAACAACAGCAGTGCTTATCGAAATGATTGAGCAGCGACAAATCCTTGAAATGGAATTGTGCCGGCAACAATTATCAGAAGAGTCCTTGCGTAAGCAAACATCTCTCCAGCAGGCGCTAATTGATAACATTCCCTATCCCATTTTTTACAAAGATTCAGATAGCCGCTTTTTGGGATTTAACCGGGCTTATGAAAAAATATTCAACGTGAAGCGTGCAGACCTCATTGGAAAAAAAGTGCGCGACCTGGAGTTTTTGCCACTTGAGGATCGCATGGCCTACCAAGCCGAAGATGAGCGAGTTATTGCCGAGGTTGTGGAAGTACAAAGAGAAATGCTGATTCCATTTGCTGACGGGGAAATGCACAAAACGGTTTATTGCGTGTCCGGGTTTCGCCTTGCAGATGGACAGCCGGGTGGTTTGGTTGGGATATTTATTGATTTTACAAAATACCAAGAGGGATTAAAGAATGGCTGAGCCAATGGCTGTCATTGAAAAGGCTACTATTTTAGTGGTCGATGATACTCCTGATAATTTGACCTTGATGAGCGGTTTGCTCAAAGATAATTATCGGGTGAAGATTGCCAATAATGGTGCGCGGGCGCTCAAGATTGCAGAATCGGATACGCCTCCGGATTTAATCCTGCTCGACATAATGATGCCGGAAATGGACGGCTATGAAGTCTGTCGTCGGTTGAAAGCCGATAGCAAAACCCGTGATATCCCGGTGATTTTCCTGACCGCAAAAACCGAAGTGGTCGATGAAACCCATGGCTTTGAATTGGGCGCATCGGATTACATTACTAAACCGATTTCTCCTCCCATTGTGCTGGCTCGGGTTGAAACACATCTGGCGATTAAGCACGTGCAAGATTTTCTAAAAGATAAGAATGTATTTTTAGAAGAAGAAGTTAATAAGCGCACGGCTGAAATTATCGCGATTCAGGATGTCACCATTAATGCAATGGCATCGCTTGCAGAGACGCGTGATAACGAAACCGGTAATCATATTCGTCGCACCCAGCGCTATGTAAAAGTATTAGCGGAAAAAGTTCGTTTTAACCCGCGTTATGCGCATTTCCTCAATGACGATAAAACCATCGAGGTACTTTTCAAGTCGGCCCCACTGCACGATATCGGCAAGGTGGGCATCCCTGATCGGATTTTATTGAAGCCGGGGCGTTTTGAGCCGGAAGAATTTGAAATTATGAAAACCCATACCACCTTGGGTCGCGATGCGATTTTGCAGGCGGAAAAAGATCTCGGGATGGAAATGCCGTTTTTAAAATACGCTAAAGAAATTGCCTATAGCCATCAGGAAAAGTGGGATGGTTCCGGTTATCCGGAAGGGCTCTCGGGCGATGACATTCCTATCTCTGCGCGGCTAATGGCTGTTGCGGATGTTTATGATGCATTGATCAGTCGCCGGGTTTACAAGCAGCCTATGCCGCATGAAAAAGCCGTAGGAATTATTAAGGAAGGGCGGGGCACGCATTTTGACCCGGATATGGTGGACGCGTTTCTTGAATTGGAACAAGAGTTCAAGAAAATTGCCGATGCTTATGCCGATAGCGATGAGGATATGCATAAGAAGGTGGAGTATCTGGAGAAAGCGATGAGCGAGAAACCAGAATAAAAAGCGCTGGCAACAGGCGGCGATTCAAAACCAGGCATATGACCAAGAGGCGCCCAGAACAGTGAAATCTTGCCCGATGCGTACCGAAACACCACGCGACCAGGAGAGTTTTAGCGCATGGCGTTTTGCTATTGGTATCGCGAGTGTCAGGCCGGCGCGGCTGTTATCGCTGCGATCATCTTTACGGGTGCCATCGACCGTGGTGGTGCCGCCAGCGTAATAGGTAAAATCAAACGATGCCCACATGCCCGGTTGAAAGGTGTAGACCACATGCGTTTGGGTGGAATACAGCGGCTCCTGTTCGCGTAAGCGCCCACCATAAAAATCATCGTTATCATCGAATAGCCAAGCGCCAGCGTAGAGTTCAAGATCCCAATTGCCAATGGGTTGTGATAGCCCCAATTCAGGTTTGAATGCCCAGCGATTGGTGCCGAGGTTGACTAGCTTGGTGCCATCGTAATCACCTAGTGGAGCCACAACGGATAGGCTGGCCCCCAGAATTGTCTCCCGCTTACGCGTCGCAAATTCCTGTGCTGTCTGCGCCGGTGAACCGAGCAGATTGACTGCAAAACGCAAGATGGGATCGCCGGCGCCGGACATATTGCGATCGCGTAACTCTCCCTGCATCTCGCCGTTGCCCTCAAAGTCCGCGAAGGGAGTTACCAAGGAAATAGTTGCTTGCCGGTTAAGCAGGGCGAACGAACGTGCATAGAAAGGCGCGGCGAGAATTACCCGCGCCTCTGCATCGGTGATGGGTACAGAAGGATCTATCGCCACATCCCCGCTGGAGTAGGCTGTTGCTACACCAGCCACATTGAGGTCGATGGGCATAGGGGAATAGGCACGCGGTTCGAGTTGCTGCGCAAAGGTCGTTCCGGTACTGGCGATGGTCAATGCAGCAGCAATGCATGGTGCAACCAGCATATTCATGCGACCTCGTTTCATGCAGAACTCCTTTGATGTCCCCGAGAATACCTTACAGGTTAGCCTAGGCATGTTAAGCGGATATATCAAAAACAAAAAAAGAGGAAAACCCGCGAAGGTTTTCCTCTTTTGAGAGGCGAAAAAAGGTAACGATTATTTCAAATCGTCGAGGTATTTTTCCGCATCGAGCGCCGCCATACAGCCTGAACCAGAAGAGGTAATCGCTTGACGGTAGATGTGATCAGCCACATCGCCTGCGGCAAATACACCTTCAATGCTGGTTTGCGTTGCATTGCCTTCCAAACCGCTTTTCACTTTGATATAGCCATCTTTCATGGTCAGCTGGCCTTCAAAAATATCGGTGTTGGGTTTATGGCCGATGGCGATAAACACGCCAGCAACATCGATTTCTTGAGTGGCGCCATCCTGGGTACTCTTCAAGCGCAAACCGGTTACGCCTGAATCATTGCCCAATACTTCATCCAGTTGGTGATTCCAAATGACTTTGATATTGCCGTTGGCCACTTTGGCCATCAGCTTGTCTTGCAAAATCTTTTCAGATTTCAACTTGTCACGACGGTGAATCAGGGTCACTTGGCTTGCGATGTTAGACAAATACAGCGCTTCTTCAACCGCAGTATTGCCGCCGCCGACTACGGCAACTTTCTGGTCGCGATAGAAGAAACCATCACAGGTCGCGCAAGCGCTTACGCCTTTACCCATAAAAGCTTCTTCAGATGGCAGGCCTAAATATTGCGCAGACGCACCCGTTGAAATAATCAGCGCATCACAGGTGTAGGTATTGGAGCCAACCAACTTGAACGGACGCTCGGTCAATACGGTTTCGTGGATGTGATCAAAAATAATCTGGGTATCAAAACGCTCGGCGTGCTCTTGCATTTGCACCATCAAATCAGGGCCTTGCAAATCGTGTACGCCACCTGGCCAGTTTTCTACTTCAGTGGTGGTGGTCAATTGACCGCCTTGTTGCATACCGGTAATGACAACCGGTTTGAGGTTGGCGCGCGCAGCGTAAATAGCGGCGGTATAACCCGCAGGGCCGGAGCCGAGAATAATCAGGCGGTGGTGTTGTACGTCACTCATAGGAGATCCTTGATTTTGCTGCAAAAAAGAAGAGGTGATGTAAAAGGGTTGCTGTAATCGAGTTGTCGTAAAAGAGAACTGTCAATGTGGGGGCATGATAGGCGAATCGCAATAGCCGTGCAAAATTGTCTGGTTCAATGCGCGGTATTGGGTTTGGCTATATGCATGTTTCTTGATCGAAACATGCCCTATGCATCAATTAGCGGTATCAGTTAACGATAGCTCCGAGGGTGGATAAACGGCTGCTCCACTCTTGCGCATTGTGGTTTTGTAACAATTGTTCAAATACCTTGGGTGAGAGGGGTTTGGAAAATAGATAGCCTTGCAGTAAATCCGCACCATAATCGCGGCAAAGGCGCGCTTGTTCGCGAGTCTCTACACCTTCGACCACCACAGTTAAATCCAGGCTTTTGGCAAATACAATCATCGCCCGCAAAATTCGGCAGTCGGCAGCATTGTCGGGAACATTCATGACAAATTTTCGATCGATTTTTAATGTGTGTGCCGGTAATTCTTTCAGATAGGCCATGGAGGAATAGCCAGTGCCAAAATCATCGACCGCAACTTCTACCCCATAGTCTTGAAGCTTTTGCAGGCTTTGTGCTGTTTGCGCGAGGTTTTCAATTAATACCGATTCAGTGATTTCAAGGCTGACACAGCGACCGGGTACACCGGTAGACGAAAGATCCTGAATAATGCGCTGGTATAAATCGTCGTCTGTTAATAATTGAGCGCATACATTGAATTTCATATTGAAATTGTCATTGACCAGGCCACGGTTGCGCCAATTCGCTAATTGCTGGCAGGCATTGAAGCGGCTTCTTGAATCAATTTCACCGATCAGGCCAATTTCTTCTGCGAGTGGAATAAATTCAATGGGCGGTAGAATTCCGCGCTCAGGGTGATCCCAGCGAACCAAACCTTCTGCACCGCATATTTCAAATGTTTGTGCATCGACAATAGGTTGATAAAACAAAACGAAGTTATTAGTGGGGATCTGTGCGCGCAATTCTTTTTCGAGGCGCAAGCGCTCTTGCATTTGCGCTTGCATGATGGTCGAAAAAAATTGGTAGTTATCGCGCCCATCATGTTTGGCTCGGTACATCGCCATATCCGCGGCTTTTAATAAATCACTGGCGCTTTCACCAGCATCGGGATAGGTGGCAATACCGATACTGCTGGAGATTGTGTTTTCATAAGCTCCCACCACAATGGGGCGACGCAGGTCGTCAAGAATGCGTTGGGCTAGTTGACTGATAGCTTCGTGCGAATCGAAATTGTGTGCGAGTATCGCAAATTCATCGCCACCGAGGCGGCAGACAATATCGCCAGCACGTACCACATGGACCAAGCGTGTAGCAACGGCTTGCAATACCTGGTCGCCAATGACATGGCCCAATCCATCGTTAATAAATTTAAAATTATCCAAATCGAGAAAAAACAGCGCGAGCTGTTCGTCGTGCCGTTTCGCGCGCAGGATCGCGGCGCGCAAGCTTTCATCAAAGTAATAGCGATTGGCGAGGCCGGTTAGCGAATCGTTTTCGGCCAGGGCGCGCAAGCGCTGGTGGCTTTCTTGTAATTGCCGCTCCAATACATGGCGCGCCCGCGCATGGGTAATCGCGCGAGTCAAATGTTTATGGGCAATTTCGGATTTGAATAATACGTCTTGTGCGCCGGCTTCAATAAATTCACGTTCGAGGTCATCGTCGGCACTGGCGCCGGTAAGAATAATAATGGCGGCGTGGTGCGAGGGATGTTTGTTCAGAAGTTGCAGAACCTCCATGCCATCGATATCGGGCAATCGATAATCGAGTAGCACTGCGTCAAAGTCGCTGCTATCAAACTGTTCCAAACCTTCGCTGGCGGAACAGGCTTGGGCGATGGTGATATCCCATTCGGTTTTTTTAAACGTGCGCACAATGGCTTGTCGGTCGAGTTCATTATCATCAATGAGTAACAGCTTCATGCAGGGTACCTCTCCGCCTCAATGTACTTAATCAACGTATTTTATTTTGCATTCATTTTTATTTTTCAGTTTTCATTGTTTTAATTTTCTTTGTCAGGCAATTCAATGACCCGCCAGTAGTGATCGAGCAAACTAACGACCTGCATAAAATCGCTGTCCATCCGCTGTTTTAGTAAATAACCTGCAACATGTTCGCGATAGGCGGCGATGATGTCTTCGTCTGACTTGGAGGTGGTTAATACAAACACTATTGCATGGGTCAAGTCAGGGTCGGCTCGTAACGCCTCCAAAAACTCCAGGCCGTTCATGCGCGGCATATTGATGTCTAATAAAATAATATACGGAGCGGGTACATCGCCATTACGCAATATTTCAAGCGCCTCCAAACCGTCTTTGGCGCGGTAGAGCGGGTTGAGCAGTTTTAGTTTATGCAGCGCACGGCGGAGTGCGGTGGCATCTATGTCATCATCATCAATGATTAATAAACTGACGGTCTTAAATTCCTGTGAGCCTGGCGGGTGAAGTCTATCAATCATGATCGGATTTCCTTTTTATAGTACATGGCCAAGTGAAGGTGAAACGGCAGCCGCGCCCCTCTGAGTAAACGCTGATGGTGCCACCATAGGTTTCCACAATTTTTTTGATGAGTGCCAAGCCCATACCGCTGCCCTCCAATTCGTCGCGCGGTTTCAGGGTTTGGAACATGCCGAATACGCGTTCCTGGAATTTGGCGGGAATACCAGGGCCGTTATCACTGAGGCTTATTTCATAAAAGTCCTCATTGAGTTGTCGCCCCTCAAGGCGGACTATGCCGTGCTCAAGGTCGTGATGTTTGATCGCGTTGGAAAACAAATTACGCAGGATTTGCTCGAAGGGTGTGCTCAAGGTATCGAACACCGGCAGGTTGCTGCCCAGCTCCAGTTGCAAACCGGCTTTGGTATTCTGAATTTCAAATAATTCAGTGGCCATATGCGCCAGATCAACACGGGTGATATTGCCATCGACCTTGCCGGCACGATAAAAAACCAACATGTCATCCAACAGCTTTTCCATTCGTTGGATACGATTGCGCAACATTTGGGTGTGCTTTTCAACTTCTGAAAATTCTTTTTCTTCCAGGTCTTCATCAATCCAGGTTGAGAGCTGTGCAATGCCGCGCAGCGGCGATTTCAGGTCGTGTGAGGCGACATACGCAAATGTTTCCAGCTCTTTATTCGTCAGCGCGAGTCGCTGATTGGTTTTTTCCAGCTCCTGCTGATGCTGCACCAACAATTGTGCAGATTTTTTTCGCTCATCAATATTGCGGGAAAACACCTTGAGGGTTTTGGCCATATCGCCAATTTCATAAGGGTGATCACAAAAAGGAATGATGAGTTGAGTATTACCACCGGCAATATCCAGCATGGCATGGCGCAATTTTTCCAACTGCCAACTCAGGCTGCGGGTGATTAGCGCTGCGACTAAAATGCCGACCACCAAAAATCCGGAAATAACGACGAGCATTAAATTGGCGGAATGATTTTTGGTGGTGATGGCTTGCTCGTTCAGTAGGCGCATTTTTTCCTGCGCTGCGACAATAATGTGGTCGCACACATTTTCCAGGGTCACGGTCATGGTCTGGATCTGGCTGAGCGCAATATTCCGGTATCCCCCGACATCGCCAGCTTCCAGCTGCCGATGGATATCCTGAATAACAAACTTCCAATCGTTGAACAGGGCTTTGAGTTGGGTAATATCCTCCTGCGCTATATCTTCCCGCTCGATAATTGCCATTTCGCCGATCAGGTTAGTTTCAATCTCGGCCATTTTTGCCGGAATATTTTTTTCGCTGGCCAAAGCGGGGTTAATCGCGACATCCTTAATGATGCGGTTCAGGTTGCTAATATCATTTTTAATGCGCAGCGATGCATTGCTGGCCTGAAGTGGCCCTTGATAGAGTTGCTGGGAGATACTGGCCACATTGTTTATTTGCAAGAGCCCAATCGAGCCGATACCGATAAATAACAAACTCATAAAAATAAAGCCCGTTACCAGTCGGTTAAAAAAATTCAGGCGATTAAAGGCCTCAATTGCTACTTCGTAGCGCAAAATAAAAATGCCTGCGGAAAAGACACTCAGGCTAATTGCTGTTTGTGGTGACATTTTTATTCCCATCCAGATAAAGCTGGGGAATAAACCGAACTCCTGGCTGAGCACAGTTACGAGTGCAGTAAAAAGAATCAGCAGGCTCAGCAACGTGGCGACAATACTGCGTACACCTTCCGTGTAAGCGCCAAAAAATAATGTGAGTGATGCAAGTAAAAATGCGGCACTACTCACTGGCGACATAGGCTGGGTATGGGCAGGGGGCTCGTTGAGTAAGGCAATAAACCAGTTGGTGGTGTTAAGCGGCAATCCTGCTAGCAAATCCAGCATCGTCAACCCGCCAATCAGAACGAGAATGAAGCAGCATCCCAATAAAAATGCACGATTGGCGATTAAAATGGCATACAACCCCAAACCGCAGGTGATGATTCCTATTGCGGTGTTGTAGGTCATGAGCGTGATATAAGGGTAAATAGCAGATAACGTATGCGGTGCGTGCCACGTAATTAACACACCAATACCCAGTGCCAATAAAAAGCCTGAGATCAATATGGGAGGTAAAGGATAGTTGTTACCCAAACGTGTAATTCTGTGCATGTCTCGTTTAATCCCTATCTCCTAAGAGTCATTCTCACCTGAGTGTTTTTATCGGGTGAAAAGCACCAATTAGTTTTGAGTGTAGGTGAGCAATAAAGAAACACGTTTAAATTCAACACTAACGAAGAAAATAATTAGTTTTTTCGATTATTTAGAATGATGTGTAATAACAACGGTGAGTTGAGGCGAAAGGAGCCAAGCAATGATGACAATAGAATCACCTTGCATTAGAAATTGTTGTCTGGATGACAATGATATTTGTGTTGGGTGCTACCGCAGTTTGGTGGAAATCACTCGCTGGAGTCTGGTGAATGAAAGTACAAGAGCAGAAATAGTAGCTGCCGCCGAAACACGTCGTGCGCAACAACTGCGAAATCGATTGCAGTCCGGCACAGAAGGCACATAATCGGCTGGCGCAATATTCGCCCTTGGTTTATTCTGCCTCGGGAAAATAATCATAATGTTTTTGTTATTCAAATAGCCGTTCACCCTCTAGCGCTGACTGTTTTGGATAACACACTTTTGTAGAATATTTATGCCGTCTTTTACTGCATCTTTCAAACTCTGGCTCAGCATACAATGCCAAATGCTGGGCAATGTCAGCGCTGCCATGCTGATGCAAACCCCCGCTGGAGATCAGCCCCGCATTCTTGCCAAATGGCCCATAACAGAGGTCGATAATTCAGCGCTGCGCAATGCATTTTCACAGGTAATGGAAAAAGGGCGTTTGCATCTGGTGCCGGATGGCGACGGGCACTTCATTCTCGGCCAACCATTAGTGATAGAAAGTGAATCCTGGGGCGTACTCTTGCTGCGGGTGCAGTTGGCAGATAAAAAAGAATTACCTTCCGTTTTGAAGCAACTCAAACTCGGCCAGTACTGGTTGCAATTTTTATTGCAACAACCAGCACCACACACTTCTGCCATAGCAACTTCTGCGGCAACAATTTCACAAGCGGTACCCGCGTTTGAAAAAAACTCCACCAGTGCGAGCTTGTTGCAACTCAGTGCCAGTTTATTAAAAGAAAATTCGTTGCAAGAGACGGCAATCAGCTTGGTGAATTTACTCGCCGGTTTTCTGCAAGCGACTCGCGTAAGCCTGGGGTTGTATCAGGAAAAAAATATCCATCTGGAAGCGGTTTCATTTTCCGCAAATTTTGATCAACGCACGCAGGCCATGCAGGCAATTAGTGAAGCCATGCTCGAAGCGGTGGAGCAGGGCGTGGCAATTGATTTCACCGCAATGCCATTGTTTGCTCCGTCGGCAGAGCCAAATACAGATGCTCCAACCTTAATCACCCGCGCGCATCAACAATTACAGCAGTTGCAGCAATTGCAATCGGTTCACACTGTGTTGGTGCGCAATGGCGACACTATTGTCGGTGTACTGACCGTCGAATTGGATCGAAAAGCGGCTCTTGCTGATGAGGAGCGCAGTTTTTTACAGCAAGCATTGCATTTTGCCGGGGCAATCCTCGCCCTGCGCCAACAAGCCAGTGCCAGCGTGTGGGATGGACTAAAGCGGCGCACCGCCCAGCGTTTGGAGCGCTGGCTGGGGGCGGAATCCTGGCGCAGAAAAATTATCGCTATAGTGCTGTTGGGTTTTGTTGTCGCTCTATTTGTGCCGCTTGAATATCGCATAGCGGCAGATGCAACCCTGCAAACCACCGAGAAATATTTAGTGGTATCACCGCAGGACGGTTATTTGGGGAAAATCAGTGTGCGCCCGGGCGACACTGTTAAAAAAGGCACATTGCTGGCGCAATTGAAAGATGAGGATTTGCGTTTGGAGCGGCGCAAACTGGCGAGCCAGGTGCAACAGTATCGTCAGTCTTATGATGCGGCGCTCGCCAATTCTGATCGTGTTGCAGCGGCCATCGCCAGCGCACAAATGGATCAAGCCAATATCCAGTTGCGCATGGTGGATCAACAATTAGAGCGAACTCAATTAAATTCTCCGCTGGATGGCATAGTCGTGTCGGACGATATTTCGCAAACGCAAGGCGCTCCGGTAAAGCAAGGCGATGTGTTGTTTGAAATCGCTGCTGCCCAGGGTTTTTTAGTGCAATTATTTGTGGATGAGCGCGATATAGCTGCGGTGCAAGCTGGCCAGCATGGACAAGTGAAGTTTTCCAGCTTGCCCGGTGAGATCTTTGCTGTGCGCGTTAACCGCATTACTCCGGTTAGTCTGGTGCGTGAAGGGCGTAATTATTTTCGGGTGGATGTCGAGCTTGCCCGCGAGTTGGAAACTCTGCGCCCCGGCATGACCGGCACGGGTAAGTTAATCGCTGGCCGCCGTGCATTGGGGTGGATCTGGTTTCACGATCTGTGGCATTGGCTGCGGTTGAAACTGTGGTGATGCGCGATGACTGAATCCGAATCTGCTAACCCTCAATCTGCTAATCCTGAATCTGCTAACAACAGCCCTGTTTGGCAGCGCCTTGAAGCCTTGCGCCCATCGCTGCCCCGCCATATCCATATCCAGCGGCGCGATTACAACGGCGAGCGCTGGTATGTTCTGCAAGATAAAAGCAATGGCCGTTTCCATCGCTTGACCCCATCTGCATGGCGAATGATCAGCGCGATGGATGGACGCAATTCATTGAGCCAGGTGTTGGCGGTAGCGGCGCAAGCAGAATTTTATTCAGCGGAAGATGAAATCCCCACTCGCGATGATTTAATTCATCTCCTGCAATATTTGCATGTCGCCGATTTATTAATTTGCGATATGCCGCCCAACACCCAGGAATTATTCGCGCGGCGCGAGCAGAAAAAGCAGCAGCGGTGGTTGCGGTTGCTGATGAATCCGATCACCTGGAATATTCCGCTCGGCAATCCGGATCGCCTGCTCGATAAATTGATGCCGCTGGTGCGCGTGCTGGCAACGCGCACTATGGGGATTGTGTGGCTGCTGGTGGTGGGCTACGCATTGTTGCAAGCGGGCAATCACTGGGCGCAATTGACCCAAGGGCATTTGGATCGAGTGTTGTCGCCATCCAACCTGTTTTTACTCTGGTTAACCTATCCCTGCTTCAAAGTGCTACACGAATTGGGGCACGGATTGTTTACCAAAGTCTGGGGTGGGCATGTCAATGATTGCGGCATTGTGTTTGTACTGGGGACGCCTTTGCCGTATGTGGATGCAAGTTCGGCAACGGGCTTTCAATCCAAGCGCCAGCGCTTGATGGTGGGGGCGGCGGGAATGGCGGTGGAGCTATTTTTAGCCGCGCTGGCATTGCTGCTTTGGTTGCAATTGGCCCCTGATTCCGGTGCAGGTTTCCTGCGTGATTTTCTTTACAACATCATCATTATCGGTGGCGTGTCCACGCTGTTTTTTAACGGCAATCCGCTCATGCGGTTTGATGGTTATCACCTGTTAACGGATGCATTTGATTTGCCTAATCTCGCAACGCGCGCCAATCAGCAATTCAGCTACTTATTGCGTCGCTATGCCTATGGTGTGAGCAGTGTATTTTCGCCTGCAGTCGATACGCGCGAAGCCGTATTGCTGACCGCTTATAGCGTTGCCGCGTTTATGTATCGCCTCTTCATGTTGTTTTTTATTATTTTGCTGGTGGCCAATTATTTCCCGACATTGGGTTTAGTGCTTGGCTGTTGGCTGTTGTTTTTCCAGCTGCTGTGGCCTGCGCTGAAAGCCTTGCATTATTTACTGCACGATAACCAGATCGCCCCTACGCGTCAGCGCGCGCTGGGTGTGACGAGCGCGGGTGTTGCGCTGGTTGTTCTCGTGTTGGTTGCAGTGCCTATGCCTATGTCGACCTCCTCCGAAGCGGTGCTCTGGCTACCCGATGAAGCGCGGGTAAAAGTCGAATCCAGTGGGGAGGTGCAGGAATTACTGGTGGCGGATGGTGAGAAGGTCGAGCAGGGCCAAGCATTGGTGCGGTTGCACAATCCGGTGCTGGAGGCAGATTTGGCGATCCAGCAGGCGCGCTTGAGCGAATATGAAGCGCGTTACCAACAAGCCTGGGTAGATGATCGCGCGCAAGCGCAATTGTTTGAGCAGGATATTGCAGCGATAAAAGCGGAAATCGCACTCTTGCAAACCCGGGTGGTGAATTTGGTGGTACGCAGTCCTTCCAGTGGCATTTTCCGCATCACCCGGCAATATCATTTGCCCGGCAGTTTTTTGCGGCAGGGCGATGAAGTGGCGTTGATCGAAAAGCCGGAGCTGGTGCGTGTCCGTACCGCATTATTGCAAGATGAGGTGGGCTTGGTGCGGCAGGAAACCGCGCAGGTGCAGGTTAAATTTGCCAGCGATCCAGCGCGTACGCTGGAGGCGCAATTGGTGCAAGATATCCCGGTAGCAACCCAGGAGCTCCCCAGTCAGGTATTAGGTGCGCAGGGCGGCGGGCGTTTGGCGGTAGATGCCACCCAGCCATCGGGTACGAGGGTGAAGGAAAAGGTATTTTTACTGGATCTGGCAGTGCACGATTTTATGCAGTCTGGCCATTATGGTGAGCGCGCTTACGTGAAGTTCAAGCACCCGGCGGAACCCTTGGCAACCCAGTGGTACCGCCGCTTGCAACAGCTGTTTATTCGTCATTTTTCATAACCGGCTTTTATTAGCGAGAAAGGGTCGTTTTTGGTAACCGGTTTTTTACACTATAGTAATAAGCGATCGATATTTTTATTGCGCTTTATATTTTAATAACGGATGCAACATGCATAAATTATCAGGTTGTTCATTGATTGTTGCGCTCATGGGGAGCGGTGTTTTTGCGCAAACCCAGGAGCCTGCACAGCTTAATTGCCGCATCGAACCTTCCGTCATTGTGGAAATGAGTAGCGCTGTTGAAGGCGTTATCAGCGAAGTATTGGTCGATAAAAACGATGAAGTGAAAAAGGGCGATGTTGTCGCACGCCTGGATGCCGGTTTGGAAGCGGCCACTGCCGAATTACGCCGGGTGCAAGCGGAGCTGAACAGCGATGTGCAAGCGCAACAGTTGGCCCTGGATTTCAGTAATCGCGCGCTCGCGCGGGTGAAAGACTTGTACGAGAAAAAAGCCGCCTCGTTTTCGGAATTCGACAAGCTCAAAACGGAACAGGCGATAGCCCAGCAGCAATTGCAGCAGGCGCTGGATCGCAAACGCCAGGCGGAGTTGGAGCACAAGCGGGCCCTGGCTGATTTACAGCGACGTACCCTCACTAGCCCTATCGATGGTGTAGTAGTTGATCGCTTGAAAGAGCCGGGCGAGCACATTGATTTTGAGCCGGTGCTCAAGCTGGCGCAGCTGGACCCGTTGCGGGTGGAAGTGTTTGCACCGGCCAGTTTATACGGCAAGGTCAAAGCTGGAATGACCGCCAGTGTGACCCCCGAGCTGGGCGGTTCTGATCAAAGTTACAACGCAGAAGTGGTATTGGTTGACCAGGTGATTGATGGGCCGAGCAATACCTTTGGGATCCGTCTGAATTTCCCTAATCCGGACAACCGTTTACCCAGCGGACTGAAGTGTCGCGTGAGTTTTGATGGGGTCACTTTGAATTTGTTGGATACCCGCAGTTTGCCCTAGGTAATTATTACTATTGCGAGCTGTTTGGTGGACTCATAGATTATTTTTTTATGAGCCACAGTAATGTAGAAAAGCGTGCCAAAATAATTATATATAAGGCTTTTTAAAGCCGTTTTGTGATCATTTTTAAGAAACACCCTGCTAATAATTGATAAAAACGCGCATTGCAGGGCAGATGACATCCTCCGGTCATCTCATCGTTAGTAGGCCAGTGCTGCACATTGGTGTACTGCAAATTGTTATATAGGAATGTTATAGCGATTTATGTGGTTATAAGTACCGCTAGGGTTTGGCGGGAGCACATAGATCCCAAGGATGCATTGGTAGTCACCAGTCCTTAAACCCAACGAAGTTTTTGAAATACATGCCAAAGCCGTCGCGCCACCGTCGCCCATTAATCGAGGCCCTTGAGCCAAGATTACTTTTCTCTGCTACAGCGGATATTGCCGTCTTTGATGATGGGCATGCCGACGGGCAGAATTTGGCGCACGCGGCCGAACAGCTGGATTTACTCAGTATTTATCAGCCAGACGATGCTTTGCCTTTCGCTGAAATGTCTGGCGCTGAACCTGCACCTGCCGACGATGCCGATGATACGGCTGCGCAAGCGGATATCGTTTTTAACGATGATCCCGCTATTACTACGCTGGTGTTTGTTGATACGGGCGTCGACAACTACGAAGCATTGGTCAGCGACATTCAGGACCGCGTTGATGCCAGTAGCGTCGCTATCATCTATCTGGATTCGGGCGGCGATGGGCTCGGGCAAATTAGCGACTATCTCGCCGGTTTCAGCGGCATTTCCGCCATCCACATCATTTCCCACGGCGTTGCGGGCAACCTGCAATTGGGCAGTCAGGTGCTCAATGAAAACAATCTCACGCAATTCAAAGCGCAATTGGAGGGGTGGCAAACCGCACTCGATCCCGACGCCGATATCCTACTCTACGGCTGCGAGTTGGCTGCGAATCAAAGCGGCCTGAACTTCCTGCAACAACTGGGCGATTTAACCGGTGCTGATGTGGCCGCCAGTAACGATCTGACCGGCAATAGCCGCGCGGATGCAGATTGGGAGCTGGAAGCACAGGTTGGTCAAATTGAAACAGCCTCTATTTTTTCCTCTGCCCACAATATGCAATGGCAAGGTGTACTGGCGGATGTGGTGCATTTGTATTCCGGTGCAGCCACCAATGAACAGGCCATTCCTGCCGCAGGTTATGTCATGCAAGGCGTGCAGTTAACGTCATCGCAAATGGTTGACCGTATTCAGGTCATGCTGGCGAATCACGGCACCAGTTCAACCACGGTGCAAATGCTGGTGCATCAACATAGTTATAACGGCACTGTCGTTGCTTCTGCTACGGTCAATACGGCGACGCTGGGTAGCTCGTTGGGCTGGGTTAATTTTGATTTTGCCCAGACAAGTTTTAATGCTTACACCGTCTATTGGGTTGAATTCAAAACCGACAATGGTGCAGACAATCTGGTTGGCATTGGTTATGTCAACAGCAATGTCATCGCCAGTGAGTTTGTTGTTAACGGCAGCGGTGACGGCAACAAAGACATGTCGATTGCGTTGGTGGATGCGGAAAACCGGGTCCCAACCGTTGCCAATGCGATTGCGAACCAAGTGGCGACTGAAGAAGCCATGTTTAGCTACACATTCGCGGCGAATACCTTTAACGATCAGGACGGCGATGCGCTGACCTATACCGCTACCCGCGCCGATGGCACGCCGCTGCCTGCGTGGTTAAATTTTAATGCAGCCACACGTACCTTCAGCGGCGTTCCTGATGATGGCGATGTAGGTACCCTCACGATTAAGTTGACCGCCAGTGATGGAAAAGGCGGAACTGTTGATGATTGGTTTGATCTTGCCGTCAATAACGTCAACGACGATCCATTCTTAAATATTCCCGTGTCGAACCAAAACGCGACGGAAGATTCTGCATTTACCTACACCTTTCCCGCCAATACCTTCGGTGATGGTGATGTAGGCGCAAGCTTAACTTACACCGCCGAATTGGCCGACGGCAGCGCACTACCGGCTTGGTTACATTTGGATTCTGCAACGCTCACCTTTAGCGGCACGCCTGCCAATGCGGATGTAGGAACTATTTCAGTCAAATTAATTGCCAATGATGGCGCAGGTGGAATCGCGTCGGATACGTTCGATATTGTTGTTGCAAATACTAACGACGCGCCAGTTGTTGCCAACGCAATTGCCGATCAATTTGCCACTGAGAACTCGCTATTTAATTACTCGTTCCCGACCAACACGTTTGGCGATCCGGACGTGGGCGATACGCTCACCTATTCAGCACACATCGCCGGTGCATTGCCACTTCCCGGCTGGTTAAATTTTGATGCCGCCACGCGTACATTCAGCGGCACACCGTCCAATGGTGATGTTGGCAGTTATACCTTGCGCGTCACAGCGACGGATGGCAGCGGCAGTTTTACCACGCATGATTTTGATATCGTGGTGCAAAATGTAGGTTCAACCAATTCCATTATCGATTCATCCGGCTCAACGATTCATTCACAGGTATTGTCGCCCGGAGCAAAAATTTATCAGTCATTTACCAATGATTTTGATAACGGCACTTACACCATTGACTCCATTATTTTGCAGTTGAAAAAGGATGCTTCCGCGGCCGCGCAAACCATCACCGTGTCGCTCATTGCGGGCGCGTATAACGGTACCGTCATTGACACCGCCACCATCTCCTCTAGCGCTCTGGATACTTCACTCACTTGGAAAGCGTTTGATTTCACCAATACGGTGCTGAGTGATTCCATCGTGTATTTCATCGCCGTTGAGACCACGGGGAGTGACGGATTAGTTGCCGTGGGTATTCACAATATCAATGCATATCCGGATGGAAATTTGTTTTACAACAGTGGTACTCCGGATCTTGACCGCGACCTTGCCTTCCAGGTGGCAAGTGGTACCAATACTGATCCGGTATTGATGAATCCAATCCCGGCGCAGAATGCGACTGAAGATTCGGCATTTAACTTCCAGTTTGCATCCAATACGTTTAGTGATGCGGATATTGGCGATGTGCTTACCTACACTGCGACTCTGGATAATGGTGACCCATTACCTACATGGTTAAGTTTCAATGCGGCCACCAGAACCTTTAGCGGAACCCCGACCAATGCAGATGTGGGCACTCTCTCGATTAAAGTGACTGCTGATGATGGCAATGGCGGTACTTTGCCATCCGATACCTTTGACCTGGTCATTGCCAACACCAATGATGCGCCCACAGTGGCCAATCCTATTCCCAATCAAAATGCCACCGAAGATTCTGCATTTAATTTTACTTTTGCAGCGAATACTTTTGCCGATCAGGATGTGGGCAACCTACTCACATACACTGCCCAACTTGCTAACGGCGGCGCTTTACCTTCATGGTTAAGTTTTGATGCAGCAACGCGCACATTCAGCGGTACTCCCACCAACGCATTTGTGGGAACAGTTTCAATAGATGTGATTGCCAGCGATGGCAATGGTGGCACGGTGACGGATACATTCAATATTGTTGTCACTAACACCAATGATGCCCCGACGGTTGCCAACACAATTCCCAATCAAAATGCCACCGAGGACATGGCATTTAATTTCCAATTTGATGGCAGTACTTTCAGCGATCCGGATACTGGCGATGTATTGAGTTATTCGGCACAGGCAGCCGGGGGCGGGGCATTGCCTTCCTGGTTAAATTTCAACGCCGCGACGCGCACTTTTAGCGGAACACCGGCGAATGCAGATGTAGGCAGTTTTTCTATTGATGTTATTGCTAGCGACGGTAATGGCGGCTGGGTGACTGATACGTTTAGCATTACGGTCGCCAACGTAAATGACGCCCCGAGTGTCAGCATTGCATTAACGGATTATTACGCCGATGAGAAAACGCCGATCAATTTGCATGGTACCGGCATCACCCTAGCGGATGTCGATAGCAGCAACATAACCCTGACATTAACGGGCTCGGGAATTGGCAGTGAGTTAACGGCAAGCGCAGGCACAACAGGCGTGAGTATATTTTCTGGCAATGGCACTTCCGCATTGGTGCTGACTGGAACACTCACGCAGCTCAATAATTTTCTCGCGGGCAATAATGGCGGAACTTTAACGTATCGCATGGCGGGCGATGCACCAGCAGCCACGTCTACATTGACGATTAGCGCAAGTGATGGCGCTTTGTCGGGTAACGATACTGCAATCATTAATATCGCAGCAGTGAATGATGCACCCACGGTAACTATCACTCCCACAACCTACAACGCCACTGAGCAGACCTGGATGGATCTGCATGCTACCGGCATCAGCGTGGCGGATGTCGATGGCGATACATTAACCGTGACCCTGACCGGCGCTGGTACTAATAGCAATTTCAGGGCGGCTGTGGGGACTACGGGTGCGACAGTGGTATCGGGTATTGATACCAATACACTGGTACTGAGCGGTACTGCAGCCCAGCTCAATGATTTATTTGCCGGCAATAACGGCGGCACCCTGACTTACCTGCTGACGGGCAATACACCCGTCTCCTCTGTTTTGCTCACCATTACGGCGGATGACGGCGTCCTCCAAAATAGTGATACAGCCACCATCAACATCACCGCAGTCAATGACGCGCCCGTGAACACCGTGCCCGGTGCGCAGGTCACGACGGAAGATACGGCGCTAGTGTTTAGCGCCAGCAACAGCAATCAAATACAGGTTAATGACTTCGATGTTGCCGCCGGTAATTTGGAAATTACACTCTCGGTGACTAATGGCACGCTTACGTTGGCGGGCACAACCGGTTTAAGTTTTACCACTGGCGATGGCACTGCAGATTCATCTATGGTGTTTCGCGGCACCATGGCAAATATCAACGCTGCACTCGCTACTTTAACGTTTAATCCAACCGCGAATTTTGCGGGCTCCTCGGTACTGACGATCACCACCAGCGATTTGGGTAACACCGGCAGTGGTGGAACCCTGACAGATACCGATACCGTTAATATCACTGTTAATGGTTCGAACGATGCTCCAACAATCGCCAACGCCATTACCAATCAAAACGCGACAGAAGATGCAGCATTCAATTTCCAATTTGCAGCCAATACGTTTGCAGATACGGATGGCGATACGCTGACTTATTCAGCACAACTTGCTGGAGGCGGCGCATTACCATCGTGGTTAAATTTTAATGCGGCGACTCGCACGTTCAGCGGCACACCGGCGAATGGCGATGTGGGCACTATCTCAATCGATGTGATTGCCAGCGACGGTAACGGCGGCACGGTGAACGATACTTTCAATATCGTGATCGCCAACACTAACGACGCACCGACAGTTGCCAATGCGATTCCCAATCAAAACGCAACAGAAGACGCTGCGTTCAATTTTCAATTTGCAGCCAATACGTTTGCTGATGTAGATGCCGGTGCAACCCTCACTTACTCCGCGCAATTAAATGGCGGTGGCGCATTACCCGCGTGGTTGAGTTTTGATGCTGCCACACGCACGTTTAGTGGCACACCAGCGAATGGCGATGTGGGCACTATCTCGATCGATGTGATTGCCAGCGATGGTAATGGCGGCACGGTGACCGATAGTTTCAATATCGTGATCGCCAACACCAACGATGCGCCCACAGTGGCCAACGCCATCCCAAATCAGAACGCGACGGAAGATGCCGCGTTCAACTTCCAGTTTGCCGCCAATACCTTCGCCGATGTAGATGCCGGTGCAACCCTGACTTATTCCGCGCAGCTGAATAGTGGCGGGGCGCTGCCATCCTGGTTGAACTTCAACGCTGCTACGCGCACGTTTAGCGGCATACCCGCCGCTGCGGATGTAGGCACAATCTCGATCGATGTGATCGCTAATGATGGCAACGGCGGCACAGTGACAGACACATTCACCTTCACTGTGATCGGTGCGACGGACAATGAATATATTGATACCGGCGGTGGTGGCCCATTTGATCCGGTGTCTTCCACTAATCAGTTGGGGCAAAGTTTTGCCTTTGACAGTCCCGGTGCAACTTACACGGTCAATGAAATCAGCCTGCACCTTGCGCGTTATGATGCTGCGCAGGCTCAGACCATCACCGTCGAGCTGCGCGATGCCTGGAATGGCGCCATTATCGCGAGCGATTCCATCGCCTCATCGCAAATCAGCCGCGATGGCTTCGAGTGGCACACCTTCAGCTTTGCCGGTGTCGCACTCAATGACCAGCAAACCTATGTTATCCAGATCAGCAGCACCGGCAGTGATGGCTTGGTATTGGTAGGGCGGGCGTCGGGCGATGTGTTTGCCGGTGGTGCCATGATCGAAAATGGCGTGCCCAATGCGTCCGGCTGGGACCTCGCGTTTAAAGTTGCCAAAGATGACGGCACCAACGCGGCTCCGGTGATTGATTTTCCTATTGCCGATCAGATGATCGACGCTGAACTGCCGTTCAATCTGGTGGTTCCCGCCAATACCTCATCCGACCCTGACCCCAATGACACCATTACTTATCGCGCCCAGTTAGCGGGCGGCGGTAGTTTGGGCTGGCTGACTTTTAACGAAATCACCCGTACCTTTTCCGGTACGCCGCACTGGCATCAGGCGGGCACCATCACGGTGGAGCTGATTGCGACCGATAACCACGGAGCATCGACGTCCGATTTCTTCGATATCACCGTCGTGAACACCAATAATCCACCTACGGTCGCTAACCCGATTTCCGATCAAGTCATCAATGAAGATGCAGCCTTTAGCTTCCAGTTTGATGCCAATACCTTTGCCGATGCCGACGGCAATCCGCTGATGTATAGCGCCGACCTGGCAGTGGTAGGCGGGTTGCCGCCCTGGTTGAGCTTTGATCCGGCGACCCGTACCTTCTCGGGCACACCCGCCAATGGCGATGTGGGTAATTGGACGATTGAAGTCACTGCTGACGATGGTTTTGGCGGCACAGTCACCGACACCTTTGTGCTGACGGTAGCCAATACCAATGACGCGCCGACCATCCTCAACCCCATTGGTGACCAAACGATCTTCGAAGATCAGGCCTTCAACTTCCAGTTTGTGGCCAATACCTTTGCCGATGTGGATCTGGGGACTGTGTTTACCTATAGCGCCCAACTCGCCGGTGGCGGTGCCTTACCCGCATGGCTGAATTTTGATGCTGCAACCCGCACCTTCAGCGGTACTCCCGCGAATGGCGATGTGGGCACAATCGCGATCGATGTTATTGCCAATGACGGCAACGGCGGCACGGTGACCGACAGCTTCAACATAGTGGTCATCAATACCAACGACGTGCCTGTCGTGGCTAATCCGATTGTTGACCAAAATGCTACTGAAGATTCCGCGTTTAGTTTCCAGTTTGCCGCTAATACCTTCAGCGATGCCGATGGCAATCCGCTGGCCTATACCGCCCAGCTCGCCGGTGGTGGCGCATTACCTGCCTGGCTAAGTTTCGATGCCGCGACCCGCACGTTTAGCGGCACGCCTACCAATGGCGATGTGGGGACGCTATCCATAGCGGTGGTCGCCAACGATGGCAACGGCGGCACAGTGACCGACAGTTTCAACATCGTTATCGCCAATACCAATGACGCACCAGTGGTTGCCAGTCTCATTCCTGATCAAACCGCGAATGAAGATGCGGCCTTTAGCTTCCAGGTTGCGGCTAACACCTTCACCGATGTGGATTTTGGAACTGTATTTACCTATAGCGCCCAACTCGCCGGTGGCGGTGCCTTGCCTGCATGGTTGAGTTTCGATGCCGCGACGCGCACCTTCAGCGGAACTCCCGCTAGTGGCGATATAGGCACAATCGCGATTGATGTTATTGCCAGTGATGGCGACGGCGCTGCGGTGTACGACACCTTCAACATAAGGGTCGTTAATACCAATGACGCCCCCAGGGCGCTGGGCTTGGCGCCGGTCAATAATCAGGAAGACGCTGCAGGCAATTCAGTCGATTTATGGGCCGGCTTTAGCGATGAAGAATCCCCGGCAAGCCAGCTGCAATACAGGCTGGTGAGTAATAGCAATCCTGCTTTGGTCGCCAGTGCGGTGATCGACCCTGCAACGGGCAAGTTACAGTTGCAGTATGGTGCCCACCAATTTGGTACCAGTGATTTGGTTATTCGTGCGCAGGATCCGCAAGGCGCTTGGGTGGAAACATCGCTGCGGGTCACTATCGCTTCCGTCAACGATATGCCTACATCAACCGGCATTGCCGATATGCAGGTGACAGCAGGCACAGCGCCCCAGCAAACCAATTTGCGCGCTGTCTTTAGCGATATAGAGCAGGGCACCCAGCTTCAGTATGCGCTGCAGGGCAACTCCAACCCGGCGATTGTGCCCCAAGTGCAAATCGATGCCGCCACCGGCATCATGACCCTGACCTTCTCATCGGCCGCGGGCGGTGAATCCATTATCACCCTGCGTGCGCTGGATGCGGATGGTGCTTGGGTCGAGACCCAATTTAAGGTGACGGTCGCCGCTGCGGCGGTTGAAATACCGGTTATGCCGCCACCACCGGATACCTCTTCTCCTACCGCACCACCGGTCTTACCACCGATCGAAACACCGGTACTAACTCCTCCGGAGGTGAATCCACCGGGTATGGGTGGCGGTACTGGCGGTGGGGCAGGCAGTGAGCCTACTGCGCCGGGGGATGCATTGAATCCGGTTGTACCCATTGCAAGCTTTCCGCTCGGTTCGGAGATGAATGGCGATGGCTATGATCGTGACCTTCAGAATAAATCCAGCCTCGATTACCTGCGTGCAGAAGAAGCGCTTGGACAGCGCGATATCTCCCTGATGACGCTGGCTCCCACCACTGCACTGGATAGCTTGATCACACCGGATACCGGTTTTGCGCCTTGGGAGACTGCCGATTTTGATAGCGAAGTGCGCCGCATGCGTGCGCAAATGGATGAGGCCATGGACGAGGAGCAAGAGCGCAAGGCGGTGGTTGCAGGCCTGACATTCTCGGTTACCACCGGATTGTTGATCTGGGCGTTGCGCGCGAGCACCTTGTTGCTGACCATGATGTCGATGCTGCCGCTGTGGCGTGGCTTTGACCCATTACCGATTCTCGACGAGGTCGATAAAAAGAAAAAAGAGTTGGAGCAGCAACGCAAAGACCGCGAGCGCGAAGACAAGAATGCAAAAGAAGTGGGTTATTTGTTTGATCATGCGCAGAATAGAAAATCGCGCCCATAATCTACATAAGCTCGGTCGAGACAACGCAGATTTTCACACAAGGATTAACGCAGGCAATGTTTGGTTTTACTCCCGCAGTCAGGTTGAGTTTGGGGTTGGTGATATTAACCATCTCCATTTTAATTCTCGCGCAAGCGCTCGGGCTTACCCCCGGTGCCGAACGCCAACAGTTGGATGTGCGTAAACGTTTGGCTGAAACCCTGGCGGCGCAAGCCAGCATGGCGATCATGCGTGGCGATGATGTATTGCTGCAATATTTTCTGGAGTCCTCGGTAGAACGCAATCCGGAAATAGAATCCACAGCCGTGCGGCGCAACGATGGCTCAATCGTCGCGCAAACCAAATTTCATGCAAAGTTTTGGGCGAACGCCAGGAAAAATGAATCCACACCCACCCATATTCGCTTTCCGATAATGCTTAATGGCTCGAAACGCGCCGAGTTTGAAATTAGTTTTGAGCCACTATTGAGCGATCGGCACCCCATTTTTAAAATCCCTTCGTTTATGTTGCTGGTGATATTCGTATCGCTCAGTGGTTTTGTCGGTTATTGGTTTTATATCAAGCGCGCGCTAAAACATTTAGACCCGAGCGCAGTAGTGCCCGCGCGGGTGCGCAACGCGCTGAATATTCTGGCGGAGGGCGTGCTGATTTTGGATAGACGCGAACAAGTCGTGCTGGCGAATAGCTCGCTGCTGGAACATTTGCAGCGCACTGAGCCAGCGCTGCTGGGGAAAAAGGCGAGTAATCTCGGTTGGTTCCTCGATCCTAAACAGGAAGCGCGCGATTACCCCTGGTTGGCCGCGATCCAGACTGGCGTCAAGCAAACCGGTGTGCGTGTGCTACTGCCGGTCGTTAAAGACAAGGACAAAATTTTTCATGTAAATGCCGTACCGATTCTCGATGCAAAAGGTGCAAGCCAAGGCACGATTGCGGTGTTTGAAGATATCACTGAACTGGAAAATAAAAGTCGCATGTTGGAAGACATGATCCAACAACTCGCGGCGACCCAAGTGGCCATTGAAAACAAAAATAAAGAACTGACCTTTTTGGCGACGCGCGATCCGCTCACCAATTGTTTCAACCGTCGCGCACTCTATGAGCATCTCGATGGAAAGTTTGACGGCGCGCGCTCAAGCGATGCGGAATTCAGTTGCATCATGGCCGATATTGATTTCTTCAAAAAAGTAAACGATACCTACGGCCATGCCGCGGGTGATGAAGTCATCAAAATGGCGGCCAACAGCTTGCGCGAAGTGGTGCGCGATATGGATATGGTGGCGCGTTTTGGGGGTGAGGAATTCTGTGTCATTTTGCCGGGTGCGCCGCTGGAGCAAGCACAATTAATTGCCGAGCGTTGCCGCGAAAAAATCGAGGCCTGCAACACTAATGGTGTGAAGGTGACGGGCAGCTTTGGGGTGACGTCGATCCGTATGGGGGCAAGTTCAGCAACCCAACTGATCCAACAGGCGGACGAGGCCTTGTATTACTCCAAACAACATGGCCGCAATCAGGTCACTTGCTGGAAATCGGGAATGGAAAGCCTGATCGCAGAGACACAACACTAGGATCGTCGCCCGTATAACTAGCGACTTGTGCGCAATTCAACCATCAAACCTGCATTCAAGCGGGTTTTTTACCTCATTTTCCACTGGAGTGATCTTGCCGGTGGTAAATCTGCCGCCAGTAATTACAATAGCCCCAGCTGTTGTTTCTCCTATAAAAAGCTAACGGGATATTGTTTTGAAATCAGTCACACCACAACGCCGTGCCCCAGCCTCAGAGCAAACGTCCAATCTCTTAGTCCGCCTGCTGAAAGAAGGCGCCTTGATTGGCTTGGGCGCCGTTTGCCTGTATTTGTTGATTGCGATGGTCAGCTACGATCCGAATGATCCGGGTTGGTCGAAAACCGGCGAAAACAGCATCGCCCAAAACGCGGGCGGACCATTTGGTGCCTGGATCGCTGATGTCTTTTTCTCTCTCGTTGGATACCTAGCCTATTTATTTCCGGTGATGATCGCCTATCGCGCCTGGTTGGTATTGAAAGATCGCACCCGTGAAGGCGGTGTTGATTGGCTGTTTTTTGGGTTGCGCGCAGTAGGGCTGATTCTGGTGATGGTCGCCGGATCGGGCATCGCTGCCATGCACTACAGCGATGGCGCATCGGTTTTGCCTTATTCCAATGGTGGTTTGCTGGGCGCGGCAGTGTCCGATGGTGTCTTCGGCGCATTCAATTACACCGGCGGTACCTTGCTGTTGCTGACGATGTTTCTCGTTGGCATGACCATTTTTACCGATCTCTCCTGGCTGAAGCTCGCTGAGGATATTGGCCGTTGGACGGTAATCGGGATCAATCGTGCGCTGGAAAAATGGCAGCTTTACAAGCGTGAGCGCGCCGAAAAGCAGATCGCGGTGAAGGCGCAAGAGCATCGCCGTGAAGTGGTGGTGCAGCACGCGAAGGTGGAAGCTAAACGGCAGGCACCGGTGATTATCGAAGAACCAATCAAGAAAAAACCGGCGCCCAGTCCGCGTATCGAGAAAGAAAAACAGCCATCGCTATTTGAATCATTGGAACCCGCCGTGGGGCAGTTGCCTCCGTTGAGTTTGCTTGATCCGGCGGATAAACGCAGCGATAAGGGCTATTCCAAAGAGTCCTTGGAAGCCATGTCGCGCATGCTGGAGCTGAAACTCAAAGACTTCGGTATCGATATTGAAGTGGTTTCGGTCCAACCGGGCCCGGTTGTTACCCGTTTTGAAATCCAGCCCGCACCCGGTATTAAAGCCAGTCGAATTTCTGGCCTCGCAAAAGATCTGGCGCGTTCGCTCGCCGTGGTATCGGTGCGCGTGGTGGAAGTTATTCCCGGTAAATCGGTGATGGGAATCGAGATCCCAAATGCGCATCGCGAAATGGTGCGGATGTCAGAAGTTGTTTCGTCAGAAGTCTTCGACAACGCCAAATCGCCGCTCACTATGGCGCTGGGGCACGATATTTCCGGCCAGCCGGTCGTTTCTGATTTGGCCAAAATGCCGCATTTATTGGTGGCCGGTACCACTGGTTCGGGTAAGTCGGTGGGCGTTAACGTAATGCTGCTTAGCTTGCTCTATAAATCCACGCCCAAAGAAGTGCGCCTGATTCTGGTCGACCCTAAAATGCTGGAGCTGTCGGTTTATGAGGGAATTCCTCACCTGCTGACCCCCGTAATCACCGACATGAAGGACGCCTCCAACGGCTTGCGCTGGTGTGTAGGTGAAATGGAGCGCCGCTATAAACTCATGTCTGCAATGGGCGTACGTAACCTCGCGGGTTTTAACCGCAAAATTGAAGATGCGATTAAAGCCGGTGAACCGATCAAAGATCCGCTATTCAAACCGGAAGATAATTTTGAGCCGGGCGCAGAGGTAGCCACGGCACCTGATCTGGAAGAGTTGCCGTTCATTGTGGTGGTGATCGACGAATTTGCCGACATGATGATGATTGTCGACAAGAAAAAAGTAGAGCAGCTGATTGCCCGTATCGCGCAAAAGGCGCGTGCTGCTGGTATCCATTTGATCCTTGCGACCCAACGCCCATCGGTGGACATCATCACCGGTTTGATCAAAGCCAACGTGCCGACGCGTATCGCCTTCCAGGTTTCTTCAAAAATCGACTCGCGTACCATTTTGGATCAGGGCGGGGCAGAACAGTTGCTTGGCCATGGTGACATGCTCTATTTGCCTTCCGGTACGAGCGTACCGATTCGTGTACACGGCGCATTTGTGGATGACCACGAGGTTCATAAAGTCGTCGCTGACTGGAAAAAACGTGGGTCACCCCAATATATCGATGGCATTACCGATGACGACAACAATTCCATTCCTGTTCCCGGTTTGCCGAGCGAAGGCGGCGAGGACGGCGATGGTGAGAAAGACGCGCTTTATGATGAAGCGGTGGAGTTTGTGATCGAATCGCGCAAAGCATCTATTTCATCGGTACAACGCAAATTGCGTATTGGCTATAACCGCGCGGCGCGCTTGATCGAAACTATGGAAGCTGCAGGTGTTGTCTCTTCCGCTGGTCACAATGGCAACCGCGAGGTGTTAGTGGGTGGCGGGCGCGATTTTAATTAGCGTCTATCCACACAATTTATCTGCCGTTCATCCTCACCCGATAGGATCGGGTGGCAGACACTCGGCAGATAGCCACTGGGTGTAAGCAACTCACATTTATTGTTGGCATTCTTTGTTGGAAATAATATGAACGTTTTTTCACGGATTTTTACCGGTTTGTTACTGGTGTTCTCTATTGTCGCTCAGGCCGCTGACGACCAGGCTGCAGCGCAGCTACGCAAGCAACTCGACGCCATGAATACCTTGCAAGGCGATTTTGTGCAAACCACCTATGATAAAAAAGGTGAGGAGCAAGAGACCAGCAGCGGCAATTTTATGCTGATGCGGCCGGGTAAGTTTTATTGGAAAACGCTGGCGCCAATGCAACAATTATTGGTATCCAACAACAAGACGATTTGGCTTTACGATCCGGATTTGGAAACCGTTAACGAGCGCGCTTTCACTGATGACCTGCGCGAAACCCCCGCGTTATTACTGAGTTCTGATATCGCACAGTTGCGCAAAAGTTTTACCGTCACGCGCGACGAAAAAGAAACCACGGCTGAAAAATACACGCTCACACCGAAAGTGACTGAAGGCATGTTTCAGCACTTAACGCTAGTATTTAAGGCCGGTCAGCTAAGCGAGTTTGCAATCCAGGACAGCCTCGGCCAATTGACTCGCTGCGTACTAACCAATGTCCAGCGCAACAAAACCCTGCCGGAAGAAAAGTTTTTCTTTATTCCGCCCGAGGGTGTTGAAATCCTGAAAGACTAAGCCGGTCTCTATGGATCTCTTCGGCTCAGCAACTCCAGCCTATCAACCGCTCGCGGCGCGCATGCGCCCGCGCAACCTTGACGATTACATCGGTCAGGAACATTTGCTCAGCCCCGGAAAACCCCTTCGCGAAGCGATTAGCCGCGGCCAGTTGCACTCGATGATTTTATGGGGGCCGCCAGGTGTCGGAAAAACGTCGCTCGCGAAATTATTTGCCGAGCAAACCGATGCCCGCTTTGAATCCTTATCTGCAGTTCTGTCTGGTGTTAAAGAGATCCGCGCTGCCGTTGCCACTGCGCAGCAAGAGCGAATTTCCAGCCGCCGCAAAACCATTTTATTTGTCGATGAAGTGCATCGCTTCAACAAATCCCAACAGGATGCATTCCTGCCTTATGTGGAAGATGGCACTTTTATTTTTATCGGCGCGACTACCGAAAACCCGTCGTTCGAATTAAATAACGCATTGCTGTCGCGCTGCCGTGTGTATGTGCTGCGCGGACTTCAACCAGAGCAGCTCAAAGATGTATTGCAGCAAGCACTGGGCGATAAAGCGCGCGGCTTGGGCGAGCAGGATATCCGTATTGATGACGATACCCTGATGACGCTCGCGCAAGCGGCCGATGGTGATGCACGCAAAGCCCTTAACTTGCTGGAAATATCCGCGGACCTTGCTGACGACGAAGGTGACCATAAAGTCATCAACGAACAGGTAATTGCCGAAGTATTAGCATCCGATGTGCGCCGCTTTGATAAGGGCGGCGATATTTTCTATGAGCAAATTTCCGCGCTGCATAAATCGGTGCGCGGTTCATCGCCCGACGGCGCACTTTATTGGCTGGCTAGAATGCTTGATGGCGGATGCGATCCGCTTTATATCGCTCGTCGTGTAGTGCGTATGGCGAGCGAAGATATAGGCAATGCCGACCCGCGCGCATTACCGTTGTGCTTATCGGCGTGGGATGTGCAGGAGCGGTTGGGGCATCCAGAAGGGCAGTTGGCGATTGCACAAGCGGTGGTATATCTCGCCTGCGCACCCAAAAGTAATGCTGTGTATAATGCGTTCAACCAAGTGATGGCCGACGTCCGTACCCAGCCGGCTTACGATGTTCCCATGCATCTGCGTAATGCGCCGACCAAGCTAATGAAAAGCATGGATTACGGTACAGAATACCGTTACGCCCACGATGAGCCGGGCGCTTATGCAGCAGGTGAAAATTATCTGCCAGAAGATATAGCGCAAGTTCGTTATTACGAGCCAGTCGAGCGCGGGTTGGAATTAAAAATTCAGGAAAAGCTGGCGCATCTGCGCGAGTTAGATAAGCAAAGTAAAAAGAAACGCTACAAAAAATCCTCCGGAAAATAATATGCAGTGGTTAGCAATCGCTTTGGGTGGTGCGCTCGGCTCGGTGCTCAGATATGCCGCGGTGAGTTACATAACGCCACTCGTCAACCATCGTTTTCCGTTTGGTACTTTTATTGTCAATGCGAGCGGTTCTTTTTTGATTGGTGTTGCGTACGTGCTGTTGGTAGAAAAAACCACATTGCCAGCGGAATGGAGGTTGTTTTTTATTACCGGCTTTTTAGGTGGTTACACCACTTTCTCGGCGTTCTCATTAGAAGTTTTGCAGTTGTGGCAAACAGGGCATGTTATGAGCGCTTTTTTCTATGCAAGCAGCTCGGTTGTTTTAGGTTTGTTAATGGCATTTGTTGGTATGGCCTTAACCCAGAAATTTTTTTAGTTCTTCATTATTAATATCCTTTAACTTTAAATAGAAAACTAATCATCATGTTAGATTCAAAATTACTTCGCACCGCTACCGAAGAAGTAGCAAAAGGTTTGGCAAAACGTGGCTATGAGTTGGATGTTGCTAAAATTCAGGCATTGGAAGAAACCCGCAAAGCGATTCAGGTAAAAACGGAAAATTTGCAAAGCGAACGCAATTCCATTTCCAAAGGTATTGGTAAGGCCAAACAAGCTGGCGAAGATGTTGCTCCTATGATGCAAGCGGTAGAAAACATCAAGCAAGAGTTGGTAGGTGCAGAAGCCGAATTGGCAAAAGTGCAAGCCGAGTGGGATGACTTTGTAAAAGCCATTCCTAATATTCCGGCTGACGAAGTGCCTGATGGTAAAAGCGAAGAAGATAATGTTGAGGTCCGTACATGGGGCGCTCCGCGCACGTTCGAATTCCCGGTTGTTGATCACGTGGATCTCGGTGCGAATCTCGCTGGTTTGGATTTTGAAAACGGTACCAAAATTACTGGCACCCGCTTTGCGGTATTGCGCGGCGGTGTTGCACGCTTACATCGCGCACTCGCTCAATTCATGTTGGATACCCATATCAACCAACACGGTTATGAAGAGGTTAACGTACCTTTTATCGTTAATCGCGATTCATTGTTTGGTACCGGTCAATTACCCAAGTTTGAAGAGGATTTATTCAAACTGACCGACGAGCGTGATTTTTATTTAATCCCCACTGCGGAAGTTCCGGTTACCAATATTTATCGCGACGAAATTGTTGATGAAGCGCAGCTGCCAATCAAACTGGTTTGCCATTCTCCTTGCTTCCGCTCTGAAGCGGGCAGTTACGGTCGCGATACCCGCGGTATGATCCGTCAGCACCAGTTTGAAAAAGTGGAATTGGTTAAGTTTGTTCGCCCGGAAGAATCTGACGCAGCATTAGAAGCGCTGGTAGGGCACGCAGAAACTATTTTGCAAAAATTGGGTTTACCGCACCGCACGGTCATTTTGTGCGGGGGTGATATTGGCTTCTCATCGGCTAAAACCTACGACATCGAAGTCTGGGTGCCGTCGCAAAATAAATACCGCGAAATCTCTTCATGCAGCAGTTTCCGCGATTTCCAGGCTCGTCGCATGCTGGCTCGCTATCGCAACAAAGAAACGGGTAAACCTGAGTTGCTGCACACCCTGAATGGTTCCGGCTTGGCGATTGGCCGCACCTTGCTTGCAGTAATGGAAAATAACCAACAAGCGGATGGCAGTGTCATTATTCCGGAAGTGCTGCGCCCGTATATGGGTGGATTGGAATTATTGGTTCCTGCGAAAAAGTAATCAGAATATTTTTCGTTATAAATAGATAGGGTGGGTAGAGCGTAGGCGATACCCACCTTTTTTATTGAGCCTGAGTTAATCTGCTAGCCTATTATTAAGTTGTCTTTTTTGAAGAAGTTGTTATGGATTATTTTCCCGTTTTCCTCGATCTAAAAAAACGCCGCTGCCTGTTGGTTGGTGGTGGTGAAGTTGCGACGCGCAAAGGACGTATGCTGGCAAAAGCCGGTGCGGCTTTGCGGGTAGTTGCTCCGGAAATTTCTGCAGAACTGCGCGAGTTAGTTGTCACATCCCATGGCGAATTACTGCAGCGCGAATATAACTCAAATGATTTGCAGGATTGTGTACTCGCTATTGCCGCGACGGATATTGAAGCGCTCAACGAAAGAATTTCTGCTGATGCGCAGGCGTTAAATTTGCCGGTAAATGTGGTGGATACTCCGGCACTCTGCACCTATATCACTCCGGCCATTATTGATCGCTCACCACTGGTCATTGCAGTTTCCAGCGGCGGTGAAGCGCCAGTGCTTGCGCGCTTGATGCGTACAAAATTGGAAACGTTGATTCCATCGGGGTACGGCAAGCTTGCGCAAATTGCCAGTCAATGGCGCGACCGGATCAAGGCGCGTTTTAATGATGGTGATAGTCGCCGAAAGTTTTGGGAAAAAATCCTGCAAGGTCCGGCGGCAGAATTAATGATGAATGGCCAGGAAGAGGCCGCCAATATTTTTATCAGCAATGAGTTAGCAGCAGACCAACCGGAATTAACGCAAGGCGAAGTTTATTTGGTTGGTGGTGGCCCGGGCGATCCGGAATTGCTGACGTTGCGTGCATTGAGGTTGATGCAGCAAGCCGATGTGGTGCTCTATGATCGTCTGGTTTCCGATGGTGTTATGGAATTGGTGCGCCGCGATGCAGAGCGAATCTACGTTGGCAAACGCCGCGCCGAACATGCAATGGAGCAGGAAAATATTAACCAGTTGCTGGTTGATTTGGCGAAGCAGGGCAAGCGTGTTCTGCGATTAAAAGGCGGTGATCCATTTATTTTTGGTCGCGGCGGTGAAGAGATTGAATTGCTCGCGCAGCATCATATTCCGTTTCAAGTGGTACCAGGGATCACAGCTGCATCCGGTTGTGCGGCTTATGCGGGTATTCCACTTACGCATCGCGATTACGCGCAATCCGTTCGTTTTGTAACGGGGCATTTGAAATCGGATGACACTAACTTATCTTGGCCAGAGCTTGCTAATCCTACCCAAACCTTGGTGTTTTATATGGGATTGGTGGGCTTAAAGGATATTTGCGAATCTCTGATCGCCCATGGACGGTCAGCGCAAACGCCTGTGGCGCTGATTGAAAAGGGGACAACTCAGGAGCAGCGAGTATTCGTTTCTGATTTGGTCTCGATAGCTGATGTGGTTGCAGAAAAAGATGTGCACGCACCTACGTTGTTTATTGTGGGCGAGGTCGTGCAATTGCATGAAAGTTTGAAGTGGTTTAATCCAGCTATTTAAATGGTAAAACCTCCCACACTGGTGTGTGGGAGGTTTTAATTTGGTCTATTGCGCGTTCGCCGATTTTGTTTTGAGCAGGGAAATTATTACCGAACCGCCAATCAATGCCGCAACGGTTGCCAGTGACACTCCAATTGGAATTTTATAGATATCGATCAATATCATTTTGATGCCGATAAATACCAACACTAACGCTAATCCGTATTTTATATAAGCAAAACGGTCAGCCATATCTGCCAGTAAGAAGTACATGGCGCGCAGGCCGAGAATCGCAAATATATTGGATGTCAGAACGATAAAAGGGTCAGATGTAATCGCGAAAATTGCTGGAATTGAATCTACCGCAAAAATAACATCTGATATTTCCACCATAATCAATGCCAAAAATAACGGCGTCATTAATTTCACACCGTTTTCCACCACAAAGAATTTTTCACCACGCAATTCATTGGTCATCGCAAAACGTTTTTTCAACCAGATTAATAATGGATTACTTTCCATATGAATTTCTTTATCAGCCATCCACCACATTTTGATACCAGTGAACAACAGAAATGCGCCAAACACGTAAAGCAACCAATGAAAGTGGGTAATTAACCAAACGCCCGCAAAAATCATCACCGTACGTAAAACAATTGCGCCGAGTACACCGTAGGTGAGCACCCGCTTTTGCAGCTCCAGGGGAATCGCAAAAAAGTTAAACAACATCAACCATACGAATACATTATCAACGGCGAGTGATTTTTCAATCAAATAACCGGTGAGATATTCCATGGTTTTAATATTGGCAAATTCGCGTGTGTAATGTGCGTCCAAATACCACCAAAGACCTGCGCCAAAACTTAGTGCAAGACTCACCCATACCAGCGACCAACTGGCGGCTTCCTTGAGTGATACGCGATGTTGTTTACCGCCACCCACAAAAATCAGATCTATGGCTAGCACCACTAACACAATGCTGAAAAATATTGCCCACATCCACCAAGTGCCTATAGAGGTCACGGCGGCGGCTTGTGAGGTAATGGCAGTGCCGGTGGCGAGAGAGGTTTCTGCGGTTTGCAGCGCCGCTGGCAGCGCGGCAGAGAGGAAAGAAAGGGGATTAATCATGTTTAGCTCCGTCATTGATAAGTTAAATAACGCAATGACGAGCGAATAAAGAAAGAATAGAAGCCTTTGTCATTGCGACAAAGGTCTCGTTCACAAGGTACTTACCATCAAGGTACTGCCTTGCCCGCGCGACCGGAGCTAAATACTCGTATTGACGACCTGCGCGGCGGGAACTACTCCCCTTCGTAAGGTGAAGTATAAAAGCTGGAAATCCGGGGTCAAGGAGTTTTTGGCGTGATTTACTACATGTGCGGGATAAACATAGAGATATTTACTGTCAAAACCAATATTGGCTTGCCAATTTTCTGGTGTCGTATTAATTAGTACTCAAGAAAAGATCAAGAACGCCGATGAATTGACTATGAATGTGAATTTAGGTGCAGCATATGGTTTATTTAGGTCCCATCACCCCTCGACCCCAGCCGGTAAAGACGCCCGTTAGGCCGACACGTGTTACACCCGTGCAAGCCTATGCAAGCGATGCGCATGGTGCGGACGTAGATGCTGCGCAAGCTGTGGCGGCGGCTCCTCCTAACGGTGTTGAGCGTCGCAAAGAGGACAGGCGCAGCAAATCGACTGATCCTATGTTGGAAACCCGCGCCGGGCGCGATCGTCGCAAGGCTAAACACGCTCCTCCGATTAATATCTCTATCTAGCGACAGCGATGCTGATGGGAACTGATTTGAATGCAGGCGTCTTACTGCGCGGATCATGTGTAGTGGCAATCAACACATTCGCTTCCGGGTAATAGGCCATCGCATTGCCGCGCGGCAAATCAAATGCAAATACTTTCAGCGCTTTCATTTCCCCTTGGGGTGATTGAATGTCGACATGATCACCCGCCGAAATTTTCAGGGCGTTGATATCATCCTGATTCATCAATATTGACCAGCGTGTATCTGTGCCGCGATAAGAGTCGCTCTCCTCATAAATGATGGAATTAAATTGCCCTTCGCTGCGAATACTGGCTAATAAAAATGGATACTCAGTGCTAGTGACTGGTGCGGGTAATGGGCTGGTTTGGAATTGCGCTTTACCATTTCCAGTTTTAAATTCCGGAGTGTCCAACAGTCGGTTTTGGATAGTAAATTCTTGTTTGGTTTGCGCTATATCTTTTAATTCGCTTAATCCGGGAATGGTGGCGGCTATAGCGGCGCGAATAGAATCATGTTGTTTGAGTTTGTGAAAATCCAGTGCACTCTTGGGCAATAGACGTTTGCCCAATTCACATAAAATTTCCACTTCCGGTTTTACATTGTGTAAACGATCAATCCCGCCATCACTCAAGCGAACGTAATTAAACATGGATTCTTGTGTGGTGGGTTGCCACTCTTCGTCGCGTGCGGTGACCGGCAAAATTAATGCTTCACTAGTTTCCATGCCGGTGATGTGCCCGGCATTTAAGGTAGTCGTGAGATAGACCTTAAAATTAATCTTATCCAACGCTTCCTGTGCCCATTGGCTATTTGGCGTGGCAGAAAATAAATTGCCACCCATTATCAACGCTGCATCTATTTTTCCTGCGTGTGCGGCGGTTAGGCAGGCGATAGTATCCATACCGGGAGTGCGTGGTAATTGTGTGCCGGTACGTTGCTCCAGTTGCATTAATACATCGTTTGCCAATACCGGCTTTACACCCACAGTGCCTATGCCTTGTACATTGCTGTGGCCGCGCAGTGGTAATAAACCTGCAGCCGGTTTGCCCAGCATGCCGCGCAATAGCGCCAAATTTGCAATCGCTTCGACATTTTCCACACCGTGTTGATGGTGGGTGATGCCCATGCCCCAAGCGAAAATGGCACGTTCGGATTTTGCATAAGCATTGGCCAGCGCAATAATTTTTCCCTGTTCGATACCGCATGCAGCAACAATCGTTTGCCAATCGGTAGTGTCCAGATCCTGCTTAAACGTTTGGAAATTGTCGGTGTATTGAGCGATGAAATCAGTCGCAATTTGATTCGTTTCCAATAGCACTTTGGCAATGCCTTTCAGTAGCGCAAGGTCGCTGCCGATTTTTGGCTGCACATAGTCAGATGCAATCCAGGTGCCGCCACTCAGCATTGACTTGGCACTCTTGGGAACTGCAAAACGCACAAGTCCAGGTTCTTTGGCCGGATTAATGACAATCACCTGACCGCCACGCTCGCGACAATTTTTTAGTTGATGTACAAAGCGCGGATGGTTGGATGAGGGATTTGCACCTATGACAAAAATACAATCGCAATTGCCCACATCTTCCAGGGAAACTGTGGCGGTGCCTGTGCCTATTACATTCGCTAAACCGACACCGGTTGCTTGATGGCAATAATAAGAACAGTTGTTAACGTTGTTGGTGCCATACAAACGCGCAAGTAATTGCAGTACAAAACCGGCTTCGTTGGAGGAGCGGCCCGATGAATAAAAAAAACTGCGATCCGGATTGGTCGCGGCAAATGCACGAGCCATTTTATCCAGCGCAAATTCCCAACTGACGGGCGAATATTTATTGCCGTCGGCGGATTTGAATAGCGGATTGTTTAATCGGCCGAGGTGTTCAAGTTCATAAGCGCTAAGCTGTTTAAAATCATCCAATGTATGGGCAAATAAATCAGTCGGGATGGGTTCTTGAATGTCAGTCGATTGCGCCTGAATACTTTTGTTACAGACAGAGGGAAATTCGTCTTTCTCATTGGTCATGCCACCGCGTTGTCCACCCATCCCCAAACCGCAGGCTTTGCACGTGTTTTTACTATTGAGCGCTTTGGCGGAATTAAGTAAGCCAATACGTGCAACGGTTTTTAAGGTGTAGAGAACTTTTTTAGGGCCACCACCCACAATGGTAATGGGCTCGGCGGGAACTGAATCTTTAACAGACATATGCTTTCAGCCAGACACTCATGCAAAAACGAAGGTTAAGGGGCAATAACAAAAGGTTAGGTGGGATTCTATAGCATTGCAATACGTTAAATGACTCGCTTTCTTGTAGAATCGAGCAATGTTAATAAGTGCGCCGGATACTCTTATGCCTCAGATTTTGATCCTGGAAGATGAACCTTCAATCGCCGAGAGCCTGATTTTTGTATTGCAGGCGGAGGGGTTTAGCACGCACTGGGAAACGCTGGCAACCAAAGCACTTATTTATGCTAAGGCGCAACAGGTAGATTTGATTATTATGGATGTGGGCTTGCCGGATATGACGGGGTTTGAAGCCTGCAAACAATTGCGTAAGTTCTCCGAAGTGCCGGTGATGTTTTTAACCGCCCGGGGCGATGAATTGGATCGTGTGGTCGGTTTGGAAATCGGTGCAGATGATTATGTTTTAAAACCATTCAGCCCGCGCGAGGTGGCTGCGCGGGTAAAGGCCATCCTGAAACGTACACAACCAATTGCAGTTGTGCCGCAGGAGCGAGTGCGCGAATTTGTGGTGGATGCAGAGCGAAAAACCATTCATTACCATCAACAACTACTGCAACTCACTCGCTTTGAATTCTGTTTATTGCAAACATTATTGGAACAACCTGAGCGCGTATTCAGTCGCGATCAATTATTACAGGCGGTAGGCATATCGGCGGATGGCGGATATGACCGCAGTATTGACGGGCATATTAAAACCCTAAGGGCAAAGCTGCGGGCAATAAATGCGGTTGCTGACCCAATCAAAACCCAGCGCGGTTTTGGTTATTCCTACCAGCCGGAATGCTGATTATGTCATTGAGTTTGCGCATTTTTATTATTTACATGCTCTTTGTTGTGCTCTGTAGTTATTTTGTCTTGCGTACAGTGATGGAGGAAATTCGTCCGGGGGTGCGTCAATCTACTGAAGAAACCTTGGTCGATACCGCCAATTTGCTCGCTGAGTTTTTGCGCGAGCCTATGCTCAGTAACAAAATTAACAATGCATTTTATGCCGATATTTTTCGCGCTTATGGTCAGCGCACACCCAATGCCAGCATTTGGGGAGTGAATAAATTTTCGGTAAACCACCGAATTTATGTGACGGATAAACATGGCATTGTCTTGCTTGATTCAAAAAATATTGCCGTGGGGCAAGATTATTCTCGCTGGAATGATGTTTATTTGACCTTGCAAGGAAAATACGGTGCGCGCTCATCCCATGAGGTAGACGGCGATGAAAGCACCAGCATTATGTATGTGGCAGCGCCGATTAAAAATGGTGAAGAAATTATTGGTGTAGTGTCTGTCGCCAAGCCCAATCACAGTGTGCAGCCGTTTATTGATCGCACCCAGCGGCGCTTGGGGATATTGGGTGGTGGACTAATTTTATTGGGTTTATTGAGTGGTGCGCTTTTTTCCTGGTGGCTGAGCCGTGAGTTGCGGAAATTGCGTGAATACGCGGTGAATGTCAGCCAGGGCGAACGTGCGATACTGCCTGAAAGCAAAATTGCCAGTGGCGAATTGCGGCAGCTGGCGCAGGCGCTTGAATCCATGCGCACCGAATTGGATGGCAAAGCTTATATTGAGCGCTATGTGCAGACGCTTGCGCACGAATTAAAAAGTCCACTTGCCGGTATCCGTGCGGCTGCAGAGTTATTGCAATCGCCACTGCTGAGCACACCTGAGAGTAGTGAGCAGCGGCAGCGGTTCATTAATAACATCGATACAGAAAGCCTGCGTCTGCAACAGCTGATTGAGCGCTTGTTAAATTTGGCATTAGTAGAGCAGCAGCAAGTGCTGCATGACTCCAAGCCAATCGAACTCAGTAATGTGTTGGATGAATTGCTGGATAATCAATTGGCTCGTATCACCCAACAGCAAATACATATCAAAAAGAAGTATGGTGCGAGCGCGGTAGTGAACGGTGAATTATTTTTACTGCGTCAAGCGCTTAATAATTTGCTCGATAATGCGCTCGATTTTACTCCGCAAGCAGGTGTTATCACCCTGTGTACCGGGCATAAAGATGGCTACGTAAGCCTGTCAATTATTAATCAGGGCGAACCCATTCCAGACTTTGCATTTGCGCGCTTAACCGAACGTTTTTTCTCCTTACCGCGCCCGGCTACGGGTAAAAAGAGCACCGGGCTAGGCTTGAATTTTGTACAAGAGGTAGCAGCTTTGCATAATGGTAATTTAACCTTGCACAATTCATCTGAAGGAGTGGTAGCGACTTTGACTTTTCCCTCATCGCTTTAACGTAACTCTTGATGTGACAACGTAACTCTTAATCATGACAACGTAATTCGTGGTCATGACTTGGATGATCGCGATTTACCACTCCATACATTCTCCACACAAACACCATATTTCACACACAATATCCTCATTTGTAACGTGCATGATTTCTCCAATCTAAACCCAAGGAGAACTTCATGAAACGCCCTCTGTTATTTAAATTCCTCGCGATTGGCCTGTTAATGCTGTTGTTGCTAGTCCCTATCGGCATGATCGGTAACTCAATCGATGAGCGCCGCGCCTACAGTGAGCAGGTCGTTCGCGATATCGCCAATAGTTCTGCCCATAGTCAAACCTTGACCGGCCCTGTACTAGTGGTGCCTTACAGCAAAATTGAACGCACATGGACAGTGGATGCTGAAAAAGGACGGGTAGTGGAGGAGCGGACGGTAACCGGCAAACTACATTTTTTGCCTGATCTGTTTCGTGTAAATGGTGATGTCACAACGGAACTGCGCAAGTTGGGTATATATTCGGCGCGTCTTTATCATTTGGACACACTAGTGGATGGCCATTTTGTGGTGCCGTTACACTACGGCATCAAAAATAATGTGGCTGATTACACCTTTCAAACGCCCTATGTGGCGGTTGGCATAAGCGATATTCGTGGAATCAAAAATTCGTTGCAATTGCAGTTAGACAAACAAACTTATGAGTTTGAGCCAGGATCAGAACTTAAAATTCTTGGCGATGGTGTTCATGCCGGTTTTCCGCTGGAGGTTTTGCAATCTGTCAGCGATGAGCCTAGAAAATTGAGTTTTTCTTTCAAATTATTGCTGGATGGAACCGAGCAGTTACATTTTTCACCGATTGGTAAAGAAACCCATGTAGAGCTGCAATCGGATTGGCCGCATCCTCGGTTTTCTGGAAATTTTTTGCCGGTGGAACGTAGCGTTACAGATATTGGATTTTCTGCGCGTTGGCAAACATCTTATTTCTCTACCAACTTTTCCGAGTATTTTTATTCCTGCATCCGCAGTACCCAGTGCGATCAATACCAGCAGCGGCAGTTTGGAGTGAGTTTGATTGATCCGGTAAACCAATATGTAAAAAGTGACCGTGCAATTAAATATGCCTTGCTGTTCATTGCGCTAACCTTTGCCAGCTTCTTGTTATTTGAAGTGCTTAAACGTTTGCAAATTCACCCGGTACAGTATGGTTTGGTGGGCATGGCGTTAGCCTTTTTCTATCTCTTGCTTTTATCGCTTGCTGAACATATCGGGTTTGCATTGGCTTATGGTATTTCTTCAGTGGGTTGTGTGCTGTTAATTGGATTTTACGTCTCCCACGTTCTACACAGCTTCAAGCGCGGCATAGGATTTACTTTGGGATTAAGTTTTTTGTATGCATTGTTATATGGCTTATTAAGTGCGGAAGATTATGCGTTATTGATGGGCTCGATTTTATTATTCGCATTGCTCGGTGTGTTTATGATGCTGACCCGAAAAGTGGATTGGTATGCGCTGGGAAATGGAAAAGCCGAATTGGCAAAGGAGTAAGCGAGTAATGAACCTGATTATTTCGGTATTGCTCTTGTTGGTTGCCTGTGTGATCGGCGGAGGGTTGGTCTATTGGCTGTGGACGCGGGGTGTGGTTGGCCGCGTTTGCTTACTGTGTCTGTGCTGGTTGGGAACAGTTGAAGCACATTCGATCTTGTATCCACAGAAACAATTGAAGGAAAACTATGCCCGTGTCATAGGTTGATTCTGCTAAAAATTGATGTCGTAAAAAAAGGTTGATTCATTAATGTGAATCAACCTTTTTTCATTCGCCTTGAATGCAAATTTTATTTCAAAATTGCATTAATTTTTGCGAGTTCTTCAGCGCTGAATTCAAGGTTATTCAATGCCGCGACAGAATCATCGATTTGGGCCGGGCGGCTGGCACCAATCAGGCAGGTGGTTACCGCATCGTTGTGTAGTGTCCAGGCAATTGCCATTTGCGCCAGTGATTGGTTGCGCAATGTTGCAATATCGTTCAGTGCTTGTACTTTCTGGATTTTTTCCGGGGTGATGTCTTTATCGCCCAAGTAAATTTGCTCAGCGCGCGCTGCACGTGAACCTTCCGGAATGCCGTTCAGGTATTTATTGGTCAACACACCTTGGGCAAGTGGTGAGAATACAATCGAGCCAACACCTTCGGTTTTTAGTACATCAGTCAGGCCTTTTTCAATCCAGCGATCAAACATGTTGTAGCGTGGTTGGTGGATCAGCAATGGCGTGCCCAGTTCACGCAAAATGCGTACTGCTTCTTGTGTTTGCGCTGGTTGATAGTTGGAAATACCGACATACAGTGCGCGGCCGGAGCGCACAATAAAATCCAGCGCTTGCATGGTTTCTTCCAGTGGTGTTTCCGGATCCATGCAGTGGTGATAAAAAATATCGAAATAATCAAGGCCGGTGCGCTTCAAGCTTTGGTCGCAGCTGCTCACTAAATATTTGCGCGAACCACCAATACCATAAGGGCCTGGCCACATATCGTAACCGGCTTTGCTGGAGATAATTAATTCATCGCGGTAGGGCAAAAAATCTTGTTTAAAAATATTGCCGAAAGTGGATTCAGCGGAGCCAAAGTTGGGGCCGTAGTTATTAGCTAAATCGAAATGGGTGATGCCCAAATCAAATGCGCGGCGTAACATAGCGCGGGCATTCGCTTGTGAATCGACTGCGCCGAAGTTTTGCCATAAGCCCAGCGACAAGCGCGATAAACGCAATCCACTTTTACCGCAGCGTTGGAATTTCATGGTTCTATAGCGTTCGGGGTTAGCGACATACAGCGGATTAGGTTCGTGGGTTATCATTTTTTGTCCTGAAGAGGTTGTGATGGTAAGCGTAAACAATGGTGTGCATTCTACCCAAAAAATCCGGAGCGACCTTGGGTGCCAATGTAAAGAATAGTATCCCGGCGTCGTGTTAGCGCGTCACGTAACTGGCGACCAAAATTCCCCAGATCACGAGTACACATATATTCCCCAGCATATAGGCACGCATGCGATGAATAACATTGTTGCTGGTCAAGTGAATCCAACTATGAAGGATGCGGGCGAGTACAAAAATCCAGGCAGTTATGATCATTGCTGGAACCTGAATCCCGAGGGCGATAGCAATTGCTCCTGCGGTATAAAATAACATCGGCACTTCAAACAGGTTGGCGTAATTGCGCGCTGCTTGCGCCATTGCATCGGGTGTTTCGCCTGTGTTCAGGCGAAATTGGCTGAGCCTGACGTCGCCCGCTTTGACCGCTTTTACGCGTAACCGGAATAAGTGAATAGCCACTACAAAAGTGACAATAACCATGGCGAACATTGGATAGAGCATTGAATAGTCCTTAATCAGGTTGTTATGGCGCGTTCCACTATAGCCCAAGTGCTACAGGATTCATCCCATCGCTCACCTAACCGCTACAGGGGACATTCGCGGTATCAAGCACTATAATGGCCGCCTTTGCTTGCCAGACCTATTTGGCAGGCAACACTTCCTTCATTTTCTTCGTCAGCCATTACAAGGTAGATCCATGATTATCAAGCCTAAAGTTCGCGGTTTTATTTGTACCAACGCCCATCCGCAAGGCTGTGCAGTTAACGTCCAAGAGCAAATCGCCTTTACTAAAGCCAAAGGACCTGTGGCCAACGCCCCCAAGAAGGTGTTGGTATTGGGCTGTTCTACCGGTTTTGGTTTGTCGTCGCGTATTACTGCTGCGTTTGGCGGCGGTGCAGATACTCTGGGTGTGTGCTTTGAAAAGGAGCCGACCGAGAGCAAAACGGCTACGGCGGGTTACTACAATACCTCGGCATTTCACGATGCGGCCAAGGCAGAAGGTTTGTACGCCCACACTATTAATGGCGATGCGTTCTCTGATGCGCTGAAAGAACAAGTGATCACCGAGTTGAAAAACTCGATTGGCAAAGTAGATCTGGTGATTTACAGCTTGGCGTCACCACGTCGCACCGACCCTAAAACCGGCGAAGTTTATAACTCGGTACTCAAGCCAATCGGCAAGCAGTACATCTCCAAAAACCTCAATACCGATACCTTGAAGATTGCTGATGTCACCATCGAGCCAGCCTCTGACGAAGAAATCGCCAACACTGTAAAGGTCATGGGTGGTGAGGATTGGGAGATGTGGATTGATGCACTTAAAGGAGCTGATCTGCTCGCTGACAATTTCCAAACCGTGGCTTATACCTATCTTGGCGACAAGCTGACATGGCCAATCTACGGTAAGGCGACTATCGGCAAGGCCAAAGAGGACTTGGATCGCGCGGCAAAAGCATTGAGCAACAAGCACGGCGGCAATGCTCGTGTTGCGGTATTGAAGGCGGTGGTGACCCAGGCGAGTTCGGCAATTCCGGTAATGCCGTTGTATCTGGCGATCCTGTTCAAGGTGATGAAAGAGCAGGGCACTCATGAAGGTTGTATCGAGCAGATCCAGCGTTTGTTCAAAGAGTGTTTGTACTCTGCAACTCCGCGTTTGGATGATGCTAATCGCTATCGTGTAGACGAGCTGGAGTTAGCTCCGTCAGTGCAAACCAAAGTGGAAGAAATTTGGGATCAAGTGACCGAAGAGAATCTATTTGAGTTGACGGATTTTGCCGGTTACAAAGCAGAGTTCCTGCGTTTGTTTGGTTTTGGTTTGAACGGCGTCGATTACGATGCAGAAACGACACCGCTGGTGCAGACGAATTTCTAAGTAATGAAAATCCCCGCCCTGTGCGGGGATTTTTTTTGGCCGTTTTTTTATTATTGAAGGAGCACTAATGCGCAAACGTATTGCGATTGATATGGACGAGACTATCTGCGACACCATGGCTCGTCATCTTGATTGGTACAACACCGAGTTCCAGCAAAACCTCTCCAAGGTTGATTTACACGGCACAAAAATCTATTTGAAAGTGCCCGAAGCCCATCGCGCTCGAGTGCGAGCTTATCCTGATATTCCCGCCTTTTTTGAGGATATCCCCGCTTATCCTCATGCAGTTGACGTACTTGCCGAATTGAATGAGCGGTATGAAATTATCATAGCGACTGCGGCCATGGAGCATCCCACTTCCTTTACCCCAAAATACGAATGGCTGCGCAAACACCTGCCGTTTTTATCGCCCATGAATTTTATTTTTTGTGGGAAGAAAAATCTGGTGCAGGCTGATTTTTTAATCGACGACAGCTCGCGTCACTTTGAAGGATTTGTCGGAAAGGGAATTTTGTTTTCTGCTCCGCACAATCTGTTGGAGGCAGCGGAAGTGCGATTAAATAACTGGTTGGAAGTGCGCGATTATTTCCGTAACTGATGTTGAAAGTAATGGCACACTTGCATTGACGATAGGGCAGGTTTATTGACTTGGCTTATTTCAGCTCGGTAAAAAAACGTTCGCCGCGTGGTAAAAAATAATCGTCGTAGTCGAGCGAAAACACCACATTGCGTGAGCGGCCGACAAATTCACTGCGCGGCACAAAACCAATCGCGCGCGAATCTGCGCTGTTATCGCGGTTGTCTCCCAGCATTAAGTATTGATCTTCGGGAACGGTGACGGCGTTAAAGCTGGCGTAGGACTGGGCGTGGGGATCCAAGCGGACAATATGGGGTTTACCCGGGAGCTGCTCGATCCAATCCCCATTGTTGGTAGCGGTATAAGAAATCGCCTGAGCATTGATGTAAAGACGGTTGTTATGCATGGCAATGGTATCGCCGGGAACGCCAATCACGCGTTTAACCAAACGCTTACCGGCTGCCTTGGAGTCAAATATGGCTATCTCCCCGCGGGCAGGATCGGCTATTTTATATAGCGAGATATGAGTGAAAGGGACGCGCAGGTCATAGGCCATTTTATTCAGGCCAATTTGGTCGCCTTCAAGCAGGGTAGGTTTCATGGAGGCGCTGGGTACATGGTTCCAGTCGGCGATGGCGCTGCGGAAACAGAGCATCAGTGCTAAAAATAATAACAGTGAGCGATTTTCCATCCAAAAACGTTTCATCAGGTGTCCCTCGGGTTGATCCAGTCTGGATAATGCACAAAAATGCGCGCCTTCTTATTCAGGGTGAGAATAATTTCCGGCTCCAGGTCTGACCCCTGAGTTACTGACGAGTTCATAGGTTACATCGATGTCAATATTGAATCATTTACGCGGCGTGTTCGTTACGCTCATCTTTTCAATTGCCATTTGTCTGATCGCTTTGCTGGCGGTGCCCTTGGCATTGGTCAAGCTATTGCTACCTATACCAGCATTACGTCGCGCTATTGATCGGTTATTAGATGGCGCCTCCAATCTCTGGATTACCTTTAATACATGGCAGCAAGGCCATACCTTGCCCACCAAAGTAGAGGTGGAGGGGTTGAATGATTTGAGTCGGGATGAGTGGTATATGCTGATCGCGAACCATCAATCCTGGACGGACATACTCGTACTGGTACGCGCTTTTAACGCTCGCATCCCAGGAGTCAAATTCTTTTTCAAGCAGAGTTTGTTGTGGGTTCCGGTGCTCGGTCTGGCGCTTTGGGGCTTGGACTTCCCGCATATGCGTCGCTACTCCAAAGCTGAGCTGGCACGTCGCCCTGAACTTAAGGGCAAGGATGTAGAGCAAACCCGCAAGGCCTGTGAGCGTTTTCGCCATCATCCAGTCACGATTATTAACTTCCTTGAAGGCACCCGTTTTACACCGGCGAAGCATGCGCAGCAAAACTCACCTTACCGGCATTTACTCATGCCCAAGGCCGGTGGGTTGGCATTTACGCTGGGGGCGATGAATGGCCAATTGCATCGCCTTTTGGATGTCACCATCCTTTATCCTGAAGGAATTCCCACCTATTGGGATTACGCCTGCGGCCGGATAAAGCGTATTCAAGTCCATATCCGCCAGCTACCCATTCCGGCTGAAATGATCGGCAATTACACGGAGGATGCAGAGTTTCGCGCGCGCTTCCAGCGCTGGGTTAATCAACTTTGGCAGGACAAGGACGACCTTCTTGAGCAAATGAAGACCGGCGGGAAAAATTAAGCTAGGAAAGTCACGATACTTGACGGTATTCTAGTTGCGGAACTTGTTCTTATCGACAGGGCAAAGCCATAGATGCTGACAGGAGGGCCGCATGTTCTACACGCTGAGTGATCTCTTCGCAAAATTAGGTCTACCCAACTCGCCCGCCGCGATTGATGCTTTCATTGCAAAGCATAACCCATTGCCGCAAGCCGAACCTTTGGCCGCGGCACCTTTCTGGACTGCCGAACAAGCGGCATTTCTCCGTGAGGCTCGCCAGAATTACTCTGATTGGGCCGAAGTTGTGGATGAGCTGAATTGCTTGTTACGCGACTAATCCACGCTTTCTTCCCGCTATTAATGACCGGCTAATATGCCGGTCGTTTTCATTTGGCTGTCAGTATTTCTATGTTATGGTTCGATCTCCTTATGTGAAGTAACAGGACCATACTATGCAGAAATTGACACTTGCTCTTGCTCTGACCGCGCTCACAACGCCAGTTTTCGCCGAAGATGAAAAACGTCCGTGGGATGTTGAGGTTGATTTGGGCGCAATTGCCACTTCCGGTAATACCGACACGACCAGCATGCAATTCAAGCTGGATGCCAAACAAAATTTGGACAAATGGGCAAACCAATACATATTAAGTTCGCTCTTTAAGGAGGATGAAGTAGAGCGGGATGATGGCACCACTGCTACAGAAAAAACGGCTGAAAAATACTTTGGTTCGGCAAAATTTGCTTATTTATTGGGGCTTGAAGAATCCTACTTGTTCGGGTTTGGTTCCTATACCGATGACCAATTTGGCGCCTATCGCACCTATGCTACCGTTGCCTTCGGTTATGGTAATTGGCTCTACTCAAGCCCTACGCTGAACTGGTTTGTAGAAGCGGGTCCCGGTTATTTTGAGGGCGAAAAAGTCATTGTCAGCGATGACGAGACTATTCCTGATAGCATCAGTGACGAGAGTGGTGCGATGCTGCGTTTAGCTACAGCATTGGAATGGCAGATCACCAGTAATGCCGTATTTAAACAAGTGGTCAGTGTGGAGGCGGGTGGCGATAATACCCGTACCGTAAGCGAAACCTCGCTGGCATCTTCTATCAGTGAAAGATTTAAAATGAAGGTGGGGTTTGATATCTCTAATGATACTGATGTCGCCCCAGGTAAAGAAAAGACTGATACCACTACCTATGTAAATCTGGTTTACAGTTTCTAAGCCATCGAACCTTACGATGCAGTGTTGCGATTAAATCTGCTGCGCAGTACCCAGTAGCATTTCCTGTTGGGTGCTGTGCGAAGCAGCCGTTATAATTATTAACCCGAGTTTTTTCATCGCAGGTTTGTCTGCCCCACCGATAATTGTTAAATGACTATGACCTCATCTTCTTTTCCACGAGCATTATTAGCTCCTCGTCATTGGCTGGCTTGGATAGGTTTTGGCTTGTGGTTTTTAATTGCACAGCTGCCTTATTCCTGGCAAATGGGGATGGCGCGTGCGCTAACACCCTTACTGAATTTGAATAAAAAGCGCGTGAAGATGGCCCGCACTAATTTGCAGTTATGTTTTCCGGAAAAGTCTGCGGAAGAACTGGAAATATTGTTAGGAAAAAATCTGGAATCAACGGCTATCGCGTTGTTCGAGACAGGAATTGGGTTTTTCTGGGCAAAATCCCGTTTGCGCAAATTATTTACCATCACTGGCGTTGAACATGTAGAGCAAGCCAATGCTGAAGGGCAGGGCGCAATGCTGCTTAGTTTGCATTTAACAACATTGGATATTGGCAGTGCGATGCTGGGGATTCATGTCAATTATGATGGCATGTACACCCCGCACAAAAATCCGGTATTTGATTATGTGCAAAAAGTACGACGTGAAGCCTATGCACCTGGCGGCATTGCGTTTGCGCGCGATAACGTGCGTGCGATGGTATCGCAATTGCGCAAAGGGCGAATGATTTGGTATGCGCCGGATCGCGATATGGGAGGAAAAATTTCTGTTTTTGTTCCCTTCTTTGGTGTACCTGCGGCAACTGTGACAGCGACCGCGCAATTCGCGCGCATGGGGCGCGCAAAAATTATCCCTTTCTCGCAGTATCGCCTTGATAACAACAAGGGCTATCAAGTGGTGATACATCCTCCGTTTGAAAATTATCCTACAGGTGATGAGCTGGCAGATGCGCGTCGGATCAATGAATATTTTGAGCAGGAAATTTTAAAAGTTCCTGAACAATATTTATGGGCGCAGCCGCGCTTCAAAACGCGGCCAGAAGGCATGCCTAAAGTGTATTGAGTTATTTATCTTTTGGTTGTTTGTCCTTTGTGGGCTTGTCAGAGTAGTGGACTTGCCCGTTTTCATCGGTCCAGCGATAAATCGTTGTCGCTGGTTTTGAATCTTCCTCTATTGCAGGATTAGTGGCCGCTGGGGCTATAGTGTTGTTTGTGCCTGCATTATCCATATTTTGGACACGATAAGTTCCCATGCCGTTGGCGGGCGTTGCTTCGCTACTAAAAATAATTTCAGTAAGCTGGTTTAACTTTGAATTCATCATCAAGGGTAATTTGTTAGGTGAATTCAATTGTTGTTGAAACTCAGGGTCGCTGATAATCGCAATGACACGGGGATCGTGTTTGATCGCTTGTACACGGTTCCATGCATGCACCATTTTTTCTGCTGCCGCTTGTGAGCCCACTTCACTATTGACGTCGGATTGTGCCATTAGTGCTTGCACACTGGGGTTATCCATCAGCGCCTGAAATTCGGGCGCGCGCATCAAGGCTTGGGTATCGCCAGTGGTAAGAAGGGATTGAATATTTTCATCGGCTATTAAATCTTTCATCTGCCCATCATTCGCTACCTGCTGTACATGAGTGAGCATGGTTTGTGGATTTTCTACAAAAGCTTTGGTGATTTGCGTGGTGGTTTTGTCATCCAAAGCCAAGTCTACTGCAGTTGCGGCAGCATTACCGATGAGCCTTTTTGCGCGGGCCTCGATGAATGAATCATTGCTTTTGTCCAAGTCGCGTACATGGGGTACACCGGTTGTCGGAGTGCCACCGTTATTTGCATTGGTATTTGCATTGGTATTTACATTTGCAGTGTTATTTGCATTTGCAGGGCTCTCTGTATTCTCAACCAGCAATGCATCTTTAGTTTGTTGTTGTGGTTGTGCTTCAGGGGTTACTACCAAACCTATGACATAGACTACGAGTAATCCCACCAAGGCGCCCATTAAAACACCTACGCCTGCACCACCAATTCTCGAGCCGGTTTTAGTTGCATCAGTTTCCGGAATCAATTTGGCAAATAAGTTGAGCAATACACTTACCAAAAAGCTGACCAATAAAAAAATGGCGCTGCCGGCAATAAAGTAAACAATCAAGCCCTCCAGGGCGGTGTATTCCATTAAGAGTTTTGCGGCCGGTTTGGTAAATATAATTGCTGCAGGGTAAGCGACTATCCACCCCAATATGCGAGTGATTGAGCCGATGAATCCTTTCTGGTAGCCGCGCCAGGTAAAAAATGCGAGCAGTGCAAAAAAGACAATAGTAGTGATATGCATGTTTATTATTCCCTGTAGCGTTTGCTTCTGGTAATTGGTGCTGCTGTTAAAGGTTTAAGCGCAAATGTTGTTTTATTTCGCGCGCAAAGCCTGCTGGCACGTCGGCCATCTGCGCATATTTTTCCCATTGATTGATGACATTCAGCGCTTGTTGGATAATCGATTTCGCTTCTTTAGTGAAATTGCTAATGAGTTTTGCGGTGACTAATAAATCCTCGCGGGTAAAACCATCGCGCTTTCCATTCATGCTTAATTGATGTGAATTAACCCAGGGTGATCCGGGTTTGTAGCTATAGGCTACGTCAAAGGCGGGCGCCAGCTGCCACTGCGCACGCGGGCCGGCCAAGAGAAAACCGAAGTTTTTACTGTGATCGTCGTGATTGCGCGCAATAATGTTAAACACCATGCGGCGATAAATTTCTACCGCTTCAGCGCGTGTGAGGCGCAATTGCCGCGCGACGGCAAATAATTGTTCGTAGCTGTAATAACCCGGCATTTTAAAATCAGCATGATCCATGGCGCACAGGGATTGATAATGCAATTTGTGATTACCAATCCGATCGAAACGCTGCGTTAAAAAATGCGCCCGTTTTCCGTCGATTAATAGTTCACAGGGCGTCATGTTAATGCCCGCATCTTTTGCCATTAAATAGTAAGCGTATTCCATGCGCCCGAAACCCTGTGGGTCACCAAAGGTTTCGCGGTTGTTGCCGTGTTCAACAATGCCATCAAACTTTAATAAATAATGTTCAAACCCTTCTGGTGCATCAACTTGCCCGGAACGGATTTCAGTGCGGTTTTTATTAATCGCCACCAGAGCTTTTGCGCGTGCACCACCGGCAGATGTTCCCACTTGCAAAATGGCTGTTAAATCGTCGTTACCTGCGTTGTATAACTGGCTGCTTACACCAGCGCGTTGATCCAAAACCTGTTGCGCCATGCCGATCAGTGATTCCAATTCGACTCTGGATGAACCTGTTTGCGTCTGGCGCAAGGCCGGTGCGTACTCCAGCGCGCCCATTCCGCGCTTGCCGCTATAGAGCAATCGCTCAAGGGGATTAAAACTCTGCGGGTCGCGACCATTACGTGCCAGCCAGGCATTAATCACCGCATTGCCAAAATCATCGGGCAGAGTGTCGGCGAAGCAGGCGGGCAAACCTTTATAGGTATCGCGATTGAGTTGCGGGAATTGAAAAATTCGCGTGCTGTCAGATTGGCTGGGCATATGCAGTGGGGCGATCTGCACTCCGGTATTGACCCATCCAGGAGTGTATTCGAAGGTTGCCAGAGCCGTGTCCGGCGACCAGGCAAGGGCGCCCACCATTTTGTCCCACAACCAGACTTCAGCAAGGTTTTGCATTACCAATCCAGCCTTGGCTCTTTCACGCCATCTGCAGTGTGCGTCGAATCGGTTTTATCGGGACTAGTACGCGCACGTTGACGCTGTTTTCCCCGCAGCTTCAGCTGCTCCAACGGGCTAGGTGGTGTGGGTGGTAAAAAGTTGTCCAGCTGCTGCAAGGCATTGAGTGCACGCAGGGCGGCGATCATATTTTCCAACTTGCCGCCACCAGCCACCAATTGGCGATAACTTTTGGCCGTTATACCAATTTCGTCGGCAAGCGCTTGTTGGGTCATGTTCTGTTCCAGCCGCAGCCGCTCCAAGCGGTTGCCCAGCTCTTCGGCAATAGCGATGTTGGTCATCATTTGGTAATTCATAAAGGTTGTTAATTACCCACTAGTCGTGTTTTTAAGATGTTATGGGTTAATTTATACCTATTATGTAAATTAATCAAATATGGGTAAATAAATACCCAATATTGAATTTTTTCTATTTTATGGGTAATTTTTTATCTTTAATGTTTTGAGTATTTTGCTGCATAAGTTCAATAAGCCGCGCAATCCGTTCATTCGATAACTGGCGATAATCGGGGTAGGGCGCAACAAGCAGGCGATGTTCTTTATTGACAGCGAAATAAGCATCCAGCCATACCAGTGGTGGCAGTGCTAAATTCGCGGCATAAGTTTTTCCGGCGATGATATGGATTGCTGTAGTGTCGTGATCAAATTGCGGCGGACTAAATAACAGCGCTGCACGGGAGTGCGATTGAAACAACTCAAGGTCGCGATATTCCTGCCATGTATGCGCCAAATCTTGTCGTTGTTGCAATTGATACCAATCAAACAGCAGCTTGGCGTAAACATTAAATGCTTTACGCCAATGATTGCTGGTGTGTTTAACAATATGCGTAAGCTCGCCCATCGCCAAGCCACGCAGTTCATTCATCTCGGGGTAATTATCGATTGGAGGGCGGTTGGCGATATAGAAATTGATGTCGCTATGGGTTGCTCCTAATCCAACCGGATGAACCTTTATTTTCATTGCGCTTGTTGGTTCAGTACATGGCGCAAACCATCAATCGCTAATTGATGATCAGTTTCTTGTGGTAAGCCAGAAACCGTTACGGTACCAATCACGCCGCTATTTTTAATGCGAATAGGAAACGAGCCGCCGTGGGCGCAATATTCTTTCGGATCCAGATAGGGGATTGCTTCGAAGTCGCGATTTTTAGCTGCGTTATATTGCCCCTGAAAATAAGAGCTATGACCAAAGCGCAATACCGATTGGCGTTTGCGGAGTAGCCAGTCCTGATGATCATTTGCGGTGCCTGGCATTGCATAGCTAAATACCACTTGCCCAAAAGCATAGACTTCAATTGCCACCGAAACCGACATGGCTTCTGCTGTGGCTTTAATGAAGCTACCTAATTCCCATGCAGTCGAATTATTAAAATAGTGAAACTGAATTTCATCTTCCTGTGTCAGTAATTCTTTCAAATTTTCATTGTTCATAATTTTTTAATCGCTCGTCTTATATGGTGTTTCGTTCAAAAATAGGGGGGGTAAAAATTGGCACTTAAATTTTTAGTTAAAAGATGCATGAATTCGGTGGTGCAAATAACATTTAAAAATTAGAAGCTGGTTTTTAGCATATTGGGGAACATATTTGAATAGCTGTTCTCTACTATAAAAGAGATGACATCTGATTTTTATAAACCCCTTAGTAAAAAGGAGCTGAAAATGGAAACACAAGAATTACATCGCGGTCGATTAATTGATCATATTCAGTTGGTAGTAAAAGATCTTCCTGCTTCACAAAAATTTTATTCCGCTGTTTTTGATACGCTGAATATTCCGATGGCTGGGGAAGGGAAAGATTTCTTCTGGGCTGATGAGTTGTTTGTATCCACTGCCGATAGCGATGCCGCGCAAGGCAAGCTGACGGGTCGTCATCACTTGGCATTTCAGGCGTTGAACGAAGCGATGGTAGATGCTTTTTATGTTACTGCTTTGGCTAATGGTGGAACAGATAACGGTAAGCCCGGCGAGCGCGCATACCACCCAGGCTACTATGCCGCGTTCGTGTTGGATCCAGACGGGAATAATATAGAAGCCGTCTATCACGGCATGGCAAAGCGTAGTGCACCTTCGGTTCGAATCGTATTTTAAAGCTGAGCGTGAATGGCGTGGATTATTAATTTACTAGAGGCTGCAGATTCTGGTCGCAATACCCATCGTGGAATTACTTATTGACCTGTCTATCGTAAATACTTTGAATGATGCTTCTGTGGTGAATTCCAAGTGGTGATGCCAAGGCCTTACTCACTATAACCATATCCGGGTTTTTGGAGTGGCAGGTTTTAAACACGTCTGTAACAGAGGGGTGGTTTGCTGTTGTTTTGGTTAAAAATATTTCATCGCCTACGATAATTTCGCCCGGTGTTATCACGCGTGCATAGGCACCTGTGCGTGCAGCTTGTACAAAGTCTTTAATAAATCCCACGTCGTTCATGCGCGTGGCGAGTTTAAAGCAAGGTGTGCGCGGTGCAGATATTTCGATTACTACATTATTGATTTGCAATCTGTCGCCAATGTTTAACGGCGCGCTACCAAAGGTGGATAGCGTCAGGTTCTCGCCAAATATTCCGGGTGAAAGTGTTCTGCCCAATCGCTCTGACCACCAATCGTAATCTTCCTGGCTATAGAGATAAAGCGCCTGATCAACACCACCGTGTACTCTGGTGTCCACAATCGCATCGCCCTCAAGACCCAGTGTTGTAACAGTGACTTTATGTGCGACTGGCTTCTTAATAATCCCTGTTTGCACCAAACCATTGGAAGTGTCTAAAGTTTCTTCTTGGCCGATATTAACGGAAATCAGCTTCATAACAGTTTCCCCAATGGTTGGTTGCGCGGGTTTGAAACTCACTTGATAACAAACGCAATTGCCCAAGGCAATACGTTCTTTAACGTAACGTTAGGCATTTTCAATCAATTTATTGGGTGCAACGCTTATCCCGATAATCAGGCAACTCAGAGACTGGTTTAAAACCCAGTTTCTCCGCATCGGGCACATTCACTTTGCGAATTTCGAACACGTTAATGTTTCCCGATGCTCCGCCACACACAGTCGGATATGCCATGCCATCATGCGCTTTCTGCGCGCAGAGCACATCAATTCCATTGCTCGCTAATTCAAGACGCATTTCATCTGGCGAAATCCCGCCGCCTTCACACTGAATCGAGGCGTCAGGTTTAAAGACTTTTGTATTGTGATTGTCTGAATCTGAACCACACGCCGTTAACATAAAGCCAACCGCGATACCGAAAATAAACTGATTTCTTGTTAATAACATAAAGCCTCCTTTTAGTTAATTTCGGTTGTGATTCTTATAAAGAAAACGCTATCAGGTTGTAATTTTTTGTATGACGGCGTGAGGTCTTACTTTCTTGTGACTACTATTACAATTCAAATCTTACTGCACCATCAATAATGCCGATGGTGCCCTTCGATGAAATTTTCATGCCGTCAACGATAGCAAAATGATCTGTGGCAGATGTTTTACGTGATCCACTAATAAGGTGGCCACCCGTTAACATTCGCACTGCTACAAATTGATTGCTAAATTCCTTCCCAGAGCGCGATGCTGGATCATGGATGACAAGTTTTCCTTGTTCGTATCCTGCAAGTGTTACCCAATGACCTCCTTTGCGAACGTAGTTTTCTCCTTCCTGAATGTACCAACCAAGATTAACCCATACGGCTCCTTTGCGATGAAGGGCTTGGTTCATCCAATCTATAGTTGGCTTTTTCAATGGGCTGCGAAATTCGGGTTGCACTTTACTCCACCCACTGTATTCTAGTTTTTTATATCTTCCCCAGCGTTCATTTGCGTATTTGTGTACGCCTCTGGTGATTTCAATAACGCTAGTGCCGTTGGTGGTATTGGTATTCATATAGGCTGGTGAGCTAAGTTTATGCACTAAATCAATTTGATATTGCACATCTTTATTTCCTTCCAGCCAGACTAAAGAATTGGATACAGATACGGGGCCACAAAACTGTTGACCATCGCCGGCAAAGCCTGCGGTATTTAATGTTTGTAATAGATCGGGGATTTCGTTGTAAAAACTTTCACTCTTCGTAAGGCTGGTTAATTCTTTGGTGGCTTTTTTATCTGCACAGTTATTGATGTTGTCAGTAAATACAAGCTTCCCTGCGGCATTTTTGCACTTAATAACTTGTGCATTCGCCTGATTAATACCAAGGGAAAAAGTAATGATCAAACTACTAAATAAATGCTTCAAATTCATTTAATGTCTACTTCCATATATTTTTGTGTTGGTATTCGTTGCGCAGACGACTCTTTAAAAATGCCATCAATCATTTCGGTTAATAATTAATAGGAGGAGTTCGGTGTAATATCGGGATTGATCTCACCGTAAACTTCTTCTGGATCTATACCGCTCATCAGTAATGTCTCTCTCACGGTTTGAATGTGGTCTAGCACAATTTGGTATCTGTCGCCGTATTCGTATTTGTTTACCTCAATGGCTTTTGGCATATAACAAAAGGCAATTTTTAACGCTTCAATCAGATCGTCATGTGGTGCATCGCTCATAGCTTTCTCCTGGTGTGTAGGTTGCGGCAGACTGAGTCGGCAGCAATTAACCCGCATGGAGTGTAACGAAATGCGGGATAGTAAATGGGTATGTGTTTAACCCCGCAATCCGCTTCACTCCTTGCGGGCTACATATTATTCGCTCGCACCCGGCTCATAAGCCAATACCGGACTCAACCATCTCTCCACTTCTTGCACGCTTACCCCCTTGCGCTGCGCCAAACTTTCCACCTGATCTTTCTCTATCTTATCGGTATTGAAATAACCCGAATCAGGGTGCGAGAAATACCAGCCGGATACAGCGGCTGTCGGTAGCATTGCAAAGTGTTCAGTTAAGGTGATGCCGGTATTTTTCTCGGCATCGAGCAATTTAAACAGCGATGCTTTTTCGGTGTGATCCGGGCAGGCGGGGTAGCCGGGTGCGGGGCGGATGCCTTTGTATTTTTCTTTGATGAGTTCTTCGTTATCCAAGTTCTCATCGCGGTCATAGCCCCAGAATTCTTTGCGCACGCGCAAATGCATGTGCTCGGCAAAAGCTTCGGCCAAACGGTCGGCGAGGGCTTTTACCATGATGCTGTTGTAGTCATCGCCCGCGTTTTGATATTCCTTCGCTAATTCTTCTGCGCCTATACCGGTAGTCACCGCAAAACCGCCGATGTAATCCTGTTTGCCGGATTCTTTCGGTGCAACAAAGTCCGCGAGTGAGTGATGTGGTTTGCTCTCCATACCCTGTTTTAAATGCTGCTGACGAATATGGTGCAGGGTAGAGATTTGTTTGCCGTCTGCATCGAATACCGCAATGTCATCTGCATTGACAGTATTGGCTGGCCAGAAGCCGATAACGCCGTTGGCTTTAATTAATTTTTCGTCAATTAATTTGCGCAGCATTTTTTGCGCATCGTCCCACAGTGAACGTGCCGCTTCGCCGACAACTTCATCCTGCAGAATTTTGGGATATTTTCCAACGAGATCCCAGCTGATAAAGAAGGGAGTCCAGTCGATAAAATCGACCAGCGTATTTAAATCGTAATCTTCAAATACTTTTACGCCGGTGAAAGCGGGCGTTGGTGGAGTGTAATTTTCCCAATCCAGTTTCAAGCCTTTAGCGATAGCTTCAGGATAAGTGCGTACAGTGCCGCGCGGTTTACGGTTAGCGTTGCGCTCGCGGACTTCTACATATTCTTGTTTGACGTCTTCAATAAACTTCGGGCGCAGTTCGTCAGACAGCAATGTACTGGCGACACCTACAGCACGCGAGGCATCGGCAACATAAACAACTTGGTTCAGTTTAAATACCGGATCAATTTTTACCGCAGTGTGCGCTTTGGATGTAGTGGCGCCGCCAATTAACAAGGGTTTGTTAATACCGCGACGTTCCATTTCACGGCCAACAAATACCATTTCGTCCAGCGATGGAGTAATCAAACCCGAGAGGCCGATAATGTCGCAGTTTTGTTCGATGGCGGTATCGATAATTTTATCGCAAGGCACCATTACGCCCAGATCAACCACTTCAAAGTTATTACATTGCAACACCACGCCGACAATATTTTTGCCGATGTCATGCACATCGCCTTTTACGGTGGCCATCAAAATTTTGCCATTGGGTTTTGATGCTTCAGTTTTTTCCGCTTCGATGTACGGTTGTAAATAGGCAACGGATTGCTTCATGACGCGCGCGGATTTCACTACTTGCGGCAAAAACATTTTACCGGCGCCGAATAAATCACCCACTACGTTCATACCGTCCATGAGTGGGCCTTCAATTACATCGAGTGGGCGAGGGTAGTGTTGGCGCGCTTCTTCGGTGTCTTCCACAATGTGTGTGGATATTCCTTTTACCAACGCGTGCTCGATACGTTTTGCGATGGGCAGTGAGCGCCATTCCGCATCTTCTTTTACTTCACCACCGCTGCCATCGCCGCGATATTTTTCAGCAATGTCGAGCAGCGCTTCAGTCCCGCCTGCATGGCGGTTGAGAATAACGTCTTCAACTTTGTCTTTTAATTCTTGCGGCAGATCGTCGTACACGGCCAATTGGCTGGCGTTAACGATACCCATGTTCATGCCGGCTTTAATGGCGTGATACAAAAATACTGAGTGGATTGCTTCACGCACCGGGTTGTTGCCGCGGAAGGAGAAGGACACGTTAGACACGCCGCCGCTCACACCGGCGTGCGGCAGATTGGTGCGAATCCAGCGAGTGGCTTCAATAAAATCCACAGCGTAGTTGTTGTGCTCTTCAATGCCGGTGGCGACCGCAAAAATATTCGGATCGAAAATAATATCTTCCGGCGGGAAATCCAATTTATCGATCAGCGTGCGATAAGAGCGTTCGCAAATTTCTTTTTTGCGCGCCATGGTGTCAGCTTGGCCGGTTTCATCAAACGCCATCACCACGACAGCAGCGCCGTAGCGCATACAGAGTTTTGCTTTTTGCAAAAACTCTTCTTCGCCTTCTTTAAGCGAAATGGAGTTAACAATCGGCTTGCCTTGAATGCATTTCAAACCGGCTTCGATTACTTCCCACTTGGATGAATCCACCATAATGGGTACGCGTGCGATGTCCGGTTCGCCCGCAATCAAATTCAAAAAGCGCACCATGGCTTTCTCGGCATCGAGCATGCCTTCATCCATATTGATGTCGATCACCTGCGCACCGTTTTCAACTTGTTCCAGCGCTACTTCCAGTGCGGTCGAATAATCTTCTTCTACGATCAAACGTTTAAATCGCGCAGAACCAGTAACGTTACAGCGCTCGCCCACGTTTACGAACAGTGAATCTTTAGTGATGTTAAACGGCTCAAGGCCAGATAAACGGCATGCGGGTTCGATATCGGGAATCGCGCGCGGTGGATATTTTGCCATTGCATCGGCGATGGCTTTGATGTGCGCCGGTGTAGTGCCGCAGCAGCCGCCGATAATATTTAAAAATCCGCTTGCGGCGAATTCTTCAACAATCTCCACCATTTCTTGCGCGGTTTGATCGTACTCACCAAATTCATTGGGCAAACCGGCGTTGGGGTGAGCAGAGACAAAACAATTCGCTACGCGCGACATTTCTTGCACATATTGGCGTAATTCTTTTGCACCGAGTGCACAGTTCAAACCCATGCTCAGCGGGCGAGCGTGGGCGAGCGAGTTGTAAAACGCTTCCGTAGTTTGGCCGGAGAGTGTGCGGCCAGAGGCATCGGTAATGGTGCCGGAAATCATAATCGGCAATTCAAAACCGGCTTCATCAAAATATTTTTGTACGGCAAAAACAGCAGCTTTGGCGTTGAGCGTATCGAAAATAGTTTCGATCAAAATAATATCGGCGCCGCCTTTCACCAGACCATCGGTTGCTTCAACATAGTTCTCGACCAATTGATCAAAGGTCACGTTGCGCGCACCGGGATCATTTACATCCGGCGAAATAGAGCAGGTGCGGCTGGTCGGGCCAAGCACACCGGCAACAAAGCGCGGCTTGGCCGGATTTTTTGCGGTCATTTCATCGCAGAGGTCGCGTGCCAGTTTGGCCGATGCGAAATTTAATTCATGTGCGAGATCTTCCATGTCGTAATCAGCCATGGAGATGCGCGTGGAGTTGAAGGTGTTGGTTTCGAGAATATCGGCACCGGCTTCGAGGTAGGCACGCTGGATCTCGCGAATCACTTCCGGTTTGGTGATGCTGAGCAGGTCGTTATTGCCGGCGATATCCATGTGGTAATCCGCAAAACGTGCGCCGCGGTAATCCGCCTCCTGCAGCTTGTAGCTTTGGATCATGGTGCCCATGCCGCCATCGAGAATCAGAATGCGCTTTTTAATGGCATCGTTAAGGGCGGCGATACGGGTTTGGAGTGCAACTGGAATTGTCATGGAAAACCTTTGGCGATTAAGTAATTGCCAAGGCTGGGCCAAGGCAATATCAAAAAAGTTTGATATAGAAAAATGGCGCGAATTCTAGCAGAAAAGCCTGCTACGGGGGCGGGGCTTAGGGGGATTTAGTGGGCAAATACCTTAGCGCTGCCTGATTCTCCGATAGGGAGTCAGCAATCAGTTTAGCCGTGATTGATGTGGGTTGGGCGCTAATCGGTGGAGCAGCTATTTATCGCAGTGAAGTACTTTTTTAGCCGATTCGTTTTTCGCAGGGACTTCGGGCCTTAGGTGAAACAGGGTAAGCCCGGCAAAAAAAGCAAAACCACAGCCGGCAACAACGATGTTTTCAGGATGGAGTGCGCCAAAAATGATATTGGCGATAGCCAGGCTGAGGTACATCGTTAGGCGCAACGTTTTGCTGTTCAGTAGAAACCCGGTGGCATCCGAGGACATATAAAAACTCCAAAAGGGAATGAATCCCGTTGTTCTATTGCTTCTGCATGGTACTTGAAACGTCTTACTATTTGTTACTTGATGCTGACTGGCCGCATCATTTGGCGCATATTACAACCCTAACAATAGACCATGAATCGTTATATTGCCGTTTCATTTCACGGTAATGGCAAATTTTTCCATAAATGCCGGTGGGCAAGCGGAGCCATTTGAACCCGTAAAACTCGGTGATTAGCGGTATATACCTCCTCTCTATGGCGCCGATAGTAAAATCCTTGTTTCTTTTCGGGCTTTGCTAGTGCCTTGATTGGGGGCTTTGCAGTAGAATACCCGAGTGTTTTAATCAGGTATTAGTAAAGGTTTATATGGTCAACGTCGATATCACCGAATCAGCCCAGCAATATTTGAAAGAATTGCTGGACAAGCAAAAAGACAATGATGGCATAGGTATTCGTATGTTTGTGGCCAATCCTGGTACATCCAACGCCGAAACCTGCATCGCTTACTGTCGCCCTGGTGAAGAGAAAGAGGGCGATGTGATTGTCCCTCTCAACGGTTTTAAAGCCTATTTTGAAGAGCGCAGCTTGCCATTTTTGGAAGATGCCAAAGTGGATTACGCGGCCGATCGCATGGGCGGTCAACTCACTATTCGCGCCCCCAACTCCAAAATGCCGCGCGTGACCGACGATAGTCCTCTGGAAGATCGTATCAACTATGTGTTGTATAACGATGTGAACCCAAGCCTTGCTTCCCATGGCGGTAACGTCAGCTTGGTGGAAGTGACCGACGACATGATCGCGATTTTGAAGTTCGGCGGCGGTTGTCAGGGTTGCGGCTCAGTCGCCATCACGTTGAAGCAGGGTATTGAAGTGCAGTTAATGGATAAGTTGCCGGAGCTGAAAGGCATCCGCGATGTAACTGACCATACGGATCGCAGTAACGCTTATATGTAAGCTGAATGACATGAAAAAAATACCGCCCTCTGTGGCGGTATTTTTTTGTCTGGAGGTAGATCAGATTTCTTCGCGCCAAGGTTTTTGTGCTTTGTAACTGGCGAGTTGCTGTTCCAGATTATTCAGCGGCAGTGCCAAATCGTCTGCATCTTCTATTGCTTCCTTCTGCCATTTAACCGCTGCTTTGAAATCGCCATTTTCAGCAGCGACTGCTGCCAACGTTTGGTAATAGGATTGTCTATCGGCATGATTTTTATCAATGGTTTGAAGTTGGCTGCTGGCCAAAGTGCCGTTGCGATATTTGGCATCGGGATGAGTGGCGAGAATCCTGGCGTAACGGAGTTTGGCAGCAGGGCTGACTTGTGCTGCGCGTTTTAGCCAATAGAAACCTTTTTCTTCATTACGTTCAAAGCGCGCACCACTGAAGGATTCTATCGCCAACATATATTGCGCATCTGATACACCGGCTTTCGCTGCTTTTAACAACCAGCCCATGCTCTGTGCATTGTCTTGTGTGCACATATCACCATAGAGAATATTGCGCCCTAAAAAATAACTTGCAGCACCGCTGCCTTGAGTTGCTGCACTCACATACCATTCATTGGGGTTATCCGTGATTTGAAAATCCTCTACTAACGAAGGAATGGATTCTAAAAAATACGCAAATCCCAGTTTGTCAGTGCTGCTGCCGTTTTGAGCTTGTGTGCGTTTCTCATCAACTATTTTGGCTAATTTCTTCTTGTCGTATTGCGTTGTGCTCATTTCAAACGTGAAGCGATTTTTAAGACCGTTGACATCAACTGGCTTGTTATTGATTTTCATAGGTTCATATTGGAACTGGCGTCAGGCTGCCAAGGCGGCTTGCCCAAATTCTTTAGAGCTGGCGTAGGTCACTACGTGGTCGCGGGTGATGCCATTTTTGTCGATGGTATAGATGGTATCCACAAAGCCTGATGCGTTTTGTCTTAGCATGGATGAGGGGTATTTAGGTGGAACCGCTTTAATCTGGCGCTGCTTTTTAGCGCTTACGTTGGTGCCGGTAAATGTCGGCGTAAGTTTTTTCTCGATGCTTGCATCGCTGTATTGGGCAAAGAGTTTTTTATATTCTTCATCGGCGCGCTTTTTATCGGATTCACTCAGATCTGAGTAGACTTTAGTGTGGATTGCCCCGTTTTATAGATTTCTAATTGAGTCGCTAACGCCATCCATGCATAAGCCATCACCGCATTTTTTTCTACATGTTCACCGCGATAGTACATAACACCCACATTATTTTGAGCATCGTAATCGCCGTATTGCGCGGCTTCGTAGAATTCTTTATACGCTTTCGCCATGTCTTTTGCGTCGTAGTAGCTCAGCCCTAATTCAAAATCAGCTTGTGCGAGATTGCAAAATGGAGTTGCGATAAAAAACGAAAGTTGTAGTAGTGCGCGTAGCGGACGCATCCTGAGCTCCTTAATTATTATTGGGAAATGTATTTTACTTGTTGAATTTCAATGGGGGCATCCTGAGCGCTGATTTTCATCAATCGACTCAGTTTATTTGCTGGAATTGATAGGGCCTCGTTATTGGCGGTAACTTGCAGCGTGTCATCACTAAGCCATTGGATGGCGATGGTGTTGTGGTCGCTCCAACTCAGTTCTTTGGTGAAATACCGGGTGTAAAATGCATCCTTGTCTTTATATGTTATTGCAGCCTGATGTCCGCTTTGGCAGTTTTCATTAGTGAGTCTGACGGTCGTGATGGGGCTGCTTTTGGAACCCGTTTTGTGTTCAGACAGCGTGAGAGTTGCGCGCGCATACTGCGGTAACCGATAGGTGATTTCGATCTTCTCGTGCGCTTCGGGGCGTCGAGTTTCCCAGTCATAAGTGGTAAACGGGGTTGTAATGTCGAGCTGCTTCGATTTTTGGGCGCTGCATGCCTGCAGACCCGCGCACAGTATTAAGACAAGAAAGGTATAACAAGAACGGTAATTCATGCGGAAGTCCCTATTTTTCCAAAAATTATTATTAAGCTGACGCTCTAAGGGAGGGCAGAGTAAGTGTTGGCATTTATATGATCAATAGGTCTGTTAGCAGTTATTTTGGTTCTAACAAGGAAAATTTTAAGAAATTTAGTTATTTCCACTGAAAATGAGAATTATTGTTATTGCTAATGGTAATAGTTATCAATAATATGCGCGCCTAAATCTTCTTTGCGTATTAATACTAACTATTACAGGGCTTGTTATGACCATCTCTAAATCTACCCATATCGTTTCCAAAAAGCGCACAACGGGGCTGCACTTTACTGCGACCGCTCTGTCCTCGGCGATGTTGTTGGCCTCCGCTGGCGTAATGGCGGCAGATGAAGTTAAAGCGGAAGATAAAACCCTTAATACCGTAAAAGTAGAAGCTGACGCGATCAACTCGTACAAGGCCGAAAAACCAAGCTCACCCAAGCAAACCCAACCATTGGTTGATATCCCGCAAACCATCGTGGTGGTGAAAAAAGAACTCTTCCAGCAACAAGCGGCGACTACTCTGAGTGACGCTTTGCGCAATACTCCCGGTATCACCATGCAAATGGGTGAAAACGGCAACACCTCAACGGGTGACTCTATTTTTATGCGCGGCTTTGATGCGCAGTCCAGCATCTATGTTGATGGTATCCGCGACTTGGGCAGCATCAGCCGCGACACCTTTAACACCGAACAAGTTGAAATCGCCAAAGGGCCGGCAGGTTCCGACAATGGCCGCGGCTCTGCGTCCGGTTATGTGAACATGAGTTCCAAGACCGCGAACCTGGAAGAAGCTGTTTCTGGCAGCTTGATTGGCGGTACCGCTGATTACGGCCGTGCGACTGTTGATGCTAACGCCGTGTTGAATGAAACAACCGCTCTGCGCGTAAACCTGCTGAAGCAAGAAGCCGGTGTTGATGGCCGCGATGAAGTAGAAAGCAACTTTGAAGGCTTCGCTGGATCGTTGGGTCTGGGCTTGGGGACTGAAACCCGTATCCACCTGAATTATTTGAACATGCAGCAATCCGGTGTGCCGGATGGTGGTATCCCGACTATCGGTTTGGATGGCTATTACAACGCAATTTTTGATACTGGCGCTTTAGCTGGTCAACAACCGGAAAAAGTAGACACCGAAAATTTCTACGGTTCAACCGGCGATCAAAATGATGTCAGCGCCAATATGGCTACGGTGATTATCGAGCATGATCTGCAAGAGAGCGTGACCTTGCGCAATACTTCACGCTATGGCCGCAACCAGCAGGATCAGGTATTGACCGGTATTAACGGCATCACCTTTGTGCCGCCAACCAATCAAGATGCATGGACTGTTGCTTTGTCGCGCCAAGGTAAGGATGTCACCAACGAAATCCTGACCAACCAAACGAATGTCACCGCGACCTTTATGACTGGCGATATCCAGCATGAATTGTCATCGGGTGCTGAATTCATTTATGAAAGCCAAATCAGTTACGGTGTTGGCACTCCCTACGTAGCTGCAAACTCTGCAACGCGCGCAAGCCAAGCTCCAAACAATTTGTACAACCCGACTACCGATATGGTGTTCCAGCCGGTTGTACGTGATGGTACAAAAACCGAAGGTGAAACCACTACTTATAGTATCTACGCGATAGATACCATCACCTTCAACCCACAGTGGGAATTGAACCTGAGTTTGCGTGGCGACCGTTTCCATACCAATACCACTCAAATTACTCGCCAAGCCGTTGCTACTCCACAAACTATCCCTGTGGGTACTTACCTTGGTAGTGAAGCAACTCTGACCGACGAACTGTTGAGCTGGAGATTGGGCGGCGTGTACAAGCCAGTAGAAGATGGTTCTATCTATTTGTCTTATGCAAACTCTGAATTGCCTCCAGGCGGCGCTAACTTTGCGTTGAACACTTCTAATGCGGCCAATAACCTCAACAGCCCGAATATGGATCCACAAGAGAGCACCAATTTGGAATTTGGTACCAAGTGGAATCTGTTGGAAGACAAGTTGTTCTTTACTGCGGCATTGTTTGAAAGTACTAACGAAAATGAAATCGCTACTAACCCTGATGGCACCAGCTCACAAGTTGGTGAGACTGAAGTAAAAGGTATTGAGTTAGGTTTGGTGGGTAATATCACCACGAATTGGCAAGTCAGTGCTGGCTTGGCAAAAATGGATAGCGAGATTGTGCGCGGTAATGCGAATGCTGCCAACAATGGTGCCAGCCAAACTCAAGGTGGTGTAGTTCGCTTCTCCCCTGAGTTGACTTTCACTTTGTGGAATAGCTATACCTTTGGTAATGGTCTGGTGATTGGTGGTGGTGCGCGCTTTGTTGATACCCAAACCAACACCAGCTTGACCAGCGAACAAGCGCTTAGTACCAGAACCCTGTATGAAATTGGTGATTACTGGATTCTGGATGCAATGGCATCGTACCCGATCACCGAGAATGTCACTGTTCAATTGAACGTGATGAACTTGACCGACGAAGAGTACGTTGCCAGCTTTAACAACAGTGGTGCGCGTTATTATCCGGGTGCACCTTTGGCAGCACGTTTGGGTGTGAACTTCGCGTTCTAATTCATACGGTTGTTGCTTGTCTCATTCGGGGGTGCATTTATTTGCACCCCCGTCTTCATTTCGAGAGAGCGCTTTATGTTAATTCACATTCCCGAGGTTCTTACCAAGCAGCAAGTTGCCGAATGCCGCGCGCGTTTGGCGCAAGCCGATTGGGTTGATGGCCGCGCTACTGTTGGAGTGCAGGGCGCGCAAGTCAAAAAAAATCGTCAATTGCCGGTAGATGGGCCAGTGGCGCGCGAACTGGGTGAAATGATTTTAAAAGCGCTTTATTCAAATCCTTTATTTATGTCGGCAGCGTTGCCGCTGCGCATAGTCCCGCCTTTATTTAACGCCTATACCGGTGGCGAGCATTACGGCTTTCATGTTGATGGTGCTATTCGTTTGGTGTCCGGCAGCAATCTAAGTTTGCGTACGGATGTTTCATCTACCTTGTTCCTCTCTGAGCCGGAAGAGTACGAGGGTGGTGAATTAATCGTTCAAGACACCTATGGCAGCCACGAAGTAAAACTACCTGCAGGCGATTTGATTTTATATCCATCTACCAGCTTGCATCAGGTTGCTCCCGTCACTCAGGGTGAACGTGTGTGCAGCTTTTTTTGGACACAAAGCATGGTGCGCGATGACTGGCAGCGCAGTTTGTTGCATGAGTTGGACTGTAATATTCAATCGTTACGCCAGAAAGTGGGCGATTCGGAAGAGATTGTCGGATTGACCGGTCACTATCACAATTTGTTGCGGCAGTGGGCGCAGGTCTAATGAATTCGACGGTAAAAAAGCCGGTGCGTTTTGGGTTGGGAAGTTTGCGCGAATGGCATTGGATTAGCTCGGCGATTTGCCTTATCGGCATGCTGTTATTTTCTATAACCGGTATCACCTTGAATCACGCGGCGCAAATTAAATCCAAGCCGGAAATCGTCACGCTGGAAGCGGAGGTTCCCTCATCCTTGTTGGAAACGCTGGCAATCCCCACCGATGAAAAGGCGCCCTTACCGGTAGTGCTAATCGATTGGCTTGCGCAGGAACAGGACATTGTTGTCGCTGACCAGTTGGCAGAGTGGAGTGAAGACGAGATTTATCTTTCCCTGCCTCGCCCCGGTGGTGATGCATGGTTGAGTATCGATTTGGCCAGCGGCGAGCTGGTTTATGAAATTACGGATCGTGGCTGGATTGCCTATTTTAATGATTTGCACAAAGGTCGAAACACCGGTGTTGTCTGGAGCTGGTTTATCGATGTTTTCGCTGTTTTTTGTATCATCTTTTCTATCACCGGCTTGCTCCTGTTGAAGCGTTATGCCAGCGGTCGTCCCACTACCTGGCCAATGGTTGGCTTGGGTTTGGTCCTGCCTTGGGTGTTGATACTTTTATTCGTACATTAGAAATTTATCGCAACCGTTTTATAAAAAAATCCAATTTATAGAGGTAAATTATGCGTTCACGTTTGTTATTGTCGTCATTGTTTGCAGCATTGATGGTGGCTCCGGGCGCAACTATTGTTGCGGCTGAATTAAATGTTTCGGTGGAGTTGCCGGTGCTGGAAGTTGCTGAATATCACGAGCCTTATGTTGCTATATGGATTGAAAATGAAAAAGGCGAGAGCACCAATCTTTCAGTCTGGTATCAGCTGGAGGAGCGCGGACAAAAAAGTGAAAAAGGTGAGGAATGGCTGAAGGATATGCGCCAGTGGTGGCGTCGTATCGGGCGCGAAACCGACATGCCAGTAGATGGTGTAAGCGGTGCAACGCGTGCCCCCGGGAAGCACTCTGTCACTTTCACCGAAGGTAAAGCACCTTTGGGTAAATTAAAAAGTGGTGATTATGTGTTGGTGGTTGAAGCCGCGCGCGAAGTGGGCGGGCGTGAAGTTGTGAAAGTACCGTTTGTCTGGCCTGCAAAAAAGGCGGCAGAGCAAAGCGCTAAAGGCAGCAAAGAATTGGGTGAAGTGAAATTAACGGTTACACCTTGATCGCAAATCATAGTGTGTCTTGTGAACAACAAGACACAGATAAAAGCCATAGATAAAGGAAGCAGAAAATGAATCAATTTTTCAAAACCACACTTTGCACCGCACTTGTTCTGTGTTTGCCATTGACTGCCCAAGCGCATCGCGCGTGGTTGTTGCCAAGCGCCACTGTACTTTCCAGTGATGATGCCTGGGTCAGCATTGATGCTGCTGTGTCTAATGATATTTTTCATGCGGACCACGCACCCATGCGCACTGAAAGTATTGTTGTTACTGCACCGGATGGAAAAAATATCGCTGTGCAAAATGCCAACACCGGAAAATTTCGCAGCACTTTTGATGTGCAATTGCCACAAAAAGGCACCTATAAAATCGGCATGGCGTCCAGCGGTTTGATGGCAATGTGGGAAACGGAAACGGGTGAGCGCAAAATGTGGCCCGGTCGTGGCGAGCGCGCAAACCCAGCTGATTTTGACAAAATGGTGCCTAAAAATGGCAAAAATTTAAAGGTCTCGCAGACATCTCGCCGCATGGAAACATTTGTTACGTCCGGCTCACCAACTGACTCGGTATTGAAACCAAGCAAGCAAGGTTTGGAGCTTGTCCCCGTTACTCATCCGAATGATTTGTTTGCGGGTGAGGCGGCGCAGTTTCAGTTTTTAATTGATGGAAAACCTGCCGTGGGCGCAAAAGTGACGGTCATTCCTGGCGGTATGCGCTATCGCAATGGGCAAGACGCCATCGAATTGGAAACCGATAAAAAAGGCAATATTTCTGTAACCTGGCCAGAAGCGGGAATGTATTGGTTGAGCGCAAATTATCGCGATGATAAAGCCAAAAAGCCGGCAACCTCCCGTTCTGGCAGTTACGCTGCAACGTTTGAAGTATTGCCTGAGTAATCGGTAAAAATTGTTGTGCGCTTTCTCGCGGCGAGCATTTTAATTGTTGGTTACGTCTTCTTCTGTTGGTGGTGTTGGCGAAAGTATCAGCTTCAACGCTCATCCCAACAGGAGGGGACTTCATCTGCATCTAACCAGGGTGTGGATATTTTGATTGGCTATGCCAGTCAAACCGGCAGTGCTACACGTATCGCCCAGCAAACCGCACAACAGCTACAACAAGCAGGGAAGGTGGTAACAATATTACCGCTGAATCAAATTGACCCCGAATTATTAACGCAAGTTTCTACGCTGTTATTAATCGCCAGCACCTATGGCGAGGGTGAGGCACCTGATAATGGCAATCGCTTTTTTGCTCGCGCGCTACGCGATCTTGATGGCGATAGATTGCGGCACCAGCAAGTATTGATTCTCGGATTGGGGGATTCCACTTACGCCTATTTCTGTGGATTTGCTCATCAGCTACAGCGCGCATTACATGAGCGCGGCGCTCATTTTATTGCAGATGTGATTGAAGTTGATCGCCTGGATGAAAGTGCGTTGCGCCATTGGCAATATTATCTTGGTCAAATCTCGGGTAATACGTACTTCAACGATTGGAGTAAGCCGACTTATGAAAAGTGGGGAATTGTCGCACGCGAATGTGTTAACCCTAACAGCCTTGGTGCGCCCGCGTTTCATATTCAATTGCAACCTGTTCAGGGAGAAATTACTTCCGACGCATGGCAAGCCGGCGATGTTGTTGAGATAGGCCCCTGCAATTCTCGCGCTGCAATCGATGATTTTTTGCAACGGCTTGAACGTGAAATTGCGCCGGAATTGTTGCTCACTCGCGGGCTTTCGATCAGTGATGATGCGCTCGTCGAATTAAAAAAACTGGATGACCAAACATTGGTCGAGTCCCTCATCGAATTACCGCATCGCGAATATTCGATAGCGTCTGTCCCTGGCGAAGGCTCACTGGATTTGCTGGTACGGCAAGTGCGCGGTTCGAACAATCAGCTGGGTTTGGGGTCGGGTTGGTTAACGCACTATGCAGGTGTGAATCAAAGCATTCGTTTGCGTATTAGAAATAGTCCGCATTTTCACGCCCCTAAAAATTCCTGTCCGCTGATATTAATTGGAAATGGTACTGGTATCGCTGGTTTGCGCGCGCATATCGCCAATCCTGCGCGAGCCAATGCTCGTCAATGGCTATTTTTTGGCGAGCGAAGTGAATCGTCCGATGATTTTTTTGGTGCAGATATTTATCACTGGCAACAGGTTGGCCAATTAGCGCGTGTCGATAAGATATTTTCGCGTGATGCACAACCCGATGCGCCGCGTTATGTGCAGGATTTGCTCTTGCCCAATGCCGAAGAAATTCGACGTTGGGTCGATGATGGTGCAGCCATTTTTGTCTGTGGTAGTTTGCATGGTATGGCTCAAGCGGTCGATGATGCGCTCAGTCAAATTTTGGGCGCGACTTTGTTGGAAGCAATGGCCGATAAGCAACGTTATTGTCGCGATGTTTATTAGCGACAGCAGAAACATCTTCATGATTGTGCAATAACTGTTAATCCCATTTTCTTTTCTCTAAACCTCCACAATGCTTGGGTTATACTCGCCACCACTTTAGTGCATCAGTTTTCTGGTGCTTGTTGATGATTGGTTTGATGGTATAACACTATGAATCTGGCTTTTTTTAAACACACTTTTTTCCGCTCGCGATTGGGTTCTATTACCTTATTGATCTTGCTGGCGGTGGTAGCGATATTGCTCTGGCGCATGGCGTTTGCCAGCAATGCGGATGAGGTTGTGTATACCACCGAGCCGGTTACCCATGGCGATATTGAAAATCTGGTTACTGCCACCGGTACCTTGCAGCCACGTGATTACGTGGATGTGGGCGCGCAGGTATCTGGCCAATTAAAAAAATTGCATGTTGATGTTGGCTCGGAAGTCAAAGCGGGTGACTTGCTGGCCGAAATCGATGCTACCGTCTATGCCGCTAAAGTGGATGCAACACGCGCGCAATTGCGCAATCAGAAGGCGCAATTGTTAGAGCGCGAAGCGCAGTTAAAGTTGATGGAGATTAATTATCGTCGTCAAAAAAACCTGATGATTGAAGATGCCACTACCACTGAGGCATTGGAAACTGCCGACGCCAATTTAAAATCAGCGCAAGCGCAGCTCAATTCCCTGCAAGCGCAAATTGAACAGACCGAGTCTACTTTGCGCGTTGAAGCGGCCAACCTGAACTATGCAAAAATTTATGCACCGATTGATGGCACTGTGGTGTCCATCACCTCTCGCCAAGGGCAAACACTCAATACCAATCAGATGGCGCCGACTATTATGCGCATCGCTGACCTGTCAACGATGACAGTGCAAACCCAGGTATCGGAAGCAGATATTGGTAAGTTGCGCGTAGATATGCCGGTTTACTTCACCACTTTGGGCAGTCAGGGGCGTCGTTGGTATAGCACCATCGGTCGTATTCAACCTACGCCGGAAATTCTTAACAATGTGATTTTATACAACGCACTGTTTGACGTACCCAATGAGAACCGCGTACTGATGACGCAAATGAGTACGCAAGTATTTTTTATTGCGTCCCAAGCAAAGTCAGTGTTGTTAGTACCTATGTCAGCAGTGAGTTTTGCCCCGCCGCGTGGCGATCGTCCGCAAGGGCAAGGGCCGCAAGGAGAGGGTGCACAACGGGAACGGCCACAGGGTGAACCTGCGAATTCAGCAGAGCCTACAGAAGCGCAACGTGTAGAATGGAAAAAACGTCGCGATGAAATGAAAGAGGGTGGCAGCCAAACCGCACAACGCCCGCGCCCTGCGATCGTCAAAGTCATGAATGACGATGGCGATATCGAAGAACGCAAAGTGATGGTCGGAGTGACGAATCGCGTGCAGGCTCAAATTATCGACGGTTTGAAGGAAGGCGAAAAAGTTATCAGTGGCAGCACTAAACCTAATCAGGAAAAAGTAGTACCTGCAGGCGGTTTTGGTGGACCAGGTATGGGTAGACGTTAATGGTTACCGATAGCGCTAGACAACCGTTGATTAAATTATCCGGCGTTACCAAAACGTTCCGCAATGGTGAAATTGCGACTGAGGTATTGCACGGAATTGATTTGGAAATCTATCCCGGTGAATTTGTCGCCATCATGGGGCAATCGGGATCGGGCAAATCCACCCTGATGAATATTCTCGGGTGTCTGGATCGTGCGACCTCGGGGGAATATTTTTTTGCCGGGAAAAGTGTTGCCGAACTGGATGCAGATGGCCTTGCCCAGTTGCGCCGTGAGGCGTTTGGATTTGTATTCCAAAGCTACAACTTATTAGGCGGCGCAACTGCCTGCGAAAACGTAGAAATGCCGGCGACTTATTCCGGTTTGACCCCGGAAGCGCGGCGTACGCGTTCCACAGAATTGTTGGCATCGCTCGGGTTGGGCGAGCGATTGCATCATCGCCCGAACCAATTGTCAGGCGGACAGCAGCAACGGGTTTCAATTGCGCGAGCATTAATGAACGGTGGGCAAATAATTCTTGCCGACGAGCCTACAGGTGCATTGGATAGCCACAGCGGCAAAGAAGTGATGCGCTTGCTAAAAGAGCTGTCTGCCGAAGGGCACACCATTATTTTGATTACGCACGATGCTGAAGTTGCACATCACGCACATCGGTTAATTGAAATTCGCGATGGCGACATCATTGCTGATCCGGGGCCGCAGACGCCGTCTCACCCTCCGCGAGAAGAGCATTTTTTGCGTGGCGAGTCATCGCTGCGCACTGAATTATTTGAAGCGATGAAAACGGCGTTTCGTTCGCTCTACAGCAATGTGTTTCGCACTGTGTTGACGCTGTTGGGAATTGTGATCGGTGTTGCTTCTGTTATCAGCTTGATGGCGATTGGTGATGGCGCCAAAAAATCCGTTGTGGATAGCATCAGTGCAATGGGAAGTAATTTGTTGTTAGTCCGCCCCGGCGGGCCAACCCAACGCTTTCGCTGGGACTCGGTAACCCTGGTGCCAGAGGATGTGGATGCGATCGCTACCTTGCCGCATGTGGCGGCAGCATTACCGGAGCTAAATGGCAGTTTTACATTGCGCTACGGCAATATTGATCACACGACTGAGATAAGTGCAACTGCTGAAAAATTTCCTCTTGCGCGCAAATGGGAAGTCGCACAAGGAACATTTTTTACCGAGGAAGATAACAAGAATTACGCAACAGTGGTGGTGCTTGGAAAAACAGTCGCCACGAAATTGTTTGCGGACAAAAATCCGCTGGGCGAATTTATTATCGTCAATAACGTACTGTTTCAAGTGATTGGAGTGATGTCCGAGCGAGGTGCAGATCCGGGTGGGCAAGACCAGGATGACAAAGTATTTGTACCTTTTAATACCGGCAGTTTGCGTGTCATTGGCCAGCGTTTTCTGCGCAACATTACTATATCGGTCGATGACGAAAAAAATATGGAGGAAGTGCAAACGCGCGTGCATGCATTGATGATGGAACGACATGGCACGGAGGATTTTCAGATTCGCAGTATGTCGTCGCTCATCGATATGGTGTCAGAAACCCAAAACACCATGACCATTTTATTAGGTTCTATTGCCGCGATCTCACTCTTGGTGGGAGGGATTGGTGTAATGAATATCATGTTGGTTAGCGTAACCGAACGGACACGTGAAATTGGTATTCGCATGGCAACCGGTGCGCGTACCCGCAACATCATGCAGCAGTTTCTGATTGAGGCGTTGGTGGTCTCGGCGTTGGGAGGTGTTGTTGGTGTGGTGCTGGGGCTGGGGACTGCAATGCTGATTGGTAGTTTTGGAACTCCTATCGCTTATTCGTTAACACCGGTTTTCATGGCATTTAGTTGTGCGTTTTTAACTGGTTTATTGTTTGGCTTTTTGCCCGCACGCAAAGCGGCCAACCTTGATCCTGTTGCTGCATTGGCGGCGGAGTAATATTCATGTTGTTACAGTGTAAAAGTTTTACGGTATTTTTTTTGACGCTGATGCTGTCAGCGTGTGTCACGACAGATGATGCGGAGCGTCCACAGATTAATTATGCCGATACCTATCAGGTAAGCGCAGTTAGTGGTCAGATAGTTGTAGTTGGCGGCGCCGATAAGACGAATGCAGCAAGTGATATTGATGCTAATTGGTGGCATGCATTTAATGCGCCGGCACTCAATGCGCTGATGCTTGCTGCAGAGCAGGAAAGCCCCGATTTGCTGATTAGCGCCGAGCGCGTGCGTCAGGCGGAATTGCAAATGCGTATCGCAAATGCAAGTTTGTTTCCCTCTCTCAATGCCTCTGCCTCCAGCGGGGAGCGGCGCACAACCACAGAAAATGATGTCACTAGCACCAGCGGTTCAACGAGTGCAAATGTGAATATCAGTTATGAGGTTGATTTGTGGGGCGGTATTGCTGCCGGGAGAAAAGCTGCCGCCGCAGACTTTGATGCAACCCGATTTAATCAGGATGCTGCGCAGTTGAGCATCAAAGCGGCGGTCGCCAGCGGTTGGTTTCAGTGGCTATCGTTACAAGAGCGCATCGCCTCCGCGCAAAAAAATATTGAAATTGCAGAGCGTGTTCAAAAAGTAGTGGATGCACGTTATCGCAATGGCGCTGCAACTGCGGCCGAAGTTGCGCAACAAAAAACCAATCTGCTATCTCAAAAAGCAACGCTGTTACCGCTGGAATTACAGGCGCGCCAAACCCGTTCGGCATTGGCGATATTGTTGGGCAAAACACCGCAAGAATTCACGTTGGCAGAAGCGCGATTATTAGATGTTGTTGTGCCGGAAGTTGCGCCCGGAACGCCTGCAGATTTGGTCACGCGTCGGCCCGATTTGGCGGCAAGCGAAGCGAATTTAATCGCTGCCAATGCCGATATTGTGGCGGCGCGTGCGGCACTTTTACCCGGCATCAGCTTGGGTGCCAATGTTGGCAAAAGTGCCAGCGAGTTATTTAGCCTGAATCCTGCCACCCAGGCATCGGGTTGGACAGTATCGCTTGCACAAACCATTTTTAATGGTGGGCGTGTCGTCAATCAAAAGCGTTTGAGTGAAGCGCGCCGCGCCGAGATGTTGTTGCAATATCACAAAGCAATATTGGTTGCATTGCAGGAAGTCGATGTCGCCTTGGCGAGTACAGATATTTCCCATCGCCAGGAAACCAGTTTGCAAGAAATTTTGGTACAGGCACAGCTCAGTGTGCGTTTAACCGAGGCGCGCTATCGTGCGGGCAGCGACGACCTGTTGTCACTGTTGGTGGCGCAGCGGAATTTATTCCAGGCCCAAGATTCACTCGTGCAACAGCGTCTTGCGCGTTTGAATGCTGCCGTGGATATGTACAAGGCGCTGGGTGGCGGTTGGGTGCTGGCTGCAAATTAATACAGCGCCTATTCAAATAATAACTGCACGACATTTCATCACAATAATATTTTATTTTTTGGGCTTGAGGACGTTAACGTGAAAAACGTTTTATTTCAGATTCACTGGTTTTTAGGTATTACCGCGGGCATCGTTTTAGCGGTTGTAGGTGTTACTGGCGGTTTGATGAGTTTTGAACGGACGATTATGGAAGCAATCAGTCCGTCTGTTATTCGTGTTGAAGTCAGTGGTGAGCGCTTAACGCCGGATGCAATTGCTGAACGTTTTCATGCACAGCGCGCAGATGCCCGCGTTGAGCAAATTACGCTTTGGCCTGAGGCAGATCGTAGTGCTTTGCTGCGCCTTACCCCTCCACCGGGTGAGCGCCGAGGCGATAATATTTACATAAACCCTTACACCGGCGAACTATTGGGGAAGGTTACCGGCGAGCAATTTTTCCGCACAGTGCGTTCATTGCATCGCTGGTTATTAATTCCATCAGAACCGGACGGGATTAATATTGGTCGCCAAATTACCGGGTTTTGTGCTTTTGCTTTGGTGTTTTTTGCCCTATCAGGTTTGTATTTGCGCTGGCCACGTCGGGCGCTTAACTGGCGCAATTGGTTCCGTATTGATTTCAGTTTGAAGGGGCGTAATTTTTATTGGGCGTTGCACTCTGTTATCGGCACATGGGTGATTCTCATGTATTTGCTGATGGCCTTAACGGGACTGACCTGGTCTTACAGCTGGTTTAAAAACGGTGCATCAATGGTACTAACCGGTGAGCCTGTTCAAGAGCGCCGTGGTTTCGGTGGGCCAGGTGGTGGGCAGGGTGCTGTTGGTCAAGGTGGTGCAGGCCAGGGGGCGCGTGAAGGTCGTGCTATGGGTAATCGTGAAGGGAGAGAGGGACGTGCTGGTGGCGAAGGTCGTCCTAATAGTGAAGGACGTATGAATCGCGAAGGGGAAATGCGGCAAGAGCACAGTGTTTCCGTCAGTGTTGATAATGCATGGCGCAGTTTCGAAGTTAAAGCAGCCACTAATTTTAAATTTGCGAGTGTGACGATTCCCCGCTCAGCAAATGATCCGGTGATGATTAATTATGTTACTCCCGACGCAACCAATGATCGTCAGCGTAGTTCCATGAGCATTAATGCAGGAACGGGTGAGATTGTTGGCGATCAGCCCTATAAGCCGCTGGAACCTCTGGGCAAGCGCATCATGCAAGGTATTTATGAATTGCATACGGGCGAATGGTTTGGCACTCCCGGTCTGATCATTAATATGCTGGCCTCGCTGCTGATGCCCTTGTTTACCATTACCGGTTTCCTGTTGTATTTCGATCGCCGTAAAAAGAAACGTAACAGCAAAAGTGCAGCATCTGGCGTAAGCAATGCACACACAGATGCAGATTACTGGGTTGTGTATGCGACCCAGACAGGAACTGCTGAGCAACTGGCATGGAATACAGCGACGATTTTGCAATCGGGTGGTATTAAAGCCAGTGTTAAAAATATTTCTGCTCTGGATAGACTCACACTTGAATCCGCCAAAAAAATATTGTTTTTGGCTTCCACCTTTGGTGAAGGTGAAGCACCGGACGCAGCGCGCAGCTTTACTAAAAAGTTATTGAAATCGTCACTCTCATTGAGCCAATTACAATTCGCAATTTTGGGTCTGGGAGATAAGCGCTATAGCGACTATTGCGCATTCGCAGCACAAATAGAACAGTGGTTATCAGCCAATGGTGCAACCCCATTGTTTGCTCGCATTGATGTTGATAACGGCAATGAGAGCTCAATCCACCACTGGCAACAAAAGATTGCCGATTTAAGTGGCGTGACCAATGTAGCCACCTGGTCTGCACCGGATTATGAAAATTGGGCTTTGCAAAAACGCCAATTGTTAAATGATGGCAGCCTGGGTGCACCTGTGTATCGCGTGACCTTGCAGCCGGAAAAGCCGGGCAACACTCATTGGCAAGCTGGCGATATTCTGGAAATAAAGCCGTACAACAATCCTGAGTTCCCTCATCGTGAATATTCCATTGCGTCGCTGACAACCGATGGGCAACTGGATTTGGTCGTGCGTCAGGCCTTTAATGAAAAAGGCGAATTGGGCTTGGGGTCTGGCTGGTTAACGGCGCTCGCGGAAGAAGGCGGTAATATTCTGGCGCGTATTCGCACCAACCCCTCTTTCCATGCGCCCCAAGTCGATTGCCCGATGATTTTTATTGGCGCCGGGACGGGTATCGCCGGATTGCGTGCGCACTTACATGAGCGTTATTTGAAAGATTTACAACAAAACTGGCTAATTTTCGGTGAGCGCCAACGCGGTAAGGATCGTCTGTTTGCCAGTGAATTGGATTCCTGGCAAACGTCTGGTTTCCTTACCGGGATCGATGAGGTTTACTCGCGCGACGGCGAAGGGTATGTGCAGGATGTCTTACGCGCTAAACAACAGCAGATTGGGGAATGGCTTGACCGTGGCGCCGCTATTTATGTGTGCGGTAGCTTGGCTATGGGAGCCGGCGTTCAGCAAATACTGCTAGAAATTTTGGGTGAAGTGGAGTTGCAACGGTTAATAGAAAGCAATCGTTATCGACGGGATATTTATTAATCCAATGCCGTTCTTTCCCTGAATAAAAAAGCCCTCCTTGTGAGGGCTTTTTTATTGGCGAGTCAGTGCAGGTGGTGTATCGGCGTCGTTAGTATTTCTTGGCGGCATTGTTGCATATAAATTTTCGGGTAATTTGCATCACATTAGCGTGGAGCAAAAAAATTGTTGTTATTAAAAGGATTCCCCCGATGAAAACTACAGTTACTGCATTATTTGTCCGAAAAATAAGCATGTTAAATGGCTTGCTGTTATGGCTGTTGGTTGCGAGTAGCCCTTATGCATCTGCAGAGATTGATTGGATTGCGGCGAGTTGGGATAACGATATCGCTGCGGGTAAGGATGGAGGCGGCTATACCAATGGCATTTATTTTTCCTGGGGGCAACGCAACGAACCGGGTCAGGAAATCACCAAGCCCCCAATATTAACCTTGCCCCTGGCATGGATGCTTAGCGATGATCCAACCTATGCCTATAAACTCCATTCGCTTGGACAGGCGATGGTAACTCCCGAAGATATCACCAAAGTAATTCCCGACCCCGCTGATGCCCCCTATGCAGGCCTGCTATTTTGGCGCTCCAGTTATGTAGTCGTTAAAAACGATTTTGCCGACCAGGTAGCAACGTTGGTGGGGATCGTAGGGCCATCCTCCGGCGCCGAAGAAGTACAAAAATTTGTTCATGATTTGGTAGGGGCTGATGATCCCATGGGCTGGGATTATCAGCTGGATGATGAGTTTGTGTGGCAATTGCAGCGCACGGCGGTATGGCGTTTTTCAACAACGGATTCGAGTCCCGTCGATGCGATTCTCCTGGCAGATTTGGCGGTGGGGAATTTGGAATCGCTAGCGGGTGCGGGGTTGTTTTTACGTGCCGGCAGCGGGCTTGCAAGCAGTTATTCAACCATGAGTTTTTTAGGGAGCCGGGTGAGTACTCCGGTGGCGGTTTCCGAGGGCTGGTATTTTTATCTGGGAGGGACAGGAAACTATGTGCACAACCAAATTTTGGTTGATGGCAGGGAATTTGGAGTTAGCGCCTCAGATAACCTGGAGCATTATCAATACTCCCTAATGGCCGGTTTTACCTACGCATGGAAGAGCGCCAGTATCTGTTTGTCTTACCAGTCGGACACCGAGCCAAACAAAAGCCAAACCGCGCGGAAAGATTTCGGCGCAATCACGCTTGCGTTTCAAATCTAACAATTTCCGGGCAGTGTTGTTGCGATGCGGCAAAGCCAATATGTCTCAGCAGCACTGTTTTCCCTGCAGCATTAGCTGTAGCCATAATCCCCACTTGGGTGACCGTTTTCGATAAGCCGCTGGCCTGATAGAAGTGGGTTAGCGGTTTTGTCATCGTACTGAGGTTGCCTCAGTTCCCAAAGCTCCCCTATACTCCCCGACCCGCACAATCGTAGGTGCGGGCTTTTTATTTTTAATCCCCTGTTTTTATCACGTGACCTTTCGTAGGGGTCACCACTGACCAAGGATTTATCATGCCTGTAATTACTCTCCCCGACGGTTCCAAACGTCCGTTCGAAAATCCCGTATCTGTCTATGAAGTTGCTGCGTCTATTGGCGCTGGCTTGGCTAAGGCTACTCTCGGTGGTCGCGTTAATGGTCAACGTGTCGATGCACACGATTTGATCACTGAAGATGCGGATCTGGTGATTTTCACCCCGAAAGACGAAGACGGTTTGGAAATTATTCGCCACTCCTGCGCGCACTTGCTCGGTCACGCGATCAAACAACTGTTTCCCGATGTGAAAATGGCTATCGGCCCGACCATCGACAACGGTTTTTATTACGACATCGACCTCGAGCAAAAGCTGACCGACGAGGATATCGCCCGTCTGGAAGCGCGCATGCTGGAATTAGCGAAAACCGAATATGACGTAGTGAAAAAGAAAGTCAGCTGGCAAGAGGCCTATGACGTTTTCACCGCGCGCGGCGAGACTTACAAGCTGGAGATCCTGGATCGCGACGTGCCTAAAGATGCAACGCCGGGTCTTTATCACCACGAAGAATACGTTGACATGTGCCGTGGTCCCCACGTGCCTAACATGCGTTTCTGCCTTAACTTTAAATTGATGCGCACCTCCGGCGCTTACTGGCGCGGCGATTCCAACAACAAAATGTTGCAGCGCATCTACGGTACGGCGTTTGCGGATGCCAAGCAACTTAAAGCCTATTTGAATTTGCTCGAAGAAGCGGCCAAACGCGACCATCGCAAACTGGCGAAAAAATTCGATCTGTTCCATCTGCAAGATGAAGCGCCGGGCATGGTGTTCTGGCATCCAAAAGGCTGGACTTTGTGGCAACAAATCGAGCAGTACATGCGCGCCAAGCAAAATGATTGGGGCTATCAGGAAGTAAAAACGCCGCTGATCATGGATCGCACCCTGTGGGAGAAATCCGGCCACTGGGAAAACTACCGCGATAACATGTTTACCACTGAGTCAGAGAAGCGTGACTTTGCGGTTAAACCGATGAACTGCCCGGGTCATATCCAGATCTTTAACCACGGTCTGCGCTCGCACAAAGATTTGCCATTGCGTTTGGCAGAATTTGGTTCATGCCATCGCAACGAAGCATCAGGTGCCTTGCACGGCATTATGCGCGTACGTGGTTTTGTGCAGGACGATGCCCATATTTTCTGTACTGACGACATGGTGGTGGAAGAGGTTTCTCTTTTTAACCAGATGCTCAAGTCCGTGTACGACGATTTCGGTTTTACCGACATCGCTGTAAAACTTTCCCTGCGTCCTGAAAAATATGCCGGCACATTGGAAACCTGGAACAGGGCGGAAGAGGGCTTGCGTGCAGCACTGCGTGCAGCTGGGTTGGAATGGGAGGAGCTTCCCGGTGAAGGTGCCTTCTATGGCCCGAAAATTGAATACCAGATCAAGGATGCGCTGGGTCGCTCCTGGCAGTGCGGTACTATCCAATTGGATTATGTATTGCCTGAGCGTCTGGATGCGGAATATGTCGCTGAAGATAACGTGCGTAAGCGCCCGGTTATGCTGCACCGTGCGATCCTCGGTTCGTTCGAGCGCTTCCTTGGAATCCTTATTGAGCACTATGAAGGTTCCTTCCCGGTTTGGTTGGCTCCAGCCCAGGTAGCGGTCATGAATATTACCGATAACCAGGCCGATTATGTCAGAACGGTCGAAAAAGCCTTGCGCGAACAAGGCATCCGCGTCATTCCGGACTTGAGAAATGAGAAGATCGGCTTTAAAATCCGCGAGCACACAATTCAGCGGGTACCCTACCTGCTCGTCATTGGCGATAAAGAGGTTGAAAATCAATCACTTGCGGTTCGCACAAGGGACGGACAAGATTTGGGTGTAATGACTCTGGAGGCTTTCATCGAGCACTTGACCGCCGATATAGCGCGTCGAGGCAGAAATATTTCTGTTTAAAAGACAGTTTTTTGCCCGATATCGCAAAAAAAGCAAAAAGATTCGTTTCTATTAATTATTTGGAGATACAACTATCAAACGAGATAACGCTCCCGCGGCCAAAGGCAATTCTAAGAAAGCGCGGATCAACGATCAGATCGAAGCCAAGCAGGTTCGTTTAATCAACGCAGAAGGTGAACAAGTAGGTATTGTTAACCTGATTGATGCACTTGCGCAGGCGCAAGCGGCAACACTGGACCTGGTGGAGATCGTTGCTGATAGCGATCCAATAGTCTGTAAGATTATGGATTACGGCAAGCATCTGTTTGAAATCAAAAAAACCAAGGCCGCTGCCAAGAAGAAACAAAAGCAGCAGCTGGTGAAGGAAATGAAATTTCGCCCAGGGACGGAGGAAGCGGATTATCAGGTCAAATTAAAGGCTCTGATGCGCTTCCTGGAGCATGGGGATAAGGCCAAGGTAACGTTAAAGTTCCGTGGCCGCGAGCTCGCCCACCAAGAGCTGGGGATGGAAATGATGCAACGCATTGAGACCGACCTGGCTGAGATGGGTACCGTGGAGCAGGCTGCCAAAATGGAAGGTAAGCAGCTCACTATGGTGATCGCCCCCAAAAAGAGAAAATAGTCGGGCTTTTAGCTGCCTTGATTATTTATATTATTTACCTAAATGTGTGGAGTTCTATCACATGGCAACCAAAGCTAAAGTACACAGTGGCGCGTCAAAGCGCTTCAAAAAGACTGGCGCGGGCTTCAAGTTCAAGCACGCTAACAAGAGCCACATCCTGACCAAAATGACGACCAAGCGTAAGCGCCAACTGCGCGGCACCAGCATCGTTGATGCAGCCGATGTACCACGCGTAAAACGTTTGTTCCGTGCTATCTAATAGCGCTTTTTGAGAATTTTGTAGAGGATTGAATTATGGCCCGTGTTAAGCGTGGTGTAGAGGCGCGTCGTCGTCACAAGAAAGTATTAAAAGCTGCTAAAGGTTACTACGGTGCACGTTCGCGTACATTCCGTGTTGCCAAGCAAGCGGTTATCAAAGCCGGTCAATATGCTTACCGCGATCGTCGCGTTAAAAAGCGTAATTTCCGTGCTCTGTGGATTACTCGTATCAATGCCCAATCTCGCGCTGAAGGCTTGTCCTACAGCCAATTGATTGCTGGCTTGAAAAAGGCGAGCATCGTTCTCGACCGTCGTGTACTGGCTGATCTGGCTGTGTACGACAAAGCAGCTTTTGCTGCTGTTGTTGCGAAGGCTAAATCAGCTCTGGCTGCTTAATCGTCCAACAACCTCAAGCCCGCAAGGGCTTTTGTGAACGCGATGAAAGGGGAGAGCTTTAGGGTTCTTCCCTTTTTTTATGGCTGTATTTATTCGATAGTTAACGATTCGTACTGGAAAAGCAGATGGAAAATCTCGCTGCGCTTACCCAAGAAGCGCTCAAACTCGTTGCCGATGCTCAAGATCTGACTGCGCTGGATGCAGTGCGTGTGAATTATTTAGGCAAAAATGGCAGCATCACCGCGTTGATGAAAACGTTGGGTAAATTATCGGCAGAGGAGCGTCCTGCTGCCGGTGCTGAAATCAATAAAGCCAAAGATGCTGTGCAAGACGCGCTTAATGCGCGCAAAGAATTGTTAGAGCAGGCCGCGATCAATGCCAAGCTCGCCAGCGAAGTTGTTGATGTAACCCTGCCTGGCCGCGGTCAGTACACCGGCGGTTTACATCCGGTAACCCGTACATTACAGCGTATCGAAGAGATCTTTGCGGCGGTCGGTTATAGCGTCGAAGTGGGCCCTGAAATTGAAGATGATTACCACAACTTCGAAGCGCTCAATATTCCTTCCCATCACCCTGCGCGAGCGATGCACGATACGTTCTATGTGGATGATACCCATGTACTACGTACCCACACTTCTCCAGTGCAAGTGCGCACTATGGAAAACAAGCAGCCACCGATTCGGGTTATCTGCCCTGGTCGTGTTTATCGCTGCGATTCAGATGTAACTCACTCGCCAATGTTCCATCAGGTCGAAGGGTTGGTGGTCGATAAAAATATCAGTTTTGCCGATCTCAAAGGCACCATGGATCAATTTCTAAAGGCGTTCTTTGAAGCCGATGTTCCGGTGCGTTTCCGCCCGTCCTATTTCCCGTTTACCGAGCCCTCGGCTGAAATGGACATCCAATGTACCCAATGCCGTGGTAAAGGCTGCCGCATGTGTAAAAGCACTGGCTGGCTCGAAGTTGGCGGTTGCGGCATGGTGCATCCGGAAGTGTTCAAGTCAAGCGGTGTTGATCCCGAGACTTACACCGGTTTTGCATTCGGCATGGGCGTAGAGCGTTTGGCGATGTTGCGTTACGGCGTGAACGACCTGCGTTTGTTCTTCGAGAACGACTTGCGCTTCCTCAAACAATTCTAGATTTGTACCTGGCCGTACCCCGTTATGAAGCGAAGCGGAATGCGGGAATAACAGTTTAACCAGACTTCAGTCCCGTAATGCGTTGCACTCCATACGGGCTACAGAGATAAAGATATGAAAATCAGTGAATCCTGGCTGCGCGAATGGGTTAATCCAGCCATAGGTACCGATGAATTAGTTGCCCAGCTCACTATGGCGGGTTTGGAAGTGGACGCGGTTGTGTCTGTCGCAGGCGATTTTACCGGCGTGATTGTGGGTGAGATTGTGGGCTGCGAGCAGCATCCCGATGCCGACAAACTGCGTGTTTGCCAAGTAGCTGGCCTGCCTGATGGTCCAAGTCAAGTTGTGTGCGGTGCGGCTAATGCGCGCGTCGGCATCAAAATCCCGTTTGCCACTATAGGTGCGCAGTTACCCGGTGACTTCCATATCAAAAAAGCCAAGCTACGTGGTGTTGAATCCTTCGGCATGCTGTGCGGCCAAACTGAATTGAAGGCCGGTGATGACGATACCGGTCTTTGGGAATTGGCGGCTGACGCTCCAGTGGGTCAGAACCTGCGCGAATATTTAAATCTTGACGATAAGCTGATCGAAGTTGACCTGACGCCCAATCGCAGTGATTGCCTGAGTGTAAAAGGCATTGCACGCGAAGTAGGGGTGTTGAATCGCGCTCCGGTTAATGCGCCAGCGATTGCTCCTGTTGCGGCGAGTGTTGATGACAGTTTTCCTGTGCATCTGGAAGCCGGTGCTGCTTGTAGTCGCTACGTCGGTCGCGTGATTCGCAATATCGATATCAGTCGTCCAAGTCCTGCATGGCTGCAGGACAAGTTGGTTCGCTCAGGCTTGCGCAGTATTGATGCCGTGGTTGATGTGACTAACTATGTGTTGCTTGAGCTGGGGCAGCCCATGCACGCGTTTGATTTGTCCAAACTCAGCAGTGCAATTCATGTGCGTCTGGCGCAGCAGGATGAATCTATCCAGCTGTTGGATGGACAAGAGATCAAGCTCAATGCCGATACTATGGTTGTCGCCGACCAGCAAAAAGCTTTGGCGGTTGCGGGCATTATGGGCGGTAAGGAAAGTGCGGTAAGTGAAACTACGCGCGATATCTTCCTGGAAAGTGCGTTCTTCAATCCGCTGGCGATTGCCGGTCGCGCCCGTTCCTATGGTTTGCATACAGATTCATCGCATCGCTTTGAGCGCGGTGTGGATTACAGCTTGCAGTTGGATGCCATCGAGCGTGCAACTGCATTGTTACTGGAAATTGTTGGCGGTGAAGTCGGGCCGGTAGTGCATGTCACTAACGAGCATTTGCCGCAAGAGCGTCAAGTTAGCTTGCGCAAAGCGCGTATTGTTAGCGGCCTGAGTTTGGAGATGGCCGATGATGAAGTGGTCGATATCCTTGCGCGCCTGGGGCTCTCATTGTTGTCGCAAAACGCCGAAGGTTGGGTGTTTGCGGTACCAAGTTACCGTTTTGATATTTCTATCGAAGCAGATTTACTGGAAGAGCTGGCGCGCGTTTACGGCTACAACCGTTTACCGACAGGAAGCCTTGCCGCACCTCTGGATATTGAGCCGCACCCTGAAGCGAAAATGGGGTTGCCTGCACTGCGCAATCAATTAATCGCGCGCGGATATCAAGAGGCGATTACCTACAGTTTTATCGAACCAAAACTCTCTGCGTTGTTTGATCCGGAAGTAGCACCTGTTGTACTGCGTAATCCAATCAGTGCCGATATGGCAGCAATGCGTACCAGCTTGATGCCCGGTTTGGTCAGCATCTTGCGCAACAACCTTAATCGCCAGCAGAACCGTGTGCGCTTGTTTGAATCTGGTTTACGTTTTGTCCCTTCGGCAGATGGTCTTAAGCAAGAGGCAATGCTAGCTGGCCTTATCTACGGTAGTCGTGCGCCAGAATCTTGGGCAAATGTTTCTGAGGTTGTAGATTTCTTCGATCTCAAAGGTGATTTGGAATCTTTGCTGGCGTTAACCGGTGATGAGTCAGCGTTTACGGTTAAGGCGGGTTCGCATTCTGCGTTGCACCCTGGCCAGACAGCGGAAATTTATCGCGATGGCGAGTGGCAGGGCGTAATTGGGGCATTGCACCCAAGCTTGCAGCAGCAGTTGGATATCCCGCAGTCCGTCTATTTGTTTGAGCTGCGTCTCAGTTCGCTACTAAAAGCGCGCATTCCGGCATTTGCGCCATTGTCCAAATTCCCTGAGGTGCGTCGTGATCTTGCGCTCTTGGTGGATCGTGATTTGGCATCTGACAGCCTCATGATGGCGGTTAAAGGTCAAGCGGGCGAACACCTTATCGACTTAAAGGTATTTGACGTATATATGGGCAAAGGCATTGATCCACATAGAAAAAGTGTTGCGATGGGGTTGACCTTTCAGCATCCTTCACGCACTCTTAATGAAGATGAGATCAACGCCTCCATTGACTCGATTGTTCAGTATCTGGGGGTGAATTTTTCCGCTACCCTCAGATAGGGAATAATAATTATGTCGGACGGTGCTCTGACCAAAGCAGATTTGGCCGAGAAACTTTATGAAGATCTCGGACTCAATAAACGGGAAGCCAAAGAGTTGGTGGAGCTCTTCTTTGAAGAGATCCGCCATGCTTTGGAAAATAATGAACAGGTCAAGCTCTCTGGCTTTGGCAATTTTGAATTGCGTGATAAAAGCCAGCGTCCCGGTAGGAACCCCAAGACGGGCGAAGAGATACCTATTAGCGCCCGACGCGTGGTTACCTTCCGTCCAGGACAAAAACTTAAGGCACGAGTAGAAGCTTATGTTGGAACCGAGTCATAACGACGAACTTCCCGTAATCCCCGGTAAGCGTTATTTCACTATTGGTGAAGTCAGTGAATTATGTGCGGTGAAGCCACATGTGCTGCGCTATTGGGAGCAGGAATTTCCCCAGCTAAACCCGGTTAAGCGTCGGGGTAATCGTCGGTACTATCAGCGTCAGGATGTACTAACTATCCGTCAAATCCGCAGTTTGCTCTACGATCAAGGTTTTACTATCGGTGGTGCGCGATTGCAGATGTCTAGCGATACCAATCCATCAGAATCAGGCCAGCTAAACCAATTAGTTGTGCGCATGATTGATGATTTGGAGCACTTGCTCGACCTCTTGAAAATCAAATAGTTTTGCTAAAAAACAGTCGTTTCTTATGGCTGCAGTTTGCTCATCAAACTGTGGCAGTAATTCTTAATTCTTTGATTGCATTGACAATAAATTAAGGTATTATGCCGATCCTCGCGGCGCTGGATTCCGATTCTGTCGCGGATAAAAAATGTCGGAGCGTAGCGCAGTCAGGTAGCGCACTATACTGGGGGTGTAGGGGTCGTGGGTTCAAATCCCGCCGTTCCGACCATTTTTTAACAAAAAAATTATTTACACAAAAGCCCGCTTTTTTAGCGGGCTTTTGTGTTTCTGGGGTGGCATATTTGCCGAAGCCAAATGTAAGGGCTTCTAGTGGCAGCTGCTTGTGAAAGTGCTACCATGCACGCCTATTTTGTGGTTCATTCTTGATTTTTATTCCTAGCCGAGACAATAAATAGAGGTATTCCCGTGGCAAAACAACTCATGATGTATGACAACATTCAACCATTGTCTTCTGAGATTCATCGCAATTGGTCTGTTCTGGTTGCGGATTATTCATTTGTATCGCATATGATTTCTGCCCCAATTTTAGCAACGGAAATCCCTTTTGCTGCGGGAGAGTTTCCCATTGTGTTTTCAGCAACTGCAACTGAGGGCGAGTACATCCCGTTAGCAATTATGGGCTTGAAAGAAGGGGAGAATCTCTTCCTGAATGAAAACCATCAGTTCACTTCACGTTATATTCCTGCATTTGTTCGCCGTTATCCCTTTGTATTGGGGGGTGACAAAGGTGCGGATACTATGGCGCTTTGTATTGATGCGGATAGCAAAGCTGTATTGAAAAATGGGGATAGTGGGCGTCGTTTATTTGAAGAGACAGGTGAGCACACTGCACATTTGAAGGAGGTAGTAGAGTTTCTCAAGGATTATCAATATCGTGCTGAAATGACCAAAGTTTTCTGTAAGCGCTTGCACGAATTAAATTTGCTTGAGCCAATGCAGGCAAATATTACTTTTAAAGGACGTGAAGAGTCGAATATGAATTTGACAGGTTTTTACGTTGTAAAGCGTGAGAAGCTCAAAGCTTTAAGCGATGCGGATGCTTTGGATTTATTCAAAAAAGATGGATTGGAGTTGATTTATAGCCATATGCAGTCGTTGGCTAACTTGAACCATCTAATAAATAAAAAATCTGCAAAGCTTGATGTTGTTGGCTAATACCTATTAAAAAGCAGATTAAATTTCATGAACTAAAACCGGGGTCAGAAATGATCCCGGTTTTTTCATTTTAGGTAAATTAATTCGCCGACTCTGTATATCTGAGTATAAAAAATTAACGTGTATTACGTTGTCGTGCTGCCAGCTGTTTTACTTTACGCTCCGCGCTTGAAAACGCATCGCGGACCGCAACATGTATGGATTCGTCATTCTGGGTAATGGCCAGTGGGTGGCCGACAATATCCAGCTCAATGGATGCACGGAATTGTTTACCTTTGTGTTTGTGGTGATGGGGGGTATCGAGAACAACGCGGCTATGAACTATCTGGTCGGTGTAGCGGCTGAGCTTTTCAAGCTTCTTGGTAATGATGTCGTTTAGTGCAGCAGAAGAATCCAAATCACGATATACAACGTCGACAGCAGGTTTCATCGTAAGGCTCCTTAACGTTTATGTTAGGAGGCTGGGGATTGCGCGTTGAGTTCCGCGAAGCAATCCCGACCCTCCCTATCTATATTGATGATCCCCCAATAAATAGCAAGTTTTTTATTAAATTTTCTTAATAACATTTGGATCTTTCGTTAAAGCTTAAAGGTATTGGTGGCCATAAGAATAAATAAACGGATATTTTTTAAAAATTGCCTTGAAATAATTAGGTCTGTCCTTATTTCATTTTTCGTGATGGCTCGTTAGAGGATCACAAACCTTAAATGACTTGATCGAGAAGATAAGTCGCCCAACTTTATTGCTCAAATGAGGATATTGAACATGCGTAATTTTGATTTTACCCCTCTATACCGTTCTGCAATTGGCTTTGACCGTATGGCTAATTTGTTGGATAACCTGTCCCGCACCGAGCAGAACCAACCGAGTTATCCCCCGTACAATATTGAACTGACGGGCGAGGATAAATACAGAATTACTATGGCAGTTGCCGGTTTTGATCAAGCTGAATTAACGATTGAAGTGAATCAAAACAATTTAACCGTCTCGGCAAACAAGGCAGTTGAAGAGCAAACGCGAACTTATTTACACCAGGGAATTGCAGCGCGCAGTTTTGAGCGGCGTTTCCAGCTGGCTGACCATGTGCAAGTGAAGTCGGCGAATTATGAAAATGGATTGCTGCATATCGATTTGCAGCGGATTATTCCTGAGTCCATGAAGCCGCGTACTATTCCGATTGGTGTGCAAACGTCTGAAAAATTATCAGTCGTACCTGCGAGTGTTGATGCTGCGTAACTGAAAACGGTTTGAGTTAACAATAACCCCGGAACCAATGGTGCCGGGGTTATTTTTTTTATGGGTCGTGTTGAGCTGGGAATAATCAAGTGCTAAATAATTTTGCTCTTACAGTATCACGATAAGCATTAGGAGTAGTGGCTAGTTTTTTCTTAAACAGGCTAGTGAAGTAGCCGGTATCTTGATAACCAACTTTGTCTGCAATTTCACTGATCGACAAGTTGCTTGTTTTTAATAAATCCTTGGCAATATTGATGCGAATTTCTTGTAGATAGTCCAATGGGGTTTGCCCCAGCGCATTTTTAAAGCGGCGATTGAGCGTGCGCACACTCATGCCGAAACGCGTAGCAACTTGGGGAAACAATATGTCGCGCTGGTAATTATCCTGTAGCCAGATTTGTATTTGAGTAATGTCTTCATCCGGGTGTGGATTTTCTGCGGCTTCAAAAAATCCGCTGGTTTCATAAGCCTGGCGAATTTCGTGAGAGAAATGTCGTTCCACGTGACTGGAAATATTTTTCCCAAAAAAACGCTGTATGAAGTGTACGGTTAAATCGGCAAGTGAATTAACGCTGGCTGCGCAGTACAAGTTGCCGGCCTGCGTAATAAAGTACTGGCGTTTGAGTTGTACCTGCGGATAATCTTTTTGAAATTGATCGAAGTAATGCCAGTGGGTCGTTGCTGCTTTACCTTCCAATAATCCCGCCTCAGCTAGAAAACATACACCTGTTCCTACTGCGCTAATGATGGCGCCGTTTTGATATTGTTCGCGCAGCCATTCCAATGTTTCTCCATGTTGCTGCACTACCGGGCGCGGGTTGCGCCATAAGCCGGGAATGTAAATCAAATCGCTGGCAGGTTTATCCGCGATAGTAAGCTCGGGTTGCCATGAGATTCCTGTGCGCGTCGCAATCGGCGAATTACTAGTCCCGATAGTTTTTATGTCGAGTGGGCGCCGCTGGTCTTTTGGTAGCATGCTGCGGGCGGCGCTTTCTGCTGCGAGCAGCATCTCCATTGGCAGTGTGCTGCTGGTGGCGAGCATGCGTTCGCACAGTACGAAGTGAATGCGAATAGGAGGATTTTTGCTCATTCTAGAGTAGGCTCGCTCAGATTGATAAAATTTGGCTAATTTACCACTGAAAATGACCAAATCAACAAGGACATTGCCTCGCAATGCTCTTACACTTTCTCCAGTTTTGTAATCTTGCCAATAATGGAGTTGGTTATGTCTATTGCTCGTTTGCCAGTTATCGTGGGTTTTGGTGGATTTAATGCCGCTGGTCGCAGTTCGGGCCACCACGCCTATCGCCGGATGGTGATTGAGAGCTTGCAGCCTGCAGAGCGTCAGGAGACCTTGGCTGGATTGGCAGTGATGATGGGGCTGATTAGCTTTACCGAGGATGCCTATCGCGATGCGGATGGCAATCCGCTTGGCCTTGCAGATATTGAATCCCGTTTTGGCGAGCAGATACTGGATGGCACCCTTATCCGTCGTATCGATAAAACCTTCTTTGATGTTGATGCTGCTCATTGGCAGAAGTCGGCCACGTTGAGTGCTGGCGATTCGCCATTGGTTGTCGAAATGCGCGAGCGCGACCTGCCCGAGCCTGTACCTACTGAGTGGCAAGTCGAAGCGATTGATGATGATCGCGTGCGTGTGGTAATTCCATCCGGGCTTGAAGTCAAGTTTGATAGCTATCGCGATCTTCCAGTTAAATCAGCTGGCCAATTGCCGAGTGGTTTTAATCCTGGTGCGCTGTACAACTCTCGCTATCACCCGCGCGCACTGCAGCTGGCGGTGATTGGTGCGTCCGATGCGATTCAATCCACAGGGTTGGCGTGGCAGACAGTGATGAATTCTATTCGACCTGACCAAGTTGGCGTCTACGCCAGCAACGTAATGAGCCAAATGGATGAAAACGGTTTTGGCGGACTGTTGCAGTCGCGCTTAAAGGGTAGCCGCGTTAGTGCCAAGCAGTGCCCGCTTGGGTTAAATACCATGCCGGCTGATTTCGTAAATGCTTATATTCTGGGTAGTGTTGGCCAGACAGGTGCTATCACCGGTGCTTGTGCATCCTTCCTCTACAACTTGCAGGCGGCTGCTGATGATATAGCTTCAGGTAGATGTCGAGTTGCTGTGGTGGGCTGCGCTGAGGCTCCGATAGTGCCAGAGATCATCGATGGCTATGCGACTATGGGAGCGCTGGCCAGCGAGGAAAAACTGAAGAAACTTGATGGTACAGATGAGGCAGATCCGCGCCGTACCAGTCGTCCTTTTGGAGAGAATGCCGGTTTCACTATGGCGGAGGCCAGCCAGTACGTTGTGTTAATGGATGATGCTCTGGCAATTGAATTGGGCGCCGATATTCACGGTGCGGTTGGCGATGTGTTTATTAATGCGGATGGCTTTAAAAAATCCATTTCTGCCCCGGGGCCAGGCAACTACATCACTATGGCCAAAGCGGTGGCTTCTGCGAGAGCGATTCTTGGTGAGGAGTCAGTTCAATTGCGTTCAATTGTTCAGGCTCATGGTTCCAGTACGCCGCAAAACCGGGTTACTGAATCGCAAATTTTTGATCAAATTGCGCAGGTGTTTAATATCACCAATTGGCCGGTATCGGCAGTGAAGGCCTATGTTGGTCACTCTTTGTCGGCTGCCAGTGGCGAGCAGTTAATCGCCAGTTTGGGTATTTTTAAATACGGCCTTATCCCGGGTATCAAAACCATCGATAAGGTGGCTGATGATGTGTTCGCTGATCGCTTGCAAATTTCGACCAAAGACGTTGTGGCGGAGCAGCCTGTGGACGTTGCCTTCCTGAACTCAAAAGGCTTTGGCGGGAATAATGCTACCGCCAGTATTTTTGCTCCACATGTTGTTGAGTCAATGATGGCTCGTCGCTATGGTGAGACCGCATTTGCGCGCTATCAGGAAAAGCGAGAAGAGGTTCGCTCAAGTGCGTCCGCTTACGATGTCGCTGCATTGCACGGGGATTTCGCCACTATTTATCACTTTGGTGAAGGGCTGATTGATGAAACCCTAATAAGAGTTGATCAGGAGCACGTGGGTTTGCCCGGGTTTGCCCAAGCGATAGATCTTAACTTTACCAACCGTTTTGCGGACATGTTTAACTAGATGTAGTGGTAAAAAAGCGCTCGCCCCATAGGTAAAGGGGCGAGGTTGTCCCGCTTATGGATTATTGGCCTATACAAACCCCAATCTTTCCCTTAAAATGCCGCGCCTTTCGCACAGCTTATTGTGCGACTCACGATTTTTTAACCTGAAAGTCGATTTTTAACCGGGAAAGCATGTCTTTCCCCCATAAGTAAATACAGGAAGAAGACCTCAATGGTAACTATTCGTCTGTCACGTGGTGGCTCTAAAAAGCGCCCGTTCTATCATCTGACCGTAACTAACAGCCGTAGCGCCCGTAACGGCCGCTTCATCGAGCGTATCGGTTTCTTCAATCCAGTTGCTCGTGGTCAAGAAGAGCGCCTGCGTGTTGATGCTGACCGTTTGCAACACTGGGTTGGCCAAGGTGCACAGTTGTCTGAGCGCGTTGAGCAACTGGTTAAAGAAAGCAAAAAAGCAGCTTAACTGCCTGCATAAAACAGTAAAGGCGCCTGATGTCTGCGGAATCCAATTTAGTTAACGTCGGGCGAATTACCGCTGTTTATGGTGTGAAAGGGTGGGTGAAAGTTCACTCTTACACCGATCCACAAGAAAATTTGTTTGAATACCATCCCTGGTTTTTAAAAACCAAGCATGGAGTCAAAAAAATTGAGATAGATGAAGCTCGTCCTCATGGCGATGCATTTGTCGTTCACATTGTGGGCATTGATGATCGCGATCTGGCTGCGCAATATACCGCTGCCGACATTGCTGTCGAGCGTGAGCTGCTACCTGAACTTGATGATGGTGAATACTACTGGAGCCAGCTTGAAGGCTTGGTGGTGTTTAGTCAGTTCGATGGAAGCGAGCGTCAACGCCTAGGTGTCATTTCCAAATTGATGGAAACCGGCGCAAATGATGTGCTTGTGGTAGTTGCAGATGCACAGAGTATTGATCAGCGCGAGCGTTTGATACCTTATGTGCCTGAGCAGTTTGTATTGTCTGTTGATCTTGAAGCTGGCGAAATGCTGGTCGATTGGGATCCTGAGTTCTAGTTGTTAAAACTCAATTTTCTGGCGTAAACGCTGTGAGGCGAGAGGAGTAATCGTCAATTGCTTAAAATTGCGGTTGTTTCCATTTTCCCTGACATGTTTAACGCGATTGCCGGTTTCGGGATAACCAGCCGTGCAATCAGGCAAGGTTTGGTGGAGTTAAAAACAATAACTCCGCGCGATTTTGCCCATGATCGTCATTCAACGGTAGATGATCGGCCATTTGGCGGTGGTCCCGGAATGGTGATGATGGTGCAGCCACTACGTGATGCCATAGCTGCTGCAAAAGCTTGGGCTGGTGATGATGCAAAAGTCATCTACCTTTCACCCCAAGGGCGAACACTGAATCAATCTGGTGTTGTTGAATTGGCAGCTAGCGGTAATCTGGTTTTGGTGGCTGGTCGCTACGAAGGTATCGATGAGCGATTGATACAAACAGTTATCGATGAAGAATGGTCCATCGGTGATTACGTGTTAAGCGGCGGTGAGTTGCCAGCAATGGTACTAATCGATGCGGTAACACGGCTGATTCCGGGTGCTCTTGGGCACGCGCTGTCAGCAGAACAGGATTCATTTACGGATGGTTTGTTGGATTGTCCCCACTATACCCGTCCAGAAGAATTTGAAGGAATGCGTGTGCCGGAAGTTTTAGTGTCCGGTAATCACGAACTGATTCGGCGCTGGCGCTTGAAACAAGCGGTAGGGCGAACGTGGCTGAGAAGGCCTGATTTATTGCACGCAATAAATTTAACCGAGGAGCAGCAAAAGCTGTTGACGGAATATCGTCGTGACCTTGATACGACAAACTCTAGCTGTGAAGCTATAGACTCTTAGGAGAATATCAATGAGTAACCCAATTATTCAGGCGTTGGAAAACGAACAACTGAAAGCAAACCTCACCGAATTTTCACCAGGCGACACTGTTGTTGTAAACGTGAAAGTAAAAGAAGGTGATCGTGAGCGTGTACAGGCTTATGAAGGTGTTGTAATCGCCATCCGTAACCGTGGCCTTAACTCTGCGTTCACCGTGCGTAAAATTTCTCACGGTGTAGGTGTTGAGCGTACATTCCAAACTCACAGCCCGATGATCGACAGCGTAACCCTGAAGCGTCGTGGTGATGTGCGTCAAGCGAAACTTTACTACCTGCGTGACCTTACTGGTAAGGCTGCTCGTATTAAAGAGAAGCTGGTATAAGTTTAAATCGATATCAGTATCGATTTTCAAAAAGCCGAAGCAGGAAGCTGCCTCGGCTTTTTGCTTTTCTTTGCGCCGCTTTATGATTGCCATGCATGAATGGAGCCGTTACAGTCGGCTTTTGATTTTCGGTTGACATTATGGTGGTTAATAAGCCTTCGGAGTTGATGCGTGTTGCGGCAGATGCGCAGCTTATTGCCGAATATCTGGATGCCATCTGGATGGAAAAGGGCTTGAGCGATAATACTCAGGAATCCTATCGGCGTGATTTGTCGCAGTTTGCTGGATGGTTAAACCAGCAGGGGCAACAGCTGCTTGGTGTTGATGCAGTTTTGATTCAGTCTTATCTGGATGTCCGCTTGCAGCAAAAACTGTCCAGTCGCACGTCAGCGCGTTTCTTGTCATGTGCGCGTGGGTTCTACCGTTACCTGTTGCGAGAGAGTCGTATTAGCGATGATCCGATTGCGTTGATCGATAACCCAAAATTATCTCGCCCACTACCGAAATCTTTAAGCGAAACCGATGTCGAATCTCTGCTTGCTGCGCCGGATTTGTCTGACCCTTTAGGTTTGCGTGATCGCACAATGCTGGAAGTGCTTTATGCATGTGGTTTGCGAGTGAGCGAGTTGGTGACATTGACCATGCCTCAAATAAACTTGCGCCAGAATGTAGTGAGGGTTATGGGCAAAGGCAGCAAGGAGCGGTTGATTCCTATGGGAGAAGTGGCGGCAGCTTGGCTTGAACGCTATTTGCGTGAAGCGCGACCTGTGTTACTGAATAATATGCCGGATGAGGTAGTATTTCCGAGTTCACGTGCACAGCCGATGACGCGCCAGACCTTTTGGTATCGAATTAAACATTGGGCGATGGTCGCGGGTATCAAAAAAGAATTGTCACCACATACATTGCGCCATGCATTTGCGACACATTTATTGAATCATGGTGCAGATTTGCGTGTGGTGCAGTTGCTGCTCGGGCATAGTGATTTATCGACAACACAAATTTATACCCATGTGGCTAAATTGCGGATGAAGCAGCAGCATGCACAGCACCATCCGCGTGGCTAGTAACGCAATACTTGAAATTATTACCAACTTAACAACGACCAACAATTGATAACCCTGTAAGAGATATGATTATGATAAAAACATTGAAAACGCTTGGCTTTGCAGCTTTAGCGGGCCTCTCTTTGTCCGCTGTTGTGGCCGCCCCTTTTGCATCTGCGCAAGGCGAGTTGCTTAAGCGTAAATCCGTTGAAGAAACCATTTTGGAAAATTTGCATAAAGCGCGTCCTGACATCAATTTTGGTCAGCCGCGCCCATCAATGATTAAGGGCTTGTATCAAGTTCAGGTTCCCGGCGGTCCAGTACTGTTTGTGACGCCAGAAGGCGACAAGTTTATTGCGGGTGAGGTGTTTGGAATCGACAGCACTGGTTTTTCTAAAATTGAAGATCCTTATGTAATTGAGGAGCGCAAGAAAGCATTGGCCGGTTTGGATGGTAAAAGCAGCATCAACTTCAAACCGGAAGGTAAGGCCAAGGCTGTTGTCTATGTCTTTACTGATGTTGACTGTGGATACTGCCGTAAGCTTCATAGCCAAATGCATGCATATAATGAAGGTGGGCAACAAAAGCCTGGCTATAACGATTTAGGTATTGAAATTCGCTATCTTGCTTATCCTCGTGCGGGTATTCCCAGTCCATCGGCTGATAAGCTGATTTCTGCGTGGTGTGCAAAAGATAAGCAAGGTGCACTGACAAAGTTGAAGGTTGATGAGTCAATTCCAGGTGCTACTTGTGATAACCCAGTAGCGGCTCAATTCCAGTTAGGTGGGCAGTTAGGTGTCAATGGTACCCCGGCGTTGTTCTTGCCAGATGGTAAGTTGATGCCAGGTTATTTACCGCCAGAAGAGTTGGCAAAAAGCCTCGGAATATAAGCTTTTCATAAGCTTAGATTCGCGAGGATTGACTTATCCATCGGCGAACTCCGAGCACAATTGACACTGACGGCCACCATGAGTATGGTGGCCGTCTTTTTTGGTATTGACGTAATTTTCACTAGCATTTGACGAGGAATCCACCTTGAATCCGGTAAGAATTGGTATCTGCGGTCTTGGCACCGTAGGCAGCGGTACAGTAAATATTCTCACGCGCAATAAGGCGCTGATTGATGCCCGTGCCGGTTGTGACATTACCATCGTGCAAATTGGTGCGCGCCGCGATAATCCTAATTGTGATACCTCAAAGTTCAATGTTACTCGCGATGTATTTGATGTTGCCAATAATCCTGACGTTGATGTGCTGGTTGAGGTGATGGGCGGCACTACGGTTGCCAAAGATCTGATTCTGAAAGCTATTGAAAACGGCAAGCACATTATTACTGCCAATAAGGCACTTATTGCCCATCATGGGAATGAAATCTTTGCTGCGGCAAAAGCCAAGGGCGTGACTGTTGCGTTTGAAGCGGCAGTTGCTGGTGGTATCCCGATTATTAAGGCTATACGTGAAGGTCTGGCTGCCAACAAGATAGAATGGTTGGCCGGTATTATTAACGGCACTGGCAACTTTATCCTTACCGAAATGCGCGACAAAGGTCGTTCATTTGATGATGTACTGGCCGAAGCTCAAGCGTTGGGTTATGCAGAAGCAGATCCTACTTTCGACGTAGAAGGTATAGACGCGGCTCATAAACTGGTGATTCTTGCATCCCTCGCGTTCGGTATCCCGCTTGAAATCAAAAAAGTTTTCACTGAAGGCATTACCAAAATCGCCACTGAAGATGTGACCTATGCGGAAGAGTTGGGCTATCGCATCAAAAATCTAGGCATTGCCCGTCGTACGGACAGGGGAATCGAGTTGCGCGTGCATCCAACCCTGATTCCTGAGAAGCGTTTGATTGCCAATGTGGATGGTGTAATGAATGCTGTATTAGTCAAAGGTGATGCTGTCGGCGCCACTATGTACTACGGCGCTGGTGCTGGTGCAGAGCCTACAGGTTCGTCCATTGTGGGTGATATTGTCGATGTAGCTCGTACCCTGACTGCATCACCAGAACATCGCGTGCCTTATTTAGGCTTCGGTGCTGACTTTGTTTCTGAACAACCAATCTTGCCAATAGATGAAGTAGAGACTGCCAACTATTTGCGTATGTCGGCGCAAGACAAACCGGGTGTGTTGTCCAAAATTGCTACTATTCTGAGTGACTCTGGGATCAGTATTGAGGCGATGATCCAGAAAGAAGCAAAAGAGGGCGAGACAAATGTACCGCTAATTTTGCTGACGAATCAGGTTCAGGATAAAAAGCTTGCTGGCGCTATTCGCAGTATTGAAGCATTGGATTCGGTTACTGGCTCTGTGCAGCGCATTCGCGTTGAAGCATTGAAATAAGCTGCATCAAAAATTTTTCTTAAAGGTTCGTTATCGTGAAATACATAAGCACCCGCGGCCAAGCGCCCGCGCTCAGTTTTGAAGAAGTGGTACTCACCGGCCTTGCACCTGATGGCGGTTTGTATGTGCCCGAAACCTTACCGAAATTTAGCAAAGAAGAAATCGCGTCATGGGCGGGATTGTCCTATCAGGAACTCGCTTTTAATGTAATGAAACCTTTTGTTGCTGGCGCCATCAGCGATGAAGATTTCAAAAAAATTATCGCCGATGCCTACGCAACTTTCCGTCACGACGGCATTGCCCCCTTAGTGCAAACTGCTCATAACGAGTGGATCCTGGAATTATTCCAAGGGCCAACGCTCGCGTTTAAAGATTTCGCACTGCAATTTTTAGGTCACTTGCTTGATCACTTGTTGAAAAAACGCAACCAAAAAGTTGTAGTGATGGGCGCTACCTCTGGTGATACAGGTTCTGCCGCGATCGAAGGTTGCCGCCGCTGCGATAACATTGATATTTTTATCATGCACCCGAACAATCGTGTATCGAATGTTCAGCGTCGCCAAATGACCACGGTGCTCGCACCGAATGTATTTAATATCGCATTGGAGGGTAATTTCGACGATTGCCAAAATATGGTGAAGGCGAGCTTCGGCGATCAATCATTTTTGCCTGAAGGCCGCCAACTAGTAGCAGTAAACTCGATTAACTGGGCGCGTATCATGGCGCAAATCGTGTATTACTTTTACGCTGGTTTGGCATTGGGCGCTCCTCATCGCCCGATTGCTTTCTCGGTTCCTACCGGCAACTTCGGCGATATTTTTGCTGGCTACCTCGCCAAACAAATGGGCTTGCCGATTGACCAGTTAGTAATTGCTACTAACAGCAATGACATTTTGCATCGTTGCATCAGCAGTAACGATCACAGCAAGCACCAATTGCAACACACCTTGTCGCCAAGCATGGACATCATGGTGTCGAGCAACTTTGAACGTATGTTGTTTGATTTGTATGACCGTGATGGCAATGCGATTCGTCAGCTGATGGAAGATTTCAAATCTGGCAGCATGACCTTGAAAGAATCAGCACTGACGCGCGCACGCGAATTGTTCACCAGTCATGGCGTAAGCGATGAAGTAACTATTGATGTGATTCGTGAAGTATTTGATCGCACGGAATACCTGCTTGATCCACACACTGCAATCGGTGTAGATGCGGCGCGCAAAACCCGTCGTCGTCAGGACATTCCAATGGTTATTTTGGCTACTGCACATCCGGCAAAATTCCCTGAGGCAGTGCGCAAAGCTGGGCAAGATACTGATCCGGTGTTACCACACCATATGCAGGATTTGTTCAGCCGCGAAGAGCGTTACGCGGTATTACCGCAGGATTTGGCAAAAGTACAGCAATTTGTTGCGGCAAATGTACGTAAGTAAATATTGGCTTTGTTGATCTAAATAAACGCCGCAGAGAGTGATTCCTGCGGCGTTTTTATTTGTGTTGCCTATTTTATTTCCAGCAAGAAACAATTATGCAAAAAACTATTCGTCGTCGTGATCCTGCCCATTCCGTTGAGTTTCAACCGGCTTTGCATCCTCTTCTGCAACGTATTTACAGTGCGCGAGGTGTACAACATGAACGCGAGTTGCAGTATCAACTCGCGAACTTACTCAAACCGAATTTTAAAGGTTTGACAGAGGCGGTGAGCTTGTTAGCCGATGCAGTTGTTGCGCAGGCAAAAATTATTGTGATTGGCGATTTTGATGCGGATGGTGCAACGAGTAGTGCGGTGGCTGTCTTGGCTTTACGTGCGATGGGTCTATCTGATGTTGATTTTTTGGTGCCAAATCGTTTTGAGTATGGTTATGGTTTAACGCCGGAAATTGTCGAGGTTGCAGCGGCGCAGCAACCTGACATTATCATCACCGTTGATAATGGTATCTCCAGTATTGAGGGGGTTGAAGCCGCGCGTGAATTGGGTATTGCGGTGATTATTACTGACCACCATTTGCCCGGCGCACAGTTGCCGGATGCCGATGCCATTGTAAATCCAAATCAACCTGGCTGTGAGTTTCCCAGTAAAAATCTCGCCGGTGTAGGCGTGATTTTCTATGTGATGAATGCATTGCGTGCGGAATTGCGCCAGATGGGGTGGTTCGAAGAAAGTGGAGTTACTGAGCCAAACATGGCGAGCTTTCTGGATTTGGTAGCACTGGGTACTGTTGCCGATGTGGTGCCACTGGATTACAACAACCGAATTTTGGTTGCGCAGGGTTTGCAACGTATTCGCGCAGGTGTTTGTCGCCCTGGGATTAAAGCGATGCTGGAAGTTTCCGGCAAGCAATCCAATAAATTAGTGGCAAGTGATTTTGGTTTTGCGCTGGGGCCACGTTTAAATGCGGCGGGGCGCTTGGATGATATGTCGCTCGGTATCCAATGTTTGATGTGCGAAAGTGAAAATCTTGCGCGGGAAATGGCGGCGCAACTTGATGAATTAAATCGTGACCGCAAGGCAATTGAAACAGGAATGCAGCAAGAGGCGATGACCATGCTGCAAAAAACCTTGCAGGCCGATGCGGCGAGCTTACCTTGGGGTTTGTGCTTATTTGATGAAACATGGCATCAAGGTGTTATCGGGATTTTGGCTTCGCGTATTAAGGATAAGTATCATCGTCCAACGATTGTGTTTGCCGATGCAGGCGAGGGTGATATTAAAGGCTCTGCGCGTTCAGTGCCTGGTTTTCACATTCGCGATGCACTGGATGCCGTTGCCGCGCGGCATCCCGATTTGTTGCAAAAATTTGGCGGCCACGCGATGGCTGCAGGAATGAGTTTGACTCGCGAAAATTTCCCTGCCTTTTCGCACGCATTTGACGATGAAGTGCGCCGCCAACTAACTACTGATGATTTACAGGCAGTGGTCGTTAGCGATGGTGAATTAGCTGCGGCAGATTTTTCGCTGCAATTGGCTACTCAGTTGCGCGAAGCTGGCCCTTGGGGTCAGCATTTTCCAGAGCCGGTTTTTGATGGTGAATTTTATTTAGTGCAGCAAAAGTTGGTAGGAGAAAAGCACTTAAAAATGACACTGGCATTTGATGCTCAAGGCCAGCAGTTAATTGACGCAATTGCGTTTAATATAGATCCGCTGTTGTGGCCCAATGTTCAGGTAAAAAAAGTACGCTTGGCCTATAAACTGGATATCAATGAATTTCGCGGTAATACCAGTGTGCAATTGTTGGTAGATTATTTGGAGCCGGCAGTGAATTAATGCTGCCGGTACTCAATTAATACCGCGATCAAGGTAACAGTTTTTCTAATTCGGGTAGTACATTTTTTACAATAGTAGGTTGCGCTTCGGCAGTGGGGTGTATGCCATCGCGTTGAACCAAAGTTTCATTCCCCCCAATTCCTTCCAATAAAAAAGGAATTAGCCCCAAATTGTTTTGCTGGGCAATTTTTCCGTATAACTCTTTAAATTGATTGCTGTAACGAGCCCCGTAATTGGGCGGTATTTGCATTCCAGCCAGTAAAATTTTTGCATTAGCTTTGTGGCTGGCATCAATCATTGTCTGCAAATTCTTTTCCAGCAGCTTTAGTGGTTGACCACGCAATCCATCATTTCCGCCTAATTCCAGAATGACAATATCAGGCTTATGCTCAGATAGCAGTGCGGGTAATCGAGTGTTACCCCCCGAGCTGGTCTCACCGCTGACACTGGCGTTGATGATATGTATTGAATGATTTTTCATTAATTCCTGTTCCAATAAGCTTACCCAGCCTTGTTGGATGTCTATGCCATAGCCCGCGCTCAGGCTATCGCCCATCACCAGTATTTTTGTTGCGCCGGATGTTGTGTTTTGTGCACAGGCCAGACTGGTGACAATTGTCAGGAGTAAAAACAGGTAAATCTTCATTTTGCGCATGGTTATCAAAATCCTATGACAATAGAATGGAAGTATTCATCTTTTATTAAAGGTTACTTAATTATGTCTGCTGTTGCTATGGTTCAAGCGAATTCAGTTACCAAACAAGTTGACACACAAGAAGGTAATTTAACCATTCTTCATCCCATTTCAATGAGTGTAATGGCAGGCGAATCATTGGCAATCACCGGGGCGTCGGGCTCGGGTAAGTCTACATTGTTAGGTATTCTCGCCGGATTGGATGTGCCCAGCAGCGGCGAAGTCATTTTGAACGGCAACAACCTTTCATTGTTAGACGAGGAAGGTCGTGCAAAAGTTCGCGCTGGCAATGTCGGTTTTATTTTTCAATCATTTCAATTGTTGCCCGGTCTTAGTGCACACGAAAATGTGATGTTGCCCCTCGAGTTGCGAGGTGACAAAGCGGCAGCTAGTAAAGCGCGCGAATTTCTCGAGCGTGTAGGTTTGGAAAAACGTCTGCACCATTATCCGCAACAATTATCGGGTGGTGAGCAGCAGCGTGTTGCTATTGCGCGTGCCTTTGCCAGTGAGCCTAAAGTGTTATTTGCCGATGAACCCACTGGTAATCTTGATAGCACTACGGGTGCGCGCATTATTGAGCTGTTGTTTGAATTGAATCGCGCACAAGGTACTACCTTGATTTTAATTACTCACGAAGAGCGATTGGCTCAATTGTGCCAGCATCGGATTGAATTGGCAGCGGGCGCTATAGTGTCAGGAAGGGAGTAATTTAAATGATGCTGGCAATTAATTTGTTAAGGCGTAATTGGCGTAGCGGTGAACTGAAATTGCTGGGCTTTTCATTGCTGCTCGCTGTTGCAGTATTGAGTGGGATTTCTATATTTACGAATCGTTTGGAAGCAACCTTAATCAGCGAAAGTAATAGTGTGTTGGGTGCAGATTATATTGTGCGCGGATCGCAACCGCAAAATCCTGACTGGCCTGCTGCTGCGGAAAAAGAAAATATTAAACAAACACAAGCCGCATTGTTTGCATCGATGGTGTTTGCGGGTGATGAAATGCATCTCGCTTCAGTTAAAGCGGTAGATTTTGGATATCCCCTGCGCGGGCAATTTGAAATTAGTCGCGTACCTTTTGCGGTGAATCTGTCTGATATCGAAATTGCGGAAACAATTCCCGCACCCGGTGAGGCTTGGGTTGATTCGCGTTTATTGCCACTACTGAAAATAAAATTGGGCGATAAAGTTGCTGTAGGTGAACATGAATTAGTTGTTACCCATGTATTGATTCGCGAGCCCGATAGCGCCAATCCATTTAGTATGACGGGCGCGCGCCTGATAATGAATATGGCGGATCTAGATAAAACGCAGGTAATTCAGCCAGGTAGTCGGGTGGATTACCAGTGGCTTATCGCATCGGATGAAATTGGGAAATTAAAAACCTTTGTCGAGCAATTAAAACCACAATTGAATCAGCACCAACGGCTGATGGATATAAATTCCGCGCAAGAGCGGGTAGGGCGCACCCTAAAAACCAGTCGTCAATTTTTATTATTATCGGCGGTAATTGCAGTCTTATTGGCCGGTGTCGCAATAGCCATTACTGCGCGCCAATTTTCTGCTCGACACACCGATCAGGTTGCATTAATGAAGAGTTTGGGAGCAGGCGCAGTACGCATTCGTACGCTGTATTTTTCCCAGCTTATTTTATTGGGGGTTATTGCGTCGCTAATTGGTTTGGTGTTTGGTGAATTATTACAACGCACTGTGGCCACCAGTTTGCAGCAGGTGTATCAAATCCGTTTAGGCGGTGCGAGCTTTTATCCTTACGGGTTGAGCTTTTTTAGCGGTCTAATGTGCTTGGTGTTTTTTGCGCTGCCTGCCCTGTGGTATTTACCAGCAGTGCCTCCATTAAAAATTTTACGCCGTGAGTTGGCGGTTAATATGCCGCAAGTATGGATGCAGGGAGCATTGGCGTTGTTTGCTGTATTAACTCTGGTGATTTTATTTAGCCGCGATTTTGAGTTGGCACTGAGTATTAGTGGTGCGTTGTTGGCTGTTATTGCAGTGACCATTGTTGCCGCCTACGGGCTGTTAGCCTTGAGTAAAAAAATGGTGTTGCGACTGGGCGGGTTTTGGCGGTTAGCGTTTGCCAATTTGCAACGCCAGCGCGGCCAAAGTTTGGTTCAGATTTTGGTGTTCTCCATTGCGATCATGCTGCTGTTTACCCTCACCATTGTGCGCACCTCCTTAATTGAAGAGTGGAAGGTGCAGGTGCCAGATGATGCGCCCAATCATTTTTTAGTAAATATTCCGCCGGCAGAGTTGCCGCAGGTGCAGGCTTTGCTGGAGCAGGCGAAGGTTCGCCCTGAACCCCTATATCCGATGATGCGCGCGCGCTTGACTCACATTAATGGTGTAGAAACAACGGAAGATCAGCGTTCAACCGCCAATGCATTGCGCCGCGAATTAAATGTCACTTGGGCGACCACCATGGCGGACGACAATAAAATTCTAGAAGGTCTTTGGTGGGATAAATGGCAGCGTAGCTCAGCAAATCTGCCAGGTGTATCGGTGGAAGTGGATACGGCGAAAGAGATCGGTTTAAAAATCGGTGACAAGTTGCAGTTTTCGTTTGGTGGTTTGCTGATGGATGCGGAAGTTGCCAGCTTTCGTAGTCTCGATTGGCGCAGCATGCGACCGAATTTCTTTTTTATTTTTGAGCCGGGTTCGCTTGATGCATATTCACCTACGTTTATCACTAGTATTTATTTGCCCTCCGAACAAAAGTCTTTCATCAATCAGTTGCTAATGGATCACCCGACTATTTTGGTAATGGAGCTTGACCGGATTATTGAACAAATCCGCAGCATTATTAATCAAGTCAGTGACGGCGTCTTATTGGTGCTCTGGTTAACGTTGATTGGTGGCTGTTTGGTACTGTTAGCCGCGGTAATGGGCAGCATTGCAGCGCGTAAACAGCAGGCGGGTTTGCTGCGGGCATTGGGTAGCCCGCGTAGCTTGATTGTGGGTAGTATTTGCGCGGAGTTTGCGATACTGGGCTTTTTGGCTGGTTTGATAGCGATTATCGGGACAGAAATTTTACTGATCAGTTTACAAACATTCGTTTTGCAAACCCCCATGCAGCCTCACTATGTTTACTGGTTGGTCTCCCCTTTAAGTGGTGCACTGTTTGTGTCCGCGCTTGGTTATATCTGTTGCCGCCACGTTGTGACAACACCTCCCGCCGTTGTGCTGCGCGAAGCTGCGTAGTTTTACTCTTATAGTTTAATCAGGCGGGGAGTAAAATCGTCGCCTGATTATTCGATTACACAGAACTTGCTATGAAACCTGCACGCAAACAAGTGCCCCAAAGCCGCGTTCTCGATAAAGGCATTTGGGGTATGAGCCGCCCTATGTTTATCGATCAGGCGGTGACCTACACAATCCCTCTGGTGGATATGTATTTCCTCAGTCATGTTTCCGATAGCGCTGCTGCTGCGGTTGGTGCTGTCACGCCCTTAGTGTTTGTGGCCAATGCATTTTTAATAGTCAGTGCCTTTGCCGGGGCGAGTATTGCGAGCCAGCGTATTGGCGCAAATGATTATGCACGCGGTAATGCCACCATCGCCGCTTATGCATTATTTGTGATGGTGCTAGCCCTGATTGCAGCATTGGCAGTAAACCATGGAGGGCCTTGGGTTGCGTCCGCGATGTCATTGAGTGCAGAGGTCGAGCAGCATGCGCGAACCTATTTATCCATTATTGGCTGGATGGTTGCGCTTTGGGGCTGCCGTGTTATCTACCAAACTATTTTAAATATTTACGGCGAGCCTCAGTGGAATACCTACAGCAACATTATTTTATTCGTCACCAACATTATTGGCGGTTCAATTGCAGTTTATGGCTTTATGGGAATTCCTCCGACTGGAGTCTCCGGAGTTGCGATATCCAGTGTCATTGCAGCCGGTGCGAGCCTTACCTTTGTGGCGATAGTAGTGCATTTTAAATTACGCATTCATATCCCTTTGCGTGAAGGCATAAAAAATTTCTCAGTGCTGATGACGCCCGTTGTCCTGATTGCAGCACCTTCAATCCTTGAGCCCATGTCTTTCCAAGCGTACATGATTGCATTGAACTGGATTGCTGCAGAAGTCGGTGATCTTGCTTTAAAGGTAAAAGTGTATGCGTACAACACATTCTTATTCTGCCTGATGATTTCAATTGCCTTGGGTATGGCAACAGAGGCCATTATCGCGCAGCGAGTAGGCCGGCAAGAATTTGATTTGGTTGATAAACAACTTAAACAAACCCTGAAGTTGTCCCTCATCGGCACTACAGCCTTGGCATTAATCTGGCTGTTATTTAACAAGCCTATATTGCAGATATTCAGCGATGATCCCGAAGTGATTGCGATTGGTTTATGGGCTTTTGCATTGAGCTTCTTAGCAGAGCCCTGGCGTACAGTGAATATCACAATTGGTAGTGCATTGCGTTGTACGGGTGATGCTGCTTTTACTTCCATCTCCAGTATTGGTGTTATTTGGTTATTTTCGGTCCCGCTTGCCTATATTCTGGCGATACCCTGTGGTCTGGGCTTGTATGGATTATTAATTGCTGCGGTATCGGATGAGTTTATCCGAGCAGTCATTAAATGCTGGCGCTGGAAAAAAGGTTATTGGAAATATACGGGAGTGGCTGCACGCGAAGAGCGTTCGGCGTAGCTCTGTGAGAGCTACGCCGAACTTAGTACTAAATGGTTAGAATAAATATCGTTCCTGTAGCGGCAAACATTAAAGCGAGTGCCTTGCCAATGTTGGCCATGCGCAATGCCCCAGCCCTCTCAAAACTGATGATGCTCATTGCATAAAGGGCACAGATAGTAATCAAGATCGGTACTATGTAACGAAAATCAATATTCGCAGGGAACGTCATGCGCATATAGGTGACTCCCGCCCAGAGGAAGAATCCAGATAACAGTATTGGAGCTGCTTCCTTAAAGTCTATTTTTCGCATGTGGTACATTCCCGCGAGAGTGTAAATAAACATAAAAATAGCGAGGAGACTGCAAATTGTTGTGGTATTAATGGATATCAACTTGGGGTATTTGAATTCACCGACGATTCCGGTTTTACCAATATAATTCCAGAAAAACTGGCGACCCATACGATCATCGTAGGGATCAGCAAAAGGTTCTGTAATGAATATTTTGGCATCAAACCATAAGTAGTTCGCTGCAGTATTACCTACCAGATTTGCTGTTGATATCCCATCGAGATTGTCAATGTAGAGTTTATCGCGCTTACCTTGCATTTTTAAAATCAACGCAGGGCCTACAGTAATCGCCACTGCACATAACATTATCAAGCATGGGGCAATAGCAATTTTAAAATAATATGCCCAGTTCTTGGTTTTGATCATTTTGTACAAGCCAATAACGCCAAGTACAGCGATAAGTATTTCTCCATTTGCTTTTGTAAGCACGGCTGCTGCGCCAATAATACTGGCTATTAATAAGTCTCTATGTCGGTCATATCTATACCACCTTATGATGAAATACAGGCTGGCACTTACCAAGCAATACAGCATAGGATCGTTACCTATGCGCACTGAGTGAACAATGGCAGCTGGCCATAGTGCAAATAGTGCTCCTATAACCCAAAATAGGTTGTCATTTTTTAACGTTTCATAGTTTTTTATTAAGCGAAATTTAAATCCGCTGATTTGCGTTTCAGGGCTTATAAAATCACCATCCTGAGTAGAGGGCTTGCGGTATCTATTGAGCAGTTCTTCAAGAATTAATAACCCAAATAAGACGAAACCCATTGCATAACACAAACTCAGTATTTGTTGGACGCGATAAATAATAACTTTGTTATTAGGCTCCAGAAGTTGAGTTGCCTTATAAACGACCGCCCCAGTGTAGTAGTACAACGGTGGATGGAAGAAAGCTCCGCCGACTGCGTACTCTACAGGCGGCAGTGTCCAGTTCTTGCTCAAGTACTCGGTATAACCGATATGGTCTCCCATGTCATGGTCGCGTACATCTGAAGGTGTAACCGAAAAATAAGCGATACGAATCAAAAGAGCTGCAATAAATAACACTTTCACAGGTGTGGAAACATTCAATGCATTAAGTAATTTGATTGCCAGTAAAAGTGCAATGAAGATGCCAAGCAGATACAGGAACTGCACAACCCGCTCACTGGGTTCAGCCCTGATTACAATTCCCATTAGACCGCCACGGTCGTAGTAGAGTATTTCGAATTTGTTATCACCTTCTTGTAGATAGCTATTTAAATCATAGATGAAGCCTTTGCTGTAATCCTTGCGTTGTTCATGCGGAATGACATTCAAATCAATCGGTTTATCATTAATATTCAATGCATAAACTTCATCATCAGGAATGATGCGTAATATGGAACTCGATTGCTTTGTCGCAGTTAGCGTTCCTGTCAATCGATACACACCGCTTTCGGGTGACTCCATAAACTCCAATAGCTCCAATGCTTGAGTGTTGCCAGACGGAGTTGTTAGTGTAATATTTGAAAATGATGGCTGTATATTTTGAAGAAGATAGCCAGTCAGAAGAAAAGAAAATAACAATAAGTAAAGGGTTTTTGATTTAAAGAATTTTATTATATAAGTGTTCATTCTGTTTTTCGGTCCTTAAAAGATTGCTGAAGTTTTTTTATTTCTGCTTTAAGAATTCCAACCTCTTGCGTAAGATTTTTGTTGCCTTCCGCGAGTTTGGAAATGACAATCGAAAATTGAATTAGTATAAAAAATACTGAAATGACCAGAATAAGTAATAGGGCAGCAGGGGCGTATACAATACCTATCGTACCTGCAACTACTTCCAATAATGGTCTAAAAACGGACAGCATGATAAAAACAATACCAAATCCTAACCACAACAAAGAATATTCTTCTTTTAGCTTTTTACGTTTTACAAGCCGTAGGATAAAAACAAAAAGTAGTAAGCTGCCAATGATGGAGAAAACCTGAATTCTGTTTGCCAGTAAGTAATCGAAGGTGTGCGTTATCATATAGGTATTCTACGAATTTTTTGTCGTTGGGCTGTCATTAACATGGCTATAATAACTTTGATCATGTAATGCGCTGATTTCAATCCTGAAATTGAGGATTTTCCTCCTTGTCTTTCAGCCATTTCCACTGGAACTTCGCACACACGGAAATCATTTTTACCTAATAAAATAATGGTCTCCGGCTCTGGATAATCCGTTGGGTAGTTTGTTGCCAGAAACTCAATTGATTCTTTGTTGTAGGCGCGAAATCCTGATGTGCTATCTGCAATTCGCTTGTGAATTAACATTAAATTCATTAGTGAAAAAATTCGAATGCCAATGCGGCGCATGAATGTGGATTGAAAGCCAACTGTTCTTTCTACAAAACGAGAGCCAATGCAGACATCAAATTTGCCGTTTTGTAGTGGGGTTAAAATGTTTGGTATTTCATTGGCTAGATGCTGACCGTCACCATCAAATTGAATGGCATAATCAAACTCTTCATAAAGAGCATATTTGAAGCCTGTTTGAACTGCTCCTCCTATACCGAGATTGGAGGGTAATTCAATGACTGTGGCCAAGCCATTAGACTCAGCTTCATGTTGGGTGTTATCACGTGATCCATCATTAACAACGAGACATTCATAATTTGCATTATAATCTTTGATTGCCTTGATCACATTGCGAATATTTTTTTCTTCGTTATAGGCGGGAATGATAATGAGTATGCGTTCATTCATAGCAGTATGCTCAAGTAAGAAAATCAACTTTATATTATTAGATTTGTACCGCAAAACGACTGGCGTATTTAATTCTTCACGGGTTGATAACTATCACGTATGGCATGTGATACATGCCATACGTGTTTTTTCTTCTATTGGTTTACGAGTATTCCTATCCAGATTATGGAATTTAAACCGATTAGAGGTGCCCCTAACGTCAATACACGAGGAATTGGCAGTTTTCGTGGGGAACACCAGGACTGCAATACAAAAAACAAAATGGGGACAATTACTGGATATATATATCTAAAATCCGTATTGCACGATAAGGGCACCTTAATTCGATAAGCAAGCAAGAGTATGAATGGGAATACCAGTGCCATTAACCATGGAGCATTACGATAAGCTAAGCGTTTTATTTTTCTCCATGACGTTGTTGGTTGTTGCTGCAGGTAAAATATCAGTGCGCCACAAATCATTGCCAATAATAGAATGCCGTTAATAGTTCCCCATAATCCCATCCATTGACCATCAAAAAAATATTCTGATGAGAGCGAAGAGCGAAGGACAAAATTCCAAAAATATTGTCTCCCGTATTGGTCTTCCCACGAGCTAATAAATGGGTGCTCAATAAAGGTGGCGGAATCAAAAATAAGATAATTTTTTACTTCATTACTTACTTTCAAGCCTGGATTGATCATTTCACTAACATTAGATAACAGCCAATCTTCTGATGTGCCATCGAGATAATGCTTCACGTTATCAGCAAAATTTAACAAGATTGCGCATACAAAAAGCCCCCCAGCAATTGTTGTATCACGAAACAATTTTGCCTTGTGCTGTTGAAAGAGACTTCTTTTTCTAGCGAGACTGTAAATGTGAAAAAGCATTAGTACTCCTAATACTCCCGCTACCGCCAAGCCGTTTGATTTACTCAATAGTGAACCCGCCATCCACAAACTTGCCCAAAATAGCGTCAGTGACTCACGGTTTTTCCACCACTTTATCGTGTAGAAAAATGCCAAACCATAGCAGGCATACACACCCAGATCATTACCCATCCGAATACTGTGGATAATTCCGGCTGGCCATAAGCAAAGAGCGATACTTCCCAATAAAAGGGCAACCCTTTTCTTTCCTATCGACAAATTCAATGTAGCGAGGCTGCTGGTTAAAAATAAAACCCACAGAAAGAGCGCAAGTAATTGTCCCCATAATTCACCAGATACTTTACTGTCTATAGGCGCAGATTGTTTGGCGAGTGCTGCTATCAGGTAATAAAGGGGAGGCTGATGATACTCCCAGCCATCGCCTGGAATTGGCAAATCGTGATGTTCAATTAGATATTCGATGTAGTCCTTATGGCCTCCACCTTCGTACACGTCAAAAGTGCGAGTTCTCTCGTCCGTTTTCGATAAATACAGTGTTGATAATGCAAGACTTAAAAGGAGAAAAAATAATTGTGACTTGGTTATATGCAGATGACGACTCAGTGTAATCACTAAAATAATAAAAGCCGCATAAATGGCAAGCAATTTAATATTGGTGAGTCTGTTTGTCGATTCAATACGAAAGCCGGCAGGATTGCTGGCGTTGCTTAGATGAGCTTCAATAATATTTGTATTATTCGGAACAAATTGGTCGATTTCAATCACTAATCCTGAGGCGTAATTACGGCGTTGTTCGACTGAAAAGGAATCAAGTGAAACGGGATTGCCATTTACAGTGAGCGCGTGAAGTTCATCATCTGGATAAATTCGAAAACCATGTTTAGCACTGGTGATTCCGTCAATAGTAATTTTTATTGTATAGGGGCCAATATGATCTTGGCCAAAAGGCAAAAAAATTTCTTCATATGGCCCATTGTTGTAAGAAATTTCTGTTTTTTGCAGGCTTATGGATTGCCATGTAGATATCCACATAAGGGCTATCAGCGTACCGATGCACAATGTTGCGGTAATTAAATAGCGGATTACATTAGTCATAACTACCTACTCAAAAGCATTCGCTCTAGCGAATATTATTGGTTTATCTCAGGAGGGCTGGCTCCGCTACTAGTATCCAGAGTAAGCACAGGGCTCAACCAATTTGCATGGTCACCACTGATGTCATTTATTCCGTCAATGCGTAAGCGCAGAAGTGTAGTTCCAGTAACGTCAATCTCTGCAGCTTCCGGTTCTTCAGCGCCGTAGTGATTTTTTGATTCCCAGAGTAGCTTGTCTTCATCCCACACTGAAAATTTAACACTGGCCGATTCCACCTCATCGTCTAACGCAACTAATAACGACAGGCTTTTACTATTTGGAGGCAGTTTATATTCAATGACTGAATTGGCATGCGTGCCAAGGCCTACTGCATAGCGCTGGTTATTTGCTGTTAATCGATTTCCATTAACACTTTTATTGATATTGAGCTGCCCATAATCTTGTTTGTAATGTGCCACGGGGAGATCAACTAGCAGTAGTTGTCCCTCTTTCAGTAATGGGGATTCCAGTCGATTTTCGTTATAAAGGCGATGGGTCATGTATGTAAGCCCAAGCACCAAAACAACTAACCAAGTATATTTAAATCCGCTGGCTTTGCTAAATGCTTTCTTTATAATTGAAATCCAGCGTTTTCCAAATAGTAACTCCATAAGTACATAGCAAAATATCGCCAACATGATCCATGAGATGGCTGGCCATACACTTGATGTTTTTATGCCGAGACACATTGCAACATTGAATGCAGAAATAAAGGTGAGCACCAGAGGATAAATTATTTTCCTTGGATTAAGTGCGTAAAAGAGTAGTGACGCGATTACTGCCGGAAGAAGGTATCGCTCATGCATGGCCGGTAATAATGTAAAAAACGCTGTTGTACAAATCATCCCATAAAAAAATAGCTGGCTTGCACTTTCCGGATTTTTTGTTGGAAATCTACTTTCAACTAATTGCCCCAATCCCTGTAAGAACACCGTTAGGCAGACTAGGAAAAAACTAATCATGCCAAAGTTCTTTGCTTTAAATAAGATTGCAAGTGGGGATTCCGGATTTATACCAAACAAAACAATCGTATCAGGTGCGGCATTTCCTGTTAGTAAAATCCAAATGTTGGCCGCACCCATAGTGGTGGCGCCATATTGGTGTAAGACATCTATATAAGCCAGTTTGAATGATTTGGAGAAGTTGCCTGCAATCATTGAAGGAAAAAATGCCAGTGCAATTACGACGAGTGAAATTGCGCAGCCGATCAGGTGTGTTTTGTAATGACGGAAAAAGATAATTCCCATTACCGGGGCGAAGGAAATCATCTGGAATTTGGTAAGTAGTGCGAGCGTATAAAGAGGAAAAGTAAATGCACGATAACGCGCGCTTGTGCTCACTAAAATTGCTAGCAGAACCGGGATTAGCGGTATGACATCTATTTGCCCCCATATGGGACCATTTAAAAACAATGCAGGATTTAATGCAGTCAACGACATGCAGGAGTGGAAGTGCCAAGTATTTTGGTAAAAGCGTTTAAGTACTTGGTACACGATACCTACCAAAATTAAATGCGCGAGCAGGATCGGGATTTGGGATAGGTACTTTAAGAATAAATTATTTTCTACTGGTATTTGCAAATAATTGTAGAACTGGCCTACCAAGTGCAACCAGTGAATATAAATAGGGGGGTAATTACCATCAAATCCTTGATATCCATTGGTGCCAAGTTGTTTGACCCAATCTTCCCAGAAGCCAATATCTCCACCGTTACCGTCCCAGAACAAGAGACCCACATTAAAAATAATTGCCAAGCAAAGGTAAAGCTGAAGATAGTTGGCGATACCTATGCTGGAATTAGTTCCTGAGGATAAGTCACTAATGGGAGAAAATTGAATAGCTTCTCCTTTATTATTATTCAGCGTTTCTGGATTATTAATGTCCAAATCATTAATTGGCTCTAAGGCTTGGTGTGAGGTCGGGTTTTCAGTATTCATTATTAGTATCTCGCACTAAGCATATTCTGCTTGGGATTAATCCTTTGATTTGTTAATGACATCGCTGATGTGAAACTTTGGTCTTCTTTTTACTTCTTCATAAATTTTTGATAGGTATTCACCAATAATTCCCAGACAGATTAGCTGCACGCTTCCGATAAATAGCAATGGTAAAAGTACCGATGCCCAACCCGGAGTAGCATGGTCAGTAAGCAAGCGAATAATCAAAACCCATACAATCAGTGCAAAGGATGCAAAACCTGAAAGAAGTCCCAGTACGGTAATCATGCGTAGTGGGGCAGTAGAGAATGCAGTGATGCCTTTCCATGCAAATGACAACATTTTTTTCAATGGGTATTTGCTTTCACCAGCTTCACGCGCCTGGCGCTCATACTCAACAATTGAGTATGGGTATCCCACTTCACGTACTATGCCACGGAAAAATAAGTTGGACTCACCATATTCTTTTAATGATTCTAATGCTCTACGAGAGAGCAGGCGAAAATCGGCGTGGTTAAAAACCAGATCGACTCCCATTTTTTTCATCAAATGGTAATAGCCTTCGGCGGTAAATCGTTTGAAGAATGTATCTGTATGGCGAGCAGAACGTACACCATAGACAACATCATTGCCTTTTAAATATTCATCCACCATTGCTTCAATATTTTTAGGGTCATCTTGTAGGTCGGCATCAATACTGACGGTGATATCTTCTGTTGTGGTGCAGAGGCCTGCGTAAAGCGCATTTTGATGTCCTTTATTCCGGGACAATTTAATCGCTACCAGTGCAGGATTGTTTGCCGCTTCTGCAGCAAGAATTTCCCAGGTTTTATCTTTGCTGCCATCATCTACCAAATAAATTTTGGATTCTGTTGTGATTTTCCCGTTGGCAATCATGGCATCGCGCAAACCCAACATAGTTGCCAATGTTTTGGGCAGCATTTCCTCTTCGTTGTAGCAAGGGATAACAACTGCAAGCGATGGAATGGAGACTGTCATTTTAATGGTTCCTGTAAATCCAGAATTTATGCACCGCAAAGTTTAATAGCACAGTTATTCCTGTTGCTAGAAATTGGGCAACCAAATAGTGTTCAGCCCGCGGTAGGGTTAGAAGGTTATCAAACAACCATAAAAAAACGGCAAACAACAGGGTATTAGTTGATAAGCCGATAGCAACTGCAAGTACATACTTAGGAAAGATCTGTGCATGACTGCTTGAGCTCTTAAACGTGTAGTGGTAGTTCGCCCAGTAGTTAAAGAATGACGAAAGCATGTATCCGGCAGCAGAGGCGATAATCTCTGGTAATAAATTACATTCGACAAACAGGATCAGCAGTAGAAACTGGATTAAGGTGGATACTCCACCAATACCTACAAACAGAGCGAAACGTTTCATTGTTATTCTATTGAGTTGTTATTGTTGTGAGTTATCGATAAATGTACGGTCGTAAAAATCGCAGTACGTTAGCATACTTTTGCAGCAAAAGCGGTAGGAATTATAAATGCGGGATGGAGCTTAAGGAGGGAGTGTGATGGGCGTATTAATTCTACTGAAGGTTGGATAATTATATTATTGATTGCTTAGGCTTTTTCTAGCCAGAACGAAGGGCATTACGCCCAGCGCAATGCTGCACCAGCGCGTTCGATGTACATATATTCTACTTTATGAGTGATTGGGTGGCAGGCGTGGCGAAGATGATGATGATCCAGGGTTGACCCCATGTATTCCCAACAATGGCCGTCATGGACGCAGAGTGCATCCCCCGCATTCAGGCGGTAACTGGCAAGTTCATCCCACATTTTTTGCCACTCGGGATGGTTGATGTCGAGATACTCCATAAATCGGCCTTTAGGTGAAACCTGTTGTTGGATCAGGATAAATCTGCTCAGTTATTCTCGTTAATTAAATCATTTTGTCAAGAATGATTCATAACTTAATGATTTATATGGCTTTAAATAGTTAATAACTGAGTGTTGGTTTGCTTATTATAGTGATATTTATCACAAAAATGGCACTTAAAATTGTTTTTTGTGTAAAACGGTATCGTAGAGGTGGTGATAGGTGACAACGAAGGAGTGTGGTTGAATTGTATATTGTGCCTTATGTTACTGTTGCTGTAATGTTTGCAGTGGTGGTTGGTGAAATACACCGATGTATACGGGGATGAAATGAATATCAGTCAGGCAGCGCAAGCATGTGGATTACCTAACAAAACCATTCGATATTACGAGGAAATTGGTTTGGTAATACCAGGACGGCAAGAGGGGAATGATTACCGCGTCTACTCATTAAGTGATGTGGCGCAGCTACGTTTCCTGCAAAGAGCCAGAGCGGTGGGTTTTAGCCTTGATGAATGTCGGGAGTTATTGGCTCTCTATGCCAATCCTCAGCGCCGTTGCGGTCAGGTAAAAGCGTTAGTAAATGAAAAAATTATCCAAGTGGATCAGCAGTTGATTGCATTGCATGCGATGCGTGACACTTTAGTTGGCATGGCGAATGAGTGTGCGGGCGATGATACAAGTGATTGTGCGATCATCAATCAGCTCTCGGTTGCGGAATCTGTAGCGGTAAAGCGGGCTTCATCCATGGCATTTACCTTGGTAGAAGTGTCTGGTGACCGTACTCCAGACAGTGGCTCCTAGCGGGTAAGCCGATGTTTTTCTGCTGGAAAAAGGCTATGATGCGCGCCGTTTAACTATTTGCAATTGGAGCGACTATGAGCATCAAATCCGATAAATGGATGCGCCGTATGGCCGAAGAACACGGCATGATCGAGCCCTTTGAGCCGGGTCAGATTCGCTACGATGCTGCAGGCCAACGCATAGTGTCTTATGGCACATCCAGTTATGGCTACGATGTTCGCTGTGCTGATGAGTTTAAGATTTTTACCAATATCCACTCGACAGTGGTCGACCCTAAAAACTTTGATGAGAAAAGTTTTGTCGATGTAAAAAGTGATGTCTGCATTATCCCGCCCAACTCCTTTGCACTAGCGCGCACAGTGGAATACTTCCGTATTCCGCGCAGTATATTGACTGTGTGTTTGGGCAAATCTACTTACGCTCGTTGCGGGATTATCGTGAACGTGACGCCGCTTGAACCTGAGTGGGAAGGGCATGTGACGCTGGAGTTTTCCAATACGACTCCGCTGCCTGCAAAAATTTATGCCAACGAAGGTGTTGCGCAAATGCTGTTTTTCGAATCCGATGAGATTTGCGAAACCTCATACAAAGATCGCGGTGGTAAATATCAAGGTCAGCGTGGTGTAACCTTACCGCGCACCTAATTCAGGTTTTCGGATCTCGCATCTATGGTGCTCCGCACGTAAATTTTGCAGGTGCCAGGCACCGATTCAACGGTGCTTTCGGTTATGGCATTACCCTCTCAAATTCAAGTATTAATTATTGGTGCTGGTGCGGCAGGTTTGATGTGTGCCGCTACTGCGGGCCAGCGTGGTCGAGCAGTGGTTGTTATTGATCATGCCAATAAGGTTGGTAAAAAAATTCTTATGTCTGGTGGCGGTCGCTGCAACTTCACCAACATGGATGTACTGCCAAAAAATTATCTTTCCGATAACTCCCATTTTTGCAAATCAGCGCTTGCGCGTTATACCCAGTGGGACTTCATCGCGCTGGTACAAAAGCATCAAATCCCCTATCACGAAAAAAAACTGGGCCAATTATTTTGTGACAATAAGGCGCAGGATGTCTTGTCCATGCTGCTTGATGAGTGCGCACAGGCGGGAGCGGATATTTACACCTTATGTGATCTAGAGCAGGTCGTTGCATTGACCGAAAACGACTTACCGATGCGCTACAGAGTAAAAACCTCGCAGGGCACTATTTATTGTGAGTCGCTGGTGGTGGCAACGGGCGGGCTTTCGATTCCTACAATGGGGGCTACGGGCGTTGGCTACGAATTGGCGGAGCAGTTTGGTTTGCCATTGAAGGTGCGTACAGCGGGGCTGGTTCCATTTACTTTGTCGCCATCGCAGTTGGCGGTATTTGAATCCTGCGTGGGAAGCGCGCTTGATGTGCGCGTGAGCTGCGAAACACCTAATGGCAGCATGAGTTTTGCGGAGGCTATGTTGTTTACGCACCGTGGTCTTAGTGGGCCGGCCATGTTGCAAATATCTTCTTATTGGCAGCCGGGCAAAGAGTTGGAAATTAATTTGTTGCCACAGCTCAATCTCGTTGGTTTTTTAAGTGAGCAACAAAAGGCTCGCCCCAAGGTTCTGCTGACAACGATTATCGGTGAGCTCCTTACAAAAAATATTGCCCAGTGTTTATGTGATTATTGGGGGGCGCAATGGAATGGCAATCGCCCCCTTAATCAATACACTCCAAAAGAAGTGCAGATGATTGCTGAGCAGTTTCACGAATGGAAAATTATGCCTGCAGGGACAGAAGGATATCGCACAGCGGAGGTGACGCTGGGTGGTGTTGATACTGATTATCTGTCATCCAAAACAATGGAGGCAAAGCAGCAGAAAGGAATATTTTTTATTGGCGAGGTTGTCGATGTTACCGGCCATCTGGGGGGATTTAATTTTCAGTGGGCCTGGGCATCGGGTGTGGCAGCAGGTGCTTATGTATAGCGTGATGCGGGTATTCTGAAGGGGATTAATCGTGGGTGATGTAATTCAATTTAAAAAACCGAGCCCATTTGATAAACACAAGGGTAAAACATTGTGTCGCAGTGGTTTTCATAAATGGGAAGTTGTGAAAGAAAAACAGTTCGATGTGAAGCAAGGCAAGTTGGTAACGATTTATAAATGCAGTCGTTGCGGAGAGCAAAAGGTCGAACTGAAATAGGTTTGCTTTGGGGCGCAAAAAAACAAAGGCTTCTTCCGTTTTATTCAGGGAGAAGCCTTTTTACTTTCTCGCCGGAGCTTAGTGGTGGTGGTGACCACCTGCGCCGTGTGCGTGGCCGTGGTTCAATTCTTCTTCAGTGGCTGCGCGTACTTCAGTGATTTCAACGTCGAAGTTCAGATCAACACCTGCCAATGGGTGGTTACCGTCAATAGTTACCTGGTCGCCTTCCACTTTGGTTACAGTGACTACTTGTAAACCCTGTTCTGTTTCTGCATGAAATTCCATGCCTACTTCGATGTTGTCGATACCGCTGAACATATTGGATGGCAATTCTTGCACCAGATTGTCGTCGCGCAGACCATAAGCTTCAGCTGCATTCACAGATACTTTCAGTTTGTCGCCAACGACTTTACCGGTCAGTGCATCTTCCAAGCCTGGAACAATATTGCCTGCGCCGTGCAGGTAAGACAAAGGCTCGTGGCCTTCTGAAGAGTCGAGCACTTTGCCTGAGCCATCGGTCAGGGTGTAGTGAAAGCTTGCAACGCAATTTTCAGAGATATTCATAGGAAAGCCTTTTGATTTAAGTGAGTAGATTTGTGTAAATAAGTTTGGAAAACAGAATTGATCAATACGACGATCAGGGTATTAAAATTTTTCAATGGCTTTGCCATTTAGCGTCGCTTTATGGATATAAATGGTATAGGCCTCGCCTTTTTCTTCCTGCTGCAAGCGCACTAAAAGGTAGTTCCAATCTTTGGCTAGCCAGGCATAAGTAACCCGCTCATCGTTTTCGCGACTGCGTTTTACTTTAATGGTGTTCACTTTACCCAAGGGCGTTTCCAGTAACTCTTCGCCAACAGTTACAAATTTATATTCTTTCAGGCGGCCGCCATCGGCGATTTGGTATGCGAAATCTTTCTTGCCATTGAGTAAATCCTGCTGCATTTGGATTTGATAGCTCAATTTGTCTTGCACTTTTTGTGCAATATCCATTTGCCAACTGGTTTTTTGTACATTGTTGGTAACGGTTTTGTTTTTCCAATCAAACGATAATTCTGCTGTGCGGTCTTTGCTTAGTCCGCGTCTTGCGTAGCTATAGTGCAGCGGGTTGATCGTTTGCTCGGCTGGGCTCCACTGCATTTTGCTTTGTTCTGTAATGGTGCCGATCATGGAGTCTGCTTTGAACAGCAGGTCATATTGATTGTCAGCTGTTTTGGTTAAGCGATTGGTGACAGTGATATTAAATCCGTAGAGTTTGGCTTTGTATTGGTTGTCAAAGGTTTTGGGGGCATCTGCCGCAGTTGCCAGCGATGACACTGCAGCAAGTATGATAAGCACGCTTACGCGAAGGTTTGGCATGGGGCTTCCTATCTGTCTATTAAGGCTTGGTTAGGGCTCATTCGCCTCAATTTGATAACCGCAAGCGGGCAAAAGTTCACCTTTTAGCTCAGCTTTGCCGTCCAGCATCCTTAAATCGCCCTGGGCAAACCATTTTACCGCCAAGGGGTAAATTACATGTTCTTGACGCTGTACTCGCTTGGCGAGCAGCGTGGCGTCATCATTTTTTATTACCGGAACAATTGCTTGCACGATTGCCGGGCCACCATCCAATTCGGCAGTGACAAAGTGTACGGTAACACCATGTCGGGTTTCACCGGCATCAATTGCACGTTGATGGGTGTGTAAGCCCTGAAATTTGGGGAGCAGTGATGGGTGGATGTTGAGCATCCGCCCAAGATAATGCTGGGTGAATTCCGGGGTCAGGATGCGCATAAATCCGGCCAGTACGATTAGTCCAGGGGTGTAGGAATCAATAGTACGCATTAATTCCTGATCAAAGGCTTCGCGGCTGGCGAAGCCTTTGTGATCCAGAACTCGGGTTGGAATACCTGCATTGGCTGCACGGCTTAAACCCAGTACGTCGGGGCGATTGCTGATAACTGCGGCTATCTCGATGGGTAAATCGTCAGTGGCAACCCCATCGATCAGTGCTTGCAGATTGCTGCCACTACCGGAGATAAGAACAACAACGCGCAAGGCATGAGCATCATTCACTGTCATTCGCTTAAAGGCCTTGCAGTTCAACCTGGTGTTCATCACCAGTGGCTTTAGCTATTGAGCCAATCACAAATGCGGTTTCGCCGGCTGCCTGCAAAACGCGCAAAGCATTGTCTTTTTCGCTCGCTGGAACGGCAATCACCATGCCCACGCCGCAGTTGAAGGTGCGGTACATTTCACGCACATCCACATTGCCGCCTTTTTGCAACCATTGGAATACAGGTGGGAAAGTCCAGCTCTTGGTGTCGATTACGGCTTTGCAGCCATTGGGCAATACGCGTGGGATATTTTCGGTCAGGCCGCCTCCGGTGATGTGCGCCATGGCGTTGACCTGAGACTCTTTGATCAGCTTGAGCACCGATTTAACGTAAATGCGGGTTGGCTCCATCAATGCATCGGCCAGTGGTCTGCCGCCGCAATCCTGGGTCAGGTCGGCACTGGTCACATCGATGATTTTGCGGATCAGTGAGTAGCCATTGGAATGTGGGCCGCTAGAGGTGAGCGCGATTAAGGTGTCGCCTTCTTTTACTTTGCTGCCATCGATAATCTCTGACTTTTCAACTACGCCGGTGCAGAAGCCAGCAAGGTCATAGTCTTCACCTTCGTACATACCAGGCATTTCAGCGGTCTCACCACCAACCAGCGAGCAACCCGCTTGTTCGCAGCCATCGCCAATACCGGAAACTACTGCGGCGGCGACATCAACATTCAGTTTGCCGGTGGCGTAGTAGTCGAGGAAGAACAATGGCTCTGCGCCGGTAACTACAAGATCGTTAACGCACATGGCGACGAGGTCGATGCCGATGGTGTCGTGCTTTTGCAGGTTCATCGCCAGACGCAACTTGGTGCCTACGCCATCGGTGCCTGATACCAACACCGGTTGGCGGTAACCAGCAGGGATTTCACACAAGGCAGCAAAGCCGCCCAAGCCAGCCATTACCTCAGGGCGACGGGTGCGTTTGGCGACGCTTTTGATGCGTTCGACCAGCGCATCGCCAGCTTCAATATCAACGCCTGCATCTTTGTAGCTTAAGGATGGGGTAGGGGTTTGGTTTTGGCTCATAGGAAAGGCTCGCAGCTCGGCAATTGGACTGGTTGAAAAAAAGGCCGCTATTCTAACAGCTTATGACGGTACTTGCAGGCCAAAGCGCTGTCTGTACAGAAGTTATTCTCAGGCTATGGATTTGCGCTTGTATACGGATTCGCCAGAATCCATAGAAATTGTGCGCGCTGCCCTGATTGGCCTTGCCGTGCCCTTATTTAAGCCTGTTACAATGCCGCCCTGTCGCTTTTATTGCCTGTATTGAGGGGTAAATTTTGTTGCGCTCTCCGTTTATCCGTCTGTTGGTTTGTTTATTCCTAACGGGCTTTGCTGTCATGGCATCTGCCGGGCAAAAGGTCGATATCTATCGCGCCGACACATTGGTCCAAAGCCAGGCTGAAAGTGAGCGCAATGCTGCTGCACGTGCCAGCTTTGGTGAGGTTATTGTGCGTGTATCTGGCCAGCGTAGCGCCATGGAAAATCCGGCCATCAAAGCTGCCCTGCCTAAAGCGCAAAACTACTTGTTTGGATTTAGCTATAAATCCTCGTCTGAGAAAATGACTGTGAATGGCAAAACTGTATCGGCGATCGGCCTGCAGTTGCACTACGAACCACAGGCGATTGAACAATTGCTCCGGCAGGCGCAATTGCCGGTTTGGCCAGCAACTCGTCCTAAAGTATTGGTGTGGTTAGTTGCTAAGGATCAGTCAGGCTTGCGCCTAGTGCCTGAGGTGGTGGATATGCAGGCGATGCAATTGCAGGCGCAGTATCGTGGTTTGCCTCTTGGGTTCCCCAAAATGGATTTGGAAGACAGTTTGTCGCTGACGGCCGATGACCTTTGGGCACTTAACATTGAGAAGATAAAAACGGCATCGCTGCGCTATAAAGCCGACGCGATTTTGGTGGGGCGCTACACCCCTTATAGTCTTGGGCCAATCCCGCCTGCGGTAGTGGTTGACCCGTCAGCCGCAGAGGTTGCGGCCGGTACGCCTGTATCTAGTTCAGCACCGTCGTCTGTGGCTGATTCAGCAGCGACAGAACCTGGAGCAGGCTCCGCGCCCGCGCCTGTTATTCAAGGGCCATGGGTGGGAGATTGGCTGTTATTGCATGCCAGCAGCAACCCGACGTTTGCCGATGAAACTCCCGATGTCAAAGGTCTGTTTGCGTTGGCCGTGGATCGTGCAGCCGATTATTTTGCTGGTCAATACGCCATTCTGCCCAGCAATCAGGGACCGCAAACGATTATGTTGCGCATCGGCAACATCACCAGTTTTGGTGAGTTCAAACAGGCGCAAACCTATTTGGATGATTTGGCGATGGTGCAACGCATGGAGGTGGTGAAAGTCAACGCCGAGGGCATACTGGTGCGCCTGTTCACCCAAGGTGATGTGAAGTTGCTGATGAGCACTTTGGCGCTGGGGCGCCATTTGGCACCACTGCATTCCGAAACGCTGGCTGATTCGCCCTCCGTCGCTGTTATCGCAAATGAGGCCCCTGTTGATCCGAGCCTTGATACCGCAGTGATGGCTGAATTGGATCAAGCGCTGGCCAACGAGCAAACTGCTGGCAGCGCTGTTGATATTGGCTCCAATAATGGCGGTGCGATCAATAATGCCGTTAGCAATAGCGGCACCATCGATAATCCTTTGATGTACGTGTGGCAGAAGTAGTTATGGTGAGTTTGCCCCAGCAGTTATCTCTCGGCGTCAATCTGAATGATGATGCCACTTTCGACAATTTTTATGCGCCACCCCAAACCCACAATGCCATGGTAGTGCAGGGCCTGCGTGCGCAATTGGAACGTAGCGACAACACCTTTGTTTATTTGTGGGGCGCACCCGGTTGCGGTCTGACGCATCTCCTGCAGGCTGCCTGCCATCAGGCGCAAGGTATGGGGCTGTCGGTACAGTATTTACCGCTGCGCGATCTGGTTGGCTATGCCCCCGATGAATTATTTGCCGGATTGGAAATGGTTGATCTGGTTTGCCTTGATTGCCTGCCTACCATCGCGGGTCGACCAGATTGGGAGTTGGCGATATTTAATCTCTACAATCAATTGCGTGACCAGGGTAAGCGCCTGTTAGTTGCCGCGGAGCAAAGCCCGCGCGAACTTGCGTTAAGTCTGGAGGATTTGCGCTCACGTTTGCAGTGGGGGCTTACTTATCAGGTGCACAGTCTGAGCGATGAAGACAAGCAACAAGCGCTGCAGATGCGCGCCCGCGCTCGTGGATTGGAGTTGGGTGATGATGTTGCGCAATATATTATCCAGCGTCTTCCGCGTGACACCAATGAACTCTTCTGGCAATTGCAGCGGCTCGATCATGCTTCGCTTGCCGAGCAACGTAAACTTACTATTCCTTTTGTAAAGAAAGTATTAGCGATTTGATCTCCCGCCACTTCGCCTCCAGACTCTCCCGCATTAATAATGATTGCTCTGGAGAGTCTCAATGGCAGTATTTTTCCCGCCTCGTTTGGTGTCAGCTGTTGGTGCAGTAATTTGCGCATCCGGATTGTTGCTGGGTTGCACAAAACAAAATGATTCCACCGCAACTACTGGTGACTCATCATCCGCTGCTGCGGTTGCGAGTGTTCCTGCCGCCGCCGCTGGCATCAAACTTAACCAGCTTGGATTTATGCCTGAATCTGCCAAGTGGGCGGTGATTCCTGATGTGGCCAGCACACAATTCCGCATTATCAATTCTGCTACTGGCGCTGAAATTTATAGCGGCACTTTAAGTACAGCGGCGCACTGGGATGCTTCAGGCGAGAGTGTAAAACTCGCGGATTTTTCCAGCGTTAAAACACCGGGTGAGTATGTCGTGCGGGTTGATGGTGTTGCTGATTCTTTTTCTTTTGTGATTGCCAATGATGTGTATCGCACAGTCAATGCCGCAAGTATCAAAGCATTTTATTTCAATCGCTCCGGTGCTGAATTATTAGCGGCGCATGCTGGTATTTTTGCTCGCCCGCTTGGGCATCCGGATACACAAGTGCTGGTGCATCAATCTGCTGCCAGCGTCGCACGTCCTGCGGGCACCATTATCTCCAGCCCTAAAGGTTGGTATGACGCCGGCGATTACAATAAGTACATCGTCAACTCGGGCATCGCCACTTATACCTTGCTTGCCGCGTATGAACATTTTCCCGAGATTTTTAACCAACAACATTTAAATATTCCTGAAAGTGGCGATGAACTTCCCGATCTGCTCAATGAAATCCTGTGGAATCTGGAGTGGATGTTGACCATGCAAGATCCCAATGACGGTGGCGTTTATCACAAACTCACCAATAAAAAATTCGATGGCACGGTGATGCCCGATCAAGCGACAAGCGAACGCTATGTAGTACAAAAAACCACGGCAGCGGCGTTGGATTTTGCAGCGGTAATGGCCACTGCCAGTCGCGTATTGGTGCAATACGAAACGCAGTTACCGGGCATGGCGGAAAAAATGTTGGCTGCAGCCGAATCGGCATGGGCTTGGGCAGCGGCCAATCCGGCGGTGATTTACAAACAACCTGAGGATATAAAAACCGGTGAATATGGTGGTGCTAATCTGGCCGATGAATTTGCCTGGGCTGCGGCAGAGTTGTACATCACCAGCAAAAAAGATGATTACTACAGCGCAATGAAACCAACTGAATCCCAAATTACAGTGCCATCCTGGGGCGATGTGCGCGGCTTGGGGTGGATTTCATTGGCGCATCATCGCGAACATTTATCAGCGATTGCCGATCAGCAATTAATTGCCGGCCGCATTGATGAACTTGCCGCCGGGTTGCAATCAGTTTGGGCTGCATCGCCTTATCGCGTCACCATGCAGAACAATGATTTTAAATGGGGTAGCAACTCGGTCGCGCTTGGGCAGGCGATGATGCTGGTGCAAGCCTATCGCTTGAATGGTAAACGCGAATATTTGGATGCCGCGCAGGCAATGCTGGATTATGTGTTGGGCCGCAATGCGACCGATACATCGTTTGTCACCGGCTACGGTAAAAAATCGACGCTGCATCCGCATCATCGCCCATCGGAGGCTGATGGTATTGCTGAACCGATTCCCGGTTTTATCGCCGGTGGGCCGCAACCAGGGCAGCAAGATAAATCCGATTGCAGCGTGAATTATCCCTCCAGTATTACGGCCAAATCTTATCTGGATCACTACTGCAGCTATGCGAGTAATGAGATTGCGATTAACTGGAATGCGCCGCTGGTTTATGTTTCTGCGGCGATCATGGCATTAACACCGCAATAAGAGGCATGTTAATTTTTACTAACGAGCCAGCCTTGCGCTGGCTTTTTTAATTCCAAAATAATTGTATGCATATGATCACGCGATCACGGACTCTATTTTTTTACTCTGCTTTTACGTCTTGTGCAGGTTATTGTCAGAAAGGGTAAAGATCCGTTGACCTTTATAGATAAGCATTCACCTGCGGGCTAATCTTTATTATCGGCTTTGGAGAGAGCCTCGAGTCATAACTACAGCTTAAAAACCACAACCTAAAAAAATAGAGTTAGCCATCATGAACGATTCCCTTAATCGCCGTGCACTTATGCGCGGCGCTGTTGCAAGTGCATTGGGGCTTTCCAGTCTTTCGGCCCTCGGTGCAGAACTCGCTTCATCTTCCACACGCGCGGCTGAAGCTGCACTCAAAGGCAATATTCGCCATTCGGTAGCGCGCTGGACATTTAATTTTTTGTCGCTGGAAGAATTGTGCTTGGTCGTAAAACGTTTGGGATTTTCGGCGATTGATTTGGTCGGCCCCAGCGAATGGAACATCCTTAAAAAGCATGGTGTTGATTCCTCCATGTGCAATGGCGCCGAATTGAATTTGGAAGACGGTTGGGGCGATGCAAAATTCCATAAACCGTTGATCGAAAGCTATCGCAAGCATATCGATTTGGTGAGCGATGCCGGGTACAAAAATTTAATTTGTTTTAGCGGTAACAAACGCGGTAAAGATCCGGAAGAAGGTTTGAAGCAGGCGACCAAAGGGTTGAAAAAAATCCTCGCTCAAGCCGAAAAACGCGGTGTAGTTATTCAGATGGAACTATTCAACAGTAAAGTAAATCACCCCGATTATTTTGCAGATAACTCTGCGTGGGGAATTGAGTTGTGCAAACGTTTGGACTCACCCAACTTTAAATTGCTGTATGACATTTACCACATGCAGATTAGCGAAGGCGACATCATTCGCACTATTCAAAATAATCATCAATACTTTGGTCATTACCACACCGCTGGTGTACCGGGTCGTAATGAAATTGATGATTCGCAGGAGCTGTATTATCCGGCTATCGTTCGCGCTATTCATGCAACAGGTTTCAAAGGATATGTCGCGCAAGAATTTATGCCTAACCGCGCAACGGATAACGAAAAAATTGAATCGCTAAAAGCAGCTATCCGTATTTGCGACGTCTAACTTCCAATTTGAGCAAGCGCGTTTATCCAGAGGTATATTTATGTCTACTACACAACACTTCGATGCCATTGTTGTTGGCTCCGGTATTAGCGGCGGTTGGGCAGCTAAAGAACTTACCGAAAAAGGTTTAAAAGTATTGATGCTCGAGCGTGGGCGCAATATTGAACACATTAAAGACTATGTAAACGCGCACAAAGAGACTTGGGATTATCCGCATCGCGGCCGCCCAACTCAGGAGATGAAACGCAATCACGCCGTATTGCAGCGCGATTTTGTATTGAATGAAGAAACTAATGGTATGTGGGCGAACGAACAAGAAAGCCCTTATGTAGAAAAGAAGCGTTTTGATTGGTATCGCGGTTATCACGTGGGCGGTCGCTCGCTGTTGTGGGGGCGTCAGAGTTATCGCCTAAGCCAACGCGATTTTGAAGCGAATTTAAAAGAAGGCGTTGCGGTTGATTGGCCCATCCGCTATCAGGACATGGCACCCTGGTACGATTACGTTGAAACTTATGCGGGTATTTCCGGATCGATTGAAGGTCTGGATCATTTACCCGATGGTAAATTTTTGCCACCTATTGAATTAAATTGTGTTGAAAAAGATGTAGCCGCACGGATTAAAAAAGCCTACGGCGGAAAGCGTTTAATGATCAACAGCCGCATGGCAAATATCACCCAGCCTAAACCGGAGCAAGGGCGAGCGAATTGCCAGTACCGCAATAAATGCTGGTTAGGTTGCCCGTTTGGTGCTTATTTCAGTACGCAATCCTGCACGCTGCCTGCTGCGATGAAAACGGGCAATCTCACCTTGCGTCCTTTTTCTATTGTTAGCCAAGTGTTATACGACAAAGATAAAAAACGTGCCCGCGGTGTTGAAGTGATTGATGCAGAAACCAATCAAACTTACGAATTCACAGCGAATGTTATTTTCCTGAATGCATCCAGTTTTAACTCCACTTGGATTCTCATGAATTCTGCAACTGATATTTGGCCCGGTGGTTTGGGCAGCAGCAGTGGTGAATTGGGCCACAATGTTATGGATCACCATTTCCGTGTCGGCGCGAGTGGTGTGGTCGAAGGTTTTGAAGACAAATACTACTACGGTCGCCGTCCTGCCGGTTTCTATATTCCGCGTTTCCGCAATCTCGATAATGAAAAGCGTAATTACGTGCGCGGCTTCGGTTATCAAGGTGGTGCCAGTCGCGATGGTTGGGACAGGAATGTTGCGGAAATGGGTATTGGTGCATCGCTAAAAAATGCACTCGCTGAGCCCGGTGGCTGGACAATTGGCATGACTGCGTTCGGTGAAATGTTACCGCATCACGACAACCGAATTTATCTCGACCGCACGGTGAAAGATAAATGGGGCTTGCCCGTGCTTGCGATGGATGTGGAGATCCGTGAGAACGAAATCGCCATGCGCAAAGATATGATGCAAGACGCCGTTGATATGTTCGAAGCAGCGGGCATGAAAAATGTTCAGGGCGCCGATTGGGGCTATTCACCGGGTATGGGTATTCATGAAATGGGTACAGCGCGTATGGGACGCGATCCGAAAACGTCGGTGCTGAATAAATACAATCAAGTATGGGATGCGCCTAACGTGTTTGTAACGGATGGTGCCTGTATGACGTCGGCATCCTGCGTGAACCCATCGCTGACTTATATGGCGTTGACCGCACGTGCAGTAGATCATGCGGTAAAAGAATTGAAAAAGGGGAATCTGTCATGAATCGCCGCGAACTTTTAAAACTGATTGCTGCTACCACTGGCACTGCGTTGATTGGCGGCGCTACGGTTTCCATGTTGGGTGGGTGTGCATCGCAACCGCAATCATCACTGGTGTTTTCGCCCGATAATATTGTGTTGTTGGATGAGATTGCAGAAACCATTTTGCCGCGTACCGAAACACCGGGAGCAAAAGACGCAAAAGTGGGTGAGTTTATGGCGGTGTATGTGGCCGATTGCTACACGCTCGATGAGCAAACCATTTTTCATAAAGGGTTGGTCACATTTGAAGAGGCCTGCCAAACCACTTACCAGCGCAATTTCGCGGAGCTTCAACCTGCTGAGCGCGAAGCGTTTGTAAGTAAGCTTGATAGTGTGGCTCGTGCACATGCGGCTGCAGGTAATACTCACTATTTCACAATGATTAAACAATTAACGCTACTTGGATTTTTCACCTCGGAAGTTGGTGCTACTCAGGTGCTGCGCCATGTAGCAATTCCGGGACGTTTTGACGGTGAACTAGCCTATAAGCCAGGTGATCGGGCTTGGGCTACCAAGTAATAAAAATGCACAAGGGCGACTTATTGTCGCCCTTTTTGTTTAAATGAATTTGCCGGACTTTTTCATTGGAGTTATTTCAGGAGATAATTGCCATGAAAACCTGTGTAAAAGAAATTCTGTTGATTGCTGGTTTTATTTTGTTGGCGTCTTGTGGCGGCGGTGGAGGTGGCGGTAATAAGTCTCCATCGTCAGTTATAGCTGTGCAATCTTCCTCTTCAGTTGCCATTTCTTCATCGGTAGCCACCAGCAGCGTTATTTCCGGTTTGGCGTTGCGGCCATCCAATACCACTTGCATTGCCCCTTCGCCAATTAACTCAGGTGAACCCACAACCATTAGTTGGCAAGCTGTTTTCCCATCCTTACCCAATATCGCCAATGCCACCAATTTAGTACAAGCTCCAGGTGATGACACTTATTGGTATGCAACACGCCAGTTGGGCAGGGTAGTGCGTTTTCAAAATAATTCATCGGCAAGTGCATTGGTAGAAGTATTAAACATTGAAGACCGCGTGGATTTTTCGGGAAGTGAAACCGGACTGTTGGGGATGGTGTTTCATCCGCAATTTGCCAGCAATCGCTACGTGTATTTCAATTACATCGGCCGCAGTGCCAGTAATGCCATGGAAACTCGCGTAGCGCGATTTGACGTGGCCAGTGATGGAACAATCAACCGCAATTCAGAAATGATTTTACTGCGATTTAATCAGCCCTATTCAAATCACAATGGCGGTGCACTTGCGTTTGGCAGTGATGGCTATTTGTATATCAGCTCCGGTGATGGCGGCAGCGGCGGCGATCCGCAACAAAATGGTCAGAATCCGAATAATTTGCTCGGGAAAATTTTACGCATTGATGTAAACAATACGAATAGCGGACGTAACTACGCTATCCCGGCGGACAACCCTTTTGCTGTCAGCGGTGGTTCGCCGGAAATTTGGGCCTATGGTTTACGTAATCCCTGGCGCTTCGGATTTGATCGATTAACCAATGAACTCTGGGTGGGCGATGTAGGACAGGGCGCATGGGAAGAAATCAATCTGGTAACGCGCGGCGGTAATTATGGTTGGGGTGACATGGAGGGTGATACCTGTTACAGCGAGCGCGCCAATTGTTCTACGGCAAATAAAATTAAACCGGTGTTATCAATTAGCCACAATACCGGTGTGTGTTCGGTGATTGGTGGTTATGTGTATCGCGGTGCGCAATCGCCTGCAGCGTATGGAAAATATTTTTTTACCGATTACTGCGTGAATACCATGCAATCTATTACTCGTGTGAATGCTGAAACCGTCAGTGTGGTCAGCCATGGCACAGTGCCGGTCGATATAGTCTCATTCGCGCAAGATAACCAGGGTGAACTCTATGCGATTGGCCAATCGGGTGCGGGTTCGCAAATCGTTAAAATGCAGGCGACAGGAGGCAATTCGCAAGCGGGGACTATGGCAGGAAACTTGTCGCAAACCGGCTGCGTAAATTCTACCAATCCAACATTACCTGCTGCAGGAATGATTCCTTACGCGGTGCAAGTGCCGTTCTGGTCTGATTCCGCAGAAAAGGAACGCTATTTATCATTGCCTGACAACACGCAGGTTGGGCTCACGAGCGACGGAGATTTTTTATTCCCTGTTGGCAGCGTATTAATGAAACATTTTAAATTGGGTAATAAATTTATCGAAACACGATTGTTCGCACACGGTGAATTGGGCTGGCAAGGCTTTAGCTACGAATGGCGCGATGATCAAAGGGATGCGCTTTTGTTGAATGATGGAAAAGAAAAACTCATCGATGGTGTGCATTGGCAATATCCAAGTTCTGGCCAATGCCTGAGTTGCCACACTCAAGCCGCTAATTTTGCTTTGGGCTTGGAGAACCTGCAATTAAATAATCCACTCTTGTATAGCGCAAGCGGTGTAACCGCCAATCAATTGGACACACTTGCGCATATTAATTTGTTTTCCTCAGCGGTCACTGCCGATCAAAAAACACAAACACTTTTCTCGCTTGGCGATACCACTGCAAGTGTGGCGCAACGCGCCCGCAGTTATTTGCATAGTAACTGCAGCAATTGCCATCGCCCCAATGGGCCAACGCCTGTGAATATTGATTTGCGTTTTACAACGGCACTGTCAGCAACGCAAACATGCAATGTGCAGCCAGTCGCGGGTGATATGGGAATAAGTAATGCTCAGCTCGTCGCCCCGGGGGAACCTGCACGCTCGGTGTTGCTTGCGCGAATGAAAGTGCGCGACCAGTACCAGATGCCACCGCTGGGATCGCATCTGGTTGATGAGGTTGGCGTACAGTTAATTGAGCAGTGGATTGCAAGTTTGAACGCTTGTCAGTAACCAAGAAGCGCTTATTTTTTTAGCAGCTACAATGCTTTTCCGCATTGCGTTTATTTGACAGCTAGCGCCTTGGTTGAGGCGCTAGATTTTTGATTAAGGTCTTAGGAGGTTCTTTTAAGGCGCTACACAATCCAAACACTGCACATAAATTCCCTGTGGATCATTCAAGCGTTGCAAATCACTTAAGGGTTTTAATGCAGGTGCGAGATCGTTCAACACATTGAGTGAAGAGAATTTCGCGAGCAATGATTTGGGTGAGAATGTTCCCGCTTGGCCTGAGATAAGCGAGCGCAAGAACTCTTCTTTGGGTGACAGTGGACGTTGTACAAATTCAACATCGTAGCTGCTGAGTTTTGCTTCTTGGGCGATTGCGATAATGACATCGCTCAAGGTGCCCAGCTCGTCAACCAAGCCAAGCTCTTTGGCTTTGCTGCCGGTCCATACATGACCTTGGGCAACTTCATCAATAGCTTTTACGTCTTGTTTGCGTGCATCGGCCACCAACGAGATGAAGCGCTGGTAAACATTGTCTACGCCCATTTGCACAACCTTGTTGGCCTTCTCTGACAGTGGGCGATCCAGTCGCATAGTGCCAGCTAATTCGGTCGTGCCTACACCATCGGTATTGATGCCGATTTTTTGCAGGGATTTTTCCAATGTTGGAAATGCACCAAACACACCAATCGAACCGGTGATGGTCGTCGGCTGCGCCCAGATTTTATCGCCCGCTGTGGCAATCCAATAACCGCCCGACGCAGCGACTGTGCCCATAGAAATATAAATTGGAATTTTTTTTCCGCGCAGAGCGATAATTTCCGAGCGAATTATTTCTGAGGCAAATGCGCTGCCGCCGCCGGAGTCGACACGAAGTACCAGCGCTTTTACTGCCTCGTCGTCTCTCACTTGGCGCAATAATTCCAGCATGCTTTCGCTGCCGATACTGCCATCTGGCTGATGTCCATCTACAATCGATCCAGAGGCAACCACCACGGCGACTTTATTGCTTTGTAAACTCGGATGCTTGCGGGTGTCGGCAAGATAGGATTTCACTCCGACGCCGTTATACCACTCGCCATCTTGGCTTTTCCCGGCTTTCTGTAGCAGCATCGCTTCCATTTCCTGACGCGAGGAAACTTTATCAACCAGCGCTTTTTCCAACGCCAGTTGGGCGCTATCGCCTGTTGTTAATGTCATATGCGCATCGATGTTATTGACATAATCATTAATGCTGCCCGGAGGCAACTTGCGCAGGCTTTCAATTTTGCCGGTGTAATTTGCCCAGAGTTCATTAATCCATTGTGCATTGTGTTCGCGTGATTCTTCTGACATGTCGTCACGTAGATAAGGTTCCAGATAATCTTTGTATTTTCCGGAACGGAACGCGTGGATATTAACACCGAGTTTATCCAGCGCTGTTTTGTAGTAATTCATGTAGCGGTCATAGCCCGTAATTTCGATCAGGCCCATGTCGTGCAAATAAATTTCGTCCGCAAAACTGGCGAGGTAGTACTGGTCTTGCGAGTAGTTGTCGCTGACCGCAATAATTTTTTTATCCGCGTGTTTAAAATTTTCCAACGCTTGGCCAATGTCGTTCATTTTGCTGATGCCGCCACCGAGCAAGCGACCGGGCTCCAATATCAGCATGGTGACGCGTTTATCTTTGGCTGCTTTGTTGATGGCCTCAACCAAATCGCTGACCAGTGTTTCGCTTTCTTCCGGATCATCATCGGACAAAAGCAAACTGGCAGGATCAATGTAGCTGCGCTGATCTACCAATAACCCGGTTGGTGCGAGGCGAAGCGCAAAACTTTCGGGCAATGGCGGCGGTGCACTTGAACTTATGGCAATGACAATAATAATCAGCAAAATAACAAACAATGTGTTCATTAATGCATTGCGGAACCAGGTGATTGATGCACCTATGTTGCTAAAGAAACGACCCCATCCGCCACGCTTTTTTTGTACGGGCTGTGTTGCTGCACGCGATGGTTGTTGCGGTTGGCTGGGGGAGACGGGTGGTTCGTAATGATCGACAGACACAATAATTTCCTTCCAAAAAATTATGAATGATTGCTTTTGGTGGACAAATAATAATTCCAGTATTGCAGCCAGCGGCTGGTCATCATGGCAGCGATAAACATTACGCTGACCAAAAAGGTAATGAGCCAGTCACTCCACAGCCAGCGGCTCATCAGCAATGGAATAATGACCGCAAAATACATCAAGGCGACAAAACATAACCAGCTGTAGGTGCGATGGGTTTCGCGCAGGAGTGCAGGAATAAAAATAAGCAAGGGAATAATTTGCAGCAGCCAGAGTGCGATCTTGCCGTTTTCGTTGATCAAGTTTAATAAGGTAAACACCGCCAGCAATCCGACGTAAGTGATGCGTACCAGCAGGCGGCCAATGCGCAATTTTTTATACAGTACTACTGAATCTGCATCGCTAATTACAATGATTTTTTTGGGTTTTTCACGGGGTGAACTTTGCTGTTCGGGAGTTTGGGTCATGACTTAACCTTTTAATTGCAATGCAAGTGTGGCGAGGCGTTTGCCCAGGGCCTGACAGAGGCTAATTTCATCAGCGCTGAGTTTGTTGGGTGCGTCACCACTGGCAAGGTGCGATGCACCATAAGGTGTGCCGCCGGTGCGAGTGGTGCTCACAGCGGCTTCACTGTAGGGAATCCCCGCAATTACCATACCTTGATGCAAGAGCGGCAACATCATGGAGAGCAGGGTCGATTCTTGTCCTCCATGCAAGGAGGAGGTTGAAGTAAACACGGCGGCGGGTTTATTAATCAAATCACCGTTTAGCCACAAGCCGCTGGTGCCATCGAGAAAATATTTCATTGGAGCTGCCATATTGCCGAAGCGGGTAGGGCTGCCAAGGATTAAACCCGCGCAGTTTTTTAAATCGCTTTCGCTGCAATAAAGCGCGCCGCTATCAGGAATCGCCGCTTCGGTAGCTTCAATAACCGTCGATACCGCAGGCACAGTGCGCAAACGCGCTTCAATACCGTTTACTTGTTCAACACCGCGGGCAATCTGTTGTGCCATGGCGAGTGTCGAACCAGTGCGGCTGTAATACAACACTAAAATATAGGGCGTCATAAAAGGGTCTTCACATTTTCGGGTGGGCGGCCAATAACGGCTTTCTCGCCAATCACCGCAATTGGGCGCTCAATAAGTTTGGGGTTTTCCACCATGGCTTTAATCAATGCTGTATCACTGAGAGTTTCATCGGCGAGGTTTAGTTCTTTGTATGCATCTTCACCTTTGCGCAATAATTCGCGTGCACTTATGCCTAATTTTCCCAGCAGGGTTTTCAACTGTTTGGCAGTTGGTGGTGTTTCCAGATAGAGAATAATCTCAGGTTCTTGCCCTTGTTCGCGCAGCAAGTTCAGGGCGTCACGCGATTTTGAGCAGCGTGGGTTGTGATAAAGTGTGACCATAATTGTCTCTTGGTAACGTCTATTCATGATGGCGCGGCAGATTATAGCGGTTGCGCCCCGACTTGTTTTAAGGATTTAACCATATGCCGCTGTCATCCACCCTGACCGATCTTGCTCGCCAGAAATACTATTGGTTATTGGGCTTTTTGTGCTTGATGGTACGTCAATACCAGATCAAATCCTGCCAGAAGAGCGCGGCATCGCTCACCTATGTCACCCTGTTTGCCACTGTCCCCATGATGACAGTGACCTATTCAATGTTCTCGATTATTCCTGCTTTCCAGAATATTGGCGATGAGTTGCAGTCGCTCCTATTCCGACAATTCCTGCCCAATAGCGAACAGGATTTGGGTAAATATTTAAAAGACTTTTCTGCGCAGGCACGCCAATTGACGGCCTTGGGTTTGGCATTTTTGTTGGTGTCTGCTTATTTGATGCTCAAAAATATCGAGCAAAATTTTAACTCGATCTGGGGAGTCCCGCGTGGACGACGCGGAGTCGCTAACTTTTTACTCTATTGGGCGATACTGAGTCTGGGGCCCTTATTGTTGGGTGTTGCCTTGGGGATGAGCACCTATCTTGCTTCGTTTCGGCTGTTAGTCGGCACTTACGATAGTCTTGGGGTATTCGAATGGGTATTCCAGTTTGTCCCCTGGGTGTTGACTTGGGCTGCATTTACGCTGCTGTTTGTCGCTGTACCCAACTGTAAGGTGTCGGTACGACACGCCATGATTGGCGGCTTTTTCACAACGCTTGGATTTCAGGGATTAAAGGCCGCATTTAGCTGGATTGTCGGCCATTCATCGTTCTCGCTGATCTATGGTGCGTTCGCAGCGTTGCCGTTGTTTTTGTTGTGGGTGAACTTGATCTGGACGGTAATTCTGGGCGGAGCAGTATTTGTGTACGCAATTGGCGCACATCAAATCGTGCTGCGTGACCGCAACTACCCGGATCTTTTTGCCAGCCTAATGGTGTTGTGGCGCTGTTATCGCGCGGCGGAAAAAGGCCATACCGTATCGGAACGCCTGCTGATGCAGGGCTTGGCGGCCGAACAATGGCTACGGATTCGCGATGCGCTGGTGAAACATCGTGTGATTACGGCCAATTATCAGGGCGATTATCTGCTTAGCCAGAATTTGCAGTTATTAAGCTTGCAGAAACTCAGTGACATTTTGGCGTTACCGCGCCAGCTCCCGGAAGATAGGGAAGATTTGGCGCAAGTGCCATGGGGTAAAGAAGCCATACACATTTTGGGTGGTGTCGATAGTAGCAGCGAGCAGTTGCTAGCGATTAAGGTTGCGGAACTCTTTAACTGGAAACCCGAGTTAGCTCATCCACTGGCGGCTGGTAATTGATACAACGAAAAGCTGGGTAAAAAACTGGCTGTGGGTAAAAATCCCTGACTATACTCTCCAGAGTTCACTGCTTTTGGGCGTCATGTTTGAATAGGCGCCCATCTAAAAACAACTATTTCATCCATTAATAAAGAAACATTTCCCCCATGGCGACACCAGTACTGATTTGTGATGACTCAATGATGGCGCGCAAGCAGGTTGCACGCTCCTTACCGGAAGGCTGGGATGTCGATATCACCTTTGCCACCAATGGTGCTGAGGGATTACAGGCTATTCGCGAAGGCAAGGGCGAAATGGTGTTTCTCGATCTGACCATGCCGGAAATCGATGGCTATCAGGTGTTGGAGACAGTAAAAGCCGAAGGGCTTGATGCCATGATTATCGTTATCTCGGGTGACATTCAACCTACTGCCCATGTCCGTGTCACCCAGTTAGGGGCGATTGATTTTATCCAGAAGCCGGTTAATCCGGAAAAATTGGCTGCGACCTTACGCAAATTCGGCCTGATTTGATCCCGCTAGTCTTTTCCCGCCCGACCCGCTAGATTGCACCGCTTTCAACGGCGGCTTTAATCAATCGGATAACGTTTATGCAATTCTCTCGCTTCGGCCAAAAACTCTGCACTGATGCTGGCATAGTCACTTTGATGGATGACTTGGGCGAAGCGCTGCGAGTTAATCCCGACATGATTTTTATGGGGGGCGGCAACCCTGCGCGTATCCCCGAGATGGAGCAAGCTTTTGAGGATGCATTGCGCGAAACACTCAACGATGCGCACGAGACCCATCAATTGCTGGGCGTCTACCAACCACCACAAGGCGATGCAGATTTGCTGGATGCCATCGCCGCTTTGTTACACCAGGAATATCAATGGCCGATTTCGCGTGCGAACATTGCGCTGTCGAATGGCAGTCAGTCGGCATTTTTTGTGTTATTTAATTTGTTTGCGGGCGAATATGCCGATGGGGCGAAGAAACGAATCCAATTGCCTCTTACCCCGGAATATTTGGGCTATAGCGACTTGGGAATCAGCGCCGACTTTTTTACCTCGACTCGCCCGAGCATTGAAATACTGCCAGATGGTTTTTTTAAATACCATGTGGATTTTTCACAGTTAAAGATCACTGCTGAAACGGGAGCACTCTGTGTATCGCGCCCGACCAATCCTACTGGCAATGTTATTAGCGATGATGAATTACTAAAGCTGGATGCGTTGGCGCGCGCGCACCAAGTGCCATTTATTGTAGATGGCGCCTACGGTACACCTTTTCCGAATATTATTTTTGCTGATGCCGAACCGCATTGGAATGACAATACGATTCTCGTACTCAGTCTTTCAAAATTGGGCTTGCCGGGCGCGCGTACGGGTATCGTGATTGCTAATCCTGATGTGATAAATGCCTTCGCGAAAGCCAATACCATTTTAAGTTTAGCGACTGGTAACTTCGGCCCCGCGCTTGCCCGGCATTTGCTGGCGGATGGAAAAATCCTGCAATTGAGTCGCGATGTGGTTGCTCCTTTTTATCGCGCGCGTATGGAGCATGCGGTGACGACGTTTAAAAAATACCTTGGCAATCTGCCATGTTTTATCCATAAGCCGGAAGGCGCTATTTTTCTATGGCTCTGGTTCAAAGATTTGCCGATCAGCAGTGAAGACTTATATCAACGCTTAAAGGCTCGCGGAGTATTGGTGGTTTCCGGACATCATTTTTTCCCGGGGTTACAGGATGATTGGCAACACCGTCACGAATGTATCCGTGTTACTTATTGCCAGGATGCGCGGGTAGTAGAGCAGGGGGCGCAGATTATTGCCGATGAAGTAAAACGCATTTATGGCGTGGAGCAATAATCTGCGGCGATAGAATTCTTATTGTGATTGGTTGCCGGGTTTCAGCATGCGCACCAAGGTGCGATCGCGTTTGATAAAGTGATGCACCAGGGCTGCACCGGCATGGATAACAACCAGTGCCATCAGTCCCCATGCGACATACTTATGGGTTAGTCCTGCCAAATTCAGTTGTTCAAGTTCCAGTGTCGTTATCGCAGGCATTTGGAACAGGCCAAATACATCAATCGATTGACCTTCGGATGTGCAAATAAAATAACCGCTAACTAATATGGCCAGAAGTGCAACATAGAGAACCAATTTACTAAACGCGATGCCGATTTTTGCAGCAAACGAATTGACCAATGTGGTGGGCGTTTTACTGCTCAATCGCCACACCAATCTAACTGTAATCACGCCAAATAAAACGATGCCTAGTGCGTAGTGCAGATGTGCAATTTGTAAATAATCGGGTGAGTAATAACCATAGCTGGTCAGGTAAAAGCCTAGGCCAAATAAAAACAAAGTTAAGCCGGCGCTGAGCCAGTGAAACAAAATACTGATAATACCGAAATTGTTTTTGGAATCTCTAATCATTTGATTTACCTCTCGTATGAACATGGTTTTTATTGTTAGACACCGTCGACTTTACCCTTGTGGATTAGTGCTCCCTGAATAATGTTTTCAGATCTACGACAGAGTTAAACTGAGTCTGAATTGAAGTTTTTAGTGCTCAATAAATAAAAAACCTGACTGTTTATTAAAGATATCTTTAATAAACAGTCAGGCTCATTTCCAACAGGTCCGAATTTATGTTCCTATCATTCGAGAATCAGGAATGTTATTACAAGCCTGCGATGGTGCTCGATGCCCATTGCCGGTAAGACGCCCCGTTAGGACTTTGATCCGCGCGCAGTTTGAGACCGATGGTTTGGTAGATATCAGCCTGGGTCTTGCCGCCAATATTTAGCACGCGTCCACCCGTGATTCCTGCACCGGCAACCAGCATAGGAACGTTGGAGTTCCCGTGGGAGTCAGCATCGCCCATGTCCGATACTTGAGTGACGATGGTAGAGCCCAACAAC